>Ga0209181_10005752_pt1 | contig 17726 bp, 11 predicted proteins | sample MAT05_FD_187208 | JGI IMG/M metagenome (GOLD analysis project Ga0209181, IMG submission 187208) | Freshwater microbial communities from Lake Fryxell liftoff mats and glacier meltwater in Antarctica - MAT-05 (SPAdes) (version 2) | ecosystem: Environmental > Aquatic > Freshwater > Ice > Liftoff...
GTGGTGGTCAGCGTGCTGCCGCAGTTCACGCCTGCTGGCTGCGTAAGCCGGGTCAGATTCATCGAGCCCTGACCGAAACCACTGGGAAGGTCAAAACTGACGCGTCCGGCTCCGCAACTGCTGAACTCCAGCCGCATGCTGCCAAAAGCCTGCAAGCTGACTTGGCTGCTATTGAAGGCCGGCGGGAAAAACGTCCCCATCGGGCGCAGATTGGTGAGCGTGACGCTGCTGCCATCAAACGGCCCGTCGCCGATGAAGTAGGCTAAGTTTCCGGCCGGATCAAAGGTGTACCAGAAGGCCAGAATGCGGTTGCCTGCCAAGAGTTGTACTTGCAGTCCGTGGCCATCCTGCGCCGGGTCATACCAGGCTCCAGACGGGTTGACCGGCGCGAGACCTTTCAAGCGAATCGCGAATACGTCTTCAAGCGCGTTGCTGTCATTGGGCGCCAGATTGGTAGCCATCGAGCTGAAAGCGACCGTGCTGCCGTCACCCGAGATCTCCGGACGCACACTGGCGGCATTCGGTTGCCGACCATCCACGGTGCGCGACAACCGCAGGACTTCGCCGGTATCGATCCATTTGACGACCACGTCGCTGCTGCCGTTGCGATCAAGCTCGGTGAGATTGCTCGCGTCGGTTTCGAAGCTCACGAATTGACCGTCGTCGGAAATGCTTGGATTCTTGCTGCCAGCGTTCGCCTGGATCCCAAAACTGGATACCGAAACGCGCTCCAGCTTGGTGACCTGATCCGCATTCATCTCAAAGAAAAACACATCGTTGGCCGCGTTGGTATCGCCCGGCACCAAATTGCTGGCGGAAGATTCAAACACGCCGAACCGGCCGTTTGGTGTGATGCGCACGTTGAAACTATCGCCATTGCCGGGCAATCCGGTTTGACGGTTGCGGCTTAGCGGAATGCGCCGATGAGCCGCCTGAGCGTCCTGCACCATGACTGCTTGAAAGGCCGAGCCAAATCCTTCCGGGGTCTTGTCTGCGCCCGAGATCAGGTTGGAGGCGAGCGTGCTGAACACGATGGTGCTGCCATTGGTGGCCACCCAAGGCCCGACACTGGGTCCGTTGCCCGGTTGTCCGTTCGGCCCGCGCGAGATCAGTGTTATCGCCCCGGTGAGCAGATTCTTCATAAAGATGTCACTGACCGAGCCGTTTCCATCACCCTCGCTGAGCAGATTGGTCGCTTGCGATTCAAACAACACCAACGTGCCGCCACCGGGGAGCTGGATGCGTCCCGAGGGACCGTTAGCCGGGATGCCGCCCGCATTGGTGCTGAGACGGCGCGCAATACCGTTGATGGAGCCATAAATCTGTCCTGAGGAGCCGACAAAGGCGATCGAGCGGCCATCCTCAGACAATGCCGGGTCAGTGAAGGACTCTTGCGCACCCGGGTTCAGGGCATCGACGATCTCACTGGCCCGCGTGGTCATGCCGGTGATCAGATCGCGCAGGAAAATGTCGCCGCGACCATTGTTATCGCCCACCGTCAGATCCGAGGCATCAGACTGAAATGCGATGCGGTCGCCGCGTCGCGAAACGACGCTGCGCCGGCTGGCGCCATTGGCTGGACCGCCGTTTCTGGCCTTGGTCTGCAATTCTGGTAAGGGCGTCTGCGTCAGGCCAGATCCATTGGCGTACAGCGCGCCGCCGTCGGAAGTCAGCGCAGTGACCGTTTGTGGCGGCGCGTCGGTGCTGAGCCCGCTCCACACCAAGCCGTTCCAGCGCGCCAGTCCATTGGCCGCCAGACCCGCAGCACGGGTGAACGATCCGCCAACGTACAGGTCGCTGCCGGAAACAGTCAGCACCGCAACGAAGCCATTGGTGCCATTGCCGGTGCCGGGTGAACCCAGACTCGACCAAGCGCCGTCCGCCCAACGCGCGACATAATTGGCAGGTTGTCCGCCGGCCATGGTGAAGCGGCCGCCGACAAATATTTGACTTCCAGAGACGGCCAGCGCATCGACCTGATCATCAGTGCCATTTGCGGCGCCAGTGCCGAGGCTCGCCCATTGCGTGCCATTCCAGCGAGCAACGTGACTGGCCGCTACCGAGCCCGCCTGGGTGAAGAAGCCGCCCGCATAAAGATCAGTTCCCAGCACCGCAAGCGCGAGGATGCTTCCGTCCACGCCGTTCGTCGGGCCACTGCCGAGGCTGGCCCACGCTGTGCCATTCCAACGCGCAATGGCGCGCGCGGATGCGCCGCCTGCGTTGGCAAAATAGCCGCCGACATAGACCTCGCTGCCGAGCACCGCCAGCGCGTAAACCCCATCGTCCAGACCATTGCTGGCACCTGTTCCCAGACTCGACCAGTTATTTCCGTCCCAGCGCGCGACAAACTTTGCCGGAACGCCTCCAGCGGTCGAAAAATCGCCGCCGACGTAAAGTGTGCTGCCCGAAAATCCCAGCGCACGTACCGAGTTGTCGACGCCGTTGTTGCTGCCCGTGCCGAGGCTGCTCCAGACGCTGCCATTCCAACGCGCGATGAAATTCGCGGGCACGCCGCCGGCCTGGGTGAATTCGCCGCCGACATAGAGATCGCTGCCAGAGACCGCCAGCGCATATACACGCCCATTCACGCCGTCTCCGTTACCTGCCCCGAGACTCGACCAGACGCTGCCATCCCAACGTGCCACAAAGTTGGCCGGGTTGCCGCCCGCCTCAAATAACGCGCCGCCCGCGTACACGTTTGTGCCGACGACGCTAATGGCAAATACATGGCTATTGAGGCCGCTGCCCTCGCCATTCTCCAGTGCGGCCCATTGGCTGCCATTCCAGCGCGCGATATAGGCCGCCGGGACGCTGCCCGCCCGCGTCAAGAAACCGCCCACGTAGACATGACTGCCCGAGATCGCCAGCGAGAAGACGAAATCATTGACACCGTTCTCGGCACCGCTGCCGAGGGTGGCCCAGGCGCTCCCGGTCCAGCGCGCGACGTGGTTGGCCACGGCACCTCCCGCTTGCACAAACTCGCCGCCGACGTAGATCGAGTTCCCGTCCGCAGCCAAGGCGTACACCGGCGCATTGACGCCATTCGCGCCGCCTGTGCCTAGCGTCGACCAAGCGTTGCCATTCCAGCGCGCAACGAAATTGGCGGCGGCGCCAGACACTTGTGTGAACTCGCCACCGACATAGAGATCGCTGCCCGCTACCGCCAATGCGCGCACGCGTCCGCTCAACTCTTGCCCGCTGCCGACGGCGCTCCAGGTGCTGCCATTCCAGCGTGCGACGAACTTGGCCGCTATGCCGCCGGCCGTGCTGAAGTCACCGCCCAGAAATAACGTTCCCCCGGATACCGCGAGCGCATCCACATCAGCGTCGACGCCGTTTGATGTGTTGTTGCCAAGGCTGGACCAGATGCTGCCGTTCCAGCGTGCCACGCGATTAGCAGGGAGACCGCCAGCCTGCGTAAACAAGCCGCCGACGTAGAGATCATTGCCCGACACCGCGATCGCGTGCACTGCACCATCCAGGCCATTTGCCGCATCGATACCCAGCGAGCGAAAGCTTCGCGTCAGTGGGTCATAGGCGGCCACGCGCGCGGCGGGAACATCGTCGCAGATGGTGAATTCGCCGCCGAGGTAGATCTCGCCGGATGCCGCTCGCGCCAGCGCCCGCACCGGTCCGTTGCAGCCGGCGGGCACGCCGAATAACTTATCATTTTCTTTATTGAGACTAAAGTCTGGAACAAAACGCGGAGCGCTTTTGCCGCTCTGGATCAGCCTGAATCCGCGCGGATCAACGCTTCCCACAAAATCCGCGGGCATGTTCAGTTGTCCATCCGAACTTAAGAATTGCGCAAGCCTACCTGGCGCTGGCGCCGCTCCGAGCCCTGCCTCCTGCGCATACGCTGGCGATAAAATGGGCATGAAAGCCAGTAAAAACACCAGCAGGGATCGCAGTAAATGCATGACACCCTCGCGCTTTCTTTCGATTAGTGGAAATGTCCGCCGTGTAAAACCGCGGTCGAGACCTTATGTCTAAGAGCAGTTTGGTAGCTTATCGTGCGGGCCGTTTGATGCGTTGCTCGGCGCTCGCTCCCGCGCCTATCTAATTGATATGACTAGGTCGCTGCGCTCCGTGCGCTTGCTCTCGGCCCGCTCGCTAGGGTTTTTTTTCCAACCGCTGCTTGGGAATATCGAACAGTCGTCGCCGCTTCCTTTAAGAGTACGCCGCGCCACGCTTAATTTCGTACTTGAAACGCTAGGTGTTGAGTAAAAACCTGATATTCAGATCTTGCGCTTTTGGTCTGCAAAAAAACTAGTGGCATAGGCAATGAATGCAACAGCCTTGATTGATGCCGACCATGATACGAGCTCGCCCCATTTTCGACTGTACTTCGCGCTTTCGACGTCTTATGACATGAAACGCATTCGGTGCAGGCCAGGGGTCATGCGGGAATTTTTGCGCGGGCTCTCGGAATCTCGTAGAGGCGGGAGGCACCACGGGAAGTTCTTGAAGTGCGGCTCCCATGCGCACGCACACAAGATCCTGTAAGCCGCACTGGCTGATGCAGACGACGTCGCGCATTTGCCGAAGGCTCCATTGCGAGATCTTAAGGTTTGTCGGAAACTGCACACAGTTCCTCCACCGAGGATTCGTCAGTTCGAAAAGAGCGGCACGGGGCGCTTGACGTGTCGTTGCGAGGTCAATCGAAAAAATCAGCGCTCGGCTCCCCTCTCCCACGCTTATTTGGCAGAGAAGGCTGGAGGTGAGGGCGCTCGTTCGCTCTCCCGCACACCGCGAAAACGTCCCGCGATTACGGTGGCGATGCGCTCCTCGCAATGACGATTTGGGACTTTTCCCCGCCGCGACTCGATGGTGGAGTTGTGCAAAAACAATCACTTATGTTATGGGCTCATGGAGTTTCAGGCCTAGTCAGACGAAGCATTGTGCGATAGCGCACAGACGCTATTGATCGGTGGATGCAAACTGGACGGGCATTCAGAAATCTATTGCAACCCGGCCTTTGCCATCCCCAAGACTGACGTATGAGCATTCATTCTAAGACCGCTGGCATGTTCATCCGTGGCATCGGTACCGCCACGCCGGCTATGCGCTACACCAAGGCTGAGTGCTTGGTCGCATTTGAGAAATCCGACTGGTTCAAGCGGTTGGACGCTCGCTCGCACTTTATTGCGCGCACCGTGCTCAAGCGCGACAACGGCATCGACGCACGGCACTTGGCGGTGGCGACATTGGATGAGGTTTTTAATATCGATCCAGACACCCTAGCGCTGCGCTTTCTGACGCACGCGCCCGCATTGGCGACCCGTGCGGCTGAGCGTGCGCTGGCAGCAGCGGGGCTTGCCGCCGAGGACATAGATGCTGTGGTAGTCAGTACCTGCACCGGTTATTTGTGCCCGGGCCTTTCGGGTTATGTGGCGGAGCGCTTAGGCCTGCGCAGTAACGTGCAGGCCTTTGACTTGGTAGGCCAGGGTTGTGCGGCGGCATTACCCAATATGCAGTTGGGATGCGCGCTTTTGGCGTCGGGCGCCTGCGCGCATGTGTTGTCGGTGTGCGTGGAAGTCAGCAGTGCTGCGATGTATTTGGATAACGACGCCGGGGTCATCATCAGCGCCTGCCTGTTCGGCGATGGGGCAGGTGCTGCCGTGCTCTCCGGCGCTCCGAGCGCGGCCGGCTCAGGAGGCCGCCGTATAGCTTGGCACGACAGTAGCTCTTTGTTGGAGCCGACACAGCGGGACGCGCTCAAGTTTGAGTATCGCCAGGGCCTTTTGCGTAACGTGCTGACTCGCGGCGTGCCCACGCTAGCAGCAGACTTCGGCTTGCGCGTGTTGGATACGGTGCTGCAACGCGCGGGTTTGCAGACCAGCGAGGTACAGACGTGGATCTTGCACGCGGGCGGGCGTGATGTGTTGCAAGCGGTGGAGCGCAGCTTCGGGCTGCAAAGCACCGACTTGCGTTATAGCGCGGCAATGCTGCGCGAGTACGGCAACCTCTCCAGTGCCTTTGTCTACTTTGTGCTGCAGGCGGCGTTGGCTGACAACGCAGCAAGTGGTTGGTGGTGGATGTCCTCTTTCGGTGCCGGCTTTAGCTGCCATGGCGCCTTGTTGCAGGTGCAGTGATGGCCGGGGTTAGCACATGAGTTTTGCCAGAGTTGTGGTCCCCGAGGTGCTCGACGGTTTAGCCGCCAACGACCCTCAAGCGCAACGCTCGCGGCGTGACTTACAGCGTGTGCATCGCGTCATGGGTACTCGCGGTACCGTCTTACGCGCGCTGCGCGCGTTGCCCATCCGGCGCTCTAGCACCAGGCCCCTGCAGGTATTGGAACTGGGCGCGGGCGATGGCAGCTTGATGCTCGGCGTTGCGCGCGCCTTGCAGGGTGAGTGGCCGACGGTGGCGCTGACTCTGCTGGACCTGCAGAACTTGTTATCCCCCGCCACTCTTTCCGGTTACGCGGCGGTTGGTTGGCATGCAGTCGCGCAGGTCGGAGACGTGCTGACGTGGGCTGCGCGAGAGGACGCGGATTACTTGCCACAGGGCGTGCCGCGCTGGGATTTGATCGTCGCCAATCTTTTTCTGCACCATTTTCAGTCCCCGCAATTGACCGCGTTATTGACCGCAGCAGCGGCGCGCAGCGAGAACTTTTTTGCCTGCGAGCCGCGCCGTGCGGCGCTGGCACTGGCGGGCAGTCATCTGATTGGCGCGCTTGGTGTCAATGCGGTAACGCGCGAAGATGCTGTGCTCAGCGTACGCGCTGGATTTCGCGGCAATGAATTGTCTGCAGTCTGGCCCGCAAACACGCCCGGCTCAACGCCCGAATGGACACTATCTGAGTATTCCGCGGGTCTTTTCAGCCACTGTCTGCTCGCCACGCGTGCGCCCAGCGCACAGCCGGATTCGCGCTGATGCAAAGCCATTTTGACGCAATCATTGTCGGTGCCGGACCTGCCGGTGCAAGCGCAGCAATCTTGCTGGCGAGCGCCGGATGGTCGGTGGCCTTGATTGAAAAGCAGAACTTCCCGCGCCGCAAGGTGTGCGGCGAGTGCATAGCGGCGAGCAACCTGCCGCTGCTGGATGCCTTGGGCATTGGTGCCGAATTTATGGCGCTGGCCGGGCCGGAACTGCGCCAAGTTGCACTGATGCGTGGCGCGCGCACGGTGTACGCCAAGCTGCCAGCCGCCGCGCATCCACTGCACGCCTGGGGTCGGGCGCTTGGCCGCGAAACGCTGGACACGCTGCTGCTGGCGCGCGCCCGCGCGGCGGGGGCCATGGTGCTACAGCCTTACACCGTACAAGATCTGCAGGGTGCCGCTGGCAAACATGAATGCTTGGTGCGCAAGCTCGGGTCGCAGCAGCAAATGCTTCTAAAAGCGCCAGTAGCGATTCTGGCGCACGGCTCGTGGGAGCCCTTGCCAGCGGCCCGCGCGCAGCAGCGGCAGCAACGCAGGTCTGGCGATTTGCTCGCGTTCAAAGCCAACTTTCGCGATGCAAAACTGCCCGCAGGCTTGCTCTGTGTGCTGGCTTTTGCGGGTGGTTATGGCGGCATTGTGCTTGGCGATGATGGCTTAGTCACACTGGCCTGCTGTATTCGTGTCGACCGCCTGGAGGCCTTGCGCCGAGACGCGCCCGGCATGGCTGCCGGGGATGTCGTCGAGGCGATGCTCAAGCGCGCATGTGCGGGCGTGGCCGAGGCTTTGCACACGGCAACGCGCTGCGGTGCCTGGTTGGCATCGGGCCCACTGGCACCAGGGGTACGTTTGCACGGCAAGGATGCAGCCTTTCGCATCGGCAACGCGGCGGGCGAAGCGCATCCAATTATTGGCGAAGGCATGAGCATGGCGCTGCAATCGGCTTGGATGTTGTGCGCACGATTGATTCGCGCCCGGCGACAAGCGGGCACAGCGGATGCCGCGACATGGCAGCGCGAGGTGCAGTCGCAGTACGCCAGCGAGTGGCGTCGCCACTTTGGCTTCAGGCTACGCTTGGCGGCAGCTTTTTCGCATTTAGCGATGCGCCCCGTTACCTCGCGTGCCTTGCTCGCCGTGATCAGCCTTTGGCCGGCGCTATTGACGCGCGGGGCGGCGTGGGGCGGCAAAGTCCGCTGCGCGGCAGATGTTGCCACGATCACCGAACTGAGCGCGACTACAGACGTGACGTCCAGACATTCGCTCCGAGTCTCACCCGCAGTCAACACATATTTTTGAACACCCACCCGGAGTACGACCATGAGCACCGCAGAGCGCATTCGCGCAATCCTTGTGAAGGATTACAAGCTTGATCCCGAGCACCTGACGCTCGATGCACGGCTTGCAGACTTGGGTGTCGATTCCTTAGGCATGGCCGAACTCATGTTCAATATGGAGGATGAATTCGGCTTGGAGTTGACGAGCGACCCGACGCAGATCGCCACCTTTGGGGATGTGGTGCATTTTATCGATGGCCTCATTGCAGCCAAGTCCGCAAGCAGCGCAGCGCCCGAAGACGAGAGCTACGCTGGGGCGCACGTGTCGGTCAGCAGTGCAATTGGCGCGCAGCTCGTGCCATGAGGCGGGTGGCGGTCACCGGTATCGGCGTCGTTTGCCCACTCGGTCACAGCGCAAGCGAGGTGTTCGAGGGGGCGCGCGTTGGACGCTCCGCCATTCAAAGTCTTCACTTTCCCGGCGCGCACCGATTGACTGCACCATTGGCGGCGACCGTGCAATATTTTGATGCTGCTGAGCATTTCGAACCGCAGCAGCAGCGATTAATGGATCGCGTAAGCCATTTTGCCGTGGTCGCGGCCGATCGCGCTTTTGCCGACGCGAATTGCGAACTGACGCCGGCTGAGCGAATGCGTGCCGGCGTGTTTTTGGGCACAGGTATGGGTGGATCGCAAAGTCTGGACGATGGCTACCAAACGCTTTACGGTGACAAGTCTAATCGCATCAAACCGATGCTCATCCTGCAGGCGATGTATAACGCGCCTGCAGCGTGGATCGGCATTAAGCACGCTTTGCTTGGCCCCAATTTGACCTATTCCACGGCATGCTCGTCCGCTGGCGTGGCCCTCGGCGAAGCGTGGCTAAGGGTGGCGCACGGCATGCTGGACGTGGCAATTGCCGGTGGTTCTGAGGCGCCTTTGTCGCTGGGTTCGCTGAAAGCGTGGGAGGCATTGCATACGCTGGCAGCCACGGATAGCGATGATCCAGCCACCTCGTGTAAACCATTTTCGAAAAATCGCAGCGGCATGGTGCTGGGCGAAGGCGCGGCGCTAGTGGTGCTGGAGCCGTGGGAACGCGCGACGGCACGCGGCGCGACTATTCACGGGGAACTGCTCGGTTACGGATTGAGCACCGACACCGGCCACATCACGCGCCCGAGTGTCGATGGGCAAGCCGCCGCGATAGTCGCCGCGTTACGATCCGCGGGCATCAGCGCCGAGGAGGTGGACTCGATCAACGCGCATGGCACCGGCACGCAGGCCAACGATAGTGTCGAGACCGCAGCCATCAAGCAGGTGTTCGGCGCGCGCGCCAGCCAGATTCCAATCAGCGCCACCAAGGCGATACACGGACACTTGCTCGGCGCCACTGGCGCGCTTGAGTTTGTGCTGTCGCTACTGGCGCTGAAACACGCCGTGGCGCTGCCCACGATGCACCTTCAGGTGCCCGATCCTGAGTGCGATCTGGACTATGTGGCTAATGTAGCCCGAGCCGGCGCGGCGGGGCGCACGATGCTTTCCAACTCCTTCGCTTTTGGCGGCACCAATGTGGTGCTAGCGCTGCGCGCCGCTGATGTTTAGCGTGAAAAACTAGTGTGCTGTTCGCTGTAAGTTCAAGCGTAGGGAACCTTAAAGAACCCTAAGCCAAGCAGTTCAAGTGCAAGGCGCACGGAGCTGGGTCGCTTCCGGCATCCTGCCTTGCGCGACACTCGCACATCCATGGTGCATCGGAACCGCAGTGTACAAGGGGGTACATGAGGGCCGGTGAAGCGGGCTTTCGAGCAGCATGCTGCGAGCCGCTGAACGCCCGCCAGCTCGGGGCTAGCGGGCCGGGGAGGCGGGCTTTCGAGCAGCATGCTGCGAGCCGCTGAACGCCCGCCAGCTCGGGGCTAGCGGGCCGGGGAGCGAGCGGCTCGGCGCCACGCAGACCGCAGTCTGTGTTCATTTCCAGCGCTTTGCGCTTCGCGTCTGTGGACGCAGGCGCTCGGATGGGTGCGTGTGGCCCTACTTGTCTTGGCTTCGCGTAGGCACTAGCAACCCGTCAAATTGAACACCGCCATGACCTCCCGATTTCTGTTGTTTCTGTTGTTGAGCTTCTTACTCGCGGGCGGCGCGCGGGCGAACACGGAGACCTGCATCGAGTCAACCAGCGCTCTCTACGAGGCTTTTGCGGCGGTGGATGCCGACAACACGGGCACGGTGCTGTTTAAGCTCCGCAGTGGCAGCTACTCAATCAGCAGTGACTTGGCTATGAGCTACCGCGGTGGGGACGGCGATCCCAACCGCAGTCACGGCAAGCTGACCATTCGCGGTGGCTATAGCGCGGGTTGCGCGTCGCAAAGTGACACGCTTGGCGCCACGACGCTGGTCGCTGCGGCAGGCAATCCTAAGGTGCGCATTGAAGCGAATAACAACTCCGTTGAGATCAGCAATATCTCCTCGCAGAACATAGATTTGGTGCTGACCAATTGGGTTTGCTATGCCCATCATTACGAAGAGGGCAACAGCATGACGATTCGGCAGTCGCGCTTAGAGAACACCCGTATCCCCCTAATAAGCCAATGCCACAGTTTCGCGATCCGCAACTCGATAATTACTTCGCGCGCCGGCAATCTCAACGATAATGTCGTGCTCTGGAGCCCGTTTTGGGATTCCACCACGCCGCCACAGTCCTTCACCGTGGTCGGCAGCACCTTACTCGGTGGCACTTTGATCATCACTATTGACGGAGGCGACGTGAACCCGTCGCAAGCGAAGGTTAAGCTGCAAAACAGCGTGTTCGATAACGATGGCGCAGAGATTTCGATCAATGGTGGCGATCTGATTGCGATCCGCAATCGATATGACAGTCTGAGCGTCGTAAATGGCTCATTTTTACAAAACGAAAACAACTTAAACGCCGTGCCACAATTGCAGGCCAATGGCGTGCCGAGCAACACGTCCCCGCTGGTGAATGCGGCCAGTAAATTTGTCGACGGCGGCTTGCCAGCGCTTGATTTGGCCGCCAATCCGCGCGTGATCGGCACCCGGCCTGATATCGGTGCGTTTGAAACGCCGGTCAACAACTTGGCCGTGTTAGAGGTCACCAACACCGCATCCAGTGGCGCAGGCTCGCTGGCGCAAGCGGTCGCAAGCTCCAATGCGACCAGCGGAGCGCAGTCTATTGAGTTTGATATCAGTGGCGCTTGCCCGCGCGTGATTGCGCTGAGCAGCACGCTGCAAATCACCGACGAGCTGCGTATTAAAGGTGCGAGCCAGCCGGGAACGGTTCTCAATAGCCTTGGATTTGGCGGCTACAACGGCGCGCCGTGCATCGTGTTGCGCGCGGGCGCAGGGGTCAGTAATGCGATTAACTTTAATTCGAGCGAGGCTAGCGACGATCTTGAAGTGCTCAACGTAGGCTTCTCGGGCTTCTCAAGCAGCGGCGTCACCATTCGATCAGGCGCCGGACACCGCCTTGCCGGGCTGCAATTCGGTGCGAATATCGGCGCGCTCGCGCTGGACGATGTGACCTTTCCGATCCGCGTGTTTGACGATGCATCTTCAGTAGAAATCGGCGGCACCGATCTTCGGTCGGTGAACTTTATTGGAAGCGCCAATATCGGCATTCAGCTCTTCGGCGTGGGCAGCAATCTGGTGCAAGGCAACGCGATTGGCTCGCGCGGGCTCGATGATTTCGGCAATGTGGTAGGCATCTTCATAAACTCGCCGTCGAATGTGCTCGACAACAATCGCATTTTGTTTAGCAGCTCGCCAAATGTGCTGCTAAGTGGCCCTAATGCACAGCTAAACGTGCTCACCAATAACAGCATCAGCGGCTCAGATACCGATGGATTGAGCATTGGCGACGGCGCGGCGCTAAATCGCATCGGTCCGGACAACAGCTTTATCGGGAACGGAGGCAACGGCGTGCTGATCGCGAGCGGCGCGCGCAATCAAGTTCGCGAAAACCGTTTTGGCACCAATGGTGAGCTCGGGATCGATCTTGGCAATGATGGTGTGACGCCCAACGACGATGATCCAATCTTCGCGCCTCTCGCCGGCCTTGCCAACCGCCTGCAAAATTATCCGCTGCTCGACACCGTGCGTCGCTCGGTGCTGAGCCCAACCCAAACCTTTGTCACGTTAACCGGTAGCCTGCGTACGACCCAAGGCAGCTACGCCGTCGATGCGTTTCGCGTACCGAGCTGCGATGCCTCCGGTTACGGCGAGGGCAATGCATTGATCGGCAGCTTTACGGTCGATGTGCAGTGCGGCTTTGGGCCCAACGCCCAGTGCGAAGAGCCTTTCAGTGTCCTGCTGCCGGAAAACGACTTAAGCGAAACCGACGCTATTTCTCTCACCGCGACCGGCGTCGGCGGCAATACGTCTGAGTTTTCGCCGTGCTACGCGCAAAACCCGGAGTTCAGCATCACCGTCAGTAACGGCGTCTCCGGCGTCACCGCCGGCACCACAACGACCTACACCATCGTCGCGCGCAACGCGGGTTTTACCCCAACCGGCGCCGAGCGCGTACGCGACACCTTTCCAGCGGCTTGTTCAAGCGTTACTTGGACCTGTCTCGGCGCCAGCGGTGGTAGCTGCACGGCGTCCGGCTCGGGCAACATCAATGACGGCGTGATTAACTTACCTGTCGGCGCACGGGTGACCTACACCGCCCATTGCGCGATCAGCCCCAGCGCCACCGGCAGCTTGGTCAACACCGCCACCATCAGCTCCGCGCGCACCGATTTAACGCCTGCCAATAACACCGATACTGATACCGATGCGATCATTTCCAGCGTGTTGTCGATCAGCCCTGTCAGCGTGGTTGAAGGCACCGGCGGGACGACTGACTTGGTCTTTACCGTCACTGCTACGCCCGCGCCGCAATCGCTGGTCGAAGTGGATTATGCCAGCAGCAACGGCAGCGCCAACTCAGGCAGCGATTACACCCAAGTGAGCGGCACATTGAGTTTTCCCACTGGTATCGCCAGCCGCGTAATCCGCGTGCCGGTGGTCACTGACCGCGTGGTTGAAGGCCACGAAACTCTCACGATGACGTTAAGCCAGCCGAGCAATGCCAGCATCAATGTGGGCAGCGCACTCGGCACCATCAGCAACGACGACTCGGCCACGCTTTCACTCAATGACGCCGCCGTGACTGAAGGGAATGCTGACACTGTCACTCTCACCTTTAGCGCGACGCTGTCAAATCCGGTGCAAGGCATCGTTAGCGCGCGCTTGGACACCGCCAACGGCAACAATATCGATGCAACACGCAACGCCACCCTGGCGGACAACGATTATCTGGCGGTGGTCGCCGGTAATTTGAGTTTCGGCAGCGGCCTGACCCGGCGCCCCACGAGCGTGCAGGTTGTCGGTGATACAACACCTGAAGCAAGCGAAGCCTTCCGTTTGCTGCTATCCGATTTAAGCCTGCCGGCGAACATTCCCGCCGGCGCCGTCACCTTGGGCGACGCCACCGGCAGCGGCACGATCCGCAATGACGACGGCCAGCCGACCACTACCAACATCACCAGCCACAGCCCAGAGCCGTCGTTCATAGGTCAACCCTACAGCGTGCGCGTGACCGTCGCAGGCCAAAGCTTATCGCCTATGGGCAGCGTCACAATCAGCGACGGCGAGGAGAGCTGCAGCTTCGAACTTAGCGCCGCTGTCTCCCCGAACGCGAACGGCCTCTGCGAGATGGTCAGCCTAACGCCAGGCCCCAAAACATTAACCGCAAGCTATACCCCCAGCAGCAGCGATTTCGCCGCGAGCAGCGGCACCGCCATGCACCAAGTCAATCAAGGCGAGCTGATATTCGATGATTCTTTCGAATAGGGCCTGAGAACGCCAAGCCCCAGCTCCCCGTGTCAGGCCCCTTGTCGCCGGCAAATCACTAATCGCCTCATTCGTAGTTCGAAGAGGTCTAGGACCACGAACATGACCACAAACAGGACCAGGGAAAGCGCGGGAAAGCGCGCGCGTTGACCGCTGAAAAGTACATATCTCAGCAGCTTCGGTCGCAGCGAGGAACGGGATAGATTTTTTCATGGTGGTTCTCGTGGGTAGTGGGAAAGGTCCGTAGAACGTAAATCAGAAATCGAACTGCAAGCCCACGCGGTAGGACCGCGGGGCGCCGGGGGCGAGCGTCGCGGCCGAGAATGAGGACGCATATTTGCGGTCGGCGACGTTATCGATGTTGAAGAACACATTGAACGGCATGCGCGCCTGCACGGCGTAGGACGCGCCCAAGTCGAACGCGGCGTAATCCGGGATTGCGCGCTGTTGGCGGCGTTGACGAAGTACCGTCCGACGTAACGGCCGGTGGCGTTGAGGAAAAGCGCCGCGGTCGGATTCCAAGTCACGCTGAGGGTGCTACTGATATCGGGCACGCCGGCCACCGCGTTGCCGATGATCGCCGGATCAGACGCAACTCAAATCGCACGCCCACCCCGGCCCGAGCGCCCAGCGCGCCGAGATCCACGAATCCAACCTGCGCTTGCGCATCCGCGCGATCCACCCCGCGCCGCGGCGCCGATCCTGAACCCAGGAGCGAACGCCCGACCGCGTTATCCCCTCAAGCCGGCAAAACGCCTCCACCGACAACCCACCGACAACCCACTGCGCCAGCGCGCCCTCACCGCCGCCCAGCCATCACTCCCTCGTTGAGATTGCCTGCTCGATTCCATCGAAATCTCCAGTGAGACATAACTGAAGCCCAATTCTCCTCATCGACCGGACAGAAAATAGAACGCCGCTGGGTTAGCGGTTACGTCCGCGACTAGGTGAAGTCAACGAGAGCCTCCGCGACTAGACTGAAAGTGGGTGTCCGCGACTAGACTGCTGGTACGTCCACGTCGAGATGGGGAGGTCGATGAGCTTGTCGAGCACCGCACCGGGATCGATCACCGCAAAGCCTTCTTTCAACGTGCGGCTCGACGCGTTGGTGAACACGCCGCCGCTGGTCAGTCGTGCGCCATTGCCGAATTCCAGGTAATTCGGGCCGGTCAGGGCAGTCAGTGACATGTAAAAGCCGCCGGTGCCATCCCGAAGGGAGATGCTGCCGGACTTGCCCGAGCGTGTGCGCCAGCGGATATCGCTGTCGGCATCGCCGGTCAGTGCGCGAGCAGCCACCACGAGATCGTCCGCGCTGCCCAGGTTGGTCGTGTTGATGCCCACGCCGCCGTCCGCCCGCAGCAGGACTTGGTTGGGGACGGTGGAGATGAAATTGGCGTCCTGACTGTCTGCCCAGACGAAGGTGCCGTTGTCTCCGGATTCAGTGCCGGAGTTCGCGACGCCGCCCGAACAGGGGCTGAGGCTTACTTGATTACCATGGCGGATTTTTGCACTGAAGCCACCGGCCCAGATGAAGTCGCCGCCGGCGCAGTTGATGGCACCGCCCCCAACGGTGCTACGAGAGCCCGTCGCTTCGTTCGAAAAACCGCCGCCGACAATGCTTGCGTAGCCGCGTCGTTGTCCTTGAGCACGGGCGAGCCGATCGCCAAGCCGGCTTGCGTTTGCAGGGGGAACTCAAGATCGTAGCTGCCGTTCGCAGCCACACCCACGTCTTGCAGTGTGCCTTGATAGCTGAAGTTGCTGCCGATGGCGAAGACCGGCGAGGCGAAAGTCAGAGCGGCCCAAAGGCCAAGACACAGTGCGCTGCATTTCATGTGCGTGCTCCAGGAGTTCGGAAGGGGCCGACAGCGAGCGCAGTGGCGCTCGCGAGCGTTGCGATCGGGGGCAAGGTCTGCCCGGGTTGTTGCGAGTTCCCAGTTCCCGTCGGAAGCTGCACACGGGCCAAAGAACCTCCAACTCGTCATTGCGAGGTGCGCGACGCGTCAGCGTTGCGCGCCGCGGCAACCCAGGGACGTGCGTTTTGCCGGAACAACGTCCTTGGGTTGCCACGGCCTTCGACGCTGTCGCGTCGAAAGCCTCGCAATGACAATCTGAAGGTACTGCATGCCCGCCTCCAACTCGTCGTTGCGAGGCGCGCGACGCGTCAGCGTTGTGCGCCGCGGCAACCCAGGGACGTGCGTTTTGCCGGAACAACGTCCTTGGGTTGCCACGGCTTTCGACGCTGTCGCGTCGAAAGCCTCGCAATGACGAATTAATGAGTTACGCGAGTGGTTCATGGAAGGTGCGAATCACCCTTCAAAACCAATGCGGAAGAGTTCCTCGGGCAGCACGGCGTTCGCCGTCGGGCCGTGGAAGCCACCCGTCAGCGCGTAAGTGCCGCCAGTGGCCGCAGCCGCTGCACTTTGGCCCACAGTGCCGACCAGCACGGCGCCGGGCGCGGTTGCCTGCTGGCCGCCGGCAGCGATCGTCTTTCTTCATGACGTAAGGGGCCCTGACCATCCAAAGGAACATCGGTGCACGCACGCAAACTCTTTTCGCTATTTGCCGCCGTCGCGCTGGCAGCCTCGGCGTCGCTCGCCATCGCGGCTGACGTTTCGGATCTGCCCGACGGCACCGACCTCAAAGGCAGTGCCGACCATGCGCTGATCCGCGACAGGCCGAGGGCGCCCGCCTGCATGAGCGCGCCAAGATCGGCGCTGGCGCCCACCGCGGCAAGAAATAGATACATACCCCAGATACCCAGCGGCTTGGCCAAGGTCATGCGAGAGGCGACGGGGAGTTGCGCGATAAGTAACGCAACACTGGTCACCAGCAGCATCGAAGGCAGCCGCCATCCGGCAGCAGCCGCATAGGCGGCAACGGCGGTCGACAGCGCCACGGTTGAAACTGCCATCGCCAGCGGCACCGAAATTGCCAGCGTATCGGGTAACGGTGGCAGCAGGCTTGGCGTCGGTGTGACAGCCGCGGGTATCGGCGATTGCGTAGTCAGCGCTGCGGAGCCGTGCGCAAGTAGTCAGGGAGCGGCGCCTAAGCGGCGCATGAGCGTGGGCAGCAGCAGCGTCACTACGATCCAGACCATGGTCATGACGTTGTCGGCCACAATGGCGGCGGTATAGAGCGTGCCTTCGCCGGACATTCCGTATTCAATTGCCACGGCGTTGAAGTTGGCGCTGCCCCCGATGTAAGTGGCGGCAAACATGCCGGCAAGCGGGGCCAAGCGATCCCCAATATCCAGCGGCACGATCGCTGTGGCCACCAGCACGCCGGCCACCGTGCCCACCGCGCCGAGCGCGAAAGCCAGCAGCATGCGCGGGCCGGCTTGTCGCAGGGCACCAAGATTCGCTTCGAGCAAGACCAGGAAAATCGCCGCGGGTGTCACCAGCGCGAACACCATGTCGTACGCTGCCACGCCATCGTGAGCTACCGGCAGCACGCCTAGATTGGCCAGCAGCGCACCCAACCCGATGGCCAACACCGCCGCGCCAGCGTGCCGGAAGCCGCGTCGACGGCCCAGCCAGTCTGCCAAGGCGACGGTTGCCAACAACGTGGCTAGCAGCCTGTCGGACTTAAAGGAAATCGGCTACAAATCCGCCTGGACGATCCATATTCCGCCGCTTTCTCGGGCAATAGAAGAGCTATTACCCTTCAAAATCGACGAAATCTGGCTTCGCCCAGTCAGATTTTCGCTTCGATTCTTCAAGTCCGACAG
>Ga0209181_10005753_pt1 | contig 17725 bp, 15 predicted proteins | sample MAT05_FD_187208 | JGI IMG/M metagenome (GOLD analysis project Ga0209181, IMG submission 187208) | Freshwater microbial communities from Lake Fryxell liftoff mats and glacier meltwater in Antarctica - MAT-05 (SPAdes) (version 2) | ecosystem: Environmental > Aquatic > Freshwater > Ice > Liftoff...
TCCATCGCATGGCCAATCCGTCACACGACAAAGCCGTGACGGCGCTCTTGAATGACCTCACCCTGCAAGGCTTCTGTCACCCCGAGACCGGCGCGAAAATGATCTATACGCTGGTGTGAACGTGCCGTTCCGGAATCCTGCCGGATCAGGAAGTCTGAGGTTGGACATTTGGCGGCTGGATCGGGATGTGATGACAGGCGCGGAGCGCGCCCGAGACCAGCGAGCCAGATGGTCAAGTTGTTGAGGAACGGGCCCTTAGACTCGGACTACCAGTTCTGCCATGCAACCCGTGCCCGAAGCCCGTGTCCCGGTCCCCGTGCAGTTGCGCCTCTCAGGGGTGCCGGCCTGCCGTGTCGGGAGCGGCCCCTGGCAAGCGATGGCTGCCAAAGACGCCTTGTTGCTGGCCCGCTTGTGTCTGCAGGGCCGCCAGCCGCGTAGCGCCATCGCAGCCTGGTTGTGGCCCGGCGTACCCATGCCGCGCAGCCACGCCAACCTCCGCCAGCGCCTGTTCCGGCTTCGCCTGCACCTGGGCAGGCCTGTGCAGGAAGATGCCGACGGCCTCCGCCTGGCCGGCCATGTGCAATGCGACGCGAGTCGCAGCCATCAGCTTTCACCGCCGCACGACACAGAGTTTGGCGACGACAACCAAGCCCGGCTGCTGGAAGGTCTGACCGTCACCGACGAGGCCTTGGCGGTGTGGCTCGACGACGCTCGCAGCGCCTGGGCCGGCGTCCAGTTCGACCAGCTGGCTCGGCGTGTCGCGGGTCTGCAAGTCCGCGGTGAGCTGGCCGCCGCGCTGCCCCAGTGTGAACGGCTGCTGGCGCTGGACCCGTTGCGCGAACACAGCTGGCGCGCGTTGATGCGCCTGCACCACCAGCGCGGCGACCGTGCTGCCGCCGTAGCCGCTTTCGAGCGCTGCGAACGTGTGCTGCGTGATGAACTGGGCCTGAAGCCTTCGCCCGAGACGCTTGCGCTGCTGGCTGATGTGGAGGCTTTGTCCGGCGCACCAATGGTGCTGCGTGCGCCGCTGCCGCCTTCGCTGCTGAGGCCGCCGCGCCTGGTGGCGCGGCGGGTCGAGCTCACGCGAATGGCCGCTGCCTGGCAAGAGCGGCGAAGCTTCGTGTTGCTCGGCGAGGCCGGACTGGGCAAGTCACGCCTGCTGGCCGAGCACGCCGCCGCGCGGCCCGGCGTGGTGCTGGAAGGCGCGCGCCCGGGCGATGAAGGCGTGCCCTACGGTTAGCTGGTGCGGCTGCTGCGTCGCCTGGTGCAGGCGCTGCCCGACAACCTGGCGCCTTGGCCCGGCGGCCGTGCACGCGACGAAGTCGCCCGGCTGCTGCCCGAACTTGGACCTGCCCCGGCCGCGCCGGGTCTTCAGGCGCTGCTGCACGAGGCGCTGGACGAGACTTTTGCGCAAGCCGCCGCCGCCGGCGTGGTCGGCGTGCTGCTTGACGACCTGCAGCATGCCGACCCTGCCAGCGAAGCCGTTCTGGTGCGCGCTGCAGCCGCCGGCCAGGCTCTACGCTGGGGCTTCGCCCGCCGCGGGCCCAGCGCTTCAGCCGGTGTGGGCGACGCCCACTGGTGGGGCTCGTCAGCGCGCGTGGACGTGGTGTCCCTGGAGCCGCTGTCGCGGGCCGCCACGCAGGAACTTCTGGCCACGCTCGAAACACCGGGGCTGGACCTTGACACGTTCGGCCCCAGGCTGCTGCGGCAATGCGGCGGCAATCCGCTGTACCTGCTCGAAACGCTCAAGCATCTGGTGCTCGAGCCCGACCTCGTTCGCCAGGCCGACTGGCCGGTGCCGGCCACGGTGCAGGCGGTCATCCGCCAGCGCCTGGCCGGTCTGTCGCGCGAGGCCCTCGCGCTGGCGCGTGTGGCGGCGGTGGCGGCCGGCGATTTCAGCGCTGTGCTCGCCGCCGAGGTGCTGGGCAGCACGCTGATGGATCTGACCGATGGCTGGAACGAACTGCTCGATGCACAGGTGCTGCAGGAGCAGGGTTTTGTTCACGACGCGTTGCGTGAAGTGGTGCTGGCGGGTGTGCCGCAGGCCTTGCGCGGGCCGCTGCACGAACGTCTTGCATTCAGCCTGCAGCGCTGCGGCCAACCTGCGGCGGCGGTCGCCCGTCACTTCGCGCAAGCCAGCATGTGGCCGGCCGCTGCGCGCGCCGAACTCGCTGCGGCAGTCGATGCACGTCGCATGGGCCGCACCACGGAGCGCTTGCGGCATCTGCAAGCCGCTGCCGCTGCGTTCGACCGTGCTGCCGAGCCTGCGCTGGCATTCGCGGCCCGGCTGGAAGCCGTCGAACCGTGCCTGGCGACGCAGGGGCTGGCGATGGCGCTCGACACCTGCACCGCGCTGCAGCCGGCGGCGCTGGATGCTGGACAAGTGCGCGCCCTGGCCCTGACGCGCGCCAGCATCGCCCTCAACGGCTACCGCCCCGACCTGGCTGTCGAAGCCGCGCGACAGGCCCAAGCGGGCGCCGCGCCAGATAGCCTGGACGGTTTGCGTGGCGGCCTGCTGCATGCTGCGGCCCTGGCGATGCTGGGCCGCAGTGAGGAAGCCAATGCTGAACTGGCGCGCTGGCGGGTGCCGCTGGAGCGCCTGGAAGACTCCCTGCTGGCGGCCACGCTGTGGAGCCACTGGGCGCTGGTGGAACACGCCGCTGGCCGCGTGCGGCCGTGCATCGAGGCACTTTTGCGGCAGCAGCAGTTGGCGCAGGCAGCCGGAGACGCCGCCATGGAAGCCCAGGCTCTGGCCAGTCTGGCCGGGCAGTACACCGCCGTCGGCGAGGCCGAGCGCGGCATCGACAACGCTAGCCGCGCTGGCGCCTTGCACCGCCGCATGGGCGAGCACCACGCAGCGCTGCTGGCCGATGCCAACCTGGGCATCGGGCTGATCGGTTGCGACCGGCTGAACGACGCCAAGCTGGTGCTGCAGTCTGCCCCGGCTCACGGGCTGCCCGACGCCGGCAGTGATCTGCCACGCATCTTTGCCGAGTTGCAAGCTGAAATCTGGTTGCGCGTGGATCAGGCGCCGCGCGCGCTGGAATCGCTGGGCACGGCGCCGTCGGCCAGCGCCACCGTGACGCGCCAGCTGCAATGGGCGCTGCTTCAGGCGCTGGCGGTGCAGCAGTCGGGTGACGGCGAGCGGGCTGCGGCGCTGTGGCTGACGCTGCGCAGCCGTGTGCCGGCCGGCCGGACTGTCGGTTTGCGCTTGCGCGCGCTGGCCTTGTCCAGCGTCGTGCTGCCCTGGCGCGACGCACGCCCGGAGTTGGACGGGTTGGTGGCTCTGGCCGAAACGGCGGGAACACCGGCGGCGGCCGGGCTGGCGCGCCTGCGCCGCGCAGCCTTCGCGTTGCGCGCGGGCGACATGACGCTGGCTGTCGCAGACGTCCAGGCCCTGTTGCGCCAGCGACCACTTCTGCAGCACCTCTACCTGCCGATGGCCGAGCTCTGGGCCCTGGCCCACAGTGTGCTGCAGGCTGCCGGGCCGCCTGCGGCGGCGGCACGTGTGCAGCGCGAAGCGCTTGCCTGGGCCGACGCCGAAGCCCTGCCGCAGCTGCCACCGGGATGCCGCGCGGACTGGTTGACCCATCCAGCGCATGGCGGCCTGTTCGGCGCGTTGAGCGCGATGAGCGCGGCCCGTTGACTCGGTTGACTTGACGCCGGTGCGAGCCCGCGACGGGCGACCGCTACGGCAGACGCCCCTCAGACGCGCCTCAGACTCCCCTCAGACGCCCCTCAGACGCGGGCGTGACGCCGGCGCAGGCGCCCGGCCGCGATGAGCAGCAAGCCGGCTCCCATCGTCGCCCAGGTCGCGACTTCAGGTACCGGGCTGACGGGGAGGATCAGGCCTGTCTCGGAAATGCGAATGCCCAGGCCGCCTGCCGGCGCTACGCCGCCGAGCAAACCTACCGAGGCCAGGGTCAGCGTGCTCTGTGCGGTGCCGCCATTAAAGGCCGTGTTGGTCACGATGAGGGTGATGACGCCTTCGCTTGCGCCGCGGTGGCGCGCCGAGTAACTGGCCGCATAGCTGCCGAACATCCAGTCGTCGCCGACCACCGTGTAGTCCAGCGATGGAAACGGCGGCACCGGGCCGTAGGAAACCGAGACCGCGCCCTGGAAACTGTCGCCGCTCACCGTGTAGTCGATGCCGGCGGAAAACCGCGTCGCGGCACCTGACAACGAAAACGGCGACACCGTCAACAGCCCAGCGAGGTCGAAGTTGAAGACCAGATCCATTTGCTGTGCGGCAGCGGGCTCCAGCGCCAAATTTCGGCCCATATCCCACAGAGAATAATTCGACGTGCTGCCGGCCGTGGCGGTGAAGTGCGTCTGTGCACCGGCGCCAGCGCCATCGACCCTGGACATCACCAGCGAACGGGTTGCGCCGGCATACGCATTGCCGTAGGTTGCCGACACCTGCGCGCCCGCGCTGAACTGCTGATCCATGCCGATGGTGTTCTGGTAGGCCAGCGCCGTGATGTTGGCGGCCCATGCGCCAGGCGCTGTCAACAGCACCCAGCCGGCGAACGCCGCAGCGACCCACGATGAATCGAATCGAAAAAATTTCATGTTCAACTCCTCCGGCTCTTCGATGGAAGGGCCTTGCATCGCAGCGTAGGCCCGGGCCGTTACCAGCCGGTCACCAGCCGGTCACCAGCTTTTCAGGAGGGCCGGCAGGCGCGCGGGCACGCTGCACCCTGAACGCCATGCTGTGGCCGACGCGGCAGGGGCACAATCCAGGCATGCGTTGAAGTCCTGTGCAGCCAGGCGCGTAGCCACAGTGCGCTCTGCCATTTCAACTACATGATTCACAGAGGATTTTCATCGTCATGAGGCTCGCCACCTGGAACGTCAACTCCCTGGCCGTGCGCCTGCCCCAGGTGCTGGCCTGGCTGGTGGAACATCCCGTTGATGCTTTGGTGCTGCAGGAAACCAAGCTCACCGACGACAAGTTCCCGCAGGCCGAGATCGAAGCCGCGGGCTACCACGCACAGTGGTTCGGTCAGAAGACCTACAACGGCGTGGCCCTGCTCAGCCGCAGCGCTGCCACCGAGGTGGTGAAGAACATTCCCGCCTTCGACGATGCGCAGGCGCGCGTGATAGCCGCCACGGTGGAAAGCCCGCTCGGGCCCGTGCGCGTGGTGGGCGGCTACTTCCCGAACGGGCAGGCGCCCGACAGCGACAAGTTCGTCTACAAGATGCGCTGGCAGGACGCGCTCTGCGACTGGCTGAAAGGCGAACTCGAACGCCACCCGCAACTGGTGCTGATGGGCGATTTCAACGTGGCACCGGAAGACCGCGATGTCTACGACCCCGTGGCCTGGGCCGGCCAGATCCATTGCACTCCCGAAGAGCGCGCGCAGTTCCAGCGGCTGCTGGGGCTGGGCATGATCGACACCTTCCGGCGCTTCGAGCAACCACCGAAAAGCTGGAGCTGGTGGGACTACCGCAATCTCGCGTTCCGCAAGAACCAGGGCCTGCGCATCGACCACATCCTCGTCAGCCCGGCACTGCTGCCGCATGTGACGGCCTGCGTGATCGACAAGCTGCCGCGAAAGAACGAGCGTCCCAGCGACCACGCGCCGGTGATCTTGACGCTGGACTGACCGCTGGCGGGGGTCAATCTTCCAGCCCGAGCTCCTGGATCTTGCGGGTGATGGTATTGCGGCCGATGCCGAGCTTCTGTGCAGCCTCGATGCGGCGACCCCGAGTGAAGTCGAGTGCGGTGTGGATCAGCCGGCCTTCGAACTGGCGTGTCAACGCGTCCCAGACCTCGGCCTCGCCGGCTTCCAGCAGGCGCCGGGCTTCCCGTTCCAGATCGGCCAGCCAGTTCGGCGCCGACGCCGGCTCGGCGGCGGCGGTCACGGGCAAGGACGAGGGCATGGCGGCAAGGGGCGCCAGCCCGGGCATGGAATCAGCGTCGATGGCGGGCGGCTGAAACATCGCCACCGGCCGCGGCTCGGGCACGCCCATCAGTTCCGGTGGCAGATCCTTCGGCTCGACCACCTGGGCCGGCGCCATCACGGTCAGCCAGTGGCAGATGTTCTCCAGCTGGCGCACGTTGCCCGGAAAGTCGAAGGCCTGCAGCCGCGCCACCGCGGCGTCGGTGATGCGCTTGGCATCGACGCCGAGTTCGCGTGCGCTCTTCTGCAGGAAGAAACGCGTCAGCATCGGAATGTCTTCGCCGCGCTCTCGCAGTGCCGGCAGGCGCAGGCGGATGACGTTCAGGCGGTGGTACAGGTCTTCGCGGAAGGCGCCGTCGCGCACGCGCTGCTCCAGGTTCTGGTGCGTGGCGGCGATGACGCGCACGTTGGCTTTCAGCGGCTGATGACCACCGACGCGGTAGAACTGGCCGTCCGACAGCACGCGCAACAGCCGAGTCTGCAGGTCGAAAGGCATGTCACCGATCTCGTCGAGGAACAGCGTGCCGCCGTCGGCCTGCTCGAAACGGCCGCGCCGCGTGGTCTGCGCGCCGGTGAAGGCACCGCGCTCGTGGCCGAACAGTTCGCTCTCGAGCAGATCTTTCGGGATCGCCGCGGTGTTGATGGCCACGAAGGCACCGCCCGCACGCGGGCTGTGCTTGTGCAGCGCATGCGCTACCAGTTCCTTGCCCGAACCGCTCTCGCCGGTGATCAGCACCGTCACGTTGCTCTGCGACAGCCGGCCGATGGCGCGGAAGACGTCCTGCATTGCCGGCGCCTGGCCCAGCATCTCGGGCCATTGCGCCTGCCCGGTGTCACGCACGTCCTCGCGCAGGCTCTCCTCGACGGCGCGGCGGATCAGCTCGACCGCCTTCTGCACGTCGAAGGGTTTGGGCAGGTATTCGAAGGCGCCGCCCTGAAAGGCCGAGACGGCGCTGTCGAGGTCGGAATACGCCGTCATGATGATGACCGGCAGCCCGGGCAGCCGCGCCTTCACCTTGGCGAGAAGGTCGATGCCCGAGCCGCCGGGCATGCGGATGTCGCTGACCAGCACCTGCGGCTCGTCGTCGTCGAGAGCGGCCAGCACGTCGCGGCCGCTGGAGAAACTGCGCACCGGCAGTTGCTCGCGCGCCAGCGCCTTTTCAAGCACGAAGCGGATGGATTGGTCGTCGTCAACGATCCAGATGGGTTTCATGCGGTCCGCGTCGCCTGGGTTCGTGGTGGGATGGGTAGCAAGGTTCAGGGCAAGGGGATCAGGAGCTTGAAGATGGTGCGGCCGGGGACGCTGTCGCATTCGATCGTGCCGTGGTGTTGTTGCACGAAGGTCTGCGCCAGCGTCAGCCCGAGCCCCGAGCCGCCATCGCGGCCCGACACCAGCGGGTGGAAGATGCGATCCTGGATGGACTCGGGCACGCCCGGCCCGTTGTCCTGGATATGCAATTCCAGTGCCAGCCGAAAGCGCTGCTTGGCGAAGGTGGCCTGGCGCGCCACCCGGGTGCGCAGCACGATCTGCGCGTCGCCGCGCGCGATGCGCCCGCTGAAGCGTGAGTCCCCTTCGGCGCCGACGCCGGCGAGCGACTGCGTGGCGTTGTGGACGATGTTCAGCACGGCCTGGATCAGCTGCTCGCGGTCACCGCGAAACTCGGGGATCGAGGTGTCGTAGTCACGTTCCACCGCCAGGCCGCGCGGGTACTCGGCCATGATCAGCGAACGCACGCGCTCGCAGACCTCGTGGATGTTGACGTCGCCCACCACATACGGCTTGCGGTGCGGCGCCAGCAGCCGGTCGACCAGCGCCTGCAGGCGGTCGGCTTCGTGAATGATGACCTGGGTGTATTCGGTCAGCTCCCGGGAGTTGACTTCCATCTCCAGCAACTGCGCGGCGCCGCGAATGCCGCCCAGCGGGTTCTTGATCTCGTGCGCCAGGTTGCGCACCAGTTCCTTGTTGGCCTGTGCCAGGCCGTGGGCGCGCTCTTCACGGTCGAGCCGCGTCTGCTGCTCGATCTCGATCATCTCCACCAGCACGCGGTCGACGCGGTCCATCTGGCTGACGATGACGTGCACCGGCCAGTCGCTGTGGTTCACGCCGAGTGCGGGCGGGCGCTTCATCTGGGCATCGAAGCGGCCGCTGGCGACCTCGTTGCGCGACACCATGCCCAACGCCTCGCGCAGCGGCGCGGGATCGACCAGCCAGTCGAGCACGCTGCCACGCTGCAGGGCGCGGCGCGACACGCCGACGCCGTTCTCCAGCGCCGAATTGGCCAGCAGGCACAGGCCTTCGGGGCTGACGATGGCCACCATGGTGGCGAGCTGGTCGAAGGCCTCGAAGCCGGGGATCGAATCACCCATCACGAAGGCAGCTTGCCCAGTTCTCGGCGGATGGCGGCGATGTCGGCTTCCTTGCGTGTGATGCCGGCCTTCATTTCGGCCACGCGGTCGAGGTAACGCTGGAAGTTGCGCTCGTCGCCGCGCCGTTCGGGCTGGCCATTGTTGAACTCCCGCTGCAGCTCGGCCAGGCGCTGTTCTTCGCGCTGCAGTTCTTCGGTCAGGATGCGGCGGGCGTCGGTGTCACGCGCGCGTTGCGCCGCCGGATCCACGCGGCCTTCGCCCGGCCTCTGGGCGGCAGCCGCCGGGGCGGCCGCGCCGCTGGCCGGCGGCGGGGGCCGGCGCGACTGCACCACGGTGATCGGCGCGCCTTCGATGGTGCGGCAGCCGCGGTCGCGGGCTTCGGCCGCGGTCAGCGCATCGGTGTAGAGCACCGGCGGGCCGGGACACCGGTACACGGTGACGGGCGGGCTGCCGGCCACCTGCGCCAGGGCGGCCGGCGCAAAGGCCGCGGCAAGGCAGGCGCAGGCGACAAAACCGCCCAGGCGCCAGGGCGAAACCAGTGAACCTCGTGTCATGGATGAACCTCCGCCGCGCACGCAACGGGCGGGCGCGAATCGGCGGGATTGTGGCGCAGCCTTTGCCGCCTTGATCGCCGGAAAAGCGCCGCTTGCAGACCGTCCAGCCAGCCGTCCAGCCATCGTCCGCGGCAAAACAAAAAGGGCGGCTCGTGCCGCCCCTTCATCACACCGGCGCACAGCCGGTAAATGCATCAGAGCGTGTAGTACATGTCGAACTCGATCGGGTGCGTCGTCATGCGGAAACGCTGCACTTCCTGCATCTTCAGATCGATGTAGGCGTCGAGGTAGGCATCGGTGAAGACACCGCCCTTGGTCAGGAAGGCGCGGCCCTTGTCGAGGTACTCCAGCGCCTGCTCGAGGCTCGAGCACACCGTCGGGATCTTCGCGTCTTCTTCCGGCGGCAGGTGGTACAGATCCTTGGTGGCAGCCTCGCCGGGGTGGATCTTGTTTTCCACGCCGTCCAGGCCGGCCATCAGCAGCGCCGCGAAACCGAGGTACGGGTTCATCAGCGGATCGGGGAAACGCGCTTCGACACGCCGGCCCTTTGGGTTGGCCACGTAGGGAATGCGAATGGACGCCGAGCGGTTCTTCGCCGAATACGCCAGCTTCACCGGCGCTTCGAAACCGGGCACCAGGCGCTTGTAGCTGTTCGTGCCCGGGTTGGTGATGGCGTTCAGCGCGCGGGCATGCTTGATGATGCCGCCGATGTAGTACAGCGCGAATTCGCTCAAGCCCGCATACCCGTCACCGGCGAAAAGGTTGACGCCGTCCTTCCAGACGCTCTGGTGCACGTGCATGCCGCTGCCGTTGTCGCCGACGATGGGCTTGGGCATGAAGGTGGCGGTCTTGCCGTAGGCGTGGGCCACGTTGTGGATCACGTACTTCTGCAGTTGCACCCAGTCGGCGCGCTGCACCAGCGTGCTGAACTTGGTGCCGATCTCCATCTGGCCGGCGTTGGCCACCTCGTGGTGATGCACCTCGACCGGGATGCCCAGCGATTCGAGGATCAGACACATCTCGGAGCGCAGGTCTTGCCCCCGGTCGACCGGCGGCACCGGGAAATAGCCGCCCTTCACCGACGGGCGGAAGCCGTTGTTGCCGTGCTCGTAGTCCTTGCCGGTGTTCCAGGCGGCTTCTTCGGATTCGATCTTGACGAAGCAACCCGACATGTCGACCTGCCAGCGCACGCTGTCGAAGACGAAGAATTCGGGTTCCGGGCCGAAGTAGGCGGCGTCGCCCAGGCCGGTGCTCTTCATGTAGGCCTCGGCGCGCTTGGCCAGTGAACGCGGGTCTCGCTCGTAGGGCTTGCCGTCGGCCGGGTCGACCACGTCGCAGGTCAGGATCAGCGTCGGCTCTTCGAAGAAGGGGTCGATGTTGGCCGTATTCGGGTCAGGCATCAACTGCATGTCCGAGGCCTCGATGCCCTTCCAGCCGGCAATCGACGAGCCGTCGAAGGCATGGCCGCCGGAGAACTTGTCTTCGTCGAAATGCGACACAGGCACGGACACGTGCTGTTCCTTGCCGCGGGTGTCGGTGAAGCGGAAGTCAACGAACTTGATCTCGTTTTCCTTCACCATCTTCATCACATCGGCAACGGTCTTTGCCATTCAGATCTCCTAGCGGGGCTCGTGGGGTGGGATTCGTGTGGGCGGCCCCTTGGTATTAACCCCAAAAGGCGCCCAGCAATGTAGCAGAAAGCATGCCTGCGTCCGGGCGTGGACGGCGGCCCGGACGAAGCGGCGCGCCGAGGCAAAAACGTCCGCGATCAGGGCCACGGGCAACGCCGCCTCATTCGGGTGCGCAGATTCGCACCAGTGACGCGCACTCGGTCAAGACTCAACGCACCAATTCGGGGCCCAGATCAGCGCCCGCCGCCAGCAGGCCGTTGCGCAGCGCGAGGTAGGCCGCCGCCACCGCCGCCGCCTCGCCTTTCACGCCGAGCTCGATGTGGCGGCCCCACTGCGGATGGTCGACGCTGGGCAGGCTGAACACCTTGACGCCTTCGTGGCGCGCCTCGATGTCTTCCATCAACGGCGTCAGCGCGGCTTCCATCGCGCCGAACACGATGACCGAGCGCTCCACCGCCGGCGGCTTGCCGCGCAGAGGGGCGTAACGCGGCCGGTCGAGAACGGTTTCGATCATCGGCCAGGCCATCACGGGGAAACCCGGCACGAAGTGCACGTCGCCCACCGTGAAACCGGGAATCTTGTTGTACGGGTTGGGGATGATCGCCGCGCCGGCCGGGAACATGCCCATGTTCAGGCGGTGCAGGTTGTCGGCGCGTTCGGGCTCGAAGGGCAGGCCCTGCTCGGCCGCGACGTCGCGCATGCGGTCGACGATCAGCGCCTTCGCATCCGGATGCAACTCGAGCGTCACGCCCAGCGCGGCGGCCGCGCACTGGCGCGTGTGGTCGTCGGGCGTGGCGCCGATGCCACCGCAGGAGAACACCAGGTCGCCGCTGGCGAAGGCGGCCGTCAGCGCCTCGGTGATGCGCACGCGGTCGTCGCCCACGTAACGCGCCCAGGTCAGCGTGAGGCCGCGCGCGGCCAGCAGTTCGATGACTTTGGGCAGGTGCTTGTCCTGGCGTTTGCCGGACAGGATCTCGTCGCCGATGATGATGAGGCCGATGTTCATGGGGCAGGCATGGCGGGCGGTTTGTCGAGCAAGGGCGACGGAGAAATGGGCGTGGGCAGCCTATCGACCACCTCTGGCTCTAACGTGCCGGACGCGGCTTCGGCGACCCGTAGCCGCGCCAGTTCGGCCAGCAGGAAGTGGGCGAACCAGCAGGCTGCAAAGGCGAACACCAGCGTGTAGAGCCACACCGACAGCAGCACCAGCACCGGGGCGAAGATCAAGGTGGCCGCGCTGACAGCCCACAGCAGCGAGGGCGCGGCGCCGAGGTAGCCGCACACCACGCCCATCGCCAGCAGGGGCCAGCGCTGATCGTGCAGGATGCGCCGCCGTTCGTCCCGGCTGGCGTGCGCCGCCAGCGTGTCGAAGCCGAAAACCTTGCAGGTCAGCCAGCCCCAGATCAGCGGCGGAAGCAGCAGCACCAGCGGCGGCACCAGCCACAGCGGCAGGCTCAGAACCAGCGCCAGCAAGGCGGCCAGCGTGCAGGCCAGCGACCAGAACAGGCCCTGCCACCAGCCGGCACCATGGCGCCGCTCCAGCAGCGGGAAACGCCGCGCCGCCACCAGGTTGACCAGCGCCGGGGTCATCAGCGTGGCCACCAGCAGCAGCGAGCCGATGACGATCAGGGGCAGCGCGAACACCACCACGATCAACGGCGCCAGCAGCGTGTGCAGCGTGGCGCCGCCCACAGAGTCGAGCCACTGCATCAGGCTCGCCACCAGCAACCATTGTTCGATGGTGGCACGCACGCCTGACACGGCCAGTTCCCAGTACATCCAGCCGAGGCCGAATACCGCGCCGCCCGCCACCAGCAGCGGCAGCAGTGACCAGAGGATCACGCGCGGATGCAGGCAGTAGGCGGCGGCGCGCCAGAAAGCGTCGGCCATGGCCTTCATGCGGATCGACCTCGCAACACCGTCTTTGGCGCGCTCAGCGCATGTTGCCGGTGTGGCCCAGCGAGTAGCGGCCCGGCTGCGGCCAGACTGTCAGGCCGTGCGGCTCGGCGCCCACTTTCACTTGCATGACGGCACCGCTGGTCGTGTCGAAGCGGTAGACGACGTCGTCGTAGCGCGCGGCCAGCCACAGCCATTTGCCGTCGGCGCTGACGTTGCCCATGTCGGGGCTGCCGCCGCCCGGGATGCCCCAGCGCGCGACGATCTGCTCGGTGGCGAAGTCGATCACCGTCACGCTGCCGGCGCCGTTTTTCGGCCCGTGGATCTTGTGGGAGCCGCGGTTGGCAACATAGAGGCGCTTGCCGTCGCGGCTGGGGTACAGGCCGTGCGCGCCGACTCCCGTGGCGATGAAGCCGACCTTCGTGAAACTGGCCGCGTCGACCACATGCACGCCGTCGGCATGCATGTCGGCGATGTAGAAGCGCCTGCCGTCGGGCGAGATGCGGATGTCCTGCGGCATGCCCTTGGTGACCGTGCACAGCTCGGTCTCGCCCGGCTCCCATATCTGCCCGGGCCGCAGCGGCGTAACGGCCTTGAAGCGTCGCTCAGGCATCGACAGCTTCAGGTAGCCCACCACCTTGCGCTGCGGCAGGTCGATCTTGACCAGCGTGCCGGAAAATTCGCAGGTGAAGACGGCGTAGCTGCCGTCGGCGGAGAAGTCGGCATGGTTGATGCCCGGGCAGCCCGGGGTGTCGATCGAATACTGCAACTCCATCGTCTTCGGGTCACGGAAGTCGAGCCGCTTGCGCGCTTCGGCTACGACGATGGCCGAACGGCCGTCGGGCGTGGCGTACATGTTGTACGGGTCGTCGACCATGATCGGCTTGCCGGGCTTGCCGGTGCGCGGGTCGATCGGCGTCAGGCTGCCGTCGGTGCGACCTTCGGCGTTGTTCGTCACCCACAGGGTGCCGAGGTCCCAGGACGGCACGATGTGCTGCGGGCCGATGCCGACCTTGAAGCGGTCGACCACCTTCATGCTGGCCGGGTCGATGACGTAGACATCATTGCCACGCAGGTTGGGCACGTACACCCGCTCCAGGTGGCCGGCCACGCTGGCGCTCATGCGGCCGCTGGCGGTCTCGGAGTAGACAGTGCGCGGCGCGCCGGCGGCTGGCTCGCTGGCCGCCGGCCCGGCAGCCACGGCGCCGCCGGCCACCGCCCAGGCCCAGGCGCCCAACGCCAACGTGGCGGCCGCACCGGCGCCACTCCAGATCTTCATCGCGGCCACCTTTGCCATGCTCTCATTCACTTTCAAGGGATGTTTTTTCATCGCGTCGCGGCCGTGCGGGCACGTATGGCGGCCACCGAAGCATCGACGATACGCTGCACGCCGAATTGTCCCAGTTCGGCGCTGGCGCGGTGGGGGTCACCGGCCACGCCGTCCTTGCCATCCTTGACGGTGCCGCCCGGCCTGCCCAGCATCTCGTTGCGCACCAGCGCCGGGTCGATCGCCATCATCAGCGCGGTGTCGGCCAGCCCGGCGTGGCTGCCGGCTTCTTCGGCCGAAATGCCGCGCGCCTTCAGCGCTTCGAGGTAGGGCGCCTGCGCCGCGCGGTAGTACTCGCCCAGCGCATGCACGCGAAAACCCGCCTGCGCCGGCGGTACCGGCGGTGCGGCACGTGGCGAGGCGAATTCCGCGTTCAGCCGGGTGGCCACACGCTCCATGCTGTTCGCGTAACCACCGTGGTCGCCGAGGAAAACCACATCCCGAAAACCGTGGCGGCGGAAGCTGCGCGCCGCCGCCTCCAGCGTGGCCTCGAACACAGGGACCGGCACGCTGATGGTGCCGGGGTAGCGCATGTGCTGGGTGGGCGGCTCGATGGCGCCCTCGGGCACGTAGGCCAGCACGGGAGCCACCAGCGTCTTGCCCAGCTTCTCGGCGATGCGCGTGGCGAGCCAAGCCACCCGCACGTTGTGTTTGCCCAGCGCCATGTGCGGGCCGCTCTGCTCGGTACCACCGATGGGCACCAGCACCGTCGTGCTGCCCTGCGCGATGCGGTCGCGCAGTTCGGTCCAGGTCAGGGCTTCGATCTGCAGGCTCGCCTGGCCCGCCGAGCTGACCGCAGCCTGCGCCCGAGCCGCCGCCGGGAGTGCCGACGCGGCACAGATCCACGCCATGGCGAACAGGCCGGCGCGCAGCGAGCACGGAAAGCGCAACAACTGCATCAGAACGTGACGGCGCATAAGGTCCGAAATAGCGTGAAAACGACCGTGAAAGATGGCGCGAGATTCGATTGCCGTGAGCCCGGTCACTCGTCATCCCCTTGCAGCAAACCGCCCAGCAGGCCTCCGGCAGCCAGGCCGCCGAGCAGGCCGCTGCCCTCGTCTCGTGAGCCGCCGCGCTGCGGTGCGGCGGCAAAAACACGCGAGGCGAGTCGCGAGAACGGCAGGCTCTGCAGCCAGACCGTGCCCGGCCCGGTCATCCTGGCGAGGAACAGGCCTTCGCCGCCGAAGAGCGCGGTTTTCACCTTGCCTACGTACTGGATCTCGAAGCTGACTCCCGGCGTGTAGGCCACCACGCAGCCGGTGTCGACCAGCAAAGTCTGGCCGGCTTGCAGATCGCGCTTGAGCAGGCTGCCGCCCGCGTGCACGAAGGCCAGGCCGTCGCCGTCGAGCTTCTGCATGATGAAGCCTTCGCCGCCGAAGAAGCCCGCAGACAGCTTCTGCTGCAGCGCAATGCCCAGCGCAACGCCGCGCGCCGCACAGAGGAATGCGTCCTTCTGGCAGATCAGCGTGCCGCCGAGCTGACGCAGGTCCATCGCCAGGATCTTGCCCGGGTACGGGGCGGCAAAAGCCACCGTTTGCCTGTGCGGGCTCTGGTTCGTATAAACCGTGGTGAACAGCGATTCGCCCGTCACCAACCGCTTGCCGGCGCCGAGCAGCTTGCCGAAAAGCCCGCCGCCGACGTTCTGCCGGCCATCGCCGAACACCGTGTCCATGCGGATGCCAGCGTCCATGTACATCATGCTGCCGGCCTCGCCGATCGCCGCTTCGCCGGCGTCGAGTTCGATTTCGACGAACTGCATCTCGGCGCCCTTGATCTGGTAGTCCACCACGTCCATCGCCATCACCAGTCCCCCCGGCGCGCAGAGGCCCGCCAGCCAGCGATAGTAGCCAAGCCGAGGCCACCCAAAAAGCAGACCGGCCCGTAGCATTCCGTTGCAATGCACGGCGGCAAGGCTGCCCGCGCTGCGCAGAATTCACTTCACCATGAACAACGCCAGTGAAGTACTGTGGATATCAGCGGCGGCGCTGGCGGTGTCTTCCGCCTCGCTGACCTGGTTCGGCCATCGCCAGCGGCAAGGTGGCACCCGCGGCTGGCAGTGGTGGACAGGTGCGCTGTGGCTGACCACCGCCGGGCTGCTGCTGGTGGCGACCCTGCCCTACCAGCCGATGGTGCTGGCGGTGGCCAGCATGCTCTTGGTGCAATGGCCCATCGTCACGCTGATCGGACTGCGCCACTTCCACGCCCGCCTCGAACTGCCTGCCAGTGAACGGCTCGACTGGGCGGTGCTGACGCTGACCGCCACGGCCGCCGCCAGCGGTCCGCTTTGGCCCTTCGACCCCAGCCTGGCCAGCGTGGTGCCCCCCACTGCAACCCTGCTGGCCCACCTTTACGCCGCCAGCCTGCTGCTCGGCGGCCCGACCAGCCACGACGGCGTGCCACTGCGCCTGCTGGGCGGGCTGATGTGCGTCGTCGGCCTGGCGCCGGTGCTGCTGGCGTTTCCGGCGGCCGAGGTGCTGAGTTCGATCGAGATGCGCGCGGTGGCCGCCGCGCTGGGTTCGGTGGCGATGGCCTTCCTGACGCTGACGCTGGTCTGCGAGCGCACGGAGCGTCAGCTTCGCGACTCACGCCGCCGGCTGCGCGTGCTGGCCAACATGGACGCCCTGACCAACGTGCCCAACCGGCGCCACTTCCACGAACTGGCCTCGCTTGTGCTGCAGGGCGACAGGCCCGGCAGCGCGACGCTGCTGATGTTCGACATCGACCACTTCAAGGGCATCAACGACCACCTCGGCCACGCTGCCGGCGACCGCGCGCTGCGCCTGGTGTCGCGCAGCATGACCGAGCACCTGCGCACGCACGACGTGGCCGGCCGCCATGGTGGCGACGAGTTCGTGCTGCTGCTGCGCCACACCGCAGTGCGCGATGCGATGGCCGTGGCTGCGCGCATCGTCACGCGCATCCAGGCCCAGTCCACGGAAGCTTGCCTGCCCGCCCTGACGCTGAGCTTTGGCGTCGTGCAACTGCGGGGAGACGAAGGCGTCGACGACGCCGTGCGGCGCGCCGACCAAGCTCTGTACGAAGCCAAGCGGCAGGGCCGCTCACGCGCGGTAGCCGCCATCGGCGACGAAGAACGGCCGATCTTCACCGAGAGCCAGCGCCTGGGGCTGACGCTCTGCTGAGGCTCTGCCTGGTGGGCCCGCCGCGGCTCCAGTGACCCGCCGCCCCGCCGCACTGGAATAATCAGGCCCGATGGGCTTGTCGATCCTCGCCATCTGCGCCGGCGCCTCTCTGGGTGCGCTGGCGCGCTGGGCGCTCGGCCTGTGGCTGAACGCCTTGTTCCCGGCCATCCCGCCCGGCACGCTGGCGGCCAACCTGATCGGCGCTTATCTGATCGGGCTGGCGCTGGCGCTGTTCGTGCACCAGGTGGCGCTGCCGCCCGAGTGGCGCCTCTTCATCATCACCGGTTTCCTCGGCGGCCTCACCACCTTCTCGAGCTTCTCTCTCGAAGTAGCGCTGCTGCTGCAGCAGGGCCGCATGCTGCTGGCAATGGGCGCCATCGGCGCGCACGTAGTTGGCTCGTTGTTGATGACGTTTGCCGGCATGGCCAGCTACGAAGCGCTGCGCCGGACGGGCTGAACGGCTGAAAATGGGTGATGAACTCCATGCGTTGCAATCGCTGGGCCTGGAACTGCCCAGCCCGGCCTACCTCTTCGGCGCGCTCGTCTTCGGTCTGGTCGGCCTGGCTGCCTTTCGCAGCGGGCGCAAGAGCGGGCGGCAGAAAACGCTGTGGATGGGCGTGGCCCTGATGCTCTACCCCTACGCGGTATCGCGCGCCTGGCTGCTGTACGCGCTGGGTGCCGCGCTGTGTGCGGGGATCTGGCTCGACAAACGCTGAAGCGACTTCAGTTGTCCGGATGGTTGTACATCGTTTTCCTGGGTTCAAGTTGGGACGTCCGGTAAACATTCAGTGAACCCGCATGTCGGTCTCTCAGGCAGAGGCCTTCAGGCGCAGAGAACGGCTCGGAAGTTCTGCCTCAGTGGGTAGAGCCAGATGTCCTTGACGGGGATGATCTGCTCGTGGAC
>Ga0209181_10005754_pt1 | contig 17721 bp, 5 predicted proteins | sample MAT05_FD_187208 | JGI IMG/M metagenome (GOLD analysis project Ga0209181, IMG submission 187208) | Freshwater microbial communities from Lake Fryxell liftoff mats and glacier meltwater in Antarctica - MAT-05 (SPAdes) (version 2) | ecosystem: Environmental > Aquatic > Freshwater > Ice > Liftoff...
GGGTGTCGTGTCGATCGGGGATCCGAGCCGTCCCAGCGCACCCTGCAACCGCCCTGACGCAGGAGCGAGGCTCTGCACCACCTTGTCGACGAGGTGCAGATGCGTGAAGTCGTCACCGACGAAGAAGCCCAGCAGTGCATCATCCGACCGATCGAGCGCGCCGAGGCGGAAGGGCAGCCGGAGTTCGCCGAGTGCGCTGAAGATCGCGCGCCGCGCGTCGGCGCCGCCGGCACTCGTCACCGTCACGTCACCGGTATCGTCCGGCGCCTCGAGTTTAATCGTGGCGCGCACGACGGCGACGGGCCGTCCGACCAGTCCCGCGATGGTCGGGGAGCCGATGGCCGCGTACGTGTCCACCGTCCACAGCGTGGTATCGATGGCGCGCAGCATCGCGGCAAGCGACGTGGTGACACCCGGCGCGTTGCTGCCCCGTGCCGTGACGTCGGCCAGCAGCACGCCGGCGGCCACATCCGCGATCGGCGACTGCGTGGCGGCCAGCCCGGTAAACGGTCCCGCATCAGGCGGGACGGGTCGCCCGGGCGCCGGTTCCCACGTCACCGCCCCGGTGATGGGATCGTGCGCCAGCTCTCCGATCGGAGACCCATCGGCCGCGAACACCTCCAGCGATTCGTCGATGTGATCGGGGAGGAGGAAGCCCGCCACCGGACTCACCATCGCGGCCGGTGTCACCTGATCCACGAACGCATCGGTGCGCAGCGTGGGGTCGGTCGCACCGGGATCGGGCGCACCGACGAACCGCACCACCCACCGCGCCATGTGCTGGAAGCGCGGCCGGAGCATGATGCTCGATGATGCCGCCGGCACCTCGAGCGACTGCGTCGTGGTGATCCGCGATACGTCGAGATCGAGGGTGCGTCCGAACGCATCGACGATGCGCATCGCATCGAGTCGCATCGTCCCGCCGAAGAACGGTACCGGCGGCGCCGACGCCATGGGCCTGGGTTCGACACCGGCGGCGGGGGTGTCGAGCGGCATCTGACCCATGTACGCGATGCCGAGCATCTGCTCGCGCACACCGTCCATCGACGCCGACGCCATGTCGAGCGGCGCCAGGAAATCGCCCAGTCGCGACAACGCCAGCTGATCGGCCGGGTTCAGTACGCCCTGATTCACGCCGTCGCGCTGCACCTCCGCTTCGAGCCATCGCGCGATGCCGCCGTGCAGCGCCTCGGCCACGCCGGTGCCTAGCGGAGTGCGACCGGTGATCGTGCGTGTGATCGTCGGTGCCGGCGGAGTGCCGCTCCGCTCGAAGTCGAGTTCGCGCAGCTGCCATCCCTCCAGCGTCCCCGTGCCTTCGAGCACCACGCGCCATTCGGCCCACAGCGGCACCCAGGGCTGCCGCCAGGTCGTGAGCGCGACGGGACTGGGCGGCGTGCCCTTCACGATCGAATGCGCGGCCAGCTCGGCCGTCAATTCCCGATCGATGCGGATTTTCGCAGCAGTCTGCTGCAACCACGGATCGCCGGGTGCACGCAGCCTCTCGGTGATCTGGCTGGAGCCGTCGTACTTCGCGTTCGTACCGTACAGTCGCGTCATCTCGCCGACGAGACGCACCGTCACCGCCTTCCCGTAGTCGGGAGACGCCCCGGCGCTCGCGATGGCGTTCAGCCATGACACCCCGTAGGCATCGAGCAGCACCACTTCACGCGCGATCGCGAGCACCTCCTCGGGAATCGCGCCACTGCCGAGTGACGGCAGAACGTCGGCGGCGCGGATGGCACCCGAGAGTTCGCTGACACACTCGGCGGCGTAGCGGCATCGCAGCCCCTTCTGGTTCAGCGCCTCGAACCGGCCGTCGAAGTGATGCCGCAGATTCGGCTTCACGCCGCGCAATGCGAGCATCGGCGGCTGCGGGAAGAAGTCGCGCGGGGCGGGACGCGTGACGGTCCGCACCGCCGGCATGTCGCGACCGGCGGTGATGTCGCTGGCGCGTGTGCCTGTGCGCGGCGACCTGCGCACCCCCTTCTTCACCATCTCCACCCGGTCGCTCCACTGGAGCCTGGACCCAGGCGCGCGCGTGCCCGGCGCCGGCGCGCCACCGACGGCGCTCGTACCGCGGCCTTTTCGGCCCAGCGCAAACGGGCTCGCCGCATTGGCATCGGTGGCGATGAAGCGATCGGGACGTGCGCCCGGAATCGGCGTGCCCGGGCGCGAATCGAAGCCATCCGCATGTTCGTGCTCGGCGAGGTCGGCGATACCGTCGGCGGTCGCGATGCGATCGAGCATGTCCGACGTGAACGCCGCCGTGAGCCGCTCTGCCGCAGCGCGACTCGAGGCACCGGCACCGAGCACTCCGGCGCCGAACGCCGCCACCACGTCGTCCACGTCCTGGCCGAGTGCCACCGTGACGTCGCGCCGGGCAGGGCGGTCATCGGCAGTACCGAGTGCGCCGTTGACCGGCACCCCGATCACGCACCCGTGCAGCAGCGTGGCAAACTCCGGCTGCGGCTCACCCACGATCAGGCTCGCTGCCCCTGCCACCGGCGATGCGACGCCGACCGTCACGCCGTGCAGCTTCCTCGACATGGCTGGGCCCACCTCGGTCCGGTACTCCATCGTGGTGCCGTCGGCGGGCGACGTGAGTCCGATGGAGGCGTTGGTCGCGTCGCGGCGCGCGCGGTCGTCGTTCATGACCGTCTGCAGCGCGTCATCGTCCAGGAGCCATCCCAGTCCCTCCAGCTTGCGGCCGAGCGCGAGCAGTCCGGAATTGGCGCCGAGCGGATCGGCGGCGAGGCTGGACCACCACCCGGCGACGACGTAGGCAGCGCTGGCGTCGTGCAGGCCAGCCGGGGCGAGCGCCGTCGGGGGCGGTACGTCGGTGAGCGGATCGTGGAAGCCGAAACGGCCGGCGCTCGCGGAATACGACGCCGTCCACAGCAGCGAGCCACCGATTCCGGCGTCGAGCCGCTCGAGCTGGTCGGCGGCCGGTGTAGCCGCGAAGGTGCCGGCGAACGTGTCCAGCGGCGCGACGGCCTTGAGCCGCGCGTCGATCACCCAGCCGCGCACCAGCGAGCGCCGTCCGCCGCGGGGGCGCAGCAGGCGCAGCACCACCCAGCGATCGGGGAGCGGCGTGAGCGCCAGTTCCTCGCTGCGACCGTTGGCGTCGGGGGTGGTGGGCTCACCGCGCAGCAGCGCATCGGGCAACGCCCAGTGCAGGTGCACACCACCGGCGAGTGAGGCACCGGCGGTGAAGGGTGCGGGGTCGTTCCGATCGCCGCGCACCGCGACGGTGGGTTCACCGCCGGCGGCGGGCACCACGAACGCCTGCACGTCGACGGGCACACAGATGCGCTTGCGGCGGTGCAGCAGCCTGTCCCAGGTGGCGATCGTGGCGACGTCGAAACCGGTGCGGGCGAGCAGGTTGTAGCGCGGGCTCTCGAGCGCCTTCAGGACCAGATCAGGCGTGATGAACGGACCGGTCATGGCGGGGTCACTCCGTCACGGAAGCGCGTCGCGAGAATCTCGTAGCGCACGGTTGGGCGCAGGACGACGTCGGTGTTCGGGCGCCCGTCGGGACGCCCGTAGATCTGGCGATACGGAAAGCGGATGAGTTGCAGCGCGTATTCGGCGCTGTCGAGTCTGGCGTCGGAGCCGGCCGCGCCGCGCGCCGCGAGGTCGCGCTCGAGGCGCTGGATGTCCACGACACCGGCGGCGTTGGGCCGAAAGCGCACGTCCACGCTGGCGGTGGTGTCGAGCCCCGTGGTCGTGCTGCGCACGGGGAGGGAGGCCCGCAGGCCGGTGCCGGTGAGTGTCTGATTTACGCCGAACTGCACGCCCTGCCGCGGCTCCTGCAGGTGCACCTCCTTGGGGACGCCATCGAACAGGCAGAAGAGCACGGCCGGCGCGAGGCGCTCGAGCCGCAGCAGGCGCATGCGCTGCGGATGCTCGTCGCCGTAGTCGAAGCCGTCGCCGTCGGTCGGTTCCTCCTTGAAGGCACGCACGTGCATCGCCGGCCAACCGGCCACCGCACGCGAACGCAGGATGAACCCGCTGATCGGCCCCGCCTGTCCATCCCGGGCCGCGTCGCCGTCGCGGCGGCGCACGTTGCGCTCGGCCGTGTCGAGCGCGTCGCGGATCTCGGCGTAGCGCTCCGTGAGTTGCAGGCGATCGTCGGTGTTGACCGTGCCGACACTGAGCGCGCCCTGCACCAGCGCGTCGGTCCAGCGCCGGTCCATGTAGAACCAGCGGATGGATTCTTCGGGCAGCAGCTGCGTATCGGCCACGAAGTACGCGAACGGCACGTCGTGCAGCAGGCGCAGGCGTACCAGCCAGTCGCGCAGCTCGTCGGGAACGAGATCGGTGGTGTCGGGAGCCGTGCCGGCCATGGGCGGGATCAGCTTCATCCCGCTGTCCTGGAGCTGCCTGAGCAGCGTGGCGGATTCGAGGTTCATGTGTCGGACTCCCTGGTGCGGGCACGGGACAACCGGTCGATCACTGCGTCGAGCGCATCCTTCGCCGGTGGGGCGGCGCGCGTCTTCCTTCGCCCTGCCTGCTTCGCTGCGGTGCGCAGGACAGGGCGCAGCGTGTCGCTGACGATGCGATCCAGCTTCCCGTCGAGCGCCTGCGAGAGCACGACGGCATCACGCTCGGTGAAGACGGAGCCGGGCACGCGACCGGGGAGGTCGCCTCCCTTCGCCACGCGCACCGGTGTCTGCTGCAGCGTGGTGAGGATCGCCGATGGACCGCCGCGCAGTGGTGGCAGACCGAAGGCGCCCGCCAGCAGCGCCTCCGTCGATCCCTCGAATGGCAGCGTGCGCCCCGGATCGACGAGCGGGCGCGGATTGCCGAGGAACTGTGCCGGCTGCGACGACACCGAGCGCATGATCGCGCGTGACAGGTCCACGCCGGTGCCACCGGTGACACGCCCAACCGCGGCGAACCCGTCGAGGGCACCCAGCAGCACGGCATTCTGCGCCCAGATCGTGGTGCGACGCACGGTCGCATAGTGCAACTGGCGCCACCGCAGCAGTGCGGCGACCATGTTCGGATTGGCGAGGGCGAGCAACCGTCCGATCTCGAAGGCACTGGCGAGCGAGAGATCCTCGCGGCCGTCGGGAATCACCACCCGGAGCTGGTCGGCGGCATGGGCCAGCGGCAGGCGATCGGCGGCCGCGTTCACCGTCGGATGCGGCACGAGCGGCCCGCGATACCAGGCGCGCACGCTGTCACCGCGGCGCGTCTTCTGTTCGAGGCCCACGTGGCCCGTATCCACCAGTTCGAGCGGCAGGCGTCCCGTGTCGGCCACCTGCGCCCGTGTCGCGACGGTGCCGAGGAGCCCCGAGTCGAGGGTGCGGATGATCGACTCGAAGGTGGCGGTGCCGGTGGTGGTGAAGCGCCAGTGCAGCAGGACCGGAAATCGCAGCCTGGGATCCAGCGCCACGGCGATGCGGTCGCGAATCGCCTCGCTGGCGAGCGTACCGGCGAACTCACCGCGCTGCAGCCCCTTCACCGTTTTCGGGGCGCTGAACCCGACGGTCGTCCGCGACTGCGCAATGGAAGCGGCGTCGCGCTGCAAGTCGGCGATCTGCCGGACGCCGGTGCGCGGCGCGCGGGTGAATGGGGCGGCGGTGTTCGCGAGCGCCACCGTCCCACCCATCACGTGCCGGTCCATTTCGGCGGCCGAAACTCGGACGGTCACGTCCACACCGATCATGATGCTGTGCAGGAGCGGTGGTGGCGCCTCGGGAAGCAGGCGATCCCACTGCTGCTCGAGGTTCACGAGGCAGGCCGTGTATTTCACCGGCACCTCGGTCCCCTCGGCGTTGCGTGCGCTCATGGGAAGGCGGTTCGCGACCACCACGGCCAGAAAGCCGTCGTCGTCGCCCATCATCAGTTCGGTGTCGGCGATGTCCACGTGACGCGCGTGGGCGAGCAGCGGGACGTCCTTGCGTGTGGGGAAGATCGTGTGGACCATCGACTGCCGGATCTCGAGGCAATTGCCCACGTCGGAGTCGATCGCACCGGGCAGCGTGACGCCGGCGGTGACGGTCTCCGCCGCCGGCACGTTCGGCACGAGCGTCGCCTCGCCCTCGGCCACGACGACGAGGGCGAGCCACGGCGTGGACGGCGGCTGTCCGGCGATGCGACGCTCCCACGGCAGCGTGCGGCGCTTGATCACCACTTGCGGCAACCGAGAGCCCCACGCCCCCTGACTTTCGGCAGGCGGGAAGGTGGAGAGCACCTGGTCGGGCGGCAGCACGAGGCGCGGCGATCGCACCTCGAGGTGCACGTCGAGCGGATCGACGGCGAGTTCGTCGCTGCTGCGTCCGGTGGCATCGCTGACCTGGCGCGCCGTCATCGTGTAGCTGCCGGCGAGCAGCTTCGGCTGAACGTTCGCGTGCAGGAAGAACTGCCCGTTCGTGGGCTGGTCAGGCATTGCGTGTGCCTCGGCGGGTGGTCTGCCCGGTAGCGGTGGTCTTTCGTGCGCTCGTCTTGCGTGCCGATGTCTTGCGTGCAGCCGACCTGTCTGCCGTGGTCTTGCGCGCGCTGGTCCTGCCTGCACTCGTCCTGCCTGCACCCGTCCTGCCTGCGTCCGTCTTGCCTGCGTCCGTCTTGCGTGCACCCGTCTTGCCTGCACCCGTCTTGCCTGCATCCGTCTTGCGTGCACTCGTCTTGCCTGCACTCGTCTTGCGTGCACTCGTCTTGCGTGCACTCGTCTTGCGTGCACTCGTCTTGCGCGCACCGGTCTTGCGCGCGCTGGTGTTCGGCGCTGGCGCACTCCGCGACGCCGGCGCCGGCTCCCACGTGACTCGCACCGCGGCCCCGTCGGCCGCCAGCAGCAGCCGACCCGACACGGCGTAGATCCCCTTCACCGCGATCGTCTGCGCCAGCGTCGCCGACGCCACCTCGCCGCCCATGACCCCCGACAGGCGCCACTGTCCGCCCGACTGGACGCGCACCGTGCAGGCGCTGCCGCGCGTGGGCTTCACCTCGTACAGCAGCACTGCGCGGGCGCCGGACATCACCACCCGTGGTGCGCGCGGCACACCCTTGTCGGCGACGCGCGTGGCACCATCCAGCTCGAGCGTCACATCGCTTCCGTCTGGCGTGTCACTGCCGGCCAGCACGATCGCGATCGTCGTCACCGGGCCCGTGAATCGCGTGGTGACGACCGTCGCCTGCACGAGCAGGTCGTCGGCTGCGACCCAGGCCGGCGGCGCCTCGGACACGACACCCTCCACCTGCAGCGTGCATCCGGGACCCATCGCCACGCGGCCGCTCAGGCGCGCCAGTCGCGAGCGTTCGTGCCAGCCCGCGAGCCCATCGCGCACCGCCGTGTCACCGGCCGCCTGGACGCCGATCATGGCCGTGCGTGGCGGCACCACGACCGAGTCGGTGACGGTCGCATCCAGCAGCACGGTGCCGCCGCTGCTGGTCATGGTGACACGCACCTGACCCGTGACCGAGAAGCGGGGACGGAGCTGCTCATCGAGGTCGATGTTCGCGTCCGGCGCGTGCAACACCACGAGGTCGCCGGCGTGCAGCGTCTCGGGCTGCGCCTTGCTGCGAAGCCGACCGGAGCCACGCAGTCCGCCGATCAGTTCACCCAGCGCCGACGGACTGACCGTGCGGCCCACCGACAGGCTGCGTGACGTGCCCGGCGCCGCCGTGAACGGCACGACACCCGTCGCGAGCAGTGTCCCCGCCTCGTTCGCGCCGGGACGTGCCGTACGTGCGAGCTGCACCGGGAGCTGGCGCGTGACGCGCGAGCGCACCGACTCGATCGACGGCGCTGGCCGCCGCTTGAGGCGACCGTCGAGCACCGATGTCCTCGGCCCACGTTCGATCACGCCGGCGCCGCCGCCGAGCATGCCGGCCAGCTTCGGTGGACGCGGTCGCACGACGGCCCCTGGCGGTGGCGGCGGCACCGGCGCCGACGCGACATCGCCGACGTTCGTGCGGCGCAGTCCGTCGGCGAGTGTGCCGAACAGCGGCGGCGCGACGCGATCGCCATGGAACGCGGCCTTCGCCAGCGCCCCTGGCGTTCCGCGCGCCTGCAGCCCGTCCACCGGCGTCTCGCTGCGCGCGCCGAAGAGCCGTGACGACGCCTCGAGCATCGCGGCGGCGGTGGTCGACGGCGCCGGCACGTTCACCGTCGCCGCAACGGCGAACAGCACGGGACGCTGCCCGCCCTGCGCCTGCAGCGGCAGCACAGCGCGGCCATGCGTCACGCGGCGGTAGGTGATCGCCGGCAGCCTGCTGTCCGGCTGCACCGTGCGCAGGTCGAAGCGCACGCGGTTCATCGCAAAGATCACATCGCCCTGCGGAATCGGCTTGATCGACGAGGAATCGGGCTCACCCCAGGCGCCGATCGGGAAGGCCTCGACATCGAACCTGATCCGCTCCACCTGGCCGTCCAGCACGCCCGGCTTCGGCCCCGCCACGCCAACTTCCGCCGACGTACCGACGATGTCGAGGTTGAGCTTCGAACTGAAGTTCTCCGCATTCATCGGCGCGAGGCCCATCGATACCAGGGCGCCATCCGACCGTTTCGGCGCGAGGCCGGTCGACGTGTTGGATGGGCCGAGCACGACGCTCGTGATCGGCACCGTCGAGGTGATCGAGATCTCGAACTCGCCGAACACCTCGTACGGACGCGCGGCCGACCCATCCGCTGACGCCGCCTTGTCATTGCCTGCCTTGCGGGTGAGCGTGCCCAGTCCCGTGATGCACGACAGCGCACGGGCACCGCCGCCCTCGCCCGCCTCGAGATACTTGCCCACGAATGCCGGCCAGTCGAGCACATCGCCGGGACGGCCGGCCTGACTGCCGAACGGCACCGTGATCTTCACCGGCCCGACATGGAACGACGCCTTGCCGCCGAACTCCGGACCGCTCACCACCAGCGACGCGCCGGTGCTGAGGCTGAAGCGGATCGTCCCGAGGAACGTCTTGACCTTCACGCCCGCGCTGATCATCGCGTACGCTTCCACCTCGAACCAGAACGGGTCGAAGTAGATGATGCCGTTGGCGCCGAACTCGATGCGCGCCCAGGCAAAGCCGAAGTCGGCGCTGATCACGACCTCGATGCCGAACATCAGTGCCTCGGAGGTCAGCGCGAAGTACGCGCCGCCCTTGATCACGATTGCGTTGCTGACCTGCCACACCAATCCCACGCGCGGCACGTCGGGATAGCCGTCGCGGTGAAAGCGCGGGTGATAGCCGCCGATGGTGAGCACGAACTGACCCGCCAGCGGCCCCTTCCACCACACCACGAACGCGAACCCGCCCGTGAGGCGCACCTCCGGATAGATCAGCCACGAGTTCTCCGTGAGCTGCGCGCGAATGCTGAAGATTCCCTCGCGCGTCGAGAAGCGCGCGATGAGTCCCAGCTCGATCGAGACCAGCGGCAGTTGCGGTCGCGGCAGCGCCATGCGTGCCAGACCGAGCAGGTTCACGTCGATGCCGTCGCTCCCGAACGCGACGGCGATCACCGCGATGCCGTCCACCAGCGCGAAGCAGGTGAAGCTCAACCCCGCCGCCACCCAGAACTGGCCCACCTGCGGACGGAAGTAGTCATTCAGCTTCCGCAGTTCCGCCATCGGGTCGCCCACCTCGGCCGCGATGTCGAGTGCCTTGATGAACGGATAATCCTTGAACCCCGAGAAGTCGTCGGGCACGCGGAGCTGGCGATTGATGCCGAGTCCGGCGCCGATACCGGTGACGAAGAAGGCGGGCGGTCCGCCGATCGGGCCGTTCAACGCGCCGAAGATGAAGAACGACGGATTGCCATCCATCAACGCGTAGCCGCCGTACACCGTGAGCCCGTACGGACCGAAGCGGCCGAGCAGCATGCCGAGGTAGCCACCGTTCGCATCCTTGAGCAGGCCGCCGGCGAGGACGATGCCACCCATGTCGGCCGAGACGGCGAGCCCCATCAGGTCCGCCTGCCAGCGCGACGCGTCGAACAGGTCGCCGCCGGTCCAGGTGAGCGAGAGCTGGTCCACCGCCGCCGTCATGCCGAACAGCGACACCCGGCCGTCGAAGATGAGCTGCAGACGCGTGATCGAGCCGCCTTCGCTGCGGCTGTCGAAGCCGATCTGCTCCAGATAGAGCGGACCGAGTTCGCGCTGGATGACGAGCCACCACGGCCCCGGCGGCTGGCCGGCGCGCACCGACACGCCCACGTCGCCGCCGGCGCGTGCGAGCACGGCAATCGCCGGGCTGAAGGCCGGCCGGTTGTTGGCCCCACCCTCCGCGGCATCACTGAGGATGCCGCCCGCGACGGGATTGCCGCCGGCACCCGACGGCGCAATCGCGAGGCCCGACAGCTCCACCTGGACCCCCGCCCCGATGCCGGCCGACGACACCTCGCCAAACAGGTACACGCCGATGCCGTCGAGCGAGATGGGCCCGAGATTGAGCAGCGGGCCTCCCATTTTCGAGAACACCAGCCCCACGCCACCGACCGTGAATCCCGGCACGAGTTCGAGCACCACGTCCGTCGGCGTGACGTGGCCTTCGAGCAGCGTGAGCGTGAATCCGGGGAGCACCGGGCCGCCGGTGATCCAGCTCGCATCGGCCGCGATGGTGACGGTCGGGTCACCACTCGCAATCTCGAACTTGCCTCCGCCCTCGAGCGTGAGCGCCACACCCAGCCGCCTGGTCGTGCCGGCGCCGTTCTGCGCCACGAGCGTGATGCCCACCACTCCGCCGATCACGACACCAAGCGGATCCGGCAGCGTGGCAAGATTCCACGCCAGCCGCTTGAGCCGCGTGAAGAGCCGTTCCGGCGCCAGCAGATCGTCGAACAGCGTCGGGTCGAGCACGGTGCTGCCACCGGTCGTCACCAGCAGCACGCCTTCCAGGCCGCTGATCGCCTGCGGCGGCAGCACCGGCAACAGCACCGGCAGTGCCAGTCCGCTCGCGATGGACGCCGCGATGCTCAGCAGCGTGATCGCGACCTTTTCCGCCGCATCGTCGGGTGACTCGCTCGTCCCGCTGCGTGTGACCACGACGAGCGTCGGCGGCAGTGCGTTCAATCCCCACCGCAGCTCCAGCGACTTCGCCGCCACGTCGTCGAGCGCGAGTCCGAGCGCCGCCATGCGCGTGACCGTCGATCCGGTGACACCGGCGCGCACCGTGAGCACCGGTCGCAGCGTGACGCCGCCGATCGACAGCTCGGCTGGACCGATGCGCACCGCGATTCCCACGCCATCACTCGCGAGTCGCAGCTCCTCGAGCACGATGTTGCCCACCGCCGGCACCGCCAGCGTGGCCGCGAGCCGGATGACGGGCACACCCGGCGAACTCGCATCGAGAACGAGCGTGACCTGCCGCGCGCTCCCGAACTCCAGCGTGAGGCGCCCCAAGAGCGGACCGCTCACCCGCACGCGACTCGCCGCCGGATCGAGCGCGCGCGCCAGTGTCGCGGCACCCGTTCCAACGAGGCTGGGCAACCGTTCCAGCAGACGGGCCGCGGGATTGCTGGCGAAGTTCGACAGTCGCGGCGAGCTGAAGTTCGTCCCGTCGAGCAGGTCGAGCGCGCTGCCGAGATCGAACACGGCGCGTCCAACGTCCTTGATCAGCGATGCGGCGACATCGGTGCGCCGCGCGGCCAGCGCATCGAGCACCGGCGGCAGCACCGACTCACCAACGGCCGCGAGCGCACTGCCGAGTCCCGCACCCGCCGGGTACACGCGCAGCAGCGGCGCCGGCGCCTGGCGCACGAGCGAGAGTTCGACCGCTGGCGTCACCGCAAGCTGCAGCCCGGTGCCGTTGACCGTGATGCCGATGTCGAGCCTGGGCTCCACGCGCCCATCGCTGCCGATCCGCAGACCACCGACGAGGCGCGTGCCGATCACCGCCGTGTCCACGGTCGCGTTCAGCGTGGCATCCAGCGTCAGCACGAGACGACCATCCACACCGGCGTAGTGCACCGTCACACCCGGCACGATCGGCCATCCCGCTGCCGAGCCGCGTGCCGGTGCGATGACCGGCACCAGCGCATCCAGCAACTGCACCGCACTGCCGGCGGGATTCGTGCGCCACGCCTCGGCGCCATGCAGCAGCCACGCCGCCGGATCGTCGAACAGCGCGATCGGCAGCCGCATCCGGCGGCGGCCGGCATCGGCGGCGGCGTGCAACATCGACAGCGCATCCAGCGCGGCGTCGATCGCCGCGCGTCCCGCCGTGTCAGCCAGCCCGCGCAGCGCGTCGGCCAGTGCCTGCATGACGTATGCGGGCAGCACGGTCGTCGCGAAGGTCGTGAGCTGTGCGACATCGGGCACCGGCAGCACCGCCATCGTGCGGGTCGCGCCCGGCCCCGACCTGCCCCACTCCACCGACACGCCGTTCACCGCCCCCGCCGTGCCCACCAGCCGCACACCGCCCGCCACCGCATCGAGCACGCCCAGCGAGAACTGCGCGACGGCGCGACCATTGGCGCCCATCGCTGCCGATACCGAGAACGGCGCCACACCGCCGATGTTGCTCGTGATCGCGGCGCTGAAGGTGCGTGTGGCGGCATCGAGCGTGAGCGTGGCCGGCCCCACGGTCCACGTCAGCACCGACCCGCTGCCCGTCATGCCCGGCACGAGGATCCGCAGCGACGTCGCGAGCTCCACGGCACGGGCACGCACCTGCGCGGCCAGCAGCTCGGGCTCGAACAGCAGGCGATCCAATCCGGCCACATCCAGTCCGCCGTCGCGCACGAGGCCCAGGACGTCCAGCAGCACGCCGAACTGCGGCGAGGCCGTACGCAGGCGCGCCACCACACCGGAAATGATCGCGCGCACCTCGGGCAGCGCCTGCGTCGCATGCAGTCCGTCGGCGTCGGCACGCACCACCCAGCGCTCGCGGAAGGCACCCAGCCCCGTCGCCTCGTACAGCACGAACTCGGTGTCGCCGGGCGAGCCGTCGAACGGCACCGTGACGTTCACCTGCACCCAGCGGACGTCCACGTCCGATGGCTCGGGACTGGGCCCGCCCACCAGCCAGCCATCGGTGATGCCGAGCTGCAGGCGGACCGTCACGCTGCGCGCGGTGCCGACGTCGATCGCGCGCGTGGCGCTGCGCTCGAGCGTGACGAGGTCGAACGTGGCACCGAGGCCCACGCGCACGCCGCCCACGCTCGCCGCGATCACCGGGACGTCTACGCCCACGTGCAGCGCGGTGTGTGGAACGTCGCCGCCGGCCGCCTCGCGCGCCCGCTCGAAGCGCCGCGCGATCCCATCGTCCAGCACCGCGCCCAGTCCGGTGCACACCGTGTCCTCGGACAGCGACCCGAACACCGCCACGCACGTCAGCCCGCTGCGCCGCGACTCGGCACCGGCATTGGGCAGGGCACCATCGTCCGCCGCGACGGCGAGCGTGCGCGTCACCACGTCGCGCATGACGTCCAGCGGCATGGCGGTGAGGGCCCGATCGGCCGGCGACTGCGTCGGCACGCCGGTGCGCAGCAGTCGCTGCACCACGCGCATCGCATCGGCCGCGAGCCCGCCGCGGAACGCCGTCACGCTCGGTGCCGACCACGGAGCGCCCACGGTCACCACCGTGGCGATCACGGACCGTGTCGCGGCCGCGCGGATGGCGGCGGCGGCGCAGGGGCCGTAGGCGAAGATCGTGACCGGCGCGGTGCGACCGGCAAGCACGCGCGCCAGGCGATCCGTCTGCTCCGCGACCGCATCGTGATCGGTGCGGCCGGCGCGCGCGGCGGCGATCGTCGGCAGTGCGATGAACCACTCGCCGGTGCCGGTCGCCGTGAGGCTGCCGACCTCCGTCGCTCCCGTCGCGTCCACGGTGCGACCGGCGGGGCGATCGGTGCGCCACGTCTCCTCGCACCCGACATGGATGATCGTGTCCGGCGCGACCTCGAGCACGAGGCCCGTGAGCATCCCGGCGGCCCCCTCGGCCACCATGTCGTCGTAGGACGCGTCGTCGTAGCGCACCAGCGTGACACCGGCCGGCAGCGCCTCCTGGACCGGGATGATGCCGTCGGTTTCACTCCAGCGTGCGATGAGCTGCTCGAAACCGTCGGCCAGCGCATCGCGCCCCGTGAGCAGATCCGTCAGGTCCGGCAGCTCGATGGCTGCCGCAGCGAGACGCGCCATCAGCGTCGCGCCGTCTTCGGGGACCTCGGTGCTGCGCAGCGACGGTTGCGCCTTGCCAAGGGTGCGATATGGCGGACAGGCCGGCTCCAGCCAGGCGACGAGTGCCGGCGCACGGGGATCTCCGGCCACCGGCGCACGGTACGGCGACCGCGCACTGCCGGCGCCAAGCGGCTCGTCCACCGTACCGCTGCTGACGATGCGTGCCACGACACCCATCGCCATCCGCGCCCTGCCGCAATCGAGCAGCAGGTCGGCCAGCCAGACACGGATCGCCTGCGCCGGATCTCCGGAGACGAGTGTCTCCAGCGGCAGCTCGACGCCGGTGCCGGTCCAGCCGATCAGCAGCAGCAGCTCGTCGATCACCCGCACCCGTGCCTGCGCTGCCAGCGCGACGATGAGCGACTGGACGTCGGGCCAGAGCTCGGCCGGCAGCGTGAGGGTGCCCGCCGCATCGCGCACGGGCAGCGGCAGTGCGAACTGCGACTGCACGCGCGGCAGATCGAGCGTTGCCGCTCCGCCGGGCGCCTCGATGTCCAGCAGCAAGCCGCGCGCCGGACTCCACGACACGATGGCACGCACCTCCTGCGCGGTGAGCGTGAGCGGCCCGACGGCCAGCTCCAGCGGCTCCGCCGTGCGGCGCAGTGCGACCGTGGCCGACACGCTCCCGACGAACGTCACCTGCACCGGCGTGAACGCCAGGCGGAGCAGCGAGCCGCGCAGCGTCGTCACCGCCACATGGTCACCGAGTACGGGCGTCGTGATGTCGAGCGCTGCGTCGATCACGAGCGCGTCGCCGTCGCGCCAGACCAGCAGAATCAGCGGTGCGGCCAGCGCCACGCGCCACGGGATCTCGCGGGTACCGTTGCCAGGCACGTTCATCGCCGGCACCGACGCGACGAGCGCACGCAGCGCGCCCAGCACGTTCGCCATCGCCGGTGCGTTCGCGCTCAGGTCGCGCCAGTAGCGGGTGAGCTCGGCCAGCGGATCGGCCAGCAGCGCGGTGGATGAGATCCCCGTCACGCCGGCCGGTGCCTGGATGCCGAGCAGCTTGCCGATCAGTGCACCCGCCGCGCCAAATTCCGCCATCGCGGCATCGAGTGCAGCCGCGACGACCGAGTCCACCGCCGTCATCGCCGCGCCGGGCGACGAGATGTCCAGCAGCGCGTGCGGACGGCCCGCGAGCGTGACGTCGTGCAGCGTGAGCGAGAAGGCTGGCTGGCGGTCGCGGAGCACGAGGCCCGCGCGCAGTCCACCAACGCCCGGATCACCAGTCAGCAACGGCCCGCCGCCCGCCTGGTTGCCGAACAGCGCCTCGGCACGCACGTCGGGTACGGCGGTGATCGCGCCGGTGGCGAGGTCCGCGCGCAGGAGATCGATCGCGATGCGCACGCGCGCACCCGGCGTCGTGTCCAGCGACAGTGCCAGCGACGGGATGATGACCAGCGCGCCACCGCTGCCGGTGGTGGTGCGCACGCCGACGGTGAACCGGAGCGGACCGACGGTGCCGCTCGCGCTCTGTGCGCCCGCGTCCACGCCACCATCGATCACCTGCGCCAGCTGCGTGAACCAGGCCGTGCGTGCCGCGGCGCTCTGGAACACCTCGCGGAACCAGTCGACGATGGCATCCAGCCCGCGCGTCGGGAGCTCACCCAGTGGCAGCGGCGGCAGGTTGGACACCTCGCGCAGGCCGAGCAGACCAAGGAGCCCTGCCACCTCGTCGGGGAGTGCGCTGGTGAGCGCATCCACCTGTGCCCGGACCAGTGTCGCCAGCAGCTCGAGTACTTCGCTGCCAAGTTCGCCGGGTGTGGCGGCATCGAGCGTGATCGTGCGTGGGGCGCTGGCGCCGGGGAGCTGCAGGTCGCGCAGCTCGATGGCGAGGCGCAGGTTCGGCGTGCCGTCGGTGGGAATACCGAGGTGCACCGCGAGCGCGCCGAGCGAGGGTTCACCGGCGGCTGGTGCGTCGTCACGCAGCGTGAGGTCGAGCGCAATGTCGATGCGCCCCTCCGCGCGGCCGAGCATCAGCCACGGTGGCAGCGGACCGCCGCCAGTCAGTTCCGTATCGCCACGCTGGGCGCGGAAGACCGGCACATGCACCCGCGTCGCGACGCGTGGCGCACTGCCCTGCATCTCGTGCTCGACGCCGATGCCGACGTGCACGGCACCTGGCACCGCCTTGACGACGGCGAAGATGGTGACGTGGGCGGCGGCCTCGCGGAACAGCGGCACCCAGGTTGCGCCGTCGCGGGTGGACTGGTCGGGGGCGCCCAGCACCTCGTCGACGAAGTCGAGCAGCGCCTGTCGCTGATCATCGTCACGCAGGATGTGCTGCAGGCCACGCTCGTTGTCATGCTCGCCGACCGGATCGCCGAACCACTCGTCGTTCGCGTTGCCGTTCTCGTCGAGGATGCCGAGGGCCTTCGCGAGCGACTCGAAGGCATCGAGCTGCGCACCGGTACTCACTGGGCCCCCGCCGGCACGACGCGGCTGCGGGCCATCGCGCCGAGCAGCAGCAGATTCGTGTCGGATGCGATGGTGCCTGGCACCAGCGGTCGTTTGGCGGCATCGGTGCCCATGCCGGCGGCGAGCTGCTGTGCGACGGTGACGAGCGCCTCCCAGGCGAATGCCGTCAGTGCGCCCGACCAGGTATCGGCGATGAGTCTGTTCGCACTGACCCGGTCGAAGGTGGACATCACCAGTCCCTTCGGCTGCTGCGGCGTGCCGACGGCGAACGCCACGTCGACGCGCTGGTCCCCGCGCAACTCCTCGCATTGCACGAACAGCGAGATGGTGACCAGCCCTGGGGCGCAGGCGATGCGCACCTCGTCCAGCAGCACGAGCAGTTCATCCTGTCCTGCGACCCACACGACCGTGGGCGGCGCGGTGGCGGTGATGTCGGCGACGAGGTGGATGATGCCGCGCAGCACCGTCTGGGCATCCTTCACCGGCACCCGCATCAGCTCGGGCGCCGGCTTGCCGGGTTTGAGCTTGAGGCTGGGCCTGAGGAGAACGAACCAGTCCCGGATGGCGATCGTGATCGGGCCGGCGGGCAGCGCGATCACGGGTGCGCGGGTGAGGCGGGTGGGGCGTGGTGGCATGTCGTCGGCCGCGATGGAGGCAGGGGAGTCGCGGCGCCGCAGGGGGGAGTCTGGCCGGCGCTGGTCGTGCGGCGAGCAGGGCGAGCGGTCAGGGCGGATGGCACTCCGTGATCAGGCCGGTGGCGCGTGCCGCGCGTCGCCTCATGGAATCGCCGAGGCCGTCACCGACCACGATTTCGAGCGCGTGATCGAGCGCGTGATCGAGCGCGTGATCGAGCGCGTGATCGAGCGCAAGATCCATCGCCTCGCCAGGGAGCACCGGTATCCATCCAGACATGATCGTTTCGTGATGGTCGGGCATCGTGCGCTCACGGGATGGAAAGGTCCGCGTGTCCGATGACGGTGCCTCCGTGTGCGGGAAGACGCAAGGATGCGTACCGCGTTCTCACGATGGCGTGCCGTCACGCGTTGCGGGCACGGCTGTTGACGTACCGTGCTGATGTACAATCAGTGAGGCGTCCAGACGCTCATCGCAGCCCCCGACTTCACGGCCGCGAGCAGCATCCGGATCGGCGCATCCGTCAGCCTGCTGTTCGCGGCAGGTGAAACGATCG
>Ga0209181_10005757_pt1 | contig 17721 bp, 16 predicted proteins | sample MAT05_FD_187208 | JGI IMG/M metagenome (GOLD analysis project Ga0209181, IMG submission 187208) | Freshwater microbial communities from Lake Fryxell liftoff mats and glacier meltwater in Antarctica - MAT-05 (SPAdes) (version 2) | ecosystem: Environmental > Aquatic > Freshwater > Ice > Liftoff...
CCAGGGTAGGACAAAGGTCTAGCGAATCTACCGTACCGTCTTTGTCTTGGTCATTAATCGACAACTCGGTTGGCATTGGCCTGTTTTCAGCTTTATGCAGCAAATAAACATAGCCAATTCCAATTTGTAGATTGTCGCGGTCATCCACGATGGCCTTCCTGAATTCGCCTTGCAAATTGATGAAGGCATAAGGCGAAAGGCGAAAGTGAAGCCCCGCGCCGAAAGGAAACTGTGCATGATTATTCTCTTTTTCAAAGACAAAGCCAACGCCACCAAAGGCAAAGGGGATTACTTTGGCTGTGCTTTTCATGTTTTCGAGGCGAAATTGAAGATCGGCGCCGGCCGTTACGGTATTTGCATCCGCTGTGCCAGGGAGTTTTGCCAAACCCAATTTTAAGGGTACACCCACATTCAACATCGGGGCAACGTTCCGAAAGTAAGCAAACTCAAAGCCTTGACCCAATTTCGGTTCGTTGTCAAACAACAGGCCATAGTCAATGAAATTCAGTTTAGCATGGATAGCATTTTTAAAAGCCTGATTTTGGGAAATTGCAGGCGCAATCTGTAGGCATAAAGCCAAAAGAAGGAGTAAAGGAAGTTTTCTCATTGCGAATCAAAAATATGTTTGACGATAGAAAACAAAAGAAGTGCCAATAACTAAATCATGGTAGTGGTAGAAAGCAATACAAGCCTTAATTTTGTCCAAAATATTTTAAAAATTGAATCGGCTAATTTTTATCAACCTGCTCGTTATCAACTGTTTAATTGTGCCAAAAACCGTGAATGCTGCCCATGTAGACACCTTAGAAATCTTTAGTGCCTCCATGCGGAAAAACATAAAATGTCTTGTAGTTGCTCCACAAAATTATCGAGCCACGGGTGAACCTTACCCCGTACTCTACCTTTTGCATGGCTGGAGTGGCAATTTTGCCGGCTGGCTTTCCGACGCTCCTCAGCTCCAACAACATGCAGATGCCTACCAAATGCTAATCGTTTGTCCTGACGGCGGCTACGATAGTTGGTATCTCGACAGTCCAGTAGACTCCACTGTGCGGTACGACACCTATATTTCCAAAGAAGTGGTGGGTTTTATTGACTATTATTACAACACACGTCGAGAACGCCGTGGGCGAGCCATCGCTGGATTGAGTATGGGTGGCCATGGAGCAATTACTTTGGCTATCAAACATTTAGACATATTTGGGGCTGCCGGAAGTATGGCAGGAGGCTTGGATCTCAGACCCTTCAAAAAAAATGATTGGGATCTAAAAGGAGTGCTTGGTGACCCCTTGATCAGCTGGCAAAATTGGGAGGAGGCTTCGGCAGTTAACGTCGTGAATCGCCTTGCAAATCAGGAACTACCCATGATTATCGACTGCGGGTTAGGCGACTTTTTTCTGCCCACCAACCGAGAAATACACCAAAAATTGTTGGAAGCCAAGATTCCCCACGAATACATCGAACGACCTGGAGAACACAATGGCGAGTATTGGAGCAATGCGATAGATTACCAGGTCTTGTTTTTTCATAAGTTTTTTGAAGGCCGATAGTTTTACGATTTACGATTGTTTTGATCCTAATAAGGCATGAATATCACCTTTTTTGGATCAAAACAATCTTAAATCCAAAATCCTACATGCCCAGAAGCCACTTCTTCCCGTACAGCAACCAGGCAAAGGAGCCAATCCAGGCCAGCAGCACTATCTGCAAAAAACCGTCGCGTAGCAGTGCCCGGGTGGGCGATTCTGTTTTGCCAAAAACCAAGGTCAGTTGCAGGTAACGCAAAACCCCAATTACTACAAAAAAAGCAGTGTAATAAATCTTGTCGCTCCCGATACGCCCAGTCACCTCTGGCGAAAAACAGTACATCAGGTAGGCCACCACGGCAACTGTAGAACAAACCACGATACTCATATCCAGAAACGGCAGGTTGTAGCCCTCCAATGCTTTTCGGAAATTACTCTCGCCCATGGCCACCAAGTACTCGCCTCTTCGTTTGGCAAAACCCAGAATAAGCGCCAACAAAAAAGTCAACACAATGAGCCAATGCGAAACTGCCACACCAGTCACCGCGCCACCTGCCAATACGCGCAACAAAAAACCCAGCCCAATAAGCGACACGTCTATGATAGCAAAATGTTTCAAGGAGAGGGAATAGACCACATTTACCACAAAATACAGCACGCTGAAAACCAACATTTCTGGTCGGATAAAATAAGCCAGATACAGGCCTCCCAACAAAAAAATTATTCCAATCAACATCCCTTGTCGCTGACTTATCTCGCCGCTTGCAATGGGCCGAAGACATTTGTCTGGATGGTTCCGATCTTGCGGGGCATCCACCAAATCATTGAGCACATACACCGCCGAGGCGGTAAGTGAAAATGCCAAAAAACCCAGCAGCGCACTCCGAAGAATATCACTTTCGGCCAATCGAGCCGCAAAAAATGCAGGTAAGAACAAGAACAAGTTCTTGACCCAATGCTCTGGACGGGCTAATGCGATAACACTTCGGAAAGTCATGAGGGCAAAGGTAGTTGGTGATTGGTTTATTGTTGAATGGTAGCCCGGTGATTACTATAGCCTGATTAATGCCAAAACACCTCATAAATATCGTCGTCTGTGGTTGTGGTTTTGCTTGACCCATCAGGCCGATTGGAGGACAGAAATGCGCCTTCGCCGCTTTTTTTCAGGACATAAAAATAATCGTCTCCAGAGGAGTTGAGGGGTAGTCCCGCATTGATCGGCCTAGACCAAGTTCCGTTCTCTTTCTCTGTCTTGAAAATATCAAAGCCGCCCAGGGAAGGGTGTCCTAAACTACTGAACCATAGCATTTGAGTATCCGCTTGATAAAATGGCGTTACTTCATCTGCACCAGTATTTACAGCCCTTCCAAGGTTTTGAGGAAAAGAAAAATCAAGCTCTTCCGACTCCAAAGGTCTTTCGCAAACGTATAAATCGAGGCCCCCAAAACCCCCTACCCGATCGCTTGCAAAAAATAAGAATTCCCGTCCTTCTGCTTGTGCAACGTGCGGAAACATAGCCGAACTCCCTTCTAAATTAATATAGTCCCGCAATCGCTCGGGTGCTGCCCAACCCGCTTCGGTTCGGCGCAGGCAATAGATCGCGCAGGAACTTTGTTGGACAGCTCCACCGCTTTCGGCAGGACATCCTCCCGTACATTGGGCGTAGTAAAATCGACTGCCATCGGGTGAAAAACAACCACTGCTAAACTTAGCCGAAACCTCCTCCGGTAAAGAGCCCGCTTCTACAGGCAATCCCCAGATTGCCCCGCTTCGTTTGGCACGCATCAACTTGGAACGTTTTTTTTCAGCCAAGGAGAAATAGAGCAATTGATCTGAAAATGGAATAGGAGCAAACTCGTTTTCTAGCGTGTTTAAGGAATCTCGAAAAGCGAAAATTTGGATGAAAGTATCCTGACTTTCAGCAAGTTGCACGGAGGATTCGCAACCCATAATTTCATTTTCTGCCACAGCAATCATCACGGCTTTGTACTCCCCATAATAGGCTTTAGCAAAGGCTTCAAAAGCTTGGCTGGCCTCGTTGTATCTACCTAGTTGTTTTAATGCACGTGCGTAGCGCAGTGGGGCAAGTGGAAAACGTTCATCCATCAAAACCGCGCGATAGCAATCGGCGGCATGCAGATAGTCACGTACCCGGGCATAGGCTTCAGCGGCTTGGTGCAACAATTCAGGATCGGAGTTTTTGAGTCGCCCGGCACGTTCCCAGAGTTCGGCTGCAGCAAAAAAATGGCCAGAATTAGCCTCCCGCTCAGCATTTTTTACGAGCGTAGAAACGGGTTGGGCTTTTGCCGAATGGATAGTCAGGGCAATCCCTAAAATAAGCAACAGCCTTTTTCTCATGGCTTAGTTAAGGTAAAAAGAGCTCTTCTAAATTGACTACTCGGTCAAGAAAAAGTTCGGAATGACTCATGTTAGTAAGCCTTGCACATCTCGACCCAAGTACCAAACTTGTCCAAAACGATACGGCCCGATTCATCCAGGCGCACCGTACCACATTCCGCGCTAGGGTCGTGCTCAAAAAACAACACGTGTTGTGCTTGCACAGCTTCGCCTAGCATGATCGCCTTCTCTTCCAAGGTTATCAGTGGCCTTACGTCATAAGCCATGATATAAGGCATTCCGATATGCCATCTGGAGGGCATGGCATCGGCACAGTACAGCAGTTTTTTGCCATTTTCTGCTTCCAATAGAGGCGCCATCAAGGCTTCGGTATGCCCATTGTAAAAGCGGATTCGGAAGCCAGGACAAAATTCTAAATCTTGTTTAATGTTCAAAAATTTAAGTCTGCCAGCCTCCTGGAGGGGAACAAAATTTTCTTTCAAAAAGGAGGCCCGTTCACGCTCATTGGGTTTCATCGCCCAATCGAAATGTCGTTGATTTGTCCAGTATTGGGCGTTGGGGAAGGCTAATTCAACCTGTCCAGTTTCCTCGTTTTTCCAAAGTGCGCCCCCGCAGTGGTCAAAGTGCAAATGAGTTAAAAAAACATCGGTGATATCTGCTCTGCTCAAGCCCAGCTCAGCGATCGAGCCAAATAACGTTTGTTCGGCATCGGGCATGAAATGGCTTCTGAATTTCTCGTCTTGTTTGTTGCCCATACCGGTGTCAATCACGATGTTGCGCCCATCCTGTGTTTGTACCAACAAGGGACGCATAGCCCAGGTACACATATTTTGTGCATCTGGCGGGTTGAGTTTTTCCCAAAGCCTGCGTGGTACAATCCCAAACATGGCACCCCCATCAAGTTTGAAATTGCCAGCGTGAAGTGCAGTGATTTTCATGGAAAGGTGTTTAGTGCCGATAAAGGCGATACCCGTTTTCGCCTGCAAGGTAGCCCAGAAATCGATTTAACCCAAGCCATTTGGCATCATCAAGTTTGTAACTGATGTTTTCTCGAAAGTATTTTTCGGTGTTAAAATTGGGGATAGCAGGGATGATTTTCAAGAGTTCAGGCAAATGCTCAAGCCCGAGCAGGAGGGCAGCATTAAAACGGGTCACAATTTCAGGGTGAATCGGTTTCGTACTCACCCAAGCCGCAAAGACAAAAGGCAAGCCTGTCCAGGCTGTCCAAGCCTCCCCAAGATCGTAGATGAAATCAAAACGATTTTCGCAACCAATAGCACGGTCGCCAATAATAAGGCCAGCAGTATCGCCACCGATTCGATTTTCAAAACCTTCAGTAGCAGGGATGAATTCGGGGTTGATATTCCAATACTTTTCGCAAAGGAGCTGTACCAGTGCTACTGAGGTGCGGGAATGGAAATCAAGAAAGATTCGCTTTATTTCCTGGAGTGGCACCTGAGAAAAAACGCAGACAGTTTTGACCGCTCCTGTCGCGCCAATGCAATAGTCGGAAACCAGGTACGCCTGAGGCAGTTGCGGGATAATAGCTACTGGAGTTAGTGCAATATCAGCCTCGCCAGAAAGAAGTTTTTGGGCACAGATGGAGGGAATATCTAGGCTTAAATCGATCATTTCAGCCAAATCACTGCGGAAAAGACCGTAAATGAACGGTTTGGTATTTAGATAACTGACGGCGGTTAGGCGCATCTGAAGCGGGCGTTTGTAAATGAGTCCATCATTGATTTACTTGCGAGACACCCCCATTCAAGTGCGAGGTATCGTTCTCCAATTCAAAATCCCAGGTTCCATCTGGCTGTAAATGCGCCACATAAAGCCCTGTGTTTGAATGTTCCATATCTTCCATAGCAGTAGAGGGTAAACCTTTTAGACAGGTAATGAGTGAGCGTATTGCGCGGCCATGTGTAGCTACTAGAATACGGCGTTCGGGACGGGTTTTTACCCATTCCACAAATTTTTCAATGCGCGTCATCAATTGCCGGGCCGATTCGCCGGATTCAATGGCAGCATCTACATTCCCTGCCTTCCATTCGGAAATCATTTGATGGTAGCGCTGGTTTTGTTCTGGCGTTTGCGGTTGGCCTTCATGAATGCCCCAGGAAATTTCGTTGACATCAGCGGTTTGTTCCCAAGGAATTTTTTTGTCCAAAAAACCTTGTACGGTCTGATGAGTCCTCCGCAATTTAGAAGTTACAACCAAGTCAAAATCAACGTGTTTGTGCGCTTCATAAAATGCTTTGGCTTGTGCGTAGCCCATATCGTTGAGCTCTGAATCAACGCCGCTACCTTGCACAATACTTAGGCGGTTAAATTCAGTTTGTCCGTGCCGAAGAATATATAAAGTCATAATACAGGCAATTCAAAATACCCCCGATACTCCTTGTCTTCCGCAAATTCTACCTCGGTAAAATCTTGAACTACATTGTATAAGGTATCCCGCTCAATTGGTCGACGACCTACACGTCGAATCATGTCCACTAGTTGCTGTGTTGTGAGTGAGGGGTGTTGCTCCTCGGAGCCCGCCATAGCGTAAATTTTTGTGGTATCGTCAATCGTGCCATCCAGGTCATCCACCCCAAAGGCTAAGGATAATTGTGCAGTAGTACGCCCGATCATGGGCCAGTAAGTTTTGATGTGATCAAAGTTGTCCAGGTAAAGCCGGCTAATTGCATAATTGCGCAAATCTTCGATGGCCGTGCTTTCGGCAATGTGACTCATCTGGTTATCTTGATTGCGAAATTTGAGCGGGATAAACGTTTGAAAACCACCGGTTTTGTCCTGTAATTGGCGCAGGCGTTCCATGTGATCTACTCGATGTTCCCAACGTTCTATATGGCCGTAAAGCATTGTAGCGTTTGAACGCATGCCTAATTCATGCCAGATCTCGTGAATCCGCAGCCATTGGTCGCCGTCACACTTGTCGGCAGCGATTTGCTTCCGGATGTCTGGGTGAAAAATTTCCGCTCCACCGCCAGGAAGGCTATCACATCCCGCGTCACGGATCAATTTCATCCCTTCCTCGTAAGTGATTTTTGCTTTTTTAAAAATGTAGTGGTATTCCACTGGTGTGAGGGCTTTCACGTGAAGTTCGGGGCGATGTTCCTTGATTTTTTTGAAAAACTCAAGGTAAAACGGCAGGTCGTACTGAGGTAAGACCCCACCTACGATGTGTACTTCTGTTACTGGTTGACCGTCATATTTATACACGATATCAAGCATGTCTTGCATGCTGAAGGCCCAAGCGTCAGTATCTGAGCGCTGCTTGATAAGCCGAGAGTAGGAGCAAAATTTGCAATCATACACACACAAGTTGGTGGGCTCAATATGGAAATTTCGATTGAAAAAAGTCCGATCACCATTCTTGCGTTCGCGGACAAAGTTTGCCAAGGCGCCCAGAAATGCCAGTTCACCTTGTTCAAACAAAAAAACGCCCTCGTCAAACGAGATACGTTGTTGATCCAGCACTTTTTGAACAATCACTTTGTGCGCAGGGCTCAGATTTGGATCCTGAAGTAGGAGGGATAAGTCTTTTGTCATGATTGACTTTTGAGTCATTTGGGTTCTTTTTATCTGCCGTAGCCTAGGACAAGGAGGGGACATTAACGTCATAGCCTCATTAGATCATTATACCCGCCATAGCCATTCGCCGCCGCCAAGCCTGTGGGAATAGAACCGAAGGAGGGCGGAATTGATTTGCGTTATCGTAACTCAATAAGGAATTGAAAAGGAAACCAATCATTGGTGTGAAAGTTTAAACCACCCACATAAAATTACCTTTGCGTGTACTCAATGACCACAACCCTCCTCCGCTAAAGCTATGGCGGGTAAAAATGACGACCCTCCTACGCTAAAGTTATGGCGGGTAAAATAGTCCAAAATTACTCAAATCTCCGCTTATAAAACCATGAATTATCATTCAGGGTAAAGCCTGCGGTAAAGCGAAAGTAGGTCTCTTCGATGGGAGAATCGGTGCCGAGTTTACCGATTTCCAAGGAGAGGTTGACAAATGAGGTTTGTTGGCGTGGCAGTACAACGGGCAAGCCTATACCCACCGTAAAACCGATGTCGTTCAGGTCTTTTCCGATAACCGTACGAGGATCCTGGCGGTAGTAAGCGCCTGCACGGTAGCGCAAGCGCTTTAAAAATTTGTTGTAAGAGAGGTGGTTTGGAATATATTCCATCCCTCCTGAAACCGAAAAGGTGTTGCGAAGCGATTCGGGGCGGGCCTCATTCTTATAACCCGACCAGCTTTCAAGACCGACTTGGGCGCCAAGTTTGAGTTTGTTTGCTTTAACATATTGAATACCAACAGTAAAAGCAGCAGGCAAGGTCAAACTTCTGCTTTGATCCGCCAATGCAGTTAAGGTATCGGCATCAGAATAATTGCCATTAATTTGTTGCCCCCGGCTTCGGATTTGGAATCGGTCTTCAATGGCTTTGAGCTTATATTTGCCATTGCCAGCGAGGCCGACTGTAACCCAGCGGGTTGGAATATTCTTATCGATTTCGGAACGTTTTAGGACAAAATCATGTTGGACCCCCAGATTCCAAACAAAGCCATTCGCTGCGAGGTCTTGGCGGTTGTTATCTTGAAATGTTGGAAGTGTTGTGCTGGAGGTGTCGTAAAAAATGGTCGTGTTTTCGTAACTCGTTTTGCCAAAAACCCAGCCCAAATTTGCGCCAAATGCAGTGTTTTTATATTTTGCAGCACTAGTCCATGCAACCCGGTAAAGTCCTCCGTTACCTTTAAAAGTGTTTTGCACATCCTCCAAGCCTGGAAGTGTATCGCGGGTTTCCACGTTATACCCCACACGAGAGTAGGGCGTGAGTGCTATGCCCATACCATAATTCCAAGGTGACTTTACCTTATCAAGCACCGCATTTATCGGGCTTTTGAGTGTAAAACCGAGAGCGAGGTGGGAAAGATTGCCACTCCATTCTTGAGATGAACTTGTAGGAGATAGATACCTGCTATATTTGGTATAAATGCCGGTCTCCAATGCAGTAGAACGCAAAGATGCATAGGATGCTGGGTTTGCCAAATTTAGGTGAAAAGGATCGTGGAAAGCTGCGGTCTGGCCGCCCCATCCGGCCTGATTGGCAAAATAAGGGGTGACTATATCTCCGATGCCAAAACTTGAATATGGAGAATTAAACTTGGGTTGCGCCCAAAGTGTCAGGCAGGTAAAAAGAAGTAGAATCAGGGAAAGTAATCTCATTCGAGTAGAAGTGCTTTGCTATGAGTGCTTAAATCAGGCAGAAATATAATACTACTAGATTCGGAGCGAAGTGTATGGTTAACTATTGAAAATCAAAATATGGTTTAGACCGTACAAGGTCAAATCGGGTTCAAGGCTTAAGTTTTGAACGTTCAAATATGGTTTTAAAAAGGCCGAATCTCCACCAGTCAGTATCACATTCAGCGGACTAAACTGATCTTGAAAAAGCCCAACAAAACCGACAACTTCAAGTGTTGTACCGCGAAACGCACCATTTTGCAAAGCCGTTTCGGTGCTAATCCCGATAAAATCATGGGGCATTTCCAACTCGACTTCGGGAAGTCGGGCAGTAAACTCATGCATCGCCCGGGCTCTCATTTGAATACCAGGCGCAATATTGCCTCCAAGATACACGCCAGCTGCCGTTAACAGATCGTATTTAATGCAGGTTCCACAATCTATCACCAAAGTATGCTGACGGGGCATCAACGCTTGCCCCCCTGCTACCGCTGCCAAACGGTCTTTCCCCAAGGTTAAGGGGGTGGTGTATTGGTTTTCAAAAGGCAGACGCGTTTCATGTGTAAGTTCCAGCAGGTCAAAGGATTGTACAAGCATAGCTGGTAAAGATTCATCCGGCGTTATTACAGAAGAAAGTATGATGCGCTGTACGCCGGCTTGGTTGCAGTAAGCTAGTAATTCGGCTGGAGTCCAATCCGTCACTACCTTGCGTTCAAGCAATCGACTCCCGTTGAAAAGGCCAATTTTGCGACGTGTATTACCAATGTCTAAAGCTAGGTTCATGGAAACTGGGACGAAGGTATGGTGGGTAAACAAAAAACCCGCCTTCGCTTTTGAGCGCTTTTGCTAGCAACGGTGGGTAAACAAAAAACCCGCCTTCGCCCTAAACGGGCTATGGCGGGTGAAGCGGAGGAGGAGAGATTCGAACTCCCGGTACCTTTCAGTACGACGGTTTTCAAGACCGCTCCATTAAACCACTCTGGCACTCCTCCGGGAAGCGATTTTTTCGCGGGTGCAAAGGTAGAATTCTCTGCTCAAATTTTTAAAGCAATGGCCAATCATTTTCACTAGAAAAGCATTAATTTTTTTTCAGCACTTCAAAAATCAATCTGAATCCAATTTCATCATTTGCGGAATTTCACCCTTGCCACCTAGTTTATCAAAGAAACTGTGTAAGAAATCACGCATGTCCTCAGAAGCGGAATAGTCGAGGTACTTGGATTTACAGAGGGAATAAAAGGCTGGTTGTGCCGATTTTAAGGTGTTCAAGGCCCGTTTGAGTGGCTCAGGCTTGAGTCCATTGCTCATTAAAAATCGGTCACGAACGGTTTTAAGGCCAGTATCTGAACTGGGACTAGAATATGGTGCGGAAACCAAGCCTGAAAAATCAAAATCATACGGAACCACAAGTACTTTACCAGATTGAGGTGCGCGGATTAAGCGAACATTACGGAGCATGGAAATGTCCCAGTCAGTATTTCCAATCATATATTGAAACATGACGGTTAGCGCAGCCTGATTCGTATGTAAACTGTCCATTGGAGTGCCATATTCTTCGTTTAATTTGCCATGTAAACGCGCCACCAATTCTTCTTCATCCTCAAGTAATATAGCGTACATAGGTCTTCTAGACTTTTCTACATGGGTGTCGCGGATGGTAAGCCTTATGAGGCGCGCGCGCACACTTGCATCAGTAAGGTGTTCAAACATCCGATATGCCAAATACTCCCGGATAATAAGTTCATCGCCTTTTTCACTTTCGTAGCAGGGTAACACGAGCTTGATTTCATTTAGGGTGTCCAGCCCATCAGCGACCAAATCTTTCTTCTTAAATTTCAATTTCAGGGGAGGGAAAACAGACACCTTGCGCCTGAATTTGCCACGCGGCTTAACTTCTACCCGATAAACTTTGCCATCATCTGAGCGCAACATTGCCGGGAAATACTGATTCGTCTTTTTCTGCTCAATGATCGTGGTCAGGTCTGTTTCCAAAACCATTTTCACGGCCTCTTTCTGCGTGAGTATCTCGAAAATACTTTTAGGGCGGAGGGGCAGGGTATTCGGCTCTTGTGCTTGAGCTAGGCTTACCATTAAGCCTAGCAGTAGCGCTGCTAGTCGGTATTTGGAAAAAATATAGATCGTTGTCATGGGCTTCAACTTTTGAGTATTCAAGGTACTTAACTAAGATGTTGATTAAAGAAAGACTGCATTTTGCAAAATTAAATCTTGAAACAAGGTTCTAATCACTTTGGTTTCAGAATTATAGCAAAGTTAATGGGCTAAATACAAACACGACCTGTTTTTTCGATCAACAAGGCAAACCACTCGGCCTGGAATTGTGTTTCATGTAACAGATACCCCATAGGGAGCAAAGGTTGTAAAAACTAACGAATTGCCATTTGCGGACAGCAGTATCTGAGACCTTTGTTTAATTTTGCACTTGAAACTTGCTTTTTTGACCTACGGAACTTAACTTTGAGTTAGAAAAAAGCCCAGATAAGTTGATGTTCTGTAGCTTAATTAGCCTGTTTTCGGTTCTTAGTCATTCAAAATTTAAAAATTTGTGTTCATGAAAAAAGGGTTCTTAGTCCTCCTTTTTGCCTTAATGGCATTTTTGCCAGCTTATAGCCAGGCTTTGCAACCGCACATCTGCGGAAATGCACAAGATCAAGCCGAGTTTTTACCCAGGCTCCGCCAGAATAAACTCGTCATGGAAGCTATGCGCGCGGCAGCAGATAATCGCAGTGAATTTAAATATGTCCCGATCCACTTTCACCTGGTCGGTGATGCAGATGGCAATGGTAGGCACAAAGAACTTAGAGTGCTGGAACAATTGTGCGAGCTCAACAAAGCTTTTGAACCCGTTGGTATTCAGTTTTACCTTAGCGCGCATCCTACTTATGGGCTTTTTGATAAATCCATAAGCAATAACAATGTGTATAATACCCAGTCCAATTCCTTGCTGATGAACCTTCGTCGGCATAATAATGCTGTAAATGTGTATGTAGTAAACGAACCAGTGTCAGGGAATAACCAACCTGGGATTACGTTAGCCTACTACAGCCCTGGACAAGACTGGATCGTAAGCCGGAAAACAGAGATCAATGGTAATAAGCCGAACAGTACTCTTCCACACGAGGTAGGCCACCTGTTTACCCTGCCACATACCTTTTTTGGCTACGAAAGCAACTCTTTTGATGTGGCTGACGCAGGCTGGCCAATTGCTCCAGTGCTGGCACCAAATGGTAATGGGGTTACAACTGAACGCCAGAATGCTACCAACTGTGCAAACGCTGCTGATGAAATTTGTGACACCCCGCCAGATTACAATTTTGGCTTTATTTCGCCCAACTGTAGTAACTATGTTGGTGGTGCAAAGGATCCGCTTGGTACTCTCGTGAATCCTATGGAGAACAACTTTATGAGCTATTTCAATGGTTGCAACCCGTATGCATTCACTCAAGATCAGATGGATATTATGAATGCTGATCTGAACAGTGCTGACCGCAATTATTTGGATAATACTTTTGCGCCAGGGGCTACAGAAATCAATACTCCTACAGATTTATTAGTTGCGCCAGCCAATGCAGCTGTAGTGCCCCTATACAATAATGTGTTAATTGAATGGCAGGCCGTACCAGGTGCTACCCATTACTTAGTGGATATTGATATTATTTCCACTTTTGGCACAAACCAGTCGCAAACGTTTATCGAGACAAGTACCAGCAAACTGCTGACTACACTTTCGCCTAACAGAACTTATTATTGGCGTATCAAGCCCTTCAACTATCTGGTTGGCTGTGCAACTGCCCGTACACGGAACTTCAAAACGTCAGCCATCTCCGCTACCCAAGACATTGAGGGGCTTTCGGCTTGGCAACTTTCGCCTAACCCGGTAACCGCCGATGTAGCCAAACTTAGTATCAATGCAGATCAAACCCTTGAGGCTGATATTCGTGTTACAGATGCAGCGGGTCGCACGGTTTCGCTTCAAAAAAACGTAAGCTTCCCACAAGGCGAATCCATCTATGAACTCCGTACCGAAGGCTTGGTCAATGGCCTCTACTTCGTAAGTCTGGAAAGTAAAAATGGACGGAATGTGCGGAAAATGAGTGTGCTTCGGTAGAAAACTAAACAACGAAAGTTCTACTGGATACGGAAGCCCTCCTTGCAATTGCAGGGAGGGCTTTTTTTAGGGAGTATTTGGGTAGGGTCTGGAATGTAATATTGGGATAAATGCACAAATTGCCGGGTGCAAACTAGTCATTCGTGCACTTTACAAGCGGACTGCTCCATACTACTTACGAACAAAAACCAGTTTATTGCGTTCTTCGGTCGTGCTCTTTTGACAGGCTGTTTCGGCCGTCAGCCATAGCGTATCCAGACTTACAGAAGCATGAAAAAGCCACTTCCAGCCCCCAAAATAGAGCCCTTAAAAGAGGGCGTAGACTACTACCTTCAGCGTGGCAGTTGGGTGTTTACAGAACACTTCTTGCGCAAGCGCGGCCATTGCTGCGGGAGCGGGTGTAAGCATTGTCCGTATAGAAAGAAGCAGGATAAATTGGGGAGCTGATTATTCATCCGTTCCTTACTGCCCTTCCGGAAAACCTTTTGGCAAAATAACCTTCACGGACTGCGTGTTTAGCCCCCAATTTACGCCTTTCCCCTCAGCCTTAATTTTGCCTTCTCCAGATATAAATGCACTCCAGTCCGGAATTTCTAAAGGGCCTGCCTCGGCGAAGAATTCCAGTTTTTTTCCTTTAAAGTTCTTCTTGGAATAAAGGACTACCTTAATACCTTTAGGCACTTTTATTGACCCGATTTTGCCCAAACCATCAGCATTTGTATCAAAGTCGGCCCGGTTGGTCAGGATATTAGCTTGCTTGCTTCTGAACTGATCATTGGTGTAAAAGGTGGGGGCAAATTGTGCCTGGTAGAAATAATCTGACACTTGAGCGAGCTGTTTAAACCCTTTTTTATCGACCTCGGAGAGCTTTGTTTTGAAAGCCATTTCAAGGGCAGACAGTAGTCGCATCTCCTCTGGGCTTTTGGCTTCAAACGGGGTAGTCTGTTCTACCAATCCTGGGAGACGACAGATATTTTTGGCTCCTTCTGACACGACTGCCCATACCTGTGTTTTGGATTTAAGACCTTTTTCTTCAGTGGGTGGCGAGGTACTGGCATTATCATCCAATTTAAAACGGATAGGTAGGGTATAACGCACCTTGACGGGTTGGCCATTGGCTTCGCCGGGCATCCATTTGGGCATCGTTTCTATCACACGATGGGATTCTTTTCCGCAGCCCGCTCCAATGTCTTTGACCACCTTAATATCACTTACACTGCCGTCTTTACCAACTACAAAGGTGAGTACCACGGTGCCTTGGATATTGTGTTCCCGTGCTGTAGCAGGGTATTTTAGGTTTTCTCCGATATATTGCATCATGGCTGCTTCTCCACCAGGGAAACTGGGCTGCTTTGAAATGTCGAACATTTCAAAGATTTTATCTTCCGTTGTGGACGGGGCCGCTGTTGGCGCAACTTCGATTTGTGCCGACAAAAGTTGGAAGGCCAGGGAGAAAAACAAGAGGAAAATAGGTTTTAGTGTCATGAATCAAGAAGATTTTGGTGATTGTAGTCAAGTTGTGGCAAAACTAAAAAGGTGTATGAGAGCTGAGGTCTTGATTTGGAACCTTTCAGCATTACTCGCTGCTCTCTCGTTTTTCCCTTTCCCAGTCCGTACGGGCGAACACTATGATCAAAACGCCTGCGATCACCATCAATATTTTGATAATGAAAGATAAAAGCCTGTCTAGAAGTTCGAGCCAGCCAAGAAAATACCAATGTGTGCCCACCATAGCCATGATCACGGAAGTAATGCCGAGCGAAAAGAGCAAATAGCCCAATAGTAGTAGAAGTCCCTTATTTTTCATCCTAAAAGTGTGTTTACTGGTCAGAAATTTGAACAAAGCAGCTTGAAATAAGGCCAAAGGTAAGCAGCCTTTTTTTTCAATACCCTGCTTGCGATTAAGAATTGCGTCAAAGCTTCCAACCACAAAGCGATTATTATGTTCTAAACCCTACCTTCGCGGCCCTAAACTCCAAGGAAAAATGGTTGCTCTCCAGAGGTTTGCCAAAGGAGCTAAAATAGTCCATAAAATATGTCAAAAATACTTGAAACGCAAGACATCCGAGCCTTGGGCAGCAACCTCGAAATGCTGGCTCAGCAAGTTGTAGAAGGTTTTATTGTGGGACTTCACCGCAGTCCGTTTCACGGTTTTTCGGTCGAATTTGCGGAGCATAGACTCTACAACCCTGGCGATAGCACCCGCAACATGGATTGGAAGGTATATGGCCGCACCGACAAACTTTTTTCCAAAAGATATGAGGAAGAAACCAACCTGCGATGCCATATTGTGCTAGATGCCTCTTCCACGATGTATTATCCCTGGGATGAAAAGAATCCAGAAAAAAATAAATATAGCAACAAATTCTGCTTCGCAGCCCAGTCTGCGGCTGTGCTCATGAACGCACTCAAACGCCAACGGGATGCATTCGGACTTACCCTTTTTGATGACGAGATTCGGTTCAATACAGGTGCAAAATCGAGTACGGTGCATTACAGGTTGTTGCTTTCTCAGCTGATTGAACGTATCGAAAACCCGCAGTTGAATAAGCCGACAGACCTAGCTTCAAGTCTTCACCAAGTTGCGGAGTCCTTCCACAGGCGTTCCATGGTGGTAATTTTTACCGACGTGATGGAGAATCCTGAAAAAGCGGAGGAAGTATTTTCGGCCTTGCAGCACTTGCGTCATGCCAAACATGAGGTCATTTTATTTCATGTCACCGACAAAAGCAAAGAGCTGGATTTTGAGTTTGAAAATCGCCCCTATGTATTCGTAGATATGGAAGATGGCTCTGAAGTACGGCTTCAGCCGAATCAAGTGAAGGAATTTTATACCAAACAAGTCGGGGCATTCACGGCGCAACTGCGGATGAAATGCCTGCAATTCAAGATTGATTTTGTAGAAGCCGACATTAATCAAGGCTTTGTGCCAATTCTACAGACCTGGATGGCCAAACGGGCGAAAATGCATTGAGCATTTTGGCTGTTGAGCGCTGCACGAGTGTCCCTAAATCCTCAGATAAACGCCCCCAATTCATCCAATCGATTAAAATCAGCCTAACCATATTAACATCACCATGCAAGAAGTATTCATCATTTCCGCAGTCCGCACGCCAATTGGCAGTTTTGGCGGAAATCTGGCGGGCATATCCGCTACTCAATTAGGCGCCACTGCGATTCGTGGCGCACTTGAAAAAGCCAATGTCGCCGCCGAAGAAGTCAACGAAGTACTCATGGGTAACGTCGTGAGCGCCAATCTTGGCCAGGCACCAGCTCGACAGGCAGCACGTTTTGCGGGCATCCCTGATTCGGTTCCCTGCACAACGGTCAATAAAGTATGTGCTTCAGGCATGAAGTGCATCACCTTGGGCGCACAAAGTATCATGCTGGGGCTCAACGACATCGTAGTAGCAGGCGGCATGGAAAATATGTCGCAGATCCCATACTACCTACCCAATGCGCGCTGGGGATATAAATTTGGCAATGGAGAAATCGTGGACGGCCTTTCCAAAGACGGCCTCACCGATGTGTACAACCAAAAAGCGATGGGTTTTTGTGCCGATGCCACCGCTGTAAAATTTGCCATTAGCCGTGAAGCACAGGATGCTTTTGCGATCGAATCTTACAAGCGCTCGGCAGCTGCTACGGAAGCAGGTTTTTTTAAATCTGAAATCATTCCGGTCAGTATTCCTCAAAAAAAGGGCGACCCTTTTCAGATCCTGGAAGATGAGGAATTTAAAAAAGTGTTTTTTGACAAAATACCCAGTTTGCGCCCAGCTTTCGCAGCGGACGGAACGGTCACTGCTGCCAATGCAAGTACCATCAACGATGGCGCAGCGGCACTCATTCTGGCTAGTGCGGCAGCGGTGAAACGCCTTGGACTCACGCCTATCGCTAAAATTCGAGGCTTTGCTGATGCTGAGCAAGCGCCAGAATGGTTTACCACCACCCCGACAATTGCAGCTCCAAAAGCCCTGAAAATGGCAGGCGTAACCAAAGACGATATTGACTTTTTTGAAGTCAATGAAGCCTTCGCGGTCGTAACGATGGCTTTTGAACAGGTCATGGAAATCAGTCACGATAAGACCAATGTTTTTGGGGGAGCAGTTTCGCTTGGTCATCCGCTTGGCGCTTCCGGCGCGCGTATTGTGACTACGTTAAACAACGTTTTGCAGCAGAAAAACGGCACCCTAGGGCTTGCCGCGATCTGTAATGGTGGGGGTGGGGCTACGGCGATTGTGATTGAGCGGGTGTAGTGGAAAATAATTACGCTATCGTTTAAAGTGGTGGGGTTGTGTCTAAAGAGTGAGGATTAAAAAATGGAGTAAAATTTTATTTTTTTTCTTTGGCGAAAAACCTCATAGGTTTTTTCCAGCCGTACACCTCTTTTTTGCGGCTTGTCATTCTGAACGTAGTGAAGAATCTGAGGCGGAAGGCCTAAAATTTAGAAGAAAAA
>Ga0209181_10005758_pt1 | contig 17713 bp, 14 predicted proteins | sample MAT05_FD_187208 | JGI IMG/M metagenome (GOLD analysis project Ga0209181, IMG submission 187208) | Freshwater microbial communities from Lake Fryxell liftoff mats and glacier meltwater in Antarctica - MAT-05 (SPAdes) (version 2) | ecosystem: Environmental > Aquatic > Freshwater > Ice > Liftoff...
TGCTGCCCCTTGCCCCACGAACGCACGTGGGCGGCCACGACATCGACCCCGTCGAGCACACGGACGGCGCCGCTCGTCGCGACCACCGTCAGCGTCCGCCGCACGCGGTCATGTGGCACACTGTAGTCATTGCCGTCGAAGCGCACATACGGCGTCTTGCCGACCTTCGCCTCGACACGGTCCGCCACTGGGAAGGCGTCAGCCGGCAGCGCGCGCAGCACCGGGCGCTCCTCGTCAAAGGCCGCCAGAACCGACAGCGTGCGGTCGTCCGGATGCCGCCGCGTCCCGCGCACCTCGCGGCACCAGCGCTCGGCCTGCGCGTTCAGGTCCGCCAGGTCGCGCCACTTCCGCGCAGCGAAGAACGACGTCCGCCCGTCGCGGATCGCCCGCTCGACGCGCCCCTTTTCGTTGCCTCGATACGGCGCGACCGGGCGCGGCTCGTAGCCGTAGTGGCCCGCGAACGCCAGCAGCTCGGGGTTGAAGACGATGGCGTCGCCTATCCGCTGCGTCACGGCCGACTTGAGGTTGTCGTAGAGCAGCACTCGCGGCACGCCTGGAACGCGGCTTGGTGGTGCTCGAGAAAGCTGCCCATGCGCATGTCCACGCCGAAGCGCAGAAACGCCCAGCGCGACCACGAGAGCACCATCACGAACGCCACGAGTGGGCGCTGGACCCCGTCCACCTCGACCTGGCCGAAGTGGCCCCAGTCGACCTGTGCCTGCTCGCCGCGGAGCGTCGACAGCTGCAAGAAGGCCTCCGCGGGCGGGCGCTTGCGGTGCCGCGCCACGAATGCGCGGAAGTGGTCGGGGCCGCCGTCGTAGCCACGCTCGCGGGCCATCTCGTAGAGGCGGCGCGCTGTCAGCTGCGGGTACTTCTCCAGCGTCTCCAGGACGAGCGGCAGGTACGGGTCCGCCTTCGACCGGCGAGTCGCCAGCGCCGCGAGCGGCACCCCGTCGTGCAGCAGGGCCTGCCGAACCGTGTTGTGATGCAGCCCAAGCGTCCGCGCGATCGTCCCCACCGGCCACTGCTCGGCATGGTACAGACGGCGGATCTTGGCCTTCAGGTCGGCGGAGATCATGCCCACCTCCGCTGCAGGCGCCGGAGCAGTCGGAAATCACCGACGCCACGGAGGGTGCGGCGGCGGCTCAGCCGGTCGATCACCTCGAAGCTCACGAGCGCTGTCGCACGGCAGCGGCCCCGCACCGAAGAGGGCCTCTGCGACGTGCTGCGGCAACGCCGGCCCCGCAGAAATCACAACGGTGAGCGGGTGGCCCGCCCACAGCGCCAGCCCCTCGAGCAGGGTCAGCAGCGCTCGAGGGTGCTGCGGGAACGGCGGCAGCATCGCCTTCATCAACTCGTTTCCGTCCGGGTCCATCACCAGCAGCTTCGTGCTCCGCAACGTCGGCTCGTCGGCCGTCTTCCATTGATACATGGGTCACCTCCGCCTCGACCGGGTTGGAGGCCGAGGGCTCGGAGCACAGTCGCGACTGCGGCGCCGCCGCGGAACCGCGATCCCCCACGATTGCCACCAAACCCGCGTGCCGTCGGCGTCTGAGCCGCTCGCCGTTGCGGTGCTGGCGACGCCCCTTCGGCGTGCGTCGGTAGGTTTGCCGTGCGCGCCGAACACGCTCCAGGCGGCGCACGGGGCCGCAGGGCTCGCAGTAGATCTGACCCCGGTCGCAGCGCCGGCAGATCGTCGCAAGCCGCCGACAGGCGCGGCACGAGTACAGACGGGCGCTGTCCAGACGACTTCCTGTCTCGAAGCTCTGGCCGTTCTCGACGACCCGCGGCATCCTCCGCTCGGACCTCTCAGACCCTTTTGTCGGAGCCGCCCAGGGGAGCCGGCGTTACTGCGCCAGCTCCCCGACTTCAAGACACCCTTCGACTATGCCACCTGCTGCTCGCCAGCCAGATTGTCGACGTCATGCGCTGCTCGCCGTTTCCACGCGGTCCTGCCCCCCGCTGACACCATCGGCCAAACCCTGCATAGCGACACGGAGTCGCCCGAGCGCGCGGTTCTTGCGCGTGTAGAGCGCACCCGGCGCAATCTTCAGGCGCTCCGCCACCGCGCCTGGCGTCAGCTCGTCTACATACAGCGCCGTCAGTAGCTCACGATCAGACTGCGCCAAGCGCTCGATCGCGAGCCCCACCGCAACAAGCTCCTCCGCGTGAACCAGCCCTTCGATCGCCTCCTTGCCATCCCATCTGATTTCCTCGGCATGGATCTCGATCCGCTCGAAGACCGGCGCGTCGCGCAACCGACGCAGGCCGTTCAACGCGACCGACGCCGCAACGATGCGCACCCAGCTTGCGAGCGAGCACCGTCCCGACCACTGTCGCAGGCGGCGCCCATCGCGATCGAAGAGCGCCGCGAAGACACTTGCGAAGACCTCCTCGACGAGGTCCTCCCCGTGGCGCTGTATCGCGCGACGCACCGTCCGCCCGACGACCGCATAGACGAGGCGCGCGAAGCGCTCGGCGAACGCAGCCCGCGCCTTCCGATCCGCCTGCCAGCACCAGCTCGAGCGCCGATCGATCCGCCACGAGTTCGGCAGTGCCGGTGTCGAGCGCAGTTGCGGGCGTTGAAGAGCGCGTCATCGGGTCTCCGACGGTCTCCGACGGTCTCCGACAGCGAGCATCGCAAAAAGTTTCGGCCGGGTGTACCGTCGTGCCGCTCGGCCGCAGCCGCAACGCGAGCCGTCGCGCCCCTCAAGAGAGCCAGGAGAGACCGATGCGCTCCACGCATTCCCCGATCGTACGCATGTCCGCGACCTCGTCGTATTGCCTGCGGCTACCGTTGCCGGCACCCCAACTCGCCCGTTGGCTCGCACCCTCCGCGGCCATCCTACTCGCGTGCGGCACCGGCCCCGACGAGCGTTCCGGCGGCGACGCGGGCCGTGGCGACGCGAAGCCCGCGGCGCTCGACTCACTCCTGTATGACCGGGTCGGGGTCGACGATGGGGACAGCACCGACTGGAAATCCTTCAAGCTCGGCGAGGACGCCAAGGTCACCATCAACGTGTGGTGGGATGACCCCAAGGCGGTCGGCGCCACCATCGAACTAAGGGATATGGATGCGAAATCCTTGGTGAAGCTCCAACACAAGCCTGGTCAGCAGAGCGAAAAGCTCGGACCGACCAAGCTCAAGGAGGGAACCTACTTCCTACGCATTCAGGCTGGCTCTGGCGCCAGCGTCTATTCCTACGAAATTTCAACAGGTTCTGCGGACACCAAAGGCGGCGTCCCCGACCTTTGAGCGCCCCGATTCCTCAAACTGGGGCCTTCGAACCCCAGGTGGGGACTCTAGACGCCAGACAACGGTCCCACCCGCATAGAGCCTCGATCCAACACCCTTCTGACGACGCTGCAAACACGCGTCGTTTTTTTTTCGCCAGGTCGGCCAATTCGAGAGAAGGCTGTGTAATTAGGAACTCTTGTGCGCGTTTGACACGCCAAAAAATCGCGTGATAGGGTCCGAGAACCTTCGAGGTCATCCGCATCGGTAGACCGTCATGAAGGCACCCCGGCAGCAGCGAGGAAGCCCTTTCAGATGAGCCAGTTCGAAGTCATCAAAGACATCGGCGAGAGCATGAAAGTCCTCTTCGAGGACAACTTCAAAGCTGCTGGCTTCACCACCGTCAACATCTCGGTGGACAAGCCCAAGAAGGACAACATCAAGAACCTGCCGACGGTGAACTGCTACATGTATCACCTGGGCTTTGATCAGCGATATCGCGAGCGTACACAGAGTCTCGTGTCCTCATACATGAAGGACGGCCGCATCGTGGAGTACTACCGCGACGCTCCGGTCCACATGCTCGCGCACTACATCGTGAGCGTCTGGGGGAACTCACCGGCCGAAGAGAACCTACTGACGGGTCTCGCGGTCAAGACTCTCCTCGAAAACCCAATCCTGACAGGCGATGCGCTGAAGGGGGAGAGCTTCTTCCCAGACGATCAGCTCAACGTCTATCCCAATTTGCAGTATGATTTCAACGACGTGCTGAGCTTTTGGCGCAGCATGAACGAGGAACTCCGGCCTGCTGTGTACTACTTTGTACGCTTCCGTATCGAGTCCGATCGGAAGTCCCCGGAGATCCGTCGCGTGACTGGCAGAGATCTTGCTGTTGCACGTCCCCGCTAGCGCGGAGATGACGCAGCAGGATAGGTCGGTCACGGACGTATCACAGCAGGCCAGGTGTTGAACGCCCCCCTCGGGCACGAGAGCGCGAGAGCGCGGACTAAGGAAAGGAAGAGCAACACATGGCGACCAGCTATCTTTCACCGGGTGTTTACGTCGAAGAAGTCGATCGTGGCTCCAAGCCGCTCGAGATGGTGGGTACCTCCACCGTCGGCTTTGTCGGCGAGTCATCAGTCGGCCCCACCAACGAGCCGATCTTCTGCACCAACTGGAGTTCCTTCACGAAGCACTTCGGTGACTTCCAGCACAGCGAGTACCTCGCCCACGCGGTGTACGGCTTCTTCAACAACGGCGGCGGTCGCTGCTTCGTCCTGAACACGGGGACGGACTGGTCGGCTTATGCTTCGAAGGCCGCCCTCTACATCGGCTCGGACAACGGGCCGGGCACCCGTACCGGTCTCAAGGCGTTCGAGGACGTCGAGGAGATCAACCTCGTGTGCGCCCCGGGTCAGACCGATCCGGCGATCCAGGACGCCATCCTCTCGCATTGCGAGAACATGCGCTACCGCTTCGCGGTGCTCGACTCGCCCGAGGTTATTGAGAAGGGCGGCGTGGACAAGCTCCCGAAACCGCGTGACTCGAAGTACGGCGCGTACTACTTCCCGTGGATCGAAGTGTACGATCCGTACAAGGGCAACGTCTTCCAGCCCCCCTCGGGCTACATGTGCGGCGTTTACGCCCGCGTCGACGGCGAGCGCGGCGTGCACAAGGCACCCGCGAACGAGCTCGTTCGTGGTGCTCTCGGTCTCAAGTATGGTATAACCAAGGGCGAGCAGGACATCCTGAACCCCAAGGGCATCAACTGCATCCGCGCCTTCTCCAACCGCGGCATTCGCGTGTGGGGTGCGCGCACGATCTCGTCGGATGCGTCGTGGCGCTACATCAACGTTCGCCGCCTCTTCAACATGGTCGAGCAGTCGATCGAAATCGGTACCCAGTGGGCCGTGTTCGAGCCGAACGACCAGCGCCTCTGGAAGCGCATCACGCGTGACCTCTCGGCGTTCCTCATGCGCCTCTGGCGCCAGGGTGCTCTCTTCGGGAAGACCCCCGAGGAAGCTTTCTACGTCAAGTGTGACGAAGAGACCAACCCGCCCGAGGTTATCGACGCTGGCCAGCTGATCTGCGAGATCGGTATGTGCCCGGTGAAGCCGGCGGAATTCGTCGTCTTCCGTATCGGCCAGATGCCGAGTGGTGGCGACGTTAGCGAGTAATTCAGCGAGGCAGGCATTTGCCTGACTTCCTGTTAAACTGAATGTGACCCTTGGTCGGCCTCACGGCGACCAAGGGTCCAGGATCCACAAAAAAGGGCTTGAGGAAAGGGCCGGGTGAGTACCCGGTCTCGGAATCGAGCCACATGTTAGGAGAAGGCATATGCCGAATCGTCGTAATTTCGATCATATTGGTAACTTCAACTTCAAGGTCGAGATCGAGGGCGTGACGCAGGGTGCGTTCCGTAACGTCGAGGGTATCGACTCGGAGACTGAGATCGTCGAGTTCCAGGACGGCGACGACATCATCCTCCGTAAGCGCCCCGGCCGCACGAAGTACTCGAACGTCGTGCTCAAGCGCGGCTACATCAACAACCCCGAGCTCTGGCTCTGGCGCAAGGCTGTCATCGAAGGCAAGGTCGAGCGCAAGGCCGGGTCCATCATTCTCTGCGCCGACGACGGCAACGAGATCATGCGTTACAACTTCTTCGAGGCCTGGCCGGCCAAGTGGAAGGGTTTCACGCTCGATGGTAAGGGCACGGACGTGAACGTCGAGGAAATCGAGCTCGCGGTCGAGAAGATCGACAAGGGCTAATCTCTACTTGTAGAGATCGTTTGTGCGGGCTCCTGAGAGGGAGTCCGACCGAACTTCAAAGGCGGATGGGTCGCGAGGCTCGTCCGCCTTTGTCTTTTCTGGTGTAGAGTGTTCGGTCGTTCCAACTCGGGAAGGGCATGACAGCACCAAAGTAAGCGACCTGCGGGCCTTGTCAGGCAAGGTCCCGCGCGCTAGGAATGTCTCCCGGAGAGACATCACCGCTCCATCGAGACCATTGACCTTCGAGGGCAAGCGAGCATGGCGTTCAAGACAGAGTACGAGTTCAACCTACCCAAGGGCTTCGTCGACAAGGATGGCAACGTCCACAAGAAAGGTGTGATGCGCCTTGCGACGGCCAAGGACGAAATCCTCCCACTTCAAGACTACCGCGTTCAGAACAACCGCGCGTATCTGGTGATCATCCTTCTATCTCGCGTGATCGAGAAGCTCGGTGATCTCAAGTCGATCAACCCGTCGATCATCGAGGGCCTGTTCTCGACCGACCTCGCGTACCTCCAAGACTTCTACCGACGCATCAACGAGGAAGGGACCTCAGCCGTAAAAGTGAAGTGCCCGGCCTGCGGTCATGACTTCGAAGTCGACCTGGGCCAACAGATGGGGGAATCGTGAGCTACCCCCTGGAGCGCATCTACCAGGAGGTAGCGTACATCGGCTACCATTTCCATTGGGCCATCGACGACATCCTCGATATGGAACATCGCGAACGGCAGATATGGGTGCGCGAGATCTCCGAGATCAATCGCGAGATCAACGAGTCGCGTAAGAGTTGAATTGGTCCCTTCCGCCGGATGCGCGGCGGAAGGGGCACCATTTGCGCGTTGGCACCTGCCACCGCTGCCACCGAGATTTCACTGGGAGCTCTCGTCGCGAAGCGATGACGCCCCGAATACAAACCAGCCTGTGAGGACCACCGTGACGACCACCCTGAGAGCGCCTGGCGTCTACAGGGCCCCTGACGAGAACCGCTACGTCCAGCTGGAGCTCGGCGTGACGGGCGTCCCGGGGTTCATTGGCATGACTCAGCGGGGCCCGACCCACCGGCCGACGAGAATCACGTCGGAGCAGCACTTCAGGCACGTCTATGGCGAGCTCGAAGAAGGAGGCTACCTGCTCGACGCGGTCCGTGGCTTCTTCGCCAATGGCGGCCGCTTCTGCTACGTGCTGCGTGTCGCGCACATGGTGCGGCGGCTGCGAGAAGAGACTGCACGGATGGCCTCGTTGAAGCTCAAAGACGGCGAGGGCCGGACGACCCTCACCATTTTTGCCGCCAACGAGGGGATGTGGGGCAACGGCGTCAAGGCCACCGTCCTCCGTCAAAGGCCTCGCGTGTCGACCTTCCTGACGCTCGACCTCGCAGAGGGTGATACCTCTGCGGTCATCAAGAGCACGCACGGTCTGTCGCGCGGCACGATCGTCCGAATCTATGATGGCGAGAAGCAAGCGTTCCGCACGATCACTGACCTCTCCGGCAAGACGATTGTGTGGGAGGCGTCCCAGCCGCTCGCGCAGGGATTCAGATCGGGAGCTCCGACCTACATCGAGCCCATCGAGTTCTCGGTCCAAGTGAACTGGAACGATCGCGCCGAGGTCTTCCGGAACCTGACACTGGCGCCGAACTCGGACCAGTACGTCGAGCGCGTCATCAACTCGCAAAGCGAACTCATCCGGGTCGAGGACGGCCGCACGGTGACGGTCCTGCCCGAGTCGTTCCCGGTTGACCACGAGCAGAAGCTGCTCGAGGGAGGGACCGACGGTCTCTTTACCGTCACCCCGGAGGACTTCATCGGGGCAAACATCGGGCCGGAGGAGCGCTTTGGGTTGGCAGCGATGGAGGCGGTCGACGAGGTCGACCTGCTGGTCGCGCCCGACCTCATGTGGACGCTCAAGAAGAGCGCGGGCTTCCGGACCGAGAAGGACGTCGAGGTCGTGCAGCAGGCGATGGTCCACCAGTGCGAGCGCATGAAGACGCGTTTTGCCATCCTCGACCTGCCGGACCCCTCGGACCACCGTCGCGCCAGCCAATGGCGACTCTTATTCGACTCGGCCTATGCCGCGTTCTACTTCCCGTGGATCCAGGTTGACACGGCGAGCGGCGAGAAGCGGCTCGTGCCGCCCAGCGGGCACATCGCCGGCATCTACTCGAAGTGCGACATGGAGATGGGCGTCTTCCGCGCGCCGGCCAACGAGGAGCTCAAGGGCGTCGTCGACCTGGGCCGCAACCTCTTCGACACCGACGTGGGTCAACTCAACGCCGAAGGCATCAACTGCCTCAAGAGCTTTCCCCGTCGTGGCATCCGAGTCTGGGGTGCACGCACCGTGTCGAACGACCCCCAGTGGAGGTACATCAACGTGCGCCGTGTGGTGAACGCAGTCATCAACTCCGTGGAACAAGGATTGCAGTGGGCAGTGTTCGAGTCGAACACGCCGATCCTGTGGAAGACGCTCGAACGACAGGTCTCTGGATTCCTCCGGGACTTGTGGACCAAGGGCTTCTTCCGCGGTGAGTCGCCGGAGGATGCGTTCTACGTGAAGTGCGACGAGGAAACGAACCCCAAGGAAACGCGCGACGCCGGCATGGTCATCATAGAGTGCGGAGTCTCACCGGTGAGGCCCGCGGAATATCTGGTGTTCAAGGTGCAAGCGGATATACCGCAGACGTCCCTGTCCGGGGACTGAAGCGGCTGGGTGACTGGGGACAGTCGACACAGGTGGGGACAAGAGACCGGGTGGCTCGAAGTCCCGAGTGAAGACCGAAGCAGAAGACGAAGACCCGAACAGTGCACCACGCATTCAGTAGGGTAAGATGGCGAGGGGAGCCTCCAAGCCCAACGCAGGAGAATAGAGATGGCGAACCAGAGTGATCCCGATGTTCCGTATCGCTACATGCTCGAGATCGGTGGCATCAGCACCGCTCGGTTCAACGAGGTCCAGGGGCTCAAGTCGATCAGCAGCTACCAGGCGATTCGCGAGGGAGGTAACAACTTCTTCGAGATGTCGCTGGTGAACCCGAACAAGTTCGAAGACCTCGTCATCAAGAAGGGGTTCTACTCGACTGGCTCGGAGTTCTATAAGTGGATGCGTGAGCTGCACGTGAAGACCAAAAACATCCAGCGCGTGGACATGCAGTTGGTGATGCTTAACGACAAGTACGACGAGGTCGGTCGTTTCAGTATCTACAAGGCCTTCCCTGTCGAGTACGAGGGACCTGGCTTCAACTCGACGGCGAAGGACATCACGTTCGAGTCGATCAAAATCCACTATGACTTCTTCGAGTACCACCCCGGCAACGCGGTCGCTGGTATGTTCGATGCGGCGTTCAGCGCCCTCTCGAACATCACCGGAATGGGCTGATGTTGATGACCGGCACTTCGGGTGTCGGCTGTTCGAGCCCTGGCTTTTTGGCTTTCCTGGCATCAGTTCTCTATGATGCCGCTCTGGAGTGACCTGGCATGACGACCCTCCACCAAATCGGCGAGCTGTTGCGTTCCGGCGTGCGGCCGACGGACGAAGAGACCGAGCACCTCAAGGCGCTGGGCGGCTTCGTCGCCGAGATGTATGGGCGCTTCATGGGCGGCCATGCCGAGCACTTAAAGAGTTCTTCCGATCTTTGGGCGGGGAAGCTCGCGAGGCGGCTCTCAGCAGCAACTGGGGCACGCTGGGAACAGGGGTTGGGTCTCGCGGAGCTGCTTCTCGGCAGTGAACTGACCAACTTCTGGCAGATCGCTCGTGAGGGTTTCGCGACCGGATATGGCGACTTCGGCGGCGAATTGGGGATGGTCGACCTCTATGAAGAGGACGCTCCCGAGCCTGTCGCGGAGTCGATGGGCGCCGCACCGAAGCGTCGCCGAGGTTCCTTGTTCGGCGCGCAGAGTAAAGCTCCCGCAGGTCCTCGGAAGACCGCTCGCGGTACAGCGCCGGATCGCGTAGGGCGTCAGCAGCTTACGAATGTTGGGCTGGCCCAAGATTCGATGGATTCGGCCCAGCCGGGCGTGCGCTCTGTTGCGGAACGTGTCCGAGAGCCTCGCGATGCTCATTGGCGCGATGGTTCGCGGGCAGAGATGACCGTGATTCGTGCCCTCGCGGCTGGTGGACTCTTCGTGGGTGATCAGGTTGAGAGTGCTCCGCGAAAGCCTCAGCGGACTGGGGGATTTACACCGCAGGCTGGTGTCATTGGTGGGCAGTCGGGCGCAGCGCCTCGCGCGGTGGTGCAGGCTGGAGCAGAGGTGGCTTCCGATGGACAGCGCTTGGTTGACCATCGCTACATCGACGTAGTGAAGCACGGTGGCAGTGCCGCTCGAGCCGATGAGGGTCTGATCGGTGGCGCGTCGGTCAGTCCGACGTCGGTTCGTCCAGTGTTCCTCGACGGTGTGCGGATCGATGGGCGTACGCCGGCGCTGGCCGCCGCATTGGGTCGCGTCGACACGGTGTTCGGTCGCGGCGCGACCAGTGCGGACATCGGTTCGAGGGGTGCCGCCATCTCGCAGTCGCGAATCTCTCGCATGACCACTGGTGTGGACTACTCGATCGACCGTGGGCTCGGCACTGGTGATCGTCCGGTCTACGGTTTCTACGACGCCGTCGAGACGACATATCTGAACCTCAGGGACGAGGGCCCAGTGGCTGCGGCTGATGCGGCTCCCGTCGCTGTGGCCCGGGGCTCACGTGCGCGGGTTGCTCGGACGATGCCAGCCTCGATGCAGGAAACTCGGCGCGCAGAGCATGTTGCGCGTCCGCTCCCTGGTATTGCTTCGGCCGCGATGGGCGCTGGGCGTGGAGATTCGGAGCGCGCTTCGCACTCGGTCTCGCTTGAGCAGGTAGTGAACGCGGGTGGTGGCGCGCTGCGGCCGTTCGTCGCAGGTGTCTTCTCGAAGACCTCGGTGAACCAGTCGAGTGCGGCGCAGGCCGAGTCGATCTCGTTCGCGTCCCAGGTCACTTACCTGCCGAGTGGTCAGCAGGCCGTGCGTTTGCAGCGTGGCGGAATGAGTGCTCCGCGGTACGCGGTGGTCGAGGCCGGACGTCCTGCGGCTGTCCGAGGTGGCGTTGGTTCGAATACCCAGGACGACCGCGCCGCTGGTGAGGGCGCTCGTGAAGCTGGCAAGCCCGGCACGTTCGCGGACACCGTGCTCGGTACGTCGGGCGGCGTTCAGCGGGCTACGAGTGTTCGTAGGGAACTGGGGGAGATCCGGGTTTCTGCAGGCGGCTCGCTGGCGGGCAACGCGGATGACCTGGGGCATTCCGGCGTTCGCGGGATTCGTGGTCAACTACCGGGCGTCAGCGACATCGGTGGCGGCTTCGTGCTGGCTTCGCTGAATGGAGCGGGCATGCTCGGCTCAGCAGTGTCCGCACCGAGCAGTGCATCTGCGGCAGGTGTTGTCGCGTCGGGCGATGTCCAGCTGAATGGCGCGGGTTCGAGCGCTTCGGCTCGTTCTGAGGCCGCGCGCGGTGGTTCGGTGGATTGGCGGCTCGCGATCGATGGTGGAGGTGATCTTCCACTCGGTGCGACGTTCAGCCGTCACGAGGTCTTCGCTGGGACCCGAGCAAGCCAAGGAGCCGGGGACATGCGCGCAACGCGCAACGATTTTCGGCCCGTGATCGCGGGTGGCGATAGTGCTCGCCCGAGCGAGCTGGCTCAGGCGCTCGACGGTATGGTGTGGGTGACGCTCCCGACCGACTCGGAGCCGATGACGGCTGCGGAGAGCATGGGACTTTCGGCAGTGCCTTCGCGTCGTCGTGCCGCGATGGTGCCGGCTGGACTCGCGCTTCAGTCGATCGCTGGCGTGGTTGCGAGCGCCCGGCGCTCACTCGCCGGTTCGCCTATGTCGATGCAGGCTCTTCTCGAGGGTGGCTCGTTGACTGCGGCCGAAGTGACGCTGATTTCGCAGGCCACCCAAGTCCGTGGTCCGAATGGTTTGGAGAAGGGGCAAATCAGCTCGGCAAGTGCTCAGGGGATCGGCCAGGCATCGGATGTCGGGCGTCCGCTCGGAGCGTCTTCGCTCGCAGGCGCCTCGCTGGTCGGTGGGATTTCGTCGATCACGATGGGCTCGGGTGCGGCACTCATCGCTGGGACCCCGAGTGTGAGCAGCGCGGGTGCTGGTGCCATTGGCAACACGGATGCTGGTGCCATTGGCAAAACGGGTGCTGCGGTTATTGGCAACCTGGGTGCTGGGCTCGTTGGCAACGCGGGCTCGTTTGTCGACGGGATCGTGAGTGGTCAGGTCCGTCGGGCTTCGCTCAGCTCGTCTTTCGACAGCTCGATGTTCGTGCAGGCGCTTCGCTCGGGCTTCCTCGGCAATGTCGCGATTGCTAGTGTCCGTGGTTCTGCCATGGCGGCCGAGATTGGTTCCGTGGAGACGCCGACGTTCGCCGCGGTCGCCGCGCGTGCGGATGGTGGCGGTGTCTCGCTGGCGGGACGCCAGATCGAGGCGGCGCTTCGGGCGGATGGTGTCGAACGTGGCTTGCGCGCGGCTCGCTTCCTCGATGGAGCCGTCAGGCAGGGTGGATATGGTCGCATTGATGGTGAGCGTGAGCTCCTTTCGATTGCGATGGAGCCTGCGGCTCCCACAGCGGAGGGCGGCGAAGTCGCTAGGGTTCGTGGTGGTAGCGCGGCGCGGCGGCTGACCGCAGCAGCCATCGGTCGAGCTGGCACTGTCGCCGCGACGCTCGGTCAGGCAGAGATTCGTCAAGGGGCTGTTCGCCCGCAGGCGAGTGCTGCGAGCATTCGGGCAAGTCATGAGGCAGGCGGACGTGAGCAAGCTACGGGGCTTGGTTCGATGGCCTTCGTCGGCGCAGGTGAATCGGCCGATGCTCGCATCAGCAATGCGCGTGTCGCGATGTCGCGTGCAGTAGTCACGGCTCGTGAGTCGCGTGCGGTGGCGTCGCTTTTCCATTCGCTGAATGCAGTGGCGCTGGGGGCACGTTCCGAGGGGCAGGGTGCGCGTTCCGAGGGTGGTCTTCGTACTGAGATCGGTCTCCGTTCGGAGGAAGGGGCTTCGCCCGCGGCACGCGACAATATGCTGCGGGCCGTCGCGGCGCGCGGCTTCTCCGAAGGCTACAAGGGCGCGGATGAGCCCATTCTTGGCCGTCTCGTGCAGCGTATGAATACAGTCCGGGCAGAGCAGCCGATCGCGATCGCGAACTGGGAGGTTCCGCCCGCGGTGGTCGAGCGCTTGGTGGCGCTGGAAGTGTCCGAGCGTCGGAGCATGGTTCGCGCTCTGTCCGTCGCTGGTTGGAGTCAGCCCGAGTTCGAGATGCTGCGCATTGAGTCACCAAATGAGTCGGCTCAGGTGGAGATGGCTCGCTCCGGCGCGATGGTTGGCGCGCAGTCGAAGGCGAGCGTTCAGCAGACCGCGCGAGCCGCGCGGATGAGCCGGAGTATGGCGCGTGTGCTCGCGGGCGGTGAAGCGCTCGGCGGCGCGGTGGACGAGAAGGTGGCGGGAGCGGCTGCTGGGGCGAATGCCCAGGGACAGGCGGCGAGCTGGCTTCCGTTACTCTCGACGGGGGCAGATTCGAAGTACTTCGGTGGGCTGGCCCCGGCCGGTGGTGCGTCGCGCGTCGCTTCGCTGAAGCAGGCGCTCGGAGACTTGGTGAAGATGGCCGAGGCGGCTGTCGCGTCGAGCGACACGCCGGTGGCGCTCGCGGCTCGTCGCGAGGTGTTGCGTCGGGCTTCAGCGCTCGAGACACAGGCGTCGGCGGTCGGCGATCGCGCCTCGTTCGCGCAGGTCATGGCGGTCGCGGCTGCGAGCCGCGCGGCGATGAGTGGTGGGGCTGAGGGGCGCTCCGATGCAGGTGGCGGTGGACTCGCTTCGGCGGGAGCCATGTCGCTAGTCGGGGAGCTTGGTGGTCGCGCAAGTGCGAGGGTCGGTGGCGAGCAGATTCGTGGATTCGAGGACAACATCTCGGGTCTTGGTGCGCTCGCAGACGGTCCGAAGATCGGGACCGGCTTCGCCGATGTCGCGCAGCGGGTTATGGAGATCGGTTCGGCCGAGCGCGAGATGATCGAGCTCGAGCGCGAGGTGCCGGCGGGGCTCGAAGAGCGGCTCGCGAAAGCGCTTGCCATGTCGACCAGTGGTCCTGCCGGCGCGCGTCGTATGGTAAAGTCAATGTCTCCGGCACGACTGGTGGGTCAGCCTGCCAAGGCCGGCACGACGCCCCGTCGTGGCATCTGGAGCCGCGAGCCGGACGAGGCGGCGCAGGTTCGGGACACGGTGTTGGATGGCGCTTCGCCGGAGCGGCTCAAGTTGCGCGCGGCCAACCTTGTCCGTCAGGAAGCTGCGGTTCGTGAGGAGAAGCAGCGGGCCCATTCGGTGATGCTCGGGAGCGTGATAGCGCCCGAGGCGATGCTGGCGGGACTTCGTTCGCCCGAGTTCAGCGATGCGATTCGAGCAGTGATCGTGCGACGTATGTCGCTCGGCGAGGACTTCGCTGGCGTGCTGACGACTCTGGCGGATTCGGGTGTGGATTTGACGGCGGCGCGGAGTTCGATCTCCGCGCAGGTTCAGGGTGAATTCGCGAAGAAGCGCGGTGTCGGTAGTGTCGGCGAGCGGGTTGCCGAGATGGGCAATCAGAAGGCCGACTTCCAGACCATCGGGCCGGGAGCTGAGCAGTTCAGGGTTTCGAAGAGCGCGCTCGCGCTGGGTGCACCCGACCGTGAGATGCTTGAGATGTTCGCCGAGACGGGTGACCTCGCAGCGCAGGTCAAGGGTTCGATGGGGCGACGTCAGCGTGCGGGTCTCCTATCGGCGATCCTGCGTGGAACCGAGCGCGCCGAGCTGACCGCGGTTCTCGAGCACACGGGGGGGCGGCAGTTCGCGATGGCGTGGCTCAATCGGGTGGACGGCAGCCGCAGCGGCATCGACATCGGGATGAAGGGTACGCGCCAGGAGTTCGGGCAGACCTTCGGTGTGCGTCGCGACAGCGCTGCTGCCAGTCAGTCCGCGATGGGGGATGCGCGCTTCGTCGATACGAGTGAGCGTGGGGAGGACAAGAGCGGTCTGCGGAGCATCGCCGCTTCAGTCGTCCACACGTCCACGGGCGCTGCACGACCCCAGCATGGTGCGTCGCAGGCGATGCGTAGGACCGACTGGAGTTTCGTCGACACTGGGTCGAAGGCCTCGACGACGCACGCGGATCTCGGTAAGCTTGCCTCGGCGATCGTGGGTGGCGGCGATAGCGGTGGGCGGGCTCCGATGCCGTTGGTCGCCCCGGCGGCCAAGGCGATTGCTCAGACGGCGCTCCGCGATGACAAGAATTCCAGCAATACGAGCAACAGTTCGACGGGTGGAAGTCCGCCTCCTGCCGCGGGTTCGCGCGGGCCGACGGACGCTAAGATGAGTGAGAAGGCTGTGGAGATGCTGGCCATCGAGATGGCGAACCGAGTGGCCCGTCTCATGGGTCTTACGAACGAAAGGAGAGGCATATGGAGCTGAGTAAGAGCACGAAGGCTGTCGCGCAGAAGATCACGTCCAGCCTCGACAACATGCAAGCCGCGATGTTCGGTGGCGAACTCTCGAAGGCCGAGTTTCACGTCTACAAGGACGTTGATATCTCCAAGATTGATGAGTCGATCGTGGCCATCAACTCCGGCAAGAAGGGAAACCCCCACGGCGTCATCAGGTTCTTCTTGAATCCCCATACGATTCAGGTGACCAAAGAAGCCGGTCTCAAGAAGGCTGAGGGGTCAGGCGGGACTACCGAGAATAAGTACTCGCACACCGAACCGGTGTGTTTGAAGCTCGGCGAGATATGGTTCGACACGTACGACACGCGCGAGAGCGTGCGTACGAAGTACATCAACGACATCGAGGCCTTGCTCGACTACATCAAAGATACCCATTACACGCCCATCGTTGTGTTCAACTGGGGTCAGTTCAGCGCTACGGCAAGGATTCCGTCGTCGTACAAGTTCGTGGTGACCAAGGTCACGGTGGACTACACGCTCTTCCTGCCCGATGGCACGCCGGTCCGCGCCAAGGTTGACGTTTCGCTCGAGCAGCTCAAGACGAAGCGGCAAGAGGCCAAGGAGGCTCCCAAGGAGTCCCCTGATCATGCCAAACTCTACACCGTCAAGAGGGGCGACACCCTGCAGGGTATCGCCATGGCCGAGTACGACGACCCGCGCGAGTGGCGGCGGATCGCGAAGACGAACAACCTCAATGATCCGATGATGCTTCGGCCGGGCATGAAGTTGCTCGTGCCGCCCGTTTTGAAGTGACAGTAATCTCTGCGTTTATGCGCGCGTGAGCGCGTGGGCTGCGGTCGGAGAAAGTAGATGCCAGACCCTAATGACCTGACGATAGAGATAAAGTTCGACGGATCGACCTCGGTCTCCGGTGACAAAGGTAACATCGACACCAAGAACGGTAACTACATTCAACGGTTCCAGGTGGACCAGAAGATGGGTATGCCGGACTTCTTCTCGGTGCAGCTACAGATGGGCGAGGGCCATGACATCATCCTGCTCGACAAGATAAAGCCGGGCACGGGAATCGATATGAAGGTCGGCTACGGAGTCGAAGCTACGATCTTCAAAGGGGAAGTGAGCTACTGCGAGCCGCACTTCGCGTCCGGCGAGATGTTCATGACCATCTCTGGCTACGATATGTTGCATCGCCTGACCCGCGGAACCAGCTCGCGGACGTTTGGTGATGGGCACGAGGTCAACCAGAACTTCGGCACCGTGCTCGGGACACTCATTGGCGATTCGAAGGGCGGCAAAGGTGGTGGCAGCGACGGCTTGACCGCCGATGCGGGGAGCACCGATAGCAAGGCGTCCTACATCGCCCACTACAACTCGAGCCTGTACGACATCATCAGCCGGGTCGGTGGCAGCTTCGGTCTCGACTGGAACTCAGGCTCGCACGACAACGGCAAGAAGTTGGCTGTCAAAGCCATCGAGAAAGGGGCGAATGCGCTGACGATCTGCCGGGACAAGTACGATCCGGAGACGCAGTCGCAGGCGATCTCCGCGGATTTTCGCTGTTCTACCGTGAAGCAGGTTTCGAAAGTCGTCGTTCGCGGTTGGGACATCGCAGCCAAGAAGCCGATTCTCGGTTCGGCGGAGGCAGCGCCGCTCTTGATTGGTGGCAAGGCTGGGTACGAGCAGGCGAGCATGGCCCATTTCGGGTCCGCGTCTACCGGACGCGTGCTCGAGGTCGTCGATATCCCGGTCGACAACGTCGGCGAGGCCAACGAGGTCGCCACAGGCATCATGTCCAAGCTATCGATGGACTGGATGACGGCGAGCGTCGTGATCGACGGGCGACCGGACCTTCACGCAGGGATGATCGTCGAGTTGAAGGAGTTCGGGACGCGATACAGCGGCGAGTACCTCATCGAGGGTTGCCAGCATGTGTTCATCGCGGGATCGGGTCAGACCTATAGGACCTATCTGAGCCTGGCGCGGAACGGTTCGCCCGAGCCCTGAGCTGGTGCGAGTCGATAAGTTGAGTGAGGACCCGGCCAAGCGCCGGGTCTTTGCGTGGTGCGCCCGGCGTGGGCGCGACCTTTGAGGCGCAAGTCCTCACGTGAGTAGACCATCTCAAGGCATTCGTGATTAGTATTAGTCCTCAATCAAGCGATACTTGGCGCACATAAGCAACTGTTCTGACTTACAAAATGGGCGGACATAGTTCGGCTTCGCCGTGGTCGGCTGGGCTTTGTCGGCTGTTGTCTGCAGTCGTCACCTCTTGG
>Ga0209181_10005760_pt1 | contig 17712 bp, 13 predicted proteins | sample MAT05_FD_187208 | JGI IMG/M metagenome (GOLD analysis project Ga0209181, IMG submission 187208) | Freshwater microbial communities from Lake Fryxell liftoff mats and glacier meltwater in Antarctica - MAT-05 (SPAdes) (version 2) | ecosystem: Environmental > Aquatic > Freshwater > Ice > Liftoff...
CGGACTTTTGTCTTCTTTTGTCACTTTTGTGTTTCAAAAAAACCCGCTCTGCGGACTTTTGTCTTCTTTTGTCACTTTTGTGTTTCAAAAAACCCCCTCTACGGACTTTTGTCTTCTTTTGTCTCTTTTGTGTTTCAAAAAAACCTCTACGAGCCTTCCTGATGTCTTCGCGAGGTCGTCGGGCGTGGACGACCCGACGCACATTGCGACACAAAGATACAAGATTGCACAATAAAATTAAACGGATTGATAAAAATGATGGATGATTGTTTAATTTTGCCCCCGAATGAAGTTCAAACCCTCACCCTTATTGTTAGCCTTGCTCGCGCTGCTATTGCTGGCGGGTGTTTTTTATTGGAATTGGAATGACCACCGAAAGAAGGATCATTTTGACTGGGATGACAAATGGTCGAAAAACGCCTACAACGAAACCAGCAAAGAACCTTATGGTACTTATATTTTCCGCAAATTATTAAATACTTATTTTCCCGGCTATGGTTGCATTAACATAGAAAAAGACATTGCTGCGGAGTTGCCCGTAGATTCTTTAGGGGTTTCGGATAACCTGAGTGCTTATGTGTTTGTTGGGGAAGCGCTTTATTTAGATTCTTTAGACACTAATCGGTTGCTGAAATTTGCCAAAGCGGGCAATGTGGTGCTGATCGCGAGCAAAACGATTCCTTTCGACCTGATGTTTCACCTGTATTTTTCTGAATGTGACGGTACCGAATGGGATGATTATACGTCCTTTTTAGATTCTGCCAGTGTTGCTGTCAGTTTAAAGGTACCGGCGCTGTCTCAAAACACTTCCATCCGGTATGCCCGCCAGAATAAACTGCATTCCTATACCTGGCATTATATGGAATCGGAGTATTTTTGTGCCGATCTGGCACAGCGTCCGTTGGGATACCTGAACGACAGCCTGATTAATTTTGCTGAATTTCCTTGTGGAGCAGGGCGTTTTTTATTGCATACCAATCCGCTGGTTTTTACCAATTATACTTTATTGCGCCCGGAAACCCGCCCGTATGTGGCAGGGATTTTGTCGCATTTACCCCCGGGTAATATCTATTGGGATGCCGTGAGCCGCATACCGGAGCAGGTAGGGCGCAGGCGCAATGGCAACAGCGACCAGCTGCCCGACGAGCACCCTTTGAAGTATATTCTTAAGCAACCGGCCTTGGCGTGGGCGTGGTATTTGTTGTTTGCGCTAGCGGGATTGTGGCTGATTTTTCGCGGAAAGCGGCGCCAGCAGGTTATACCGATTTTGCCTAAAAATGAAAATACATCCTGGCAGTTTATCACGGCTATTGCCAACCTGCATTTCCGCGAACGCAATTACAGGGGTATGGCCCGCGAACAAATGCGGCTATTTTTGGCCTGGCTCCGGGAACGCTACAATGTGGTTATCCCGCTCCAGCACGATACAGGATTACCCCGCGCTGATGCCGAATTATTAAAGAAAATTGCCCAACTCTCAGAAATTTCGGAAAGTAAAATTACGGCTATTTTTAATCAATATACGGCTTCTATTCGGTATGAACCCACCGAAGACATGATGATTAACCTGCATACTGCTATTGAAAATTTTATGAAACAAGCGAAATAGATTTGGTGATGCGTTGATTTGTCCTGTCCTAATATTAGGTTGACAGCCGAACACCCTGTTAAGTAGTCCGCAGTCAATAGTCCGCAGTCAATAGTCTACAGTCGCACAAACCCTTGATAATAAGGTAATTAATGAAATTAAAAACTACGATTGTTTCTATTTAGTCATGTCATTTAAAACAAAAAAATTAAAAAGGTACCGTGCAGAGCATTCAACGCACGGGTGCAGGAGTGAAAACAAACACGATTTTTATCTTACACTATTAATTGATTATTAATATATTACATAATTAATAATTATTTAATTGATTATGGCACAAAAAAAGAAAAAAAGCCGGAACAACAGGCTCCGGCAAAAATAAACCCGGCAAAATACAGACGATGATGACGACAACTATATAACTAATAACTATTTATGTCAACCGAAGAGCAAGAGCAAGCGTACGAACAGGAACAAGCACCCGACCTGAACGATTTAATCTTTTTAGAGGAGGCGGCATTGGAAGCGGTGCCAACCATTGAAGAAAGGGGGATAGATGTCACGCCCGTGATGGAGCGGGCCGACCGTGTGCGGGAACAAATCAGCAAGGTCATCGTGGGGCAGACAGAAATGATGAACCTCCTGCTCACGGCCTTGTTTACCGGCGGCCACGTGCTGTTGGAAGGGGTGCCGGGCATTGCAAAAACGCTGAGCGCCAAACTCTTAGCGAAGAGTATTTCCTCCGGATTTAGCCGTATCCAGTTTACGCCCGATCTGATGCCCTCCGATGTGGTGGGCACTTCCGTTTTTAATGTAAAAACTTCCGAATTCAATTTCAAATCGGGGCCAATTTTTTCCAATATCGTCCTGATAGATGAGATCAACCGCGCACCCGCTAAAACACAATCAGCCCTCTTTGAAGTCATGGAGGAACAACAGGTAACGGTAGATGGTGTCACTTATCTGTTGTCGTCGCCCTTTATGGTATTGGCCACCCAAAATCCCATCGAACAGGAAGGCACTTACAAACTGCCGGAGGCACAACTTGACCGATTTTTGTTCAAAATCATCTTGGAATATCCGTCACTTCAGGAGGAACAACTCATTTTGCGCCGGTTTAGCAATGATTTTTCCAATACCCTCCGACAGTCCATTGAGGCCGTACTTTCTGCTGACGATATTGCCGATTGCCAAAGACGCATCGAACAGGTCTATATTCGGGAGGAATTATTGGATTATATTGCCGCCATCGTACACAATACCCGCAGCAATTCCGACCTGTTTCTTGGCGCCAGTCCGAGGGCATCTTTGTCGCTCATGAAATCGGCCAAAGCCGTAGCCGCCATGGAAGGGCGCAATTTTGTCACACCCGACGATATACGGTATGTGTCGTATCCGGTACTCAACCACCGGGTTATCCTCACCCCGGAGCGGGAAATGGAAGGCTTTACCACTAAAGAAATATTGGAAGGGATTGTTAAGAAAATAGAGGTGCCGAGATGAGAGAGGAGAGATAAGAGAGGAGAGAGGAGAGAGGAGAGAGAGATGAGAGATGAGAGAGGAGAGGAGAGAGGAGAGAGGTGTCTGGTCTGGTCCTGTCCTGCAAACCATTGATAATACAAGTCTGGCAAAATGTTAGCCAATAAATGGGTGAGGGGCTTGATGTGAAAAAGGGGCTTATTCCCGGCCACAATCGGGGTTTTCAATTTTTTGGCACGATCCCATCCTGTAATGCCAAAATAGCATTAGTTGATGCTCCGTAAAGAAACTTAAACTTGGCTTAAATGAACATAAAAGCAGGTTATTTTCGTATTTTTGCGCTGCCTTTTACAAACATATCCTTTTTAATGCAAAAATCCATTCTCCTTTTTTTAGTGTTGCTGCTATCCGGTTGCAAAGAATACAGTTTAGATTATAAAACCAAATCCAATCGCCCGGAGTTTTTACACGCAGGTGTCCGACGGCTGACCGACATTATCCGCCACGATATATTCGCCCCGCCCATTTCAGCGCGCATATATTCCTATTCCGTTATTGCCGCGTATGAAGCCCTCATACCGGGCTTCCCCGACCACCAGAGCCTCGCCGGACAACTGAATGATCTGGCACCCTGCCCGCAACCGGAAGCCGGAAAAGAATATTGTTACCCGCTCGCTTCCACTACGGCAATGCTGGCGGTCGGTAAACAATTGGTATTTTCCGAAGGAGAAGTTCAAGACTTAACCGGAACTTTTTTTAAGAGTTTTGAGGCCATGAATATGCCGCCAGACGTGTATAAACGCTCCGTAGAATACGGAGATGCCATAGCCAAACACATTTTGGCGTGGTCAAAAAAGGACAACTACGCCCAAATGCGGAGTATGCCCAAATTTACGATTGATACGGAATCGCCCGAAAGGTGGCGCCCTACCCCACCCGCTTATTCCGATGCATTAGAACCCCATTGGTCTGAAATTCGTCCCTGGGTCATTGACTCGGCTACACAATTTCCGGTTGAGCCACCCATTCCTTTTAGCAAAGATAAAAAAAGTGAGTTTTACAAACAAGCCCTCGAAGTGTATAATATTGGCAAAAAAAACGACCCTGAACAAGTCGCTATTGCTTGGTATTGGGATGATAATCCATTTGCCATGGAAGTGGTGGGCCATCTTTCCTTTGCCCGCAAAAAAATCAGTCCGGGCGGCCACTGGATGAACATCGCCGCACACGCCTGCCGTAAAGCCAATGCCGACATGATGAAAACCGCTGAAACTTACGTTAAAACGGCCTGTGCGCTGGCAGATGGCTTCATAGTGTGCTGGAACGCCAAATATCAATACAACCTCGTGCGCCCGGAATCCTACATCAATGAGTATATTGACCCGGATTGGGCACCGTTGATCCAAACGCCCCCGTTCCCGGAGCACACCAGCGGACACAGTACCATTTCAGCCGCCGCCGCAACCGTTTTAACCGACCTTTTTGGGGATAATTTTGCTTTTACCGACAGTACAGAAGTAGAATTTGACCTGCCGGTGCGTTCTTTCAACTCTTTTCAGGCAGCAGCCAACGAAGTGGGCCTCAGTCGTTTATACGGCGGAATACACTTTAAGCGCGGCAATGAAGCAGGATTAGCCTGCGGACGAACGGTTGGGAAATATGTTTCAGAACATATTAAAACAAAGAAATAGGGAGGAGAGAGGAGAGAGGAGTTTTACAACTGCTTGATTATGTGATTCTTATATAAAATCATAACTGCTTTTGAGTTCAATATACCTGCTGAACTCAAAAGTAGGTTGCGGTCAAACGGTTGTCAATTATTCACTTACTGAGTCCCCTCCGAAAAGTTGAAACCATCGTTTTTTTAGGGTGCGGCCTCAATTTGATGTACTTTTCTATGCATTTTCAATACCTTCAAATCCGAGAATCGGCTACGCCGAAACCAACTCACATCAAGGTTGAAAAAAATGCTTGATAACTTATCAAAAATGCTTTTTTAGTGTAAAAATCCATTTTCGGGGGTACATCAAATTAAGGCCGCATCGTTTTTTTATGGTTTTTCACTCTAAAATAAAGATTAGGCGCACTAAAAACATCAAAAAAATGTAAAATTTTCGATGTTTTATGGCCAAATAGCCGTTTCAAAATGACACTCCAGACTTTTCGGAGGGGACTCAATTATTCAATTCCTCAATTCCTCGGGTTCATTCATTACCTAAGTCCAACGTTCGATACCTAATAATTTTTTACCTAAATCATTCAAAACAGCCACGCCATACCGGTTTTGTTCCCACCCTCGCGGGTCACCCGGGAAAGCGTATCCCTCCGGAGCGATGCGATTTTTCCAGGAATTGATGCGCCATTCCCGCAGGGCTTCATTATCCTCTTCGGCTGGCATCATGGAAATATATTGGGCAATTCTCACCTTGTTTTGCGAAAGATTGGGTCGAATGCCGTGCGGTTGGCTACTGTTGAAAATCAAGAGATCACCCGCCTCCAATTTTACTTTCAACAATTGCGCCCCAAAACCCGCAATATCAGGCTGAAAGCGGTTGCGGTCTTCCGGCTGCGTCAGTTTCCAGGTATCGTAGGTGCGGAAAAGTTCGGGAATGCACTGAAAGCCGCCCATGTTTTCGTCGGTCTGATCGGCTAAAGCCAACACACCTTGTACGTTTTGAGGTTTTGTTTCCGGGTCATAATCCCAGTGAATAAACCCTTTGTACTCAAACCCGGGGCGCAAGGGGAAATTGAGGTTGGCGCGGTCAATCGTCACCCAAAGTTTTTCCGTACCCCAAATATCGGTAAATGCTTCATACACCCGCTGCACCTGCCGGTTATTCCAGAGTTGCTGGTGATTATAGACTTCTACCATGCCGGTATTGGTCAATTCCTTCATTTTCATTTCTGCACGCGGTGGGGTGTACCAGGTTTCGGGGTTATTGGGGTCTTTTTCTTCAAATTCCCACAAAAAGGCAGCGGTTTGCACTACCTGATCACGCGGAACGGCATTTTTGATGACGACATACCCGTTGTGTATCCAAAATTGCCAGTCTTCCTCACTCAACACACGCAATGGTTTTCCGTTAGCGCGATCATTGAGCCTTATCTTACTGGTAGTCGCCGTGGAAGGGTTGCCAGGAATGTCCTGATGGGCATTGTTGGGGATCATGGTCGGGGTCATGGTGGGAGTCATGGTGGGGGTCATGGTGGGGGTCATGGTGGGAGTGATGGTGGGAGTCATGGTGGGAGTGATGGTGGGGGTACCAAAAAAATAATTATAAATAATTAATTTTTAAATATTTATAGTTATGATTAATTTATTGTGTAGTAATGTAGTGAAGCACTGGCCTAAAAGGATAAGTTTTATACCCGCTCCACGGCAAAGGTAGGCATATACCTTTGGATTTTCAAGCAAATATTGAAACCATAAAGTAAAATTCCGTCATTTACCGCAATTTTAACTCCATTTGGATATTGCAGCGTTCGTAAGGTGTTGGGCGGCCCGTCACTTTTTTAAATCCTAATTTATAATACAAGTTGATCGCAGGTTTTAGCAGGGTATTGCTTTCAATATAGAGGTACTCCGCTGACATTGATGTAGCTTGCTCTATTACCGCCCTTGCCAGCAACCAACCAATATTTTTGCCCTGTGCTTTTGGGTCTACCGCCATTTTAGCCAGTTCGTATTGGTATTTAGGATCATCCATTTTTTTCAGGGCACAAACGCCGACGGGTTCATCCCGATACAAGGCAACAAAAATAAACCCGCCTTTATCCAATATATTTTCCTGAGCGTGACTCAATGCCTCATGGTCTTCCACTTCCATGACAAAGTATTTTGATATCCACGCTTCATTCAGTATTTTGAAAACCTGCTCATATTGGGGTGAATATGCCACAATTCGAACCGATTTTGATTCCCTGATTTTGCGGTGTTCCTGCACCCGACGCAAAAGCGATTTCTGCTCCAACAGAAACTCCCATTCTCCCAAGGCTTTCCACAGGTCATGTTGCGATTGGGCCGCTATTCCCTCAACAGCACCCGCTACATCAGCGTATTGGTCTTTTATTTTATGGCTAATTTCAATTCCTTTTGCGGAAAGGCTCACCACGTTCCTCCGGCCATCAGCCTTGTCTGATTGCTCGTTGACCAATCCTTTTTCAGCCATTTCGTCAATAATTTTACTGACAGAAGGATGAGAATGTCCAATTTCTTTGGCGATACCAGTAATGGATTTTTGCTCGCCTCGTGACAGGGCATAGAAGACCGGGAACCATTTTGGCTGGAAATCTATGTCATACATTTTGTAAATTTGAGCGGCATCGGTGGTGATTTGTTCGCTCAGCATCCGCACCCGGCTGCCAATGGCAACTTTACCAATTTGTTCAAAAAAATTCATCATGTTAAAAATTGACGGCTTTATTCTGCTCCCAGATTAGGAGTGGCACGGGAACGAATTATTTGATAGTCCCCGCACACATTTTTTTTGCAAAAAAAATGTGTGCGGGGACTATCAAATAATTCGTTTACAGATAAAAACGCATAACAAAATTTATTATGTTAAAAATTGACGGCTTTATCCTGTTCCCAGATTAGTAATTAGTTATGTAATTGATTACGCAAATGTACGGGCTTTTTTATAATTACACTTTTTTTGCGCAATAATTTTTTAAGAACTAATTTAAGTAGTTATGCGTTATGCGTTTCACAAACCTTTGATAATAAGGTAATTAATGAAATTCAAAACCACGATTATTTCTATTTATCTACTTATTGCCGACATTTTCCAATAAAAAATTTAAAACTGGCATTTAATTAATTTTTGTTCTTTTGTATGTTTAAGCAAAAATATTTTAAAAAATAGCTATTGATAGTCAATTTATTGTACATTAAATTTTAGTTAATAATAAAAGCAAGCCAAATGAAAAGTTGTGTGGGGAATGTCGGTTATTGGGGCATTAAAATTAAAAAAATAATTATAAATGATTAATTTTTAAATATTTACAGTTATGATTAATTTGTTGGGTATTAGTGCATCAACACACCTGCTTAACGTGCAACAATGCGTTGTCAATTATTCAGTTCTTCAGTTCCTCAATTCTTCAATTCTTCAATTCTTCAATTCTTCTGAAAAATGATAGATAAAATGCGCGGAATTTCTGAGGTATCACCACCATCAAACCATTCATTGAGGGCTATGCACTGGAAGTGGTGGGCTGTTGCAGCACGAACAAATTCGGAGATGTGATGGGTATAAGTGGTCAATTCAAAGATACCATCGCCAGTGTCGAAACGGGCCTTTTTGCCGAGGTACTGTTTAAACGGATGATACTCTCCAATGTAAAAAAGGCCTCCGGGTTGTAGTACTTTGTTGGCCTGTTGGCAAATAAAATCAAGGTTTTCAAGATGTTCCAAAACCAAACTGCACACCATCAGGTCAAAAGAGGCGGCTTCACACGGCCATTCCTGCGTCAAATCCATTTGTACGAAATCTACTTTTTCCGAGGTGATTTTCGCCTTGGCTTTTTCCAACATTTCAGTCGAAAAATCGGCGGCGGTGATATGCTGTGCGCGGAGCAACAGCCATTCGGTGTTTTTTCCGGTGCCACAACCCGTTTCCAATACCCGCTGAAAAGGTACCGGAGCCAGCATAGACCTCAAGGCAATAGCTTCGAGGTCTCTCGTTTTATTGGGGGCATCATCATAGGTATTAGCCCAGGCGTTGTATGCTTGTTGGATGTTCATAAGTGGTATTTTACAATAAATATGGGTGTGCCTTCACGCAATGCTCACCCAATCAGGTAGTTTCGAGACCAATAACCAATCCCCAATAAACCACTCAAATGGGATAATTAAAAAAGCCTTCCGTCCAACTTTTTGAACGGAAAGCCCTGTAGAATCTTCATTGAGCTGTCAAAAGACGTAGAGCACGCCTTCAAAACAACGCACAAAGGTACGAAGACCTTATGAGGTAAAAAATGTGAAAAAAGTAGTATTTTAATTTTTAACAATATGATTACGGGTAATTAAAACCGTAATTTTAGAAAATTTTCTCTTGACCGCTGTACGCCGTCCATCGGAGTGGTTTTATAATGCTCCAATTCAACAATATAATATTTCAGGCCGGCTTTGGCGCTTTGGCGGAAAATACCGGCAAAATCAACAGAACCATCGCCCACCTCTATACTTTCCCGTTGCGGTGATTTGGCCATATCTTTTACGTGGCACAGCTCCCAGCGCCCCGGATAGGCATTGATCCAGTCCAACGGATTGTGATTGGCAAAGGCGACCCAATACATATCCATTTCCATGGCCACTTTTTTAGGGTCTAATTCATGCAGCAGCCATTCGATGATCAGGCGGCCATCGGGACCTTTCCTGATGTACTCAAAATCGTGGTTATGATACCCAAATCGAACACCTGCTTTGGCGCAATAATTGGCTGCCGCGCTAAATACCGGGATCATTTCGGCGATTCTTCCCCGAAACTCCTCCGCCATATAAGGGTTTATAACATATTTTGCTCCGTTCGCGGCAAACTCATCTATGGCTTTTTTGGCAGCATCCGTAATGTCTTTACTGGCGGTGTCATATTCTTTCAGGGTAATGGCATAGTGCAGAGAGGGCATAGAGATGCCATTATCCTTTAAAAGGTTAATGTATTCTTTGAAGTTTTTCCCAAAAATGGTACCATTGGAATAACCAAAGCCTTCTACTTCGCGGTAGCCCATTTTGGCCAACCCTTTCACGGTTGCTGTCGGGTCTTTGGTCATATCTTCCCGAATGCTCCAAAGTTGCACTCCAAGGTGTCTAACCGGCTTCTCAAGATCGGTCCAGGAATACGCGGGAAGCGCTGCGGCGGTGGTGGCTAATGCTGAAAGTTGTAAAAAACGGCGTCTTTGCATGAATAATGAATAAGTAATGAGTGATGAAGGAATTGCGGTTCTTTTTCTTCAATGACCGACAAAATCGAACTGCAATGTTCGCAATATTTTCAGGAAATGACAAAATTTTATTTTTTTCTTAAAAAATTTGGAAGTTTCGTCCAATAGGTATGTAATTTACAGCCGAAATTACACTTTATCATTTTTATACATGATCCAAGTTCTTCATATATCCGCAGAATGTTACCCCGCTGCAAAAACGGGCGGATTGGGCGACGTAGTCGGCTCAGTACCCAAATACATGACCAAAGCAGGTGTATTATCCGCTGCCATTTTACCTAAATACTACCTAAAATGGATTTTAGGCCGGGAATGGGTCACCGTATATTCCGGTTCGCTTTGGAATAACTGGCGTGAATGGCGATTTTCGGTACAGCAGGAAAAAGGCAATACCCAGGGTTATCCGATGTTTGTGGTGGATATTCCGGGTCTGTACGATCGTCCGGGTGTCTACAACGACCCATCGGGTGCTTCATACAGCGATGAAGTACTGCGATATATTGTGTTTCAACAGGCAGTGTTGGAGTGGTTGCTCAGCTTCCCCTGGCAGGATCGCCCCAGGGTGCTGCATTGCCACGATCACCACACGGGGTTAATTCCCTGGATGGTCAAATATTGTCCAAATTATCATCCTTTAGCCCCTATTCCCACTATATTTACCATTCACAACGGGCAATATCAGGGTATGTTCAGTTGGAACAGCGGTTCACTGCTTCCGCCTTATGAAGCCGCCGGACGTAGTATTGTTGATTGGAATGGGGCGGTGAACCCCATGGCTGCTGCGGTAAAAAGTGCCTGGGCAGTGACCACTGTATCCCAGTCTTATCTGTATGAGTTGCACGAAAGCAGCCTCGGCCTGGAGCCACTTTTCCGGCAGGAATGGGCCAAGCAATTCGGCATTATCAACGGTATTGATGCACAGGTATGGGACCCGGAAACAGATCCTATGGTGCAACAGCGGCTGAATATAGAGACAAAAGATAAAACAGCGGCCATTCGGGCTTTTAAGAAAAAAAACAAAAAAGCACTTTGCGAATGGTTCGGTTTCCCGCACGATCAACCGCTTATCAGTTTTATTGGAAGAATTGTGGGGGAAAAAGGTGCAGATATGCTCCCCGAAGTGTATAAACGTTTTATACACGCCGGAGGCAAAGCATCTTTCTTAGTGCTGGGTACCGGTGATACCTGGACACAAAATGAATTTAGGGCAATGTCACACCAATACCCGGGTCGTTTCAACGCCGTAATAGACTACAATGAAACGCTCTCGCACCAAATCTACGCTGGTTCCGACTTTTTGATCATGCCCTCCAGAGTAGAACCCTGCGGGCTGAATCAACTGTATTCTATGCGGTATGGTACCATTCCCATTGTCAGGTCTATTGGCGGATTGAAAGATACAGTGCCGGATATTGGTGTACCCGATGGCACCGGGCGCGGTATTCGATTTGACCAATTTACGGTGGAAGATGCCTATCACGCGGTGTACAGGGCTGTTGCTATGTACCACAACCATCCCGAGATCATAGACGTACTTAGGGAGCGGATCATGGGTATTGATTTTTCGTGGGAAAATACGGTAGATCGCTATTTTGATGTATATCGTAAAGTGGGCGCACACATTGAAATGAGTCAGGAGATCAACTTAGGCGGGGAGGAAGAGCAGGCGGTCGTTTTAGGCGCAGAAACGCTGATAGAAGCGCCTTTAGAAAAGAAAAAAACAACGGGTAAAGCGGCCAAGCCAAACGTCAGTGAGCCAAAAGTTGTTGAGGTGAAAAAGGCAATACCACCCGGAGCAAAAAAAGAAACGGGCAAGGCACCATCCAAGTCAACACCCGTTGTAACCAAAGCGGCTGCTCCGGTCACAGGAAAAACCAACGCGGCTAAAGTAGTAAACTCAAAAGCGGCAGCAACTAAAAAGATAGCGCCTGCTGCCAAAAAGATAGCGCCTGCTGCCGAAAAGATAGCGCCTGCTGCCGAAAAGATAGCGCCTGCTGCCAAAAAGATAGCGCCTGCTGCCGAAAAGATAGCGCCTGCTGCCGAAAAGATAGCGCCTGCTGCCAAAAAGATAGCGCCTGCTGCCGAAAAGATAGCGCCTGCTGCCGAAAAGATAGCGCCTGCTGCCGAAAACAAAAAAAATGTCAAACCCTGAAAGCATGAAAAAATTTGAAATATGCGCCGTAAACTTTGCTTCTGCCCTGGCTGCCGAGCAAGGCGGTGCGCACCGAATTGAACTTTGCTCGGCATTAGATGTGGGAGGTATTACACCTTCCCCCGGCCTGATTCAGCAAACCATCAAAAACCTTACTACCACGGAGGTACACGTACTCATTCGGCCCAGAGAAGGCAATTTTTGTTACACCAACGACGAGTTGGCCGTCATGATAGACGATATTGCCTTTTGTCGGCAGGCCGGAGCCGCCGGGGTGGTGGTAGGAGCCTTAAATGCAGAAAATGAGTTGGATATGCCAAAAATGAAGGCGATGCGCGATGCAGTCGGGTCTATGTCCATCACGTGTCACCGGGCTTTTGATTTTACCCAAAAACCTTTAGAGGCATTGGAATGGCTCATTGAATTAGGCTTTTCCCGGGTATTGAGCTCCGGGCAGGCACCTACTGCCTACGAAGGCCGCCGATGGTTAAAAACTTTCGTCGAGTCCGCCAATGGTCGCATTGCGGTCATGCCGGGTTCGGGTATCACCGCTGAAAACATCCGTGCTATTGCCACAGAAACCGGTGCTTTGGATTTTCATTTTACCGGCAAAAAGCGCATAGAGCAGCCTACCGGTGCTTTGCCGGGTTTGGAAAACTGGTATTGGGAAAGCGATGCGGATTTGATAAAATATATTATTGCGCAAGCCTGACTAAATAGTTATGAGTTATTAATTTTAGACTTATGAGTTCTACAACTGTTTGATTGTGTGAGTTTTGCATAAATTTACAACCGCGTTTATTTCCGTATACCCATTTAGTTATTGGTTATTAGTTGCACAACTATTTGATTGTGTTAATCTTGCATCAGCTGATAACTGCGTTTATTAAGTAGGTAAATAGAAATAATCGTGGTTTTAAATTTCATTAATTACCATATTATCAAAGGTTTGTTAGACTGTAGACTATTGACTGTGGACTATTGACTGTGGACTGCCGACTATTGACTGTGGACTGCCGACTGTGGACTGCCGACTATTGACTGTGGACTATTGACTATTGACTATGGACTACTTACTACGCTCCATCCTTATTATTTATGCGCTATTGTACCTGCCTGCTTTTCTTTATATTCTTTTTTACCACAGCACGCGCCACACACATTGTCGGGGGTGAAATCTTGTATCAGTGCCTTGGTAACGACAACTACCAGATTACCCTGACGGTATATCGGGATTGTTACAATGGTGCGCCAGGTGCGCCCTTCGACCCTGTTGCGTCTATCGGCATTTTTGATGTGAATTGGAAATTAATCAAAGATTTGCGGATCAACTTCATCAAAGATGATACCCTGCCGGTTGTATTATCCAATCCGTGCTTAGCGCTTCCACCCAATGTTTGTGTACACCGCTCGAGCTATTCCGTCGTCACCAAGCTGCCCTTTAAAGCAGGAGGGTATCATTTGGCTTATCAGCGGTGTTGCAGGAATCAGCTCATCCGAAATATTCCTAACCCGTTGACGGTGGGTGCCACCTATTACGCTTTTATCGGCGAAACGGCCATGGAAGAATGTAATACCAGCGCCCGATTTAACAATTGGCCCCCTGTCGCCATTTGCGCGAATGAACCGATTGATTTCGACCACAGTGCCTCCGATAAAGATGGTGATTCTTTGGTGTATCGGTTGTGTACGCCTTTAGAAGGAGCCAATCAAATTACTCCGCAACCGCAACCGCCCAATCAGGGGCCTTATCAACCGGTTACCTGGTTTGCTCCGGTTTACAGTCTCGCTAACGTATTGGGCGGGCAACCGTTAAAAATTGATGCCAAAACGGGTTTTTTAACCGGTATCCCAAATACGCTGGGCAATTTTGTCGTGGGTATTTGTGTAGATGAATACCGAAATGGACAATGGCTTTCTACCACCCGCCGCGATTTTCAATACAATGTAGCAGATTGTGGTGTCCCATTAGCGGCCTTTTTTGTCCCGGAAGTTATTTGTAACACTTTGTCCGTGCGTTTCGACAATCAAAGCCGAAAAGCAACCAATTATCTTTGGCAGTTTGGCAGTGGAAATGCTACTGCTACCACCGCCTCCCCCGTTTTTACGTATCTTGATACCGGGCGTTATACCATTCGCCTGACGGCTAATCCGGGCACTCCCTGTGCTAATACCTTTCAACAACTCATTTATATAAAAAAAACGACATTAGCGGCCGAATTTCAGGCGAATTTCCCTAATTGCAGTGGAAATGTAGCGACGCTGCAACTTTCGGATATTAGTACAGCGCCCGGCATTGGCTTGCAAAGTCGGCAATGGTTGGTAACGGGGCCGGGGGGCTTTTTGGCCAATAGTACCCTGGCAAACCCCAACTTTACCATCACCCAACCGGGAGATTACACGGCACGCCTGATTGCCATTGGCATTGACGGATGTCGGGACACCCTGACGTTAAAGATAGCCGCTCCCATTCCCCCCTTTTTGACCCTGCAAGACAGCGTCCAAATCTGTCGGGGCGATGATATTCCGTTGTTTCCAAAAGCAGACCCGAAATTTATTTACCAATGGTCACCGCCCGATGGCTTGTCGAATGCCACCAGCCCCAATCCGACGGCTTCCCCGGTAGCAACCACCCGCTATCAGGTTACTGTTAAAGATGCAAATTTGGCAGGATGCAGCAGAACCGGGAATATTTTAGTCAGCGTAAAAACGCCCGACGCCATGACGGTGACAGCGCTGCCGGATACCATACTGGCAGGAGGTACTGCGCAATTGCAAGCACTTTTGCCGGGTGGCAGCCAGTTTAATTGGTCGCCTTCCGACGATTTAAACAACGCTCTTATTCCTAACCCGAAAGCGACACCAAAAGCCACCACTTTGTACACGGTAACTGCCACTGATGCAAAGGGTTGCCCGGTAACAGGCACGGTTAATCTGTTTGTTCCCCGGGTCAATTGTGAGGAACCTTACTTGTTTTTTCCAACCGGATTTTCGCCCAATCAGGATGATGCCAATGATCGGCTAAAATTGGAATCATCTATTTTCCTTGAATCCGTTTATTGGGTTATTTATAATCGTTGGGGTGAAAAAGTCTTTGAAGCGGATGACCTTGCCGATGAATGGGATGGTACTTTTAAAGGGGAAAACCTGCCGGAAGAAGCGTATGGATATTACCTCCGGGTGCAATGTCCGGGAGAACAGGTTTTTGTAAAAAAGGGAAATGTGACGCTATTTCGCTGAAATAAGCCTGCCGCTATTTAGAATAAAATATAAATTAAACACTAAAAAGCGTTTTTAGACGAAAAAATTTGGCTTACACAATAATTCTACCTTATATTTGTGTGGTAACCTTTTTGGCAATTAGACACTCCTGCTAAACTATGTATGTTTTTCTTCGTTTATTCTAGACAGTAAAATTACAATGATTCCGTTCGCCTGAGTGTAGCACCCCCTGTTTCATGTTATTTAATCGCCGCCCGGCTCAACAAAAAGCGTTAGCCCCAAACCCCGTATGGCAATCACTATTGGCACTGAAAGATAATATTGTACTATAGCATACAGGTTGCTGTTAAGTGGCAGCGAACGTATCAATTTATTTGCGGTAATACAAGATGAACAATATAAGATAGCAGGGCGGTATTCTGAAAATACTTCTTTATCTAATACCACTCCTACTGATCAAACTTTATTTAAACCCTTTTTGGATGTAGCCTTTAAAAGCGAAAATGGAGACTGTTTTATGGATCAACTCCCCGATTTTGACGAGGATCACGGACTTTATTTGGATACGCTGAAAAACAGCATAGTGTGTTTTATCAACATTATTCCAATCCTTTCTCACTGGGCATTTCCCGCCTGATGAAATTGCTGTTTATTGCCGACTGGCAAAGCAGCAAGCAGCACCACAAGCGGTTGCTTCCGGTAGAATGGATCAATACTTACTCCGGGCCACGATCAAAAGAAGTGATAGAGGCCATCTGTAATGATACTATACATTTTGAGATTGAGTACACCGGGGTCACTACTGAAGAAAGCATCCGGGAAATGAATTTTGTTATCTCTCCGCGAAAAATAAAAATCAATACAGGCAGTACCCTTCCTGAAAACGATCGAAAATTACTAGATGAAGTTATTGCCGATACCGCAGATACTGACCTGGAGATGCTCAACAAAAGAGTATGGCAGCTATTCCCCTTTCTACATCATCCCAAGCAAGTACGCATCCAAATGCCCGCTGTGCAGAACAACAGAGAACGCGTGGTATCCAAAGCAACCGACACGACTATTGATATGCATGAATCATCTATATCAAACGCTGCTATGCACCCTGTACCGGCCGTAGCAAAACCAGCCCGCCAAAGGCAGCACGGGCATCCGCGTCATATTGGTTTACGATAAGGAGTGGTGGCCGACAATTACTATTCTACGTCATACCTTAGTGACCAAATATGCCCTAAGCAGTACAGAAACGCTGTTGCCGCCCCGTGCTTTTATCCGAACCCATCGTTCATTTATGGTGGCGATTGCCCACATTGAAGCCTACTCACCAACAGAGCTTATTGCAGACAGTCGCAGCATACCCGTCGGACGGCAATACCGCGAAACGGTCATGAATATTTTGGAGGCATTAACTAATGATTAATCACCCACAGTTCGATTATTTCTTGCAAAAATAGGCAATTTTGAGCATTGGGGGCAGAAACAAGAATTTAAGCGACTTTGTTTGGCAATTGGTAGAATATTTGGCATCAAATAAAAAATCTGTACATACATCTGTGTATCTTTGCCCCCCTTTAATCACAGCAAGGTTACACATGCGAGATATTATTGATTTGATTGGGCGGATATTCTTGTCTGCTATTTTTATTTTTGAAGCATTTGATACTGCTTTGTATATGGGCAAAACCCGCGATACCATGTTTAAATACGGCATCAGCGGGAGTCAGGATTTCCTGATCTATTTAACCTTGTTTTTGCTGATCACCGGGGGTTTGATGGTCTTATTGGGATACCGGTCTTCCCTTGGCGTTTTTCTGTTGTTGCTCTATTGGCTTCCGGTCACGTTTTTAGTACACGATTTTTGGAATTATCCAAAATCAGAACTTCGCCTGCAAAGTATTCTTTTTATGAAAGATATGGCTATTATCGGCGGATTATTGATGCTGGCGGGTAAGGGCAGCGGGCGATATAGCCTGAAAAAATTGTTTGCAACCACGAGGGTGCGATAGCGACGTGTTACCGCACCAATTTCCCCACGCCCAACACCCGCCCCCGCGCATCCAACAGCCGTACCGGGTAAGTACCCGCCGGAAATCCGGCCAAAGACACTTGCCAAACCTTCGAGGCAAGGGCTACCTCCAACTCAAAAACCCTGACCCGCCGCCCCAACGCGTCAAATACCTCCAGCGCGACGGGCGTTTACGTGGTTTCGGGCATTTCCACGTAGGTGAAGGAGGTCGCCGGATTAGGATACAACCTCAAAACGGCTCGTTCTCCCGGATTTTGGCTATCAGACAGGTATTTTACCCGAAGGCTTTGGGTGGCGGTG
>Ga0209181_10005762_pt1 | contig 17705 bp, 13 predicted proteins | sample MAT05_FD_187208 | JGI IMG/M metagenome (GOLD analysis project Ga0209181, IMG submission 187208) | Freshwater microbial communities from Lake Fryxell liftoff mats and glacier meltwater in Antarctica - MAT-05 (SPAdes) (version 2) | ecosystem: Environmental > Aquatic > Freshwater > Ice > Liftoff...
TTGACGAGGCTTGGGGTTAACGCTGCTTGGGGCGCGGCGGGCGCGGTGGCGGCAGCCGCAGGAGCGGTGGTGGCGGCTGTAGGAGCCGTCCCGGCGGCGGCAAGCGCGGCGGCGGCAAGCGCGGCGGCGGCAAGCGCGGCGGCGGCGGTTGCAGACGAAGCCCGAACAGATCTTCACGCGCGGCTGCGTCGCCGCGCAAAACTGCGTCCGCGCGCTCGTCGATGAACCAGAGGCGCGTGGGCTCGCGCACGAGTGTCAGCTCGGCGCCAGTGCGCAAGCGCACACGATAGCCGCGCTCTCGCGGAGCGGTGCTCACCAGCGAGCCGAGCACCTCGAACGGAGTCCAGCCGTCGTCGACGCCGCGCGCGCCCTCGGCGACGCTGGCGACGACGCGCAGCCGCTCCGGGCGCGCGTTCTTGACGTCCGGCTCGACCTCGACGCGCTGCCAGTGGCTGCGAGCAGGCGTCGGAAGCCCCGCCTCCAACAGGATGCGCGACTTGAACTCGGCGATCAGTCGGGCGCTGACGGCGAAGGTGCCCAACGAGCGCAGCATCATCAACAGGCTGTAGCTCTCGTCGAGAACACACATCATGTAGCCACCTTTGCCCATGCGCACCGCGATGCGATCCGAGTGGCAGAGGTAGCGGCACGCCCGCAAGTCGGCGAGCACGAGACCGAACGTGGCCGCCGCGACGCGCAGCTCGAACGGATCGACTACGCCGGCGTAGTCGACCGTCTCGCCCTCGAAATCCACGATGGCGGCGCCGCGCGCGTAGCGGACGACATCGAGAAAATCTTCCAAGATGACGTTGAAGGGGCTCTCTGCCTGATCGCGCGGCGGGCGCCGCCGGGGCGCCCGCTCCGTCATCGACCGACCTTCACCTGAGAGATGAGCTCGTCCGCGCTGCGCTCGATGCTGACGCCGCCTTGCTTCCGTCCTTGGGCGACGAGCCGTTCGAGGGCAGCGCGCACGCGGTCGTCGAGGATGGCCTTCTCGAACAAGGCCACCGTCTCAGCCCGCGGAGCCGTGTAGCCCGGCAACCTCCCGAGCAGCAGAATCACGTGGTAGCCCGCGTCGCTGCGCACCGGCTCGGACAAGTCGCCACGCTTCTCGAGGGAAAACGCGGCTTTCACGAAGGGCGTGTCGAGCATGGTGATGTTGCTCGTGTCCACCACGTAGTTGTGGGACGCGACGGGCCCGGGGTGCTCGACGACCACCTGGAGATCTCCCTTGTCGACGGACTGCGCGAGCTCTTGGAACCGCTCGAGCTCCGGGTCGCGCTTGAACGCGACATTGGGGACGACGCTGAAGTCGGGCGGGGCGACAGCGCGCACGGCGGCCTGCACCGGCTCGACCGCTTCACGAATCTTGCGCGCCAACGCGAGCGCCTTGGCGTCGGTGGCGGCGTCGACCGCGGCGACCTTCGGAGCCAGCACGACGGCGTGCATCACGACGACCGCGTCGGGCCGATCGAGCGCCCACCAGCGGCCTTCGATGTAGGGGCCCAGCTCGTCGTCCGTAGGCGGCCCCTTGGCGCGCGCTTCGCTCGCAAGCTCCTCGATCAGAGCCCGCGCGAGGCGGGCGCTGACCTCGAAGTGAGCTTGCTCGCCGAGCCCGCGCGCGCTGGCTTCACGCGCGACCAGGGCGTCGAAAGTTGCCTTCTCGAGCGCGCGCTCGGCAGTGTCGCCCTGCGCGCTCGCAATCGCGACGACAGTCTCGGCGTAGATCGGCTCGCCGTCGACGCGCGCCACGACCCCCGCACTGAGCGACGTGCGCTGTGCACGCGGTGGCTCACTGGCACTGCATGCGGAACCGCACACCAACAGCAGCAGCGAAAACCAGACGCCGACTCGCGTCACGCGGCCCCGCCCCTCGGGCGGAGCAGCTCGGTGCTGGCGCGCAGCGACAAGCCGCCCACGACGAGCAGGTAAATTGCGCGAAAATCTTCGGCTTTACCCAGCGCAAGCAGGCCGAACGCGAATGCACCCGCGGCGAGCAGAAACAGAAACACAGCGAGGACGTCGATTGCCCGAGCCAAGATGGAAAGAACGTTAGCGAAGTTTGGGCCGTTTCGCAGCAGCGTCAGACGCGACCGCGCACCACCAACAGCACGCCGCCCAGAAATGCGACCACGACCAAGAGCAGCACGGCGCGAGTCGCTGATTTCGACGCGGTTGGCTGCGGCTGGTGGGCCTTGCCGCGGTTGACCGCCAAATGAGCGGCAGCCGTGACCAGGGCCACACCGAGGCCGATGCCGGCCGCCTGAGCAGGTAGCGCCCGGCTCGGATCGCGAACGCGGAACGCCAAGAGCAGGAGCGCCAACGCGCCCACGACGCCGAGCGCGGCGATCGGCACCGAGAGCATGGGCAGCTCGGCGCGCGCCCGCAAGAGCGCACCTGGCTCTGTCGCGTCGGCGTCATCACGAAGCCGCCACGGCTCGCCCCAGGAGAAAGCGAACACACCCCAGGAGACCGCGCCGATGGCAGCGAGCACTGGGTCGACTTGTTCGATCGCGATCGCCCGCGACGAGAGCAGCCAAACGCCGGTCGTGAAAGCCAAGAACGCGGAGATGCCAACGTGACGACCGACGCGCTTCTTTCGAGCGGCGACGACCGGGCCGATCACTCCGGCGAGGAAAGCCAAGACGGCGACAGCGCGAGCGGGCCACGTGCTGGAGCGAACGATCACGGCCGGCGCCACCGTCACGGCCCAGGCAAAGGCGGCGCAAGCAATGCGTTGCACGACGCCTGGCTCGGCGAGCAGCGCGCCGAGCGTCTTCTGCGCGACCGGAGCAGATGGCCGCGGAGCAACTCCTTGCGGAGCAGATGGCCGCGGAGCAACTCCTTGCGGAGCAGATGGCCGCGGAGCAACTCCTTGCGGAGCAGATGGCCGCGGAGCAACTCCTTGCGGAGCAGATAACTTGTCCGCGCCGCTCACCACGCCCGCCGGGTCACAGATCGGCCGCGAGCGCGTCGATCAGCTTGAGGAACGTGAGAACGCCGTGCCCGGTGCCGCCCTTCGGATGGATGCCGTAGGCCCGATGAGCCGTCGAAGGGCCCGCAATGTCGATGTGGACCCAGGGGGTTTCACCGACGAACTCGCGCAGGAACAAGGCGGCCGTGATCGACCCACCCCAGCGATCGGCGGTGTGCTTGAGATCTGCGTAGTCGCTCTTCAAGCCATCTCGCAGCTCGTCGAGCAGTGGCATGTGCCACATCGACTCGCCCGCCTCTTTGGACGCGAGCTTGACCTTGTCGGCAAGCGCATCGCTCGTGGCGTAAAAGCCGCTCGTCAGCGCACCGAGCGCCACGATGCAAGCGCCGGTCAGCGTCGCGTTGTCGAGCATCAAGTCCGGCTTCAGCTCGCGGCCATAGGCGAGCACGTCGGCGAGCACGAGCCGGCCTTCTGCGTCGGTGTTGATGATCTCGACGAACTTGCCGTCGAGAGAGCCGAAGATGTCACCGGGCCGATAGGCAGCGCCGTCGGGCATATTTTCTACGGCCCCGATGAGCCCGTGCACCTCGACGTTGGGACGTGTCGCCGCTATGGCCGCCATCAAAGCGAGCACGTTTGCACCGCCGCCCATGTCTCCCTTCATCTCTTCCATGCCTTGGGCAGGCTTGATGCAGAGACCACCGGAGTCGAACGTCAGGCCCTTGCCGACGAACACGATCTTCTTTTTCGGCTTCTTGGCTGATCCAGGGAGATCTGTGGGCGTGTAGACCATGTGAATCATGCGCGGCTCGCGCACACTGCCCTGCGCGACGGCGAGCAAGAGCTTCATGCCCTTCTTGGTCATCGCGGCTTTGTCCATCACGGTGCACTTGAGGCCGCGCTCTTTGCAGACCTCTTGGCAAAACTTGGCGAACGTCTCCGGGTAGAGCTCGTTCGGCGGCTCGTTGATCAGATCGCGAGCGAGACAGATCGCCTCGCCGACGCGCTGGCCGACCTCGACCGAGGCGCGGGTTTCTTTGGACACGCGACCAGTCGTCACCAACGTCACGCGATCGAGCGACACCTTGGGGAGACGATCGCCCGTGAAATATTTGCTGAAGCGGTAGGAGCCGAGCACGACACCTTCGGCGGCGACGCGCTCGGCGTGGGCGACACCGAACGGCACCTCGAGCACCAGCGAGCTGGCCCGCAAGCTCAGCGCCGAGCGGGCTGCTTTCGCGGCCATCGTGCGAACTTGCGCTTCGGTTAGCTCTGCGGACCCGAGGCCGAGCAGGACGACACGCGCGGGCTTCAGTTGGCCGTTGGTGGCGAACTCGACGCTCTGATCTTTTTTGCCAGTGAACTCTTCACGCTTCAGCGTTCGTTGAACAATCGGCCCCAGCGCTTTGCCGAGGCGCCCCAACACTCCCGCTTTGGGAGAAGCGCCTTCGGCGACGCCGATGACGGCGACGTCGGCAGCGACGCTGAGGGGATCGGACGTGGATAGCGTGAGTTTCGGCGACATGAATGACTCCTCGGGGGACGAACAGGCAAGCGTGACTTACGGAGCTGATTTGCCTCAGGACGCTGACTTGAAGATGCCGATCACGTCGGTGAGCAGCTTGAGGCCCTCGGCGCGGGGCCGCTGGAAGGCGTTGCGGCCCATGATCGAGCCGAACGAGCCGCCCTTTGCCATTTGCTTCACGTCTTCGAGCACGGCGTCGGAGCTCTTCGATTCGCCGCCGGAGAAGATCACCACGCGTTTGCCGCCGAAGGTGCAGTCGATCACGTGTTTCGTGCGATCAGCGAGGCTCTCGAGCTTCACCGGGTTCTTCTCGTAAACCTTCTTCGAATCCTCGAACTCGACGTGCGCAGTCGGCGGCTTCACTTTGATGATGTGCGCGCCGAGCTGAGCGGCGATATGCGCGGCGTAGCAGGCGACATCGACGCCCGTTTCACCCGCCTTGGAGAGGCCGGCGCCGCGCGGGTAGCTCCACACGACGACTGCGATGCCCTTGCGCTTCGCCTCGGAGGTGAGCTCGCGCAGGTCTTGATACATCTGGTTGCGCTGGCCGCTGCCTGGATAGATGGTGTAGCCGATGCCGACGCAGCCGAGGCGCAGGGCGTCTTCGACCGAGCCCGTGAGCGCCGAGCAGGGCTCTGCGATCTTGGCGAGCGTATCGCTGTTGTTGAGCTTCAAGAGCAGCGGGATTTGCCCGGCGTATTTGCCAGCGACAGCCTCGAGCTGGCCGAGCGGCGCGGCGTACGCGTTGCAGCCCGAATCGATGGCCAGCTGAATGTGGTACTCGGGGTCGTTGCCCGCAGCGTTGGGCCCGAAAGAACGAACCGGGCCGTGCTCGAAGCCTTGATCGACAGGCAAGATGACGACCTTGCCCGTACCGGCGAGCGTGCCGGACCCCATCAGACGGTACAGGTTGGTCAGCGTGCCGGGGTTGTCGGACGGGTACCAGGATAGGATCTGCTTGACGCGGTCGGTGGCGGGCATGGCTCTTCTCCCCTGGGTCGGGACGTAGTCGGGGGCCGGAGCCTAGTACATCAGCCGGAGACTTTGGGAGGGATTGCTGGCGAGCTTGCCAACCTTCTCGAGGTCTGTTTGGACCTCGAGGCTCTTTCGAGCGTGCCTCTGCTTCAACCGTGCTTCTGCTTCAACCGTGCTTCTGGCGCCGGCGACGAGAGAAGAGCGCGAGGGCTCCCAAGCCCGATCAGCACATGGGGGTGCGGCGATCTCGAGACGACCACGGTCAAGAAAGCCGGCAAGTCGCTCGGCCAAGCAGTTACGAATCCGATCGTCCTGGTCGAGGTGCTCTCCGAGTCCACCGAGCGCTACGACCGTGACGGCAAGTTCAACGCGTACGAGCAACGCATGCGTGCGGGCTATTGGGGCACGACGACGTCGAAGCCCTCTGCCGATGCAGCCTGTGAAAGCCTCTTGTCGGCCGTGACGAACACACGACCGCGGGGTCGTTCGTTCGCCAGCACCAGGGCAGCCGCGAGCTGCAGCGCGTCGGCCGCGGTCAGTGGATGACTTCCGAGCGCGCGGTCCGCGCGATCGCGTACAGCCTGCCACGCCTCCACCTCGGTCCACCGCTGCTCGAGCAAGCGCACTCGGCGAAGGGCTACCTTCACGTCATCGCGTCGCAAGAGTCCCTCACGTGCCAGCCTCTGGACCGCGGAGGTGAGCTCGGTTCGCGTCAGCGCCCACACGGCGATGGAAGAGTTTGCCCGACGCAGGCTGCGGCAGGCCCGGCTACGTTCTTCTTCCACCACCAGTGGGATCAGCGCTGACGAGTCCCAGAACCTCATCGACCGGCTCTGCGCTCCGAGATCACAGCTCGAACGCCCGCATCACCTCCGACGCGAGGCCCCGGACGGGAAAGCTCGGCGGATGCGCGGAGTGAACCGCGCCGGATGACGCCACGCTTCTCGAGGTCCAAGAGCTCCTCAGCGCTGAAGCCACCCTCTTGCTCATCGTGTGGCGCAGCGACAGGAACGATATCTGCCACCGGCACGCCTCTCAGAAGAATGCGGACGCGCCCACCGCGTCGGACCTCCTCAACATAGCGCGAAAGGTCGTTCTTGACGTTGGTCAGACTGGCTACCTTCATATGGCTAGACTAGCTCGCTAGCGCGACAGTGTCACCGCGAGTCCTCAAGATTGATACGTTCAGCTGTCACGGTTGCCCGCAAGCAGTTTCGGTGCCGCGGCGTTTCCGCTGCGAGTCTGGTGCTGCCGGTGGCGCGAGCCGAATTGGCCGTGGCGCCCGTCACTTCACCCAGCGGCGTGCTCGCTGTGATAGCTCGAGTCATGAGCGAAATGAAGGACAGCACCCGCAAGGGCATGACCCTGGAGACCTTCATCATGGAGGGCATGCTGGGCTCGCCCGCTGCGACCGGCGCCTTCACCTCGCTCTTGAACCAGATCAGCTTCGCCGCGAAGCTCGTTACCAGCCAGGTTCGGCGCGCCGGCTTGGTGAACGTGCTCGGCTACACAGGCGCGGTCAACGTGCAGGGCGAGCAAGTCATGAAGCTCGACGAGCTCGCCAACGACACGCTCATCACGACGCTCGCCAGGCGCGGTCACTGCGCCGCTGTCGCCAGCGAAGAAGAAGACGAGATCAAGATCCTGTCGCACGACAAACGCGCTCGCTACGTGGTGATGTTCGACCCGCTCGACGGCTCCTCCAACATCGACGTGAACATCTCTATCGGCACCATCTTCGGTGTCCTGCGCCGCGACGAAGACGCCCCCGTCGACACGTCGACCTTCTTGAAGCCGGGCCGTGAGCTCGCTGCCGCGGGCTACGTGATCTACGGCTCGTCGACGATGCTGGTGCTGTCGACCGGCCGCGAAAAAGGTGTTCACGGCTTCACCTACGACCCCAGCGTCGGCGAGTTTTTCTTGAGCCACGAGAACATCCGCGTCCCACAGAAAGGCTCGATTTACTCAATCAACGAAGGCAACCACGCGCGCTGGTCCGACCCGGTCAAGCGCTGGAGCGCTTGGATCAAAGAAGAGTCGAAGGAAGACGGCCGCCCGTACGGCGGGCGCTACGTGGGCACGCTGGTCGCCGACGCGCACCGCACCCTGCTGAAGGGCGGCATCTTTGCCTACCCGCTCGATTCGAAGAGCCCGAAGGGCAAGCTGCGGCTCTTGTACGAAGCCAACCCGTTCGCATTCTTGGTCGAGGCAGCCGGTGGCGCCGCGACGAATGGCGTCGATCGCATCCTCGACATCCAACCAACCGAGCTACACCAGCGCACCTCGCTGGTGCTGGGCTCGCCAACCGACGTCGAGACGTTCAAGCGCTTCATGGTCGGCGACCAGAAGTGATGTCGAAGAGCTCGCGCTGGCTCGCTCGAGCAGGCTGGGTCGCGCTGGTGATCGCATCGATCTCGACGCGATCACAGGCAGAAGACACGCCAACGCCTGGCGCCGAGCCGCCCATGGAGCCGCCGACCCCTGCCCCGCCAGCAGAGCCGACAGCGCCGCCACCTCGAACTGATCCGCTGCCGAGCCCCGATCCGCCTGGCCCGCGCAGAGAAGAGACACTCGACGAATCGAATGGCGCGCGGGGCGGGCCGCCAGCCGAGCCCAGCGACGACGTGTGTGGTCCTTGTTTCGTGATCGGTGGCGCAGTCGCGATCTTGATCGCCGCGATACCGCTGGCTGCTGAAGCCGACGGCGCCGGTCGCTCGCAGGACTCGCTCCGCCAATGGATCAAAGACCAAGGTACGCCTGCCAGCGAGCTCGGCTTCATCGTCGGATACGGCTTCGCGCGACAGAGCCAGCGCCAAGAGCGCTTCACCATCGCCGCTGCGCTGACCGGCGGCATCGGCGGCGCCGCGCTGATCGCGGGCGTCATCTGGCTCGCCGCCGACGGCCGCATCCCCGGCATCGGCGAGGGGCCGCGCAAGATCCGCGTGGGCCACGATTTGACGCTCGAGCCGTATGTGCCGGGCAGCACTGTCGGCGCAACGCTGCGCTTCTAACAGCCTCTAGCTACAACCGAGACGGGTGCGAGACGGCGGTGTGAGCGGCTCATGCTGTCGACGAATGCAGCTCCGGTGCCATGCAGAGTTCAGCCCAAAAGAAGCAGGATTGCGCAATGTATGCGCGGGGCGCTCGAGCCGACTGCACGCGCTTGCGCAAGCGTTGCTCAACGTGCGCTATAGCGGGTTGGCGTGGCGCGATCTTTCAAAGCGGACAGCCCGGGTGCGACCGACCCGCCGAAGGTATCCCCGGCGCGAGCGCGCACGCTGCTCCGCCGGCTCTTCGCGCTGGCCAAGCCCGAAGCGCTGCCCCTCGCCATCGGCATGTTCATGCTGGTGCTCGGCAGCGCGGGCAACGTCGCGTTTCCACAGGCGATCAAGGGCATCATCGATGGCGCGCTGTCGAACACCGCCGACCAGCAGCTGATCGACCGTTACGCCCTCATCTTGCTCGGGATCTTCACGGTGCAGGCGGTCGCCAGCGCGCTGCGCTTCACGCTATTTGCGATCTCGGGCGAGCGCGTGGTGGCACGTCTGCGCAAGGCGATCTTCGACCGACTGCTGGGGCAAGAGGTGGCCTTCTTCGACGCACGCCGCACGGGAGAGCTTACCAGCAGTCTCGCGTCCGATACGACGATCTTGCAGAGCGCCGTGAGCGTGAATCTATCGATGTTGCTGCGCAACCTCGCGCTCGTGGTGGGCGGCGTCATCATGCTGTTCTGGACTTCGGTGCCGCTCACCCTGGTCATGCTGGCTGTCGTGCCGGCCATCGCGATCAGTGCGGTCACCTACGGCAAGCGCGTTCGCAAGCTCTCGCGTCAGGTGCAAGACGTCATCGCCGAGAGCGCGGCGCTCGCCGAAGAGAGCCTGTCGAACGTGCGGACCGTGCGAGCCTTCGCGGCGGAAAGGAGCGAGACGGAGCGCTACGGCGCCGCGGTCGATCGGAGCTTCGCGCTTGCCCGGACGCGCGTGATGACGAGCGGCGTGTTCATGGGCATCGCGATGACCGCAGGCTTTGGCGCGGTCGCGCTGGTGTTCTGGTACGGCGGCAGGCTCGTGCTGCAAGGCGAGCTGTCTCCCGGCTCACTGACCTCGTTCTTGATTTACACGCTCACCGTTGCGTTCTCGTTGGCGGCGCTCGCCGATCTGTGGTCGGACTTCATGCGCGCCGCAGGCGTGTCGGAGCGCGTGTTCGAGCTCTACGATCGGTCACCCGCGATGCCGCTCGAAGGTGGCATCTGCCTGCCGCAGGTCGCGGGGCGCATCGAGCTCGATCATGTGTCGTTTTGCTACCCGACGCGCCCGAACGAGGTAGTGCTCGCCGGGCTCGACCTGGTGATCGAACCGGGAGAAGTGGTGGCGCTGGTCGGCCATTCCGGCGCGGGCAAGAGCACCGTCTCCAGCCTGCTGACCCGCTTCTACGACCCGACCGATGGCGTCGTGCGGCTCGACGGCGTCGATCTGCGCGAGCTCGATCCGAGCTGGCTGCGCCGGCAAATTGGCGTGGTTTCGCAGGAGCCCGTGCTCTTCTCGTCGTCGATCGCGGACAACATCCGCTACGCGAAGCCCAACGCGACCGACCGAGAAGTCGAGGCGGCAGCGCGAGCCGCCAACGCGCACGACTTCATCGCCAAGTTCTCGGAGGGCTACTCCACACGGGTCGGCGAGCGCGGTGTTCAGCTCTCCGGAGGTCAAAAGCAGCGCGTGGCGATCGCGCGCGCGATCCTGAAAGATCCCCGGGTGCTCATCCTCGACGAGGCGACGAGCGCGCTCGACGCCGAGAGTGAGCACCTGGTGCATGAAGCGCTCGAGCACCTCCGCGCACGCAGCGCTCGCCGTACGACGCTCGTGATTGCGCATCGCCTATCGACCATCGCCGACGCAGATCGGGTGATCGTGCTCGAAGGCGGGCTTGTCGCGCAACAGGGCACCCACCAACGATTGATGCGCGAAGAGGGGATCTACAAGCGCCTCGTCGAGCGCCAGTTCGTGGCGGCGTGAGCCCTGCTTCGACTTTTCGATCAGCGCGGAGGGAGAGTCTGGCGTCGATATTCCAGCGCCAGCGCCGTGAAGCTCGACATCAGGAAGGCGCAGCGCTCTTCATCGGCGTCCCACGTGCGGCGCCCACCCACGTGCTGATGACAGACCACGCCCACCATGTGTCCCCGCACCCAGATCGGGACATCGAGCAAAGCGCCGATGCCGAGCGGCTCGAGATAGGACTTGCTGAAGCAGGAGGTGCGCGGATCGGTCTGAGCGTCATGCGCCAGGATCGTTCGTTCGCTGCGCAACGCCTCGAAGTAGGGCGCAGAGCTCGCCTCGGTGAGCTTCATGCCGCTCTGGTGAGCGCCCCTGTTGGAGTCGAACAGATCGGTGCAGGAGAGCGTGGTGTTGCCGTCGTCCAGCATCCAGACGCTCACGCGCGCCACGGACAGCGCGATGGTGGCGGCCTCGTTGACCCGCCTGCAAGTCGCGTCGACGTCACCCAACAGCAAGCCGCGCTGGCTCATCAAGTCGAGCACTGCCGAGATGTGCTTGCGCAGCCGACCGGAGGTGGCTGCGTCGCCGGACGGGATGGGAGGCGGCACGTAGATACCCGACTGGCTGGTGCCGTCGATTTCGCGCTTCAGTCGGCTGTACGCCGCCGTCAGTCTGGCAACGAGCTGCGGGTCGTCGGCGGCCGCCGCTGCTTCGGCGCTGGTGGTACGCGACAGCGACGCCAACCTGACTTTGGCTGGCAGGCCGCCGAGCTTCTCGGCGTCCAAGAAGAAGCGGTTCGCTCGTTCACCCACGTTGGTCAATAGAGCACGAAACGCCGGCGCTCATGCCCGCGTCTTCGCGATCAACGAGTTCGCACCTGCAGGGTTTTGCTTGCATTCGAGTAGCGCCGACAAGATCAGCGGCACCACGATCGTCGCGTCGGACTCGACGACGAACATCGGCGTGTCTTGCGTGAGCTTGTCCCAGGTGATTTTCTCGTTCGGCGTGGCACCCGAATAGGAGCCGTACGAAGTGGTCGAGTCGGAGATCTGGCAGAAATACGCCCACGGTTTGGCGTCGCCCTCCAGATCGTACTTGATCGACGGCACCACGCAGATCGGGAAGTCGCCGGCGATGCCGCCACCGATCTGGAAGAAACCGATACCGGGCCCCGCCGAGAGCTCGGTGTACTGGTCGTAGAAGGCAGCCATGTACTCGATGCCCGACTTCGCGATACTGGCGTTCATTTCGCCGAGCTTCACGTGCGAAGCGAAGATATTGCCGAAGGTCGAGTCTTCGTAGCCCGGCACCACTATCGGTAGCTTGGCTTTCGCTGCGGCCAAGAGCCAACACTCGCTCGGGTCGCCCTCGTGAAGGTCCCTGCCGATCGTCTGGATCAGCTCGTAAAAGTACTCGTGCCAGAAGCGTCGCTCGTTCGTCTCCGAGGCTTTCTTCCACATGGGCACGATGAACTTCTCGACCGCGCGGAACGCCTCGTCTTCGGGGATGCTCGTGTCGGTCACGCGCCGCATGCGATCATTCAGGATCTGCGTGTCGTGCTCTTTGGTGAAGTAACGGTACTCCGGGAAGTCTTTGTAGCTCTTGTGAGCGACCAGCCGAAAGAGCGACTCTTCCAGGTTTGCACCGGTGACCGAGAGGCCATGCACCAGGCCAGCGCGGATGGCCGGCGCCAGCGTGATGCCGAGCTGCGCGGACGACATGGCGCCCGCGACTGCCCAGAACATCTTTCCGCCCGCCTCGACGTGGCGCCAGTACGCGATGAGCGCGTCCTTGGTCGCGCGCGAGTTGAAGTTCTTGTAGTTCTTCAGAACGAACTCGAGGATGGGGAGGTCGGCGCTCATCGCGCTTCCGCTACCACGCCGCTCGGGCTCTCACAATCACATCATTCCGGAACCGGTGGAACGATGACCGTATTGATCGTGGTTGCGTTGCCACCTGCCGGGTAGCCGTAGGACGAGAACGTGTCGAGACCCCACACCATCAAGCCGAAGCTGGACGGGCTGTCGGCAGAGTGAGGCCCGTTGTTGCAGGTCCCGTTCGGGATGCCATCCCGAATCAGGTCGACCTTGGTCACCTCGTATTGGCCCCCCGTGCCGATCGGTTGCCAGCCGGTGATCGCACCCACGCAGTCGAGGTTCACGTCCGCGAAAACGCCGCCGTTGGCGCGCCGCACGAACACCAAGTTGGTCGTCGGGTAGGTCGGGTCAGTAAAGAACACGTACTTCGCGAGCCACTGCGGCGGAGGGAGCAGGTTGACGAAGTCCTCGTCACCCAAGCAACCGTCGTTGCCGTCCATCGTGCAGCCGGGCATCACCTGGCCGATGTAGAACGGAAAATTCACGTCCTGGCTCGTCACACGAAATGCTGTTTGTGATTCGAACAGCACGCTCTGCCCCAACGCCAGCACCGTGGGAGCACCAGCGATCGGTGGATCGAAGGTGAGCGTGGTGCCGTCCTGAACGCCGACGATGCGATAGGGAATCGACTCTTCGGCGAAGGAGGTCGAGCGCGACTTGAACGGCATCCCGATGTATTCGGAGCCGAGCGCGGATACCGCAGGGATCTGCTGGTGACCCGAGTCGCAACCACCCCCCTGCGAGGTGAGCGAGCTGTAACATTGGTATGCGCTGCCGCCCGTGAACGCGACCGGCTTGTCACTCTGAATGACCGAGCCGGTCATCTCCGCCGTCTCCCATTGCACGTATTCACCTGCCTGCAGGGTGATCGTGCCGGCAGTGTTGGCCGGTATCGCGTTGACCCCCGCCCCCGCCGGCAACGGCACCGTCGGCAGCACGGTGACGACCGTATTCGCTTCGACCGCTGTCACCTGCGCCCACGGCGGCCCGCCGAAATTGCCCGGCGGCGGCAGCACGGCCACATAGTTGGTACCCCAGGCGGTGACGGGCTGCACGAGCTCGGCGCTCGGCAGAAAAGAGTCGGCGCCGCCGTAAGGGAGGATGTCGTAAATCGTGACCGGAGCGTTGGACTTGATGCTCCACGCGGTGCCGATCCCAGTCTGTGGGACCGCTGTGCCAAAGGACGTGCGCACGGCGGGCGGGATGGGGCAGGTCAGCGGTGTGCCGTTGACGCTGGCTGGGTCGTCCGACAGAAAGAGCACGCCGACCTGCCCGGGCGGGACGCCTTCGGCAGGCACGGGGGCCCAGCCAGCGACGTTGGGGTCGGCTTGCGCAATGCGACCGAACTGGGTGACGTCATACGAGATGCCGCCGCGCGAGATGGTGAGTGCCGCAGCCTTGTCCCAGTTGTTGGTCACGAAGGCGGCAAAACAGGGAGGCTGAATGCCGACGTAAAACGATGGCGTCGCGAGGACGAAGTCGCAGCCGATGCTCCCCTTGCTTGCGGCGGCCGCATCACACGCGGGAATGCAGGTGCCGCCTGCACAGCCCTCATCCGGGCCGCAGGTCTGGACGACGTTGCCCGCGCCGTCGACCACGAACTTGAGATCGGAGCTGCAGCCGAGCTCGTTGCCGCCTCCCCCGCTACCACCGGTGCCGAAGCCCAGACCACCACCACCGCTGCCTCCGCTCCCGGGGCTCGAAGAGCCGCCGGCGCCAGCATCGTCGGTTCCTGCCGAGCAATCGCAGGCCGGCAAGAGAGTCGAGACGGCGAGAGCGGCGACAAATAGGGCGGTGGGGGCAAGGAAGGCACTGCGGATGACCATTCGCCCATTGTAGGTCCGGCTGCGGCTCTCGCGAAAGAGCCGAAGTTCCAGAGAGCTGGACGCGATCGGGTCCAGGTTATGAACCGTCGCTCAAATTCGCTATGATCTGGGCGTTGTTGTCGCCGACCGCGTCGCTTGTTGTCGTCATCGCCGCCGTCTTGCTGACGCTGGTTCCAGCCGCGATTGCCTTCTGGTTCGGGGCTCATCACCTCGGCATTCTGGTCCGGCTGCGTGGAGCCGCGAAACACTCGCGCCTCGATCGAGCAGGATCCGTCGTGTTGTCAGGAGTCGTGATCGCTGAAGAAGCGCTCGTCGAGCCGGCGAAGATCGTCATCGAGCAAGTCACAGAGCCGGCTGCTGTGCGGTCGGCGTGGGTCACCTGGCGGGAGCTGGCGCGCATCCCCACGTTTCGCCCGTTCGATCTCGCGCTGGACAGCGGCGAGCGTGTCCGCGTCGAACCCGACCCCGACACACGGATCGAGGGGGAGCTGGTTCTCGCGAGCGGTGTGGATTGGGAACCACTCTCAACCCGCGCGAAACAGGCCGCAGTTACTCGTCGCCAAAAGATCGTCACCGTCCGCGACGGGCAGCGTGTGCATCTGATCGGCGCGCTGCGCGCGAGCATTGCTGCGCCGACCAAGCTGAGCGCCTTCAGAGGCCGCCTGTCCAAGGAGCGGCCCGAAGAAACGCCTCCGGCGCGGGCGCTGGTGGTCCGTAGCCACCCGTTCGAGCCGCTGTTGATCTGCACCCGCAGGCTCGATCGCGATCGATTGCCGCGCGTTGCGCTGCATGCGCTCGCGCTAATCAGTTTCCTTGCGCTAGCCGTTACGATGCACGCGTCGGTCCTGGCTCCCTACTACCTCCTGGCTTTCTCGGGGCGCCCGGTTTGGGCCACCACGCTCGAAATCGTCGAGGACCCTTGGACGCGCTCGGCGCGTGATCGTTACGCATTGAGAGTCTCCTACGAGATCGATGGCAGGCGAGAGGTCAAGACCCTGGAGCCGGTCGACGCCACCCTTCTGGAGTTGGCCCTTGAATCCGACGCTGACGGGAGACCCCGGCCGATTGCTGTCCTCGTCTCGGAAGACAAACGCGGGCGCCGCCTGGTGAGCATCGGCCTCCGACCGCGCGTGTCGGGCTTCACGCTGATCTACCTATTGGGGGCTCTCATCGCCGCCGAAGTCTACTTTTTCGCGGCGCGGCAGCTCTCCCCCTGGTTCGAGCGCAAACGCTTGAACGAGCGAGAAGCGGCGCCCACGCAGAACTAAGCTAGTCTCAACTGCAATGCAGTTGCATTAACGTCCCGCGTGCGCTAAAGACGCTAGCGTTCGCGTCACATGCACCGCCTCACACCGCTCCTTCTGGGCCTCATTTATGCGGCCCCTGCCTCGTCCTTCGCACAGTCCGTTCCCATGCCTGACGAGTCGACGATAAGCCAAGGGTTCGTTCCGGCTCGCATCACCGAGCCAAGCGAGCCCGACTACCCGAAGAGTCGTCTCGCCACGGCGCACGATGGCGGCGAGCGGTTGGCGGACGTCGACGTCGAGATCGAGGTCGACCTAGACTCGGTCGGCACGATCACCGGCGCTCGCGTGGTCGCTTCGGGGGGCGCCGCCTTCGATGCCGAAGCGCTGAAGGCTGCGCGCCGCTTCGTCTTCGCCCCCGCGACGAAGGACGGCAAGCCGGTGCGCAGTCGCTTTCACATTCCGTTTCATTTCGAGCCGCCGCCCCACGGCGAGCCTGAACAGGTAGAAGTGCTCGGCACCAAGCCGCCGCCTTCGCGCGGGGCGGGTGACCACCGGATCGAAGTGGGAAAGCTCGCCGCCGTGCCTCGCAAGAGCGCCGCAGATTTTCTGAAGCTCGCCCCGAGCGTGTTCTTGATCAAGGACGGCGGTGGCGAGGGACACGCCGAGCGGGTGTACCTCCGCGGTTTCGACGCACGCGAGGGCCAAGACATCGAGTTCTCGGTCAACGGCGTCCCCATCAACGAGAGCGGCAATTTTCACGGCAATGGCTACGCCGACTTGAATTTCATCATCCCCGAGCTGGTGATGAAACTCCGCGTGGTCGAGGGGCCGTTCGATCCGCGGCAGGGCAACTACGCCGTTGCGGGTAGCGCAGATTTTCAACTGGGCCTGGAAGAGCGGGGCATGACCGCCAAGGCCACCTACGGCTCCTTCAACACCACCCGGCTGCTCTTGCTGTGGGGCCCCGAGCAGGCGAGTGCGGGCACTTTCGCGGGGGCCGAGATCTATCGGACCGAGGGCTTCGGGCAAAATCGCGATGCGTGGCGAGCCCGAGCCATGGGCCAATACGAGGGAAAGCTCGGTCCCGATTCGAGCTTCCGCGTGGCAACAGCGGCCTACGCCAACGAATACCACAGCGCAGGTTTGCTCCGCGAAGCCGACGTGACGTCGGGCAAGAAGGCGTTCTTCGACACGAGCGATCCCAGACAGGGGGGCGGCGGAGCGCGAGCCCACCTCGCGGCCGACTTCGAGGCCAGAGACGGCGACACCACGTATGCCCTGCAAACGTTCGGTATCTACCGCCAGATGGCCCTGCGAGAGAACTTCACCGGCTTCCTGTTGGACACCCAGCTCGGCAGGCAAGAGCCGCACCCGCAACGCGGCGACCTGCTGGATCTTTCCATGACGGAAGGGACCGTCGGGTTTCGCGGCTATGGCCGCCATGGTTTCAGCGTGTTGGGTCTGAAGCAGGAGGTCGAGCTCGGTATGTTTGCCCGCGGAGACTTGGTCTCGGCTCTTCAGCAGCGGATTGGTGCGGCATCTGCAGACCCTTACAAGACTGAGGTCGCGTCCGACTCCAAGCTTGCAGACATCGGCTTGTACGCCGACCTCGCTGTGCGGTTGCAGTCATGGCTCGTGTTGCGCGGCGGGCTTCGAGCCGACCTATTTGCATACGACGTCCAGGACAACTGCGCCGTGAAGGATGTGTCTCGGCCAGACAATGAGGACCCGCCGGGAGACGTCAGTTGTCTCTCCGAACAGCGCTTCGGGAAGCACCGTGAGCCGAATCAACACTCGACAACCGCGACAATCAAACCATTGCCACGTGCATCGGTCGGCGTCGGTCCTTTCGGGGGCTTCACGCTTTCGTTGGCTTATGGGCAGGGGGTTCGCTCGATCGACCCCAGCTACATCACGCAGGACGTCGAGACCCCGTTCTCTGCCATCGACTCGGGGGAAGTCGGTGTCAGCTTCGCAAAGAGCTTCGACGCGGCGACGCTGACCGCCCAGTCGGTATTCTTCGCGACGCATGTCGATCGCGACCAGATTTTCAGCGAAACCGAGGGCAGGGCCACACTTGCAGAAGGCACGACGCGCGGCGGCTGGTCGGGTTCGCTTCGATCCACAGGTGACTTTTTCGACGTGAGCGCCAGCGTGAGCCTCGTCCGTTCACGTTTCGACGACACCGGCCTGCTCGTCCCGTATGTCCCAGACGTCGTGGCACGTCACGATGGAGCGCTCTTTCATGGTCTCTTCGATCTCGCCGGATCATCCGTAAAAGGCAGACTGGGAATAGGAGCCAGCTTCATCGGGCAGCGCGCTCTGCCCT
>Ga0209181_10005766_pt1 | contig 17703 bp, 19 predicted proteins | sample MAT05_FD_187208 | JGI IMG/M metagenome (GOLD analysis project Ga0209181, IMG submission 187208) | Freshwater microbial communities from Lake Fryxell liftoff mats and glacier meltwater in Antarctica - MAT-05 (SPAdes) (version 2) | ecosystem: Environmental > Aquatic > Freshwater > Ice > Liftoff...
GCTGCAGTATGTGGATCACCTGTTCACGGCGTCGGACTGGCTGGGGGGGCATTTCCGCCGCTGCTTTACTCGCGCCCTGCGCGCCCGGTACACCCTCTGGGCGACGCTGGCCCTCCTCCTCCTGGGGCTCCACAAGTCGCGGGACGGCCTGCTCGACCTGGTCAACATCGCGCTGGTGCTGCTGGTCTTTGCCTCCGGGTGGGGCCTTGCCCTCTGGGCCCACCGGCGCGGGTGGCAGCGGCGCTTTCTTGATTACCGCGCCCTGGCCGAGGGCCTCCGCGTGGACTTTTACTGGGAGATTGCGGGCGTCCGGGCTCAGTTTGATGGCGAGTTTGCGCACGAGAGCTTTCTGCAGAAACAGGATGTGGAGCTTGAGTGGATCCGCGCGGCGCTGCGGGCCGTCAGCCTGCGCTGCGCCTTGGCGCCGCGCACCTCCTGGCCACACGGTTTTGAGCATGCTTACGTGGCCTGGATCGGCGATCCAGACCCTGTAAATGGCTCTGGCCAGTTGCTTTATTACCAGCGCACCACCCGGATCCTTGAACGGCGGCAGAAACTCTCTGAGCGGCTGTCGAGAATCCTGCTGTTCAGTGGGCTGGCGCTTGGGATCGCCCTGGCGATCGATACCGGATTGGCAATTCTTGGCGCGTCACCACTCAGCCATGGCCAGCGCGACTCATTGGTTTTTGCTCTCGCGATGGTCACGGTCTATGGCGCGATTTTTGAGATCTATCTGCACGAAAAGGCGGATCGGGCCCTGATTCGTCAATACCGTTACATGGGCTCGTTGTTCAGCTTTACGGCGCGCGCGTTGCGCTCCTCGCCATTACCGGCGCAGGAGCTCCAGATCCTCCGCTCCCTGGGCCACGCGTGTCTCGCCGAGCACGCCCAGTGGGCGCTGGCGCATCGGGATATGCGGATAGACGGCCTGCGCTGGTAGAGAAAACCGCCCGGTTAAAGGATGTAACGGCTGAGATCCTGATCCTTGACCAGGGCGCCCAGGTTGGCTTCCACATAAGCGGCATCCACCATCACCCGTTCGCCGCTCTTGTCGGCGGCCTCGAAGGAGATGGTCTCCAGCAGGCGCTCCATCACGGTGTGCAGACGGCGGGCGCCGATGTTTTCCTGTTCGCTGTTCACGTGAAAGGCGATCTCCGCCAGCCGCCGGACACCGGAGGCTGCGAACTCGACGGTCACGCCCTCCGTGGCCAGCAGGGCCGAGTACTGGCGGGTCAGCGACGCATCCGGCTCGGTCAGGATGCGCACGAAATCCTCCGTAGACAGGGCGGATAGTTCCACGCGGATCGGGAAGCGGCCCTGCAGCTCAGGGATCAGGTCCGAGGGCTTCGAGGCGTGAAACGCGCCCGAGGCGATGAACAGGATATGGTCGGTCTTGACCATGCCGTACTTGGTATTGACGGTGCAGCCTTCGACCAGCGGCAGCAGGTCCCGTTGCACGCCTTCCCGGGACACGTCGGCGCCCTGGGTTTCACCCCGCCGCGTAACTTTGTCCAGTTCGTCGATAAAGACAATGCCGTTCTGTTCCACGTTTTGGAGGGCGGCGGCTTTCAGGTCCTCATCATTGATCAGGCGGCCCGCTTCCTCGTCTGTGAGCAGCCGAAAAGCCTCCTTGACCTTCAGCTTCCGCGACTTCCGTCGGCCGGCGCCCATGCTCTGGAACAGGCCCTGCAACTGGCTCGACATCTCCTCCATGCCCGGCGGGGCCATGATTTCCACACCGGCGGGCGCAGCGGCGACCTCGACCTCGATCTCCTTGTCGTCCAGCTTGCCCTCCCGGAGCATCTTGCGGAATTTCTGCCGCGTGTCGGAATCCCGGGACTCTCCGGCTGAGGTGAAGCCAGCGGCCGGTGGCGGGAGCAGGGCATCGAGCACCTTATCCTCCGCAGCGTCTGCGGCCCGGTGCCGGACCTTCTGGACCTCCCGCTCCCGGGTGAGCTTGACGGCGACGTCCATCAGGTCGCGGATGATGCTGTCCACCTCCCGGCCCACATAGCCCACCTCGGTGAACTTGGTCGCCTCGACCTTGATGAAAGGCGCTTGGGCGAGGCGGGCGAGGCGGCGGGCAATCTCGGTCTTGCCCACTCCCGTGGGGCCGATCATCAGGATGTTCTTCGGCGTGATCTCGCCCTGCAGCGGTTCGCCCACCTGCATCCGGCGCCAGCGATTGCGCAGGGCAATGGCCACCGCGCGCTTCGCCGGATCCTGACCGATGATGTACTTGTCCAGCTCCTGGACGATCTCGCGGGGTGTCATCTGCGACATGGCAAAAAGGTACCGGACCTTAGTTATTGGGTTTGTTTAGTTATTTGGATTCCAGCACTTCGACGGTGATGTGCTGATTCGTGTAAATGCAGATCTTCCCCGCGATCTCCAGGCTCTTCCGGACGATCTGCTCGGCACTGAGCTCGGAGTTTTCAAGGAGCGCCCGGGCAGCGGCCTGGGCGAAGGGCCCGCCGGAGCCGATGGCCATCAGGTCGTCTTCGGGCTCGATAACGTCGCCGTTGCCGGAGACGATCAGGGAACGCTCCCGATCGGCCACGCAGAGCAGTGCCTCGAGACGTCGCAGCCGACGGTCCGTCCGCCACTCTTTAGCCAGCTCGATGGCGGCGCGGCTCAGATTCCCGTACTGCTCCAGTTTCCCCTCGAAGAGCTCGAAGAGCGTAAAGGCATCGGCCGTCCCGCCGGCAAACCCTGCCAGAACCCGGCCATCGGCCAGCCGCCGAACCTTCCGGGCGTTGCCTTTCATGATGGTACTGCCGAGTGTCACCTGCCCGTCCCCGCCGACGGCGACCGAGCCGTTCCGTCGAACGGAAACGATAGTGGTGCCGTCGAATTGCTGCATGGAGGCCCGTTTCTGAGAGTTCTTAAGCCGACAGTCTATCTGGGGGCGACCTGCAAAATGAAAAGGGGACATGCCTCAATTCCCGGCGAGGACACGGGAAATGAGGCATGTCCCCTTTTCCCTTTGGCTGGCCGCTTGTCCGGCTATTTCGCCGGGGGTGGCGGCGGGGGCGGAGCTCCCATCTTGGCCTGGAACTTCTTGCGGGCCTGGTCCTTCATTTCAGCGCACTTGGCGGGGTCTGCCTGGCACTTGGCCTGCAACTCGGCCCGCTTGGCCTGTAGCTGTTCCCGTTGTTCTTTGCACTTCTCCGGGTTGGCCTTGCAGAACTCGCGGCGCTCCGCGCGCTTGGCCTTCATCTCCTCGCACTTTTCTGGATTCGCCGTGCAGAACTCCTGGCCGGGCCGAGGCGGCGGCGGGCCATCATCAGCCAGGGCCGCTAGCGGGCTGCCCAGAGAAACGGCGATCGCGACGACGCTAAAGAGAATTTTTTGAATGTGCATAAACGGGCTTCGATCCCTAGTGTTGAGCCTGACTATAACGCGCCTCCCCGGCCCCGGTTGACGGGTAAGGAGCGCCTTCAGGCGTGAATCGTCATTGGGATGTGTCGCGCCTTAAGGCGCTCCTACGGTGGTTACCTCGCCTTTTTCAGGCGTGCCCGGGGATGCGCCTTGTCGTACACCTGGGCCAGATGCTGGAAGTTCAGGTGAGTGTAGATCTGCGTGGTGCTGATGTCGGCGTGACCGAGCATCTCCTGGACGCCCCGGAGGTCGCTGCTCGACTCCAGCACGTGGGTCGCAAAGCTGTGGCGGAACAGGTGGGGGTAGACCCGCTGGGAGACACCGGCCCGCAGCGCCCAGTAGCGCACGCGCATCTGCACCGAGCGCGGACTGATGCGCCTGCCCCGCGTACTGACAAAAAGCGCCCGCTCCGCGCTGCCCGCAAGTTGTACGCGAATCAGCAGCCATTCCCGGATCTGCTCCCGCGCCTGGCGCCCCACAGGCACGATGCGGGTCTTGTTGCCCTTGCCGGTGACCCGGACGGTGCCATCCGCGAGATCTACGGCGCCAAGATCCAGACCCACGAGTTCCGCAAGCCGCAGCCCCGAGGAATAGAAGAGCTCCAGCATGGCCCGGTCCCGGATGGTCTCGGGCTCTTCGCCCTCGATCCTCAGCAACCGGGCCATCTGGTCCACATCCAGCGTGTTCGGGAGGTTGCGCGGCACCTGGGGCGCGGATACGTCCGCCACCGGGTTGTTCTTCACGTGCCCTTCGCGGATCAGGTAGTTCATGAAACTGCGGGCCCCCGACAGGCGCCGCTGGATGCTCCGGGGCGAGAGGCCTCCCGCGTGGCTGACGGCCGCAAAGCGTCTCAGGTGATGGGAGCGCAGGTCAGTGAAGGCCACGATGGACTGCCGATCACAGAACTCGGCGAGACAAACCAGGTCGCGACGGTAGCTCTTGGCCGTGTTTTCCGCCAGCCGGCGCTCGAGCGTCAGGTGCTGGAGAAAGTGTTCGGCGGGCTGCCAATGCCGCGCATCCATTCGCGGAGGCCTCGAATGCTGGTGGAGATTCCGGTCAGGCCCGGGAGGGGTTCAGGCGGTGGCCCGGGTCCGCAGGGCACAGCTGACCAGCTCGCCAAGGCGAGCCAGAAAATCGATGCTCATGCCCGGGTGGAAATGGTCTGAATCCCGGCTGCCGATGGCGAGAAAACCCACCTCGGACTTTTCGCCCAGGGGCACCAGCGCGACGGAGCCGATTTCCACGTTGCCGAGGCCGAACAGGTAGTCCCGCTGGGCGTCACGCACCTGGCCGCACCGGGGAGCGTTGGACTGCAGGAAGGTCCGAAACGGCGCGACGGCAGGGTCGTCCCGCTCCACCACCCGCAGGAAGCGGCTGGCCCCGCTGGCAGCCACGCTGCCCGCGGGATCATCGAAGACCACCAGAACCGACTGGTCGGCGTTGAACGACAGCCGTAACTGCTCTTCCAGCACCCGGACAGCACTGACCTGGTCCGGGGTCGCCAGCATGAGCATGGCCAGGGCGTGAATACGCGTGGCCAGCGCATCGTTGCTGCGGGCTACGTCCAGCAGCTCATTGAGCTTGCGCTCCAACTTCAGGTTTTTCTGGCGCAGGACGAGTACCTGCCGCTCGACCAGCGAAACCGATGGACCCCCGGCGTCGTGGGGTAGCCGCAGGCTGTTCAGCAAACCGGCGTGACGCTCGAAAAATTCGGGATTGGCCTGAAGGTACTCGGCAATGCCTTCTTCGGTTAGTTCATTGTGTGCAACGTGCAGCTGCTTCAGCGTGCTCATATCTGAACCGTTCCCTCGAACACCGTGACTGCTTCACCGGTCATCCACACCGGGTGACCCGGCCCTTGCCACCGGATCTGCAAGGAACCCCCGGGCAGGTCGACGGTTACCGCAGGCTCCAGCAGGTTCCACATGCGGCCGATGACAGCTGCCGCACAGGCGCCCGTTCCGCAAGCCGCCGTTTCTCCAGCGCCGCGCTCGAAAACCCGCAGAGAAATGCGGTTCGGCGCGAGGACCTGCATGAAACCGATGTTAGCACGGTTCGGAAAACGCTCATGGCGCTCGAGCAGCGGGCCGAGGCGTTCTACCGGTGCAGAGGCCACGTCAGCGACCTGCAGTACGGCGTGTGGGTTGCCCAGGGACACGACGCCAACTTCGACGGCGTCCCGGTCCGCTCCAAGCGTATAGCGCAACGCCTGCTCCTGCGCCGTGAATGGCACCAGCCGCGGACGGAACTCAGGGACCGCCATCCCGATGCTGACCATGCCGTCAGCCTCGAGCCGGGCTGGAGACGAACTACTCCCGTGGCCCAGTTGCAGCGTCTGCTGACCGGGCCGGGCCACCAGCCGTGCAATACATCGCGCACCGTTGCCACACTGTTCGGCCTCGCTGCCATCGGCATTGAATATGCGGTAGTGGACGTCGTCACCGCCACGTTTCGGAGCCTCAAGCCACAGCAGCTGATCGAAGCCGATGCCGCGACGACGATCCGCGAGGCGACGAATGCGTTCGGGTGAGGGCAGGGGGACGCCGTCCCCGCGGATCAGCAGAAAATCATTGCCCAGACCATGCATCTTGGTGAACGGAACGTGCATGGTTCGGGAGTGGCTCAACGGGGATCCGGACTGAACGCGAGAGAGAAGTATAGCGGGCGCAGGTCGGCGTGGACTTTTGTTAAATCGGCCGCTAATGTGACGCGTCCGTCGCGCAGCGGCGGACAACAAACCCAAGAAAAACAAGGGTAGCCGATTCATGCGTCACATCATGGTTCTGAATTCCAAGGGCGGCAGTGGCAAGACCACCATCGCCACCAGCCTTGCTGCCTACTACGCCGGTCGCGATGAAAAGGTCACTCTCGTCGACTGCGACCGTCAGGGTTCGAGCCTCGACTGGCTGGAGCGCCGGCCTGAGACCCGACCGAAAATCACCGGCGTGGCCGGTTTCGACCAGGGTATGCGTGCCGTGCCCCGCAATACTGATGTCGTGATCATCGATGCACCGGCTGGTTGCCACGGCCGCGATCTCCACGACCTGGTTCGCCGCGTGGAAACCGTTGTCGTGCCCGTCCTGCCATCCACTATCGATATCACCGCGTCCAGCAAGTTCATCGACGAGCTGCAGGAGGTGGGCAAGGTCGAGCGTAAGGAAGTGAAACTGGCGGTGGTCGGCAATCGCGTGAGGGAGTCCACGCTGATCTCCCAGGAATTGGACGACTACCTGAGCAAGCTCCGGATGCCCTACGTTACCAAGCTCCGGGAAGCGCAGAACTACGTCCGCGCCTACACCCGGGGCCTCGGTATTCACGAACTGCCCGAGTACCTGGCATGGCCCGATTGGGAGCAGTGGAAGCCCCTGGTCAGTTGGCTGAACAGCAAGCGAAGCCAGCCCCAGTAGGCGCTCCTACCAAGCGCTCCTACGCAGGCGCAATCGGGTTGGCTGATCCTGTCATCGCCAGGCCCCGCTCATAGGCCATGGATGCGGACTCGGCTTCTCCGACCCGGGCCATGAGCTGACCCAGCGCCCGGTAAGCCTCCGGTACCGGGCGAATCGCGAGACTGGCCTCAATGTAGCTTCTGGCCTTGCCCCAGAGCTGATGGCGCACACTGGCCCGACCTGCCGCCAGCAGCAGGGCGGGATCTTCCGGCCGCTCCTTCAGCCACGCTTCGATGCGCTTGAGATGGGCCGAGGGATCGGCGGCCGCGAGCTCGCCGTAGAGGTCGATGAGCGCCTCACTCCAGTCTTCCTTGAGCGTGCGGCGGATTTCCACTTCGGCATCTTCCGTGGCGCCGCAGCTGATCAGCGCCTTCGCCCGGGTCAGGGTCAGGCGGGGCTCGCGACGCAGGTGCCGGGGAATGTCCTCCCAGACCCGGTCAAGCGCCACCCGGTCCAGGCGGACGCTGGTCAGGATGTTGCCGTAGGCATCCACACTCCACTCGTCCAGCATTTCAGCCGGCACGTTGCCGCGCCGGCGCAGGAGCGGCAGGAGTTCAGCCAGTGGCTGCCACTCCCGGCGGCGATAGTGGAGCTCACCGAGGAGTTTCAGCGCCTGGGCATGGGTGGGGTGGCGCTCCCGGACCCGGTTCAGGCTGGCCAGCGCTTCCGCGTACTGGCCATCCTCAAGCTGCAGCTCCGCCTGGGTCAGCAAGACCGCGTCCTGGGCGGCGGGCTCCTTCTCACAGGCCATGCGCAGCCAGCCATCGCGCCGGTCCCTGTCGCCCTGCATCTGCGCCGCGCGCGCGGCCGCCAGGTAGTTCAGCAGCGGTGTTTCCGACAACCGTGCACCCCTCGTCAGGAGCCGCTCGCCCCGCGCCAGCCGGCCCTCGGCCAGAGCGATGTATCCCTGGGTGGCCTGACGTCCCGCGTAATTGCTGCGGGCCGTCGCCCAGGCTTCACCCAGCCGGCGCGGGGCTCGCCACACCTGGACCAGCAAGCGGATTGCCAGGTATCCCAGCACGAGCCCCAGCGCGAGGATCGGGACCGAGGTCTCGAGGATGTAGCCCCGGAAATTTATCAGGACATAGCCGTTGTCTGGCAGCACGAGGTGCGTCGCAAGGGTGCCGACGATCAGCGCCAGGACAATCACCAGTCCAACCTTCATCGCACGCCCCGCTTAACCACGGCCGCGGGCGGGGCGGGAGTGCTGAGACGGAGCAGAGCGTCCAGTGAGCCGGAGATATCCGGCAGTTCCTCCGGAAGGCGCGCTGCGGAAAGGTCGGTCAACGATTCGAGAGCGGCCTGTACCTCGGCAGAGGTCAGGTCGAAGTGTTCCCGCAACCGGTTGCTTGCTGCCTCGACGGAGCGGCGGTACATGCCCGCGTCGCCCCGCATGATCGCGAGTTGGGCGAGTTGCAGTTCCAGGTCAAGACTGCGAATCAGGACGGTCTCTTCGGCCTCCGAGAGCAAGGGTGCAACCGGATCATCAACGCGGCGCACACTAACGAGGCTTGCGAGGGCCGCACGAGTGGCGGCCAGGGCGCGGTCTAATCCAGTAAGCGGCGCTGCGGGCTTTTCGGGCTGGGCGCGGAACGCCTCGGACGCCGAGATCTTCAGGGGCAGCGTGTCCAGGCTGTCCGACAAACTGCCGAGTCTAAGCACGATGCCTTCAGTGTCGGGGCGGGGCACGGCCTTGAGACCATTGAGTTCTTCGGCAAGCAGCCGGCGCACCGGCGTCAGGCGCGGGTCGTTCAGCTCGCCAAGGGCATCGTCGGCCAGACCCAGCGCCGTCTGCGCGACGGCGACATCGCCGGCCAGACCGAGCTGGGCATTGGCAATGCGCATGTAGTGTTCGGACTCAGCCAGGAGCCAGGCAGCGCGCACCTTGTCGCCGGCCCCGACGAACCGGTCGATGTTCTCCTCAAGCTGGCCGACGCGGGCGGGAAGTTCACCGAGGGACTCGGTCTCCCGGGTCACGCGCTCCCGCAGCCGGTCCATATCATCGTCCAGCAGGCGCCGGCCGTTGGAGACCTCATCGAGCCGGGCCCGGAGTGCGGCGAGCTCAGAGCTGGTGGCGCCGGCATTCTCCCGCAGCTCCGAGACCCGCTGGCCGATCCCGGAGCGCTGCTCCACCCACACGTAGCCGGCGACGGCGACAGAAACGCCAAGGGCGACCAGCGCGGCGGTGGTGGGCAGGCGGGAGCTCGTCATGCCGCTATTTTGCCAGCGAAACGACCGTGTAGGAGCGCCTTTAGGCGCGTTATCTCTTTCCGTGTCGCGCTTAAAGGCGCTCCTACACGCCGCTAGCCCCCGGCGCGCAAGCGTCGCTTCACATCGCCGACATGTCGCCGGCTGACCTGCAGCGGGGGGAAATCGGCTTTGAGCCGGACCAGCCAGGCACCGCTGTCGTCCCGGTCCAGCCTGTCGAGCCAGGCCACCGCGACCAGCGCATTCCGGTGAATCCGGAGAAAACGCTCCCCGAACTCATCTTCCAGATCCTTGAGGGGCTCGTCGAGCAGGGCCTCGCCCCCGGCGTAGTACGCCGTGACGTACTTCTGATCGGCCTGAAAACAGAGGACGTCGTCCACGGGGATCATCTGCAGGCCACGGGGGCGCTGCACGCAAAGATGGGTGCGCGAGGCGGCACCAGGAATCCGGAGCAGCTGGGCGCGGCCCACCCGGGCGGCATGCTCCAGCGTCTGCTGGAGGCGCTCCCGGCGGACCGGCTTCAGCAGGTACCCCACCGCCTGGGCTTCAAAGGCCTGGATGGCGTACTCGTCATAGGCAGTGGTGAACACGACGGCGGGCCGGCTTTCCCAGCCGGCCAGCTGGCTCGCGACCTGCAGGCCGTCGACGCCCGGCATGCGGATGTCGAGCAGGACCACATCGGGCCGCAGTGTGTTGCAGAGCTCGAGAGCTTCCTCCCCGTGGCTGGCTTCGCCGACCACACGAAAGCCCTCCAGGTCGCCCACCAGCTGGCGCAGGCGGCTGCGGGCCGGGGGTTCGTCGTCGACGATCACGACGCTGGCAGGCTCGACACTCATGCGTAGCTGCGGACCCCGCTGGCCGGAAAGGTGACAGTGACGGTGTAGCGGTCGGACCCTGCCACTACTACCAGTGTTCCATCCTGGCCGAAGGCAAGCTCCAGACGCTCGCGAATGTTGTCCAGCGCCAGCCCGTGGCCCGGACGGGACGCCAGACCCGCCGGCGGCAAAGGGTTCGTGACGGCAATGCGGATCAGCTTGCCATCGGCTGCGCCGGAAACCGAGATCACTCCGGGTTGGGGCGACGGTTCGATGCCATGGTAGATAGCGTTCTCCAGCAGGGGCTGAATCGTGAGTCCGGGAATCTCCGCCGTGGCCGGCAAGGTGCCCAGTTGCCAGTCCACCCGCAGACGCGGCCCCAGCCGGTGCTGTTCCATGCGCTCATAGACCCGGGCGATTTCCAGCTCCTCCTGTAACGGGATGAGCTGACGCCCGTCCCGCAACGAGGCGCGGAACAGATCGGCCAGATCCTCCACGGCCTGTTCCGCCGCCACCGGATTCGAGCGGGTGAGGGATGCAATGGTATTCATGCTGTTGAAGAGAAAGTGGGGGCGGATCCGGGCCTGCAGCGCATTCAGCCGGGACTCGGCCTCGCGGCGCACATTCCGTTGCCACTGCTGGGACACATAGAAATAGCGCAGCAGCGGTGCCATCACGAGCGTGGCGATGGCGAGATTCCGGGTCAGAAAGGACCAGTGGTCGGTCGGGAACCAGCCGCCCCCGGTGTCGGGCCCGGCGCCGAGGAAACGGCCGAGCCAGAAGGCCGTCTCGGAGACTGCCGCGACGCAGGCCATCACCACCCCGTAAGTCACCACGCTGCCTTCCGGCACCGCGAAGCGGGTGAGCCACTGGCGCAGCCCGCACAGGATGGCCGCCGCGATCAGGCCGATCCAGAGCAGCAGCAGCGCTGCCTGGGACAGGTGGGAATAGAACGCAAACCAGCCCGGCTGGCCGGCAAGTGTCAGAAGCAGGGCCAGCAGCTGGGAAGCGAGGACGACGCCAAAGACGGCCAGGGGCGAGCAGAGATCCGGAAGCGTGAAATGGTCAGGTTTGCCCGTCTGGCCGCCGCTACTTTTTGCTGCAGGCCTGGTCGACTGCGCGGCTGGCGTTGGCACGCTCGACATCGAGTTCCTCGTCAGTCAGGTAAATGCGCTCACCGTCCGGGCCGGGCTTGTAGAGCCGCTGTGCACTGCCGTACTTTGCCATACGATCGTTGGCCGCCGCGCAGATGGCCTCCCGCTCGGCAAGGACCTTGAGCCGGTCTGCCTTGGCAGCCGCCGCCTCGGTTTGCGTCAGGTCTTCCCGGACCGTCGCCGCGGCGTCCAGCTCCGACTCGGCCTGGACCCGGGCCTGCACCGCTGCCTTGTCCGTCTTGCGGAAGCGGATCGCCAGCTCCTCAGCGCTGCTGTCCAACGGGGGCTGATCGCTGAAGTGCGGGACGCCCTGGGCATCCACCCACTTGTACACCGATGCCTCCTGCGCCACTGACGTGGACGCGGCGAAGCCAGCAATGCAGAGCACCAAAAAACCGGCCGGGGCAGACAGGCGCTTCATGACGGCAACCTCACCTCAGAGTGGGGCGATTATGCCACCCGGGCCCTCGGGGAGACTGGATAGGGTTCACGGTCGGCGGATGGCGGGGACTGGGTCCTGGAACCCTGCAATGGGGCGGGATCGGGGGCCTTGAAGGTGGGTGGCTCCGGCGGGGCCGGGCATAACGCCCGGGCGGTCCCCGCCGGAGTCACCCGTGGGGTCACTCAGGTGTAGGCGCTCTCCCCGTGGGACACGGTATCCAGGCCTTCGCGTTCCTGGTCCTCGCTGACCCGCAGGCCGATGGTCGCCTTGACCAGGGCGAAGCCGATCACGGAGACCACCCCCGACCAGACGACCGTGGTGCCCACCGCCCACAGCTGCGCGATGAACTGGGCGGACATGGAGTAGGGCGCCACCTCATTGGCCACGTAGTCGTAAACGCCGGTGCCACCGAGTGAGGGGTCGCAGAACACGGCGGTGAGCAGCGCTCCGGTGATGCCGCCGACGCCATGGACACCGAAAACGTCCAGCGAGTCGTCGTAGCCCAGCATTGCCTTGAGCTTCGTCACCGCCCAGAGACAGACCAGGCCGGCGATGAGGCCGATGATGATGGCGCCCATGGGGCCGACCCACCCGCAGGCTGGCGTGATGGCCACGAGACCGGCGATCGCGCCGGAGGCTGCTCCCAGCATAGTCGGCGTGCCCCGGAAGGCCCACTCGGCAAAAGACCAGGCGAGTGCTGCAGCGGCGGTGGCGAGGATGGTGTTCGCAAACACCTGGGCAGCGAGGCCGTTGGCTTCGAGGTTGGAGCCCACATTGAAGCCGAACCAGCCCACCCACAGCAGGGACGTACCGATCATGACCATCGGCAGGTTGTGAGGCTGGAAGGACGACCGGCCAAAGCCGACGCGCTTGCCCAGGAAATAGGCTCCCACCAGCCCGGCGATGCCGGCATTGATGTGCACCACCGAGCCACCGGCGAAGTCCAGCGCGCCCTTCTGGAACAGGAAGCCCGCTGTCGCCTGGGCGGCTGCCCCGGCCGCCGCGTCGGTGTAGGCATCCGGCCCCGCCCAGAACCACACCATGTGGGCAATGGGCAGGTAGGAGAAGGTGAACCAGATCACCACGAACACCAGCACCGCCGAGAACTTGATGCGCTCCGCGAAGGCGCCAACGATCAGGCAGGGCGTAATGCACGCGAAGGTGAGCTGGAAGACGAAGTAGGCCATTTCGGGCACATAGACGCCCTTCGAGAAGGTGGCGGCGACCGACTCGACGGTCAGGCCACTCATGAAGAGGCGGTCGAAGCCCCCGAAGAACGCCGAGCCGCTGGTGAAGGCGATGCTGTAGCCGTAGACGGCCCAGAGAAGCGCTATCAGGCAGAAGGTCATGAAGACCTGCATCAGGACCGACAGCACGTTCTTCGACCGGACCATGCCGCCGTAAAACAGTGCCAGCCCCGGAATGGTCATCAGGATGACCAGCATCGTTGAGGTGAGGAGCCAGGCGGTGTCACCCTTGTCCGGCACCGGCGTATCGGCGCCGAAGACCAGGCCCGGCGTCAGCAGGCTGGCGAAAAGGAGGGCTGGTGACGCCAGGCGCAACGCCTGGCGCGACCGGGTCAGAAGGTTCTTGAGTTGCGTCACGGTGTTATCTCCTGGGCGAAGCTTTTTCTGGCGGGAAGTGGGGCGCAGGCGCGGGCTAGACGGCTTCGCCGCCGGTTTCCCCGGTCCGGATCCGGACCACCTCGTCCAGCTGGGTGACGAAGATCTTGCCGTCGCCGATCTTGCCGGTCCGGGCCGTGTTGACGATCGCTTCGACGACCTGCTCGACGATATCGTCGGTCACGGCCAGTTCCAGCTTGGTCTTGGGCAGAAAGTCCACGACGTACTCTGCGCCCCGATAGAGTTCGGTGTGGCCGCGCTGGCGGCCATAGCCCTTGACCTCGGTGACGGTGATGCCCTGCACGCCCATTTCGGTGACGGCCTGGCGCACATCGTCGAGCTTGAAGGGCTTGATGATGGCGGTGATGAGTTTCATGGTCCGAACTCCTGCGGGCCAAGGCTGAAGTTCGTCAAGGCGTGTTTCGCCATGAAAGCGCTCCTAAACTTGCTTGTTTGCTCTGGACGGGACTGGCACGATCATCGCGCCGACCACATCCGCATTAAGCATGATGCGTGCCAAGTTCAGCTAAGCCGGCCCCGCCCCGCGGGGGCGCCGGCCTCAGGGTGCCGCCCCGGGTTTTTGCACCAATACAGGGCGCCGGCGAGAGCGGGTTGAGTCGTTAGAGAGCGTAGCTAAGCAGCAGGAGCAGAAAACCATGGATGCGAAGTTTGTTGAAGACCTGGCCCGCAAGCTGGCGGCCAATGTGCCCGGGAGCGTCCGGGCGCTGCAGGCTGACCTGGAACGGAATTTCGAGGCCCTGCTCAGCAGCACCTTCGAGAAACTGCAGCTGGTGAGCCGGGAGGAGTTTGACGTGCAGCGCCGGGTGCTGGAACGCACCCGGGAAAAGCTCACCCGGGTCGAGGCGGACCTGAAAACCCTCGAAGAAAAGCTGGCTTGCGCCTCGCCACCACCCTGACCCGCGCCCAGCTGGGGCTGAAGGCTCCGGAGGTCGCGGTCGAAGCCCACGTGGCCGGGGGCCTGCCCCAGTTCACCATCATTGGCCTGATCGAGACGGCAGTCCGGGAAAGCCGCGACCGGGTCCGGGCTGCCATTCAATCGTCGGGCTTGACGTTTCCTGACGGCCGCATCACCGTTAACCTCGCGCCCGGGGACCTGCCCAAGTCGGGCAGCGGCTTCGACCTCGCCATTGCCATCGCAATTCTCGTGGCCTCCGGGCAGGTGAGCCACCGGCGCGTGGCTGGCGTCGAGTTCCTGGGGGAGCTGGCGTTTTCCGGGGTCCTGCGTCGTGTCCCGGGCCTGATCCCCGCACTCCTCAAGGCGCGGCAGGCGGAACGTTTGGCGATCGTCCCGGCGGCGGGCGTCGTCGAGGCCGCCCTGCTCGGCGGCGACCGGATCCGGCTGGCCAGCGCATTGCGGGAGGTGGTGAGTTATCTGAACGGCACGGGGGAACTTCCCGCGCCGCCCCCGGCGGAGCTGCCGCCGCCTGGTGCCCAGGTGGAACTCGAGGACTTGGCGGACGTGAAGGGCCAGGCGGCGGCCCGCCGTGCCCTCGAAGTGGCGGCCGCTGGCGGCCATCACCTGCTCCTGGTCGGACCGCCGGGCACCGGCAAGACCATGCTCGCCCGCCGCCTCCCGGGTCTGCTGCCTGACCTCAGTGACGGTGAGGCGCTGGAGTCGGCTGCGATCCAATCCCTGGTCGGGGGTATCCTGGAGTTTCGGCGCCGGCCGTTCCGCGCCCCGCACCACACGGCGTCGGCGGCGGCCCTGGTCGGTGGCGGGGGCAATCCACGCCCCGGGGAGATCTCCCTGGCCCATCGCGGAGTGCTGTTCCTGGATGAGCTGCCCGAGTTCTCCCGGCCCGTGCTGGAAGCATTGCGGGAGCCTCTCGGCACCGGCCAGATCACGATTGCCCGGGCGCTCCGCACCGTCGAGTACCCCGCCGAGTTCCAGCTGGTGGCGGCAATGAACCCCTGTCCCTGCGGCTACGCCGGCGACCGGGAGCTGGAGTGCCGGTGCACGCCGGACCAGGTGCGGCGGTATCAGATGAAAGTGTCGGGGCCCTTGCTCGATCGCGTGGATCTGATCGTCAGCGTCAATCGGAGCGCGTTGCGCGCCGGAGAGACGGAAGGCTCGGCAACCGTCCGGGCTCGCGTGGCCAGCGCGGTCGCCCGCCAGAGCCGGCGCAGCGGCTGTCAGAACGGGCGTCTCTCGGCGCAGGGCTTGCGCACCCATTGCGGCTTCGACCCGTCAGGGGAGGCCTTGCTCGAAGCGGCCGGCCGCCGTTTCGCGCTGTCCGCCCGGGCCCAGGATGGGGTGCGGCGTGTCGCGCGCACGCTGGCTGATCTGGCTGGCACGGACGCAATCGGAACGAGTGAGGTGGCAGAGGCGATCAGTCTGCGGGCCGAGCGGGTTCTGGGGACGGGCTCCACGGTTCGCTAGACGGGACGCACGTGCTGCGGGCCAGCCGCCCGCCGGATGCAGGGCGCCCAGTTCACCTGAGGGCCGAAGCCGAGAGCGGCGAGAGTGCCAAAGGTCGATCCGCTGAGGCTAACGGTGGGTGACACCGTGCCGACCCAGAAGCTGACGTCCCGATCCCCGACGCCAAGGCCCGTGGAGAAACGGCCGAGTGCGGCCGTTTCAAACCAGTACTGGGGGGCATTCCCGGTGTTGGACCAGGCAGTCGCGCCCACGCTTTCCAGGCCCTGGGAGAAGGTGACTCAAAATCCGTTGACTGAAGACTTGTCCGAGCGGTGGTCAGACCGGGATCGAACCGGCTGATCAACTGGTTACGACTTGTACTGATGCGGTCGATGAGACTGGCAACCTGCGGCCAGGAGCCACATAGGAGCCAGCAGGGACAAACAAAGCCGGTGTGGCGGAATTGGTAGACGCACGGGACTCAAAATCCCGCGACCGCGAGGTTGTGTCAGTTCGAGTCTGACCACCGGCACCAGACAATAGACAGAGAATAGGCGTTTCAAACACTCCAACCGCTGAGTCTGCCAGCCCCGGATCCCGGCCGCCACGGCCGTCGGGCCGGCCTGCTTCCCGCCGCGCCGGCCCACGAGCCGGCAAATCACCCCGATGCCGCCGGATTTGTGCACCGCAGACCGCCAGCCGCGCAGGCGGCGACCCCGGCGTCGTGAACCCGACCCGGCCGGCAGCTGCCGCGCCGCCAGGTGCCCGAGGATCTGCCCGATCACCGCCGGGTCCTCGATACTAGCGATCACCTTGACCTTCCCCCCGCCCCGCCCCGCCAGCGGCTGTGGGGCGCGAAGACCCCGTGATAGCGGGTCAGGTCAGCGACAGCCGGCCCGTGGCGATGGCCGGCCTGGCGATTCAGCGGCACAGCCGCTCCACTTTCTTTCTCTCATCGGCACCGGCCGCTACGCCCGCGTGCAGGGAGAAGCCGTCGGCGCTGGCGAGAAAGGGCTTGGCCGGTTGGGGCAGCGGCGTGCCCGGCAGGCTCCGCAGCGTGAAAGCCTTCTGCCCCGCCCGGGGCCCCAGCGCGATGCGGTAGGTGATCGAGTGGCCGAGCAGGCTGTCGAGGACGGTCTCTTCCCGGTCGAGGTTCAGGTGGCTGCGCTCGGCGTCCCGCGTCAGCCAGCCCCGCCGTTGCAGGTGCCGGCCGACACGGCGGGTGATGGTCGCGAGGAGCGCGTCCAGCTCGGCCCTGGTCGGCGGCGGCACCCGCCGAAACTCCAGCCGATCATTGCCCCGGATGTAGGCCCCGTCCAGCACCAGCAGGGCAGACACTGAGGGGCTGTCGAAGCGGAGCAAACCGCGACGCCGGACAGCACACGAGTCTGCGTGGAGACTGACGAAAGCCAGACTCAGCCGCTGTGTTCCGCGAGCATGCCAAGCGCCTCGCGTGGTGTGAGGATGCGGATGCCTTGGAAGCTGCCTAGGGTCAGCAGATCGGCATCGCCGGAGACGATGAGGTCGGCCCTGGCACTGAGTGCGGCAGCGAGCACCTGATCATCATCGGGATCACGGGCCACACGCGGCGACTCGGCGGGCTCGACGAGTTCGACAACCTCCAGGTAATCGGCGAGCACGGCGCGCGGCGTGTTGCCAATCGCTGCCAGTTGTCGCGTGGCGGCCGGCCGGGTAAGCACGTCGGTGAGTTCGGCGAGGAGGACCGGACTGCTGTAGAGCTGTGCGGCTGGGGGCGCGCGCAGGGCCGTGAGGAGCTGATACGGGAGACCGCGCCACAGCAGCGCGGAGATCACGACATTGGTATCAAGGACGATCCGCACCGGTGCCGCCGCTGCGTGTCCGACGTTCGGCGCGGGCAGCCTTGATCTCGGCCTGCATCTGCTCTTCGGTCAGCGGCGCGACGCCGGCGGCTTCGAGCGCGGGGGCAATGGCGAGCAGCCGGTCGAACGCCGCCTGCTTCCGGGCTTTGGCAGCCAGGAAATCCACGAAATCCTCGACCTCGGCACGCCGCTCGGGGGGCAGTGCCTTCAGCTTCTCAAGCGGCAGTTGTTCGGCCTGGGCGTTCATGGGCGGCTCCTGGATGTTGGCTGGCGCGCAGCTAGCGGTCCTCGCCGGCGACAAATCTTAGCACTGGTCCTGACGCAGTTTGGTGGACGGTTCGGCACTTTGCCGGGCCGGTTGCCGGGCCGGGGGCTGACTGGCCCCCACCAGACTCCGCCGCCGCTCCGACACTA
>Ga0209181_10005769_pt1 | contig 17700 bp, 19 predicted proteins | sample MAT05_FD_187208 | JGI IMG/M metagenome (GOLD analysis project Ga0209181, IMG submission 187208) | Freshwater microbial communities from Lake Fryxell liftoff mats and glacier meltwater in Antarctica - MAT-05 (SPAdes) (version 2) | ecosystem: Environmental > Aquatic > Freshwater > Ice > Liftoff...
AGAAGTAGCAAGTCGGCCACTGCAGGTTCCATCGCGCTGCTGGCTTATTCCGCGCGCATGGCAGGCAAGAGGCGCGGTAACATTTGCAGCATTGTTCGGTGTGAACCTAGGCCTCGGTTGGCGGACTCGCGTCGTGTCGCATTCGTTCTGGTTCCTTATTGCACTCGCGATTGCCGCCTGGGATTTGTCGACCAACGTCTCGGCGTTCAGTGTCTTTGCACTGGTCCGTGCAGTCCCGGTTGTGATTCTAGCTCACCAAGCGGATGTTACGCGATCGCATTCGAGCATCCCTGACGCTAAACGGCTACGAGAGCTCGCCCGTGATCGGACATTCCTTCGGTTCGTAACCTTGCTCATCGTTGGGTCTGCAGTTTCGCTTTACGCGTAGTCCGAAAATTCATTTTGCTCGGAGACTGAGTACCATGCCTTCAACAAATAGTGGGGGACCTGAAGTTGCCGTCGTCGGGCGACGCTCATCAGTTTCGCTCATGGTGAAGCTCATGACCGCTCTGACGTTCTTGCCGAAAAAAGCACAGGCTTCGAAAAAATTCGAATCATCGCCTCCGAACGACGCGAGAGTGGTTCCCGACTATCGAGCAGCGCGGGTGTCGGTACTTCCGGTCGACTATCCCAATCCGGCGTACTTGCCATCCGGCTATCGCTTTTCTTATGCAACACGACGAGTGCAAGCGGGTTTCCGTTCTAAGGATGAAGTGCTTCTGCTTTATGGCGATCCAATGCTCAAGACGGCGTATCCCTTTCCGTTTCATGTGTGCATGACCAAGCATCCTGAGAACGCATTTGCCGGAACTGAATTGGCCACTTCGGCTGATGTGCTTTTGACTATTCGAGGATTGAGTATCGTCGGTCAGTACTACGATGGCATGTGGCTACCTACCGATAGCGGTACGATAAGAACTCCCAACGGACAGTGGCTGACATGGGACCGCTCGAATGGTCATATGTTGGTCGCTCGAATCAATGGCATTACGGTCGGGGTTCGTGGATATCGGCTTGCGGGTGTGTCAAAGTCGGAACTCCTTCGAGTTGTCGAATCAATTCGCTAGGATCATTACACGATGCTTTTCAGCTCAGATGCGACCGCTCAGTTCCTGCAGTGTGTGATGCTCGGTGCCGTGGGGATAGTCTTTGTTAGCGCTGCGGTCGCAAAGGTGCTACAACCAGGAGGCGTTCGCCGAACCTTGCAGGCGCTAATGAAGGGTCCCTTGCCGTTGGTGGCAACTCTTCTGGCCGCCTTTGAGTTGCTGCTTGGTTTTGCACTGCTGACGGGAGGGGTGGCTCATTTGCCGTGGTAGTCGCGGTTGGGACTTTGCTCGTTTTCACGGCGATCCATGTACGACTAGTTGCTCTCGGTTTCACGCACGACTGCGGCTGCTTTGGTGAGTCCAATCGGCGACCCGCTCCCTGGAAGCTTCCAGCGCGCAACGCTGCGCTGATCGCGCTTTTGATGTCAAGCCTTCCGCTGAGCCGATGGCCTGTTGCCGGACATGCGCTGATTGGTGCAAGTGTCGGCGTACTGTTGATGTTGGCACTAATCGCGAGATATCGGCGGCGTGAACGCTACTTTGTTCGCGCTTGGCAACTTGACACATAACCATGAGGTAATCGATCAATGTCCAGCGGATTCTTTGCATCCTACCTGTTCCTCTGGGTGCTAGTAATCGTCCAATTCGTCGGATTGCTCTGCTTGTTCCATTACCAAGGGAAAGCTTTGATAACGTCGCTTTCGCGGAACCAAGAGCACGGCCCAGAGGTTGGGGCGCGCGGCCCCGTTTTTACGCCGCAATCAATCGCGGGAAGTCCTCTTCCCCTAGGTGGCGTCTCGCCGCGTCCGCGGGCCATTATGTTCACGTCATCGAATTGCTTACCGTGTGAACATGCGATGGATGCCGTCGGAAAGCTCCGAACTGTAGCCGGATGGCCTCCCATAACCGTGGTCTGTCGAGGTAGTTCGGAAGAAGTCGCTGCGATTACTCAACTGCGCGGCCTTGATCCAACATTAGTTGTCGCCGACAAGAATGGACAGATCGGACGGCTGTGGAGCGTGGTGTCTGTGCCATTCCTTGTTGCCCTCGATGACAACGGAGTCGTCGTCGCACGCGGCAATCCAAGTACGGGCGGACGCTTGAAAGAAGTCTTGTCGACGATACGGATGGCAGTTGAAAATACACATGGAAGCGCAGTTCTTACTCTTGGCTGAAAGGGACCACCATGAAACTCCTCGAACTTGTTTTCGTTCGCACGACGCAATTGTTGAATAAGTTCGGTCCAGTCGCTCAGGGCATGTCGCGTCGGGTTTTCGTCACTGGTGTCTCGATCGCCTCACTTTCAGTGGTGAATGCGGATTCCGCGAGAGCATGCTGTTACGGTTTCGGATGGTGCGACAATGCGTTGCTCGGACAAAGCAGCACGACAGAACAACCCCATGGCCCGGCGGCGGTGGCAGGAACCTCATGGTCTGACTACCGGGTCGTGGATGGTTGTCCAAGCGGCTGTGAAGACTGCTTTGACTGCGGATGTCCGAGCGGTAACAATTGTTGGGTGGGCGAGTCTTGCCCTGGCACCTGCTGCGATTGTTATTGCTACGGACCACCAGTTTACGGATGTATCTACTACGTCGGGGACTAGTGCCGGAAAGCGAACCTCATATGCACAACTTGTTATCACGATTATTATGCGCAGTTGGAGCGCTGTTAGCATCGCTCTCGAGCGCGCCAAACAGCCAGGTTACTGCGCAGCCCCTTCAGACGCTCGTAACGAGCGCCCAACCCCGAATTAGTATCGGAGTGGCCGACGGCGCTTCAGCTGAATTGTTTAGTGGCGTTTCAGATGCGCTACAGTGGTCGGACGGCAGCATTATAATCGCCCACTGTGGCTCAAACGAGGTGCGCATTTTCGACTCGAAAGGCGCCTATTCTCTGAGCTTGGGCCGCCGTGGTAATGGTCCGGGCGACTTTGCGTACCTCCGACGAATTTTCCCGGGCGGTGGCGACAGCATCGCTGCATTCGATGGAATGCCCAACTTCCGCCTGACGCTCTTTACGACCAAGGGCAAAGTAGGCCGCGTCGTGTCCATTCCAGGCCGCATTGATGTGTTATCGCGCCTGCGGGACGGCACTTTTGTGGGGAGGGTTGCTGGTCCGCCGTCTCCTGAACCGGGAGTCCAGCGGCGACCGATCACGTTGTATCGCTTGGACGGCTACGGAACGATCATGGACTCGCTGCGAAAGGAAGTCGGCACTGAGGTTGAAGTGAGCGCGACGCGCGGGCCAACGCGCCTTCTCAGCCTGGGAAGATCTGGTGTCACTGCAGTTTTACCGGACCGTGTTGTGCTCGGCGCGCAGGAAGGATCATTCACGGAGTATTCGCCGACGTTCGCCCCACTCCGGATTGTAACGACAGTGACAAAGGCCGAGCCCGTGACACCCCAAATGCAACGTGAGTGGCGGGCGGGGTTGCCCGAACTAATTCCGAGTGGCGGTACCAGACCCCCGTACGCTGATGCGTTCGCGCCGATGGCACCGTCGTACCGCGACCTCAAGGCTTCCACAGATGGACAGATATGGGTTCAAGACCCAACGCGCCCAGGCATGTACCCGCTGGTGTGGACTTCCTACAAAGATGGGAAAGCCGTTGCGCGAGCCGAGCTGCCTCCAAGATTTGCGCCGACACAGTTTGGAACCAACTGGGTGCTCGGTGTTGCATTTGATCATGACGGTATCGAACGAGTTCAGATCTTTGACCTGATAGCTGCACCGCTTTCCGGTCGCAAAGTTACGCCGCATCTGGGCCAGCCCCCAGACGTCGTTCGTTGTGGACCGTGGGTGAGCAAATAAGCACTGTCACAACGAGGGACAAAAAAGGCGGATTCCATGCGTTTCAACTTCTTCGTTCTTCGGGCAGCATCTGCATTGGTGACGCTCCCAATCGCGTTTGCCCGTCAGCCAACTTCAACGACCATAGTGAGCGGTAAAGTAGTGGACGCAGGTTCGCGCCTGCCGCTTGGCGGTGCTTTTATCTCATTTCAAACTGCGAAGGATACAGTGCGCACAGACAGCACTGGTCATTTTCGGATATCAGTGCCGCGAACCGCTTCGATACTACTCGTGTGGAAGGATCGCTACCAAGACTTCAAATTCCCGGACGCCACTCTAACGACTGAAACACTGAGAGCCGATATCGAGCTGCGGGCGGATCCTCCCGCGCGGACTCGCGTCCCGTCGGGAGCCATGATTGTGCCGTTTCTCTGGATAGTCCGGGATGCGCCGGATACGCTCCGCGTTCTTGACAGCAGTTTGCGTCTTCTGTATCCAGAATCGCTGTATGTGACTTACCGATCTCAGTCACATCCGCAAACCGGTATGAGTTATGGGCTCGCCGGATCCAACGGCGTCATCGTTGCAATCAAGAAGTAGCCAGATGTCAGCGCATTACTCCCCCCAAAATTCGCTTTGTGTATTCGATGCCATCGCGTTTTTTGCTTGGTAGGTATTACCAACGCTCCGTCAATCTTGAACAATTTCACCACCGCATCGCCGTCATAGTTCGCATCGGAAGACTGGCAATTCATCGCCAACCATTGTCCGTTAATGCACCAACGGCCTTCGAATCCGGGACAGGGGACACCGATTCTGCCAATGAACGCCGTCTCAGCGAACACATCAGCGAACGCGAAGTCTCCGGCAATGCCAAGCGCCCAAATGCGGCCTTTGCGATCAACGCCAATTGTATTTCCAGCACTCAGGATCGGGATTTTTTCCGACTTGATTTTCTCCGTAAGATCGGCGATGCGCGCAGACGAAGTGCCACCGCGGAAGATCGGAGAACGTCTGACCAGTTCGACGGCGGCGGCAATGCGTTTCGGCGACAGCTTTGGCGCGGGATCGTTTCGCGAGAGCACCCGAACGAGTTGGCCTGTCCACGAATACAGACCAATGGGATAGCTGTCGGAATGCGCAACCAGAAATCCGCCCGAGCATTCTCCGAAGTCGGCGTTCAACGAGCTGATGTCACGTTTTCCAATCGCGGCGCAACTGAAAACGTATCCGATGCTTCCAGGAGTGGTTTGAGCGCGACGGAGTCTATTCGTGTTATCACTATCGCTGCTGCGGCGCTCGCCACCTGAATGCCAAGTATGCCATGTGACGTTTGAACGAGGGGGGCGAACACCTGTTTTGAAACGATCGTGCGTTGCAATTCTCCCCGAAAACTCCATTCAGAAAAACGAAGCAGTGCCGAATCCCACAGTAGTCTTCGAGGTCGACCCGCTGGCCTGCCCGACATGTCGCGGGCCCATGCGGATCATCGCGTGCATCACCCAGGCCTCGGTGATCGACCAGATCCTCGCGCACCTCCGCCCCCGCGCCGCGACGGCAGCCCACGCCGCCGCGCGGAGTCCGCCCTCGACCCGAGGACCGTCTGGACCGGGCCTCACGCGACGACCCGCCGCGGCCGCGGCGGCCCACCGGGCCCGCTGAGTCTCACCTCGACGTCCCCGCCCACGTGCGGGGACGCTCGGCGTGCGCGTCCGTTCCACCGGGGCTTCCGATCCGTCCCCGGGCGACCGGATGCCGACGGGCAACGCCGTCCGGACGGCCAAAGAGACGCGGCGGCGGGCGGCGGGCAGGCCGCCGCGCGCCCGCCGGCCCTCGCGTGGTCGGCGATCGCGCCGTACGTTCGCCGGATACTCGACCGAGCCCGATTGAAATTCCTATCCTGGCCCCGTTCAACGGCATTCGACCGGCGCTTGGAACGAATCCATTGAGCATGGCCGTCTTGGGCGCTGACAACGAAGTCTTTGGCGTCGACTTCGCCACCAGTCAAATCGCTTTCTCGCACGTCCGGGCGCGCCGTGAGCGCGGAGAGTTCGTGCCAGACGATTGGGTCGTGGACGGTTCCAACTCGCATGGAGTGTTTGCCTTGAAGCCCCTTGGAGGTCACAAGGGCCAATGCCTCGGCATGATGATTGAAATTCTGTCGTCCCTTCTCTCCGGCGGAGCATTCGGACATGTGCTCAAACATTTGCATACCGAACCGTTCACCGAACCGCGCGAGATCTCCCACTTTTTCCTGGCGCTCGATCCCGCCGCCTTTGGTGACGTCGAAACCTTTCGAAGTCGCCTCACCGCATACCTGGCGTTCATTCGCAATGAACCGGCTGTGGATTCAGGAAGTGTCATGGTGCCGGGAGATCCCGAACGAGCCGTGTTCTCCATTCGGGCGCAGACGGGAATTCCACTCTCGGAACCAGACCGAACATGCATTCAGCAGCTTATGCGCGAGGAAGCAGCGTTGATCCAGTCCGGCTGATTTGCATAGATCTTACGGTTTGGGAACGAACCCTCCCTTCGGGCCTCCTTCCGATTTCACTCCAAAAATGAACAATTCGCCAGTAAGCGCCGGGGCTCCGGCGCCGGATGGGTGAGAGATTTCCAACGTCGCCCCTGGTCTATAGATCGTGCACTCCTGTCGTCGCGGGCTAATTCGCATGGGGGAGCAACTCGCTCCATGCACCATAATGCGAAGGCCTCGTGACTCATCTTCGTACGGAGTCATCGTGATCATCCACGACCCTACGGGCAATGGCCAGCGCTGCGTTTCGCCTCCATTCAGACGCAAGGCAAGCGCAACCCCTGGCGAGCCGGAATTCAGCGCTCGCAAATCTCGCACACGCTGATACACGTGTATCCCTAAACGAGCATTGCGATCCCCCACGTACAATGTCGTCAGCGAAACGCCGGGAACTTTTGCCCGAACTCGTAACGCGGGCTCGATGCCCACGATGTCCGAACGCATCGTTGACATGGATCCCGCGACGAGATCAACCGGTTTGCCGTCGAGGCCGATCGCTTCGAATTCCACCTTTTGTACCATTTCTCCCACGACCAACTGCATCGGACCGAACGCGCGCAAGGCGACAATAGGCCGACAGCGCACCACGGCGCTGCGAGAGATGGCGTCGAGCGAAATCAGAATTGTTGCATCGGCATTCCTTGTACAATGGACAACCCCGTTTGCCGAGACGGGAATCGAGTCTCCGGAAACCCAATCATAACGCACTCCCGTGACCGGAACATCATCCCCGCTGACGTCGACCGCTCGAACGGGAATGTGCATGGGCTGCATGTTGTTCACCACCAGTGTGTCATTGAGGCCAATGACGAGCCGGTGTGGGCTTGAATCACCGCAACCATTCGCCACGAGCAAAGTGGCAACGGTCACATAGATCAGTATTTGAACTCTCCGCATTCCGGAATGCATCGCACCTCTCGATTTCGCGATAGCTTGGATTTGTTCACCTCGTGAACTCCTTCAGACGTCCTAGCGCAGGTCGCCGTTTTCGCAGACAAGGTAATCATCAACCTACTGAATAGCGACTGCACCCACGGCTGATGGTCGAGACCGCTTTTCGCGCCCTCGTTAAACAGAAGCTCACGTGGAACGATGTTGGCCGGCCGTATCGCGTTGAGAAGTGGGCGCAATCAAAAATGAGCTATGAACGGGAGCACGGACGTTCGTTGCCGGTGATCGAAGGATGGCGCCGATTCAATCTCGCGTTTCATCAATTCTTTCTTACGGATGTTCCCGAGGCACAAGCCCAGGCGCGCGCGGCATTGTCTTCGGCGGTGGGCAGTTTCGATTTGCATGAAGCGATGGAAGCCATTGAGGACATGGTGCGGCTTGGCACCTGGAACAAGATCATGCGCGTGGAAGACGCCGTGTGGGATCCGCGCGGCAAGCGCAGTTTGTTTGCGGGCATGGATATCAAGAAGCCGCGCATTCTGTTTCTGGGCGCGGCCGACGGGTACGAAGCGATGCAACTCGCGGCGATGTATCCCGGCGGCGAAATTGTGCTTGTCGACTACGATGAATTCTGCGAGACCGATCGCTTCGGAAAATTCCCGCTGGATTATCCGTTTTTGGGTGTCGATCCAACCACCGGACATCAACGCGTGTGGTATCGCGACGAGATGCCGATTCAGTTTGATGTTTCCGACATTCGTGACCTGAAATACGGGGCGGAGTTTGATGTCGTGGTGAGTATTGGCCTGCTCGAGCATTTCCCCGATGAACACAAGGCCGAGTGTATCGAGATGCACCGGCGGTTTCTGAAGCCGGGTGGGTATGTGGTGATGACCACACCGCGCAATCAGTTCAAGACGCGTGTGTATTACAACATGTTGTCTGATTTTCTCAATCACGGCTATCGTGAATTGATGGACGTGAATCAGATGGGGTTGTACGCACACGAAGCAGGTTTGAACATATTGCGCGCGGGCGTGATCAAGGCCCACAACGGTTTGATCATGAAAAACCGCTAGTGCGGATTTTTGGCACTGGGGTCAGAGTCGTCATTATGACCGAATTTTTTTGCTACTGGGGTTGCTACTGGGGTCAGAGTGGTCAAAATGACCGCAATATTTTGGTAACCGACTCTGACCCCAATTTCGTTTGACCCCACTTTCGTCGACCCCAATTTCGTTGATCAAATCGGCCCGATGGCGTAATCGATCAACACGCCATTCACGAACGACGCGACCACGCGTTTGCCGTCGTAGATGTAGTTGCGTTTCATGAGGGTCAGCACGCCTTCTTTCGATTCGCTCGCGGTATTCGCGGGGCCTAGCAATGTTTCCACTTCGGACAGCAGCAGGCCTTTGCGTACCGAGGCGAGTGCGTTCGCACCGGATGCCGGTCGATTGCTCGAATTGCCCGACGACATCGGTGCGCTGGCCATCGTCGCGCCCGAGAACTCGACATACGCCGCGAGAGCGCGCATGACGCCATCGGGCGTCTTCGCGTCCGACGGCACCGCGGGTTTGTAGCGGATGTTGAAGCGACTGCCGCTGACCGAACGTTTCGAGCGCAGATTGGCTTCGCGTAGTTCATTGGCCTGCGCTGCTTCGGCGCGGGCTTTGGTGTTTTCACGTTCCCGCGCGGTGCGCAGGTTGTTCAATTCGCGTTCGTAGTCCTTTTTCTTCGCGGAATTTGGTGCGGTTTTGATTGAGTCGCGCAGGGCCCGTTCGGTTTTGCTTTCGCTCGCTTCCGACGCGCTGATATCGTAACCCGCGTTGTCGCCTAGCGTGCCGTATCCGCCGCCGCCGAGTTGGAATTCGATGAGGTCTTTTTTGACGACAATTTTCGTGACCATCACTGTCTGTCCGATCTTGAGCGAGACCGTGTAGTCTTTGGTACGATCGGCAACCTCGCGAAACGAAACCGGAGTCGCTTCCATTGGGTACACGTCGACGCCTCGGCTCGTGCCGGGCATGTCGAGTTTGACGGTGACGGTCTTGCCTTCAAAGGCAGTGCGCAGCGCGGATTCGCTCTGGGCGTAGGCAATGGGCGCGCTTGCGTGAGCGGCGGCAACAGAGGCTATGACGGCTGCGAACAGGCGGCGCATACGGTGTTCTCGGCTAACGGGGTTTGGAGACGGGACGGCTCACACAATATGACGCGTTTGGGCGCGGGAGGTGATGGGTTACATGACTCCGAAACGGCGACGGGCTGGAAGTTGGATTGTGTCGCTGTATCGTCCATACAACCGCTTTCCTCAGGCCCGTTGGCCGAGCGATACCGCGACACCGTTTCGGGTGATTCGCCTGCGTCAGATGCGCAGAAGCTGTGGCAGGTGATCGAAGTGTGCGTCGCGCGCGTACAACACCAGCCCGTGCTGAATCGTCAACGCCGCAATCCAGATGTCATTCGTTGGAATGGGAGTGCCCTGCTGTCGCAGCTGTCGATACACCGCGGCATAGTGGTGTGTAGTCTGCTCATCTGGCGCAATCAAGGAGACGCCGGGTTGAAGAAGAAAGCGACGTAGAGCGCCCTCGTTACGGGCGCCTTGAAAGCCAGCCACAAAACCGGCGCGCAGTTCAGCCAGTACGATGAGCGGAACAATGATTGCCTCGACGCTCTCCAAGGTCTGAACGACGTCGGCATCGCCCCGCGCGAAGTCCACGTAGCGATTTGTGTCGAGCGCGATTCTCATTTCCAGATTCGTGGATCGACAGAATCCTGGTCGCGAATTGCGGCGTCAAACTCCGGGTCTTCAACCCATTTTCCCGCTAGATCGGTCAGGCTGCGTCGCCGGATAAGGTCTGCACTCAGGCCAGTCTCGCGGACCAGTGCCTAGAGGACGACCTCGTTCAAGCTCTGGCCGGATTGAAGGGCGCGCGTGCGTAGGACACGATCCAGATGTGCTGGAATATTGCGAAGAGTGTATTGCATGCACTCATTGTAGGCAATGCCTGCAGGTTCTGCAAGCACGCCGCATCGAGCCGGTGGCGTGGGGGAGACCGTCTCGGAAGGATTCAGGTCCCAGTGCCACCACAGGGCCGTATCAACCGGACCTGCGTTGGTTCTGCACTCAACCACATAGTTCACTCTGCCCGTAATGCGATGAGTGGATCAACGCTGGCGGCTCTCTGTGCCGGCAGCCACGTGGCGACACTCGCGACGAGAATGACGACAGTCGCGATGAACAGTACAATGGCAACCGTATTCGTTTTGGGCAGACCCACCTGATTCCCCAGAATCCGAATGATGGCCGCACTCAGCGGCAGGCCAATGGCCAACCCCACGAGGCTCAATCGCACTCCGCCTGTGAAGAAATGCGATACAACTTGCGCCGGACGCGCCCATGGCGATGCGAATTCCGATTTCACGCCGGCGTTGGTTGACTGCGAGCGCAACAACGGCGTACAGGCCTATGCATCCAAGCAGCAACGTCATGAGTCTACCACTTGCGGCGGCACTCGAGATTTGCAGCATCACGTCGGCCGCGTCTTTGTTGCGTTCCGTAATCGTCGCGATGCGGGTGACGGGAACATGCGGCGCTTCCGCGCGAGCGATGCGGTGGATGGCAGCTATGGTAGCGGCAGGTGATCGCTCGCTCCGAATGAGCCAGGTATGCGCTTTTCTAGCGAGGTACGGAGCGAAAACCTTGATCGACCGGCCATCGTCGGACGAACCAGTCGTCGATGCTGACACGACACCAACAATCTCGTATTGCCCGTTCGACACTGTCGTACCGCGGCACGCCAAGAAGCAGAAACGGGTGCCAAGCACGTTGGAGCTTCCGAGTGCCTTAACGGCGAAATCGCTGGAGACGATGATCGGCCTGATATCCGAACTGCTGTCACTCCAGCTGAACCGACGTCCCGCGAGCAATGGTATGTCCATCGCATCGAAATATTCGGGCGCGACATTCTTGAACTCGAATGCAAGCGACCTTGCAGACGTTGGTGCTCCGGCGCCCGGCGGCGACCAAAGTTCAACCGTCGTGCGTGCGCCATAGTCTTCGGACCACGGCAAGACATGCGTTACACCTGGAAGACTTGAAATGCGCGCACGCAAATTCTCCAGCTCTGCTGGTGCACTTGCAATGTGCGCTGATGAATTCTCGTCAAACTGCGCGACAATCATGCGACCGCTCAACGTGAGATCGGACTCTCGGCGAATCTCGTGAATGACCAATGCAGTGATCATTGCCAGCACCACCAGCACGGGCTGCGCGATAGCGATTCGAGCGATAACGAACGCGCGCTGCAATCGGGTTCGCGATGTGGTACCCGTCTGCGAATTCTTGAGTACTTCCGACAGCGAGTGCCGCGTTGCGTGCAGCGCCGGCGACATGCCACACCTCAGCGCGGTGAATATTGCGAAGAGGGTGGTGAAAGCAGCGGTTGACCAGGTCGGTGTCAAATCCAGTCCACCAGTCAACTGTGTACCAAACACTAGGTACAACACTGCGAATAGTGCGAGCCCCAGCGCGCCGCCAAACAAAGCCAGCATGGCGCTTTCTGTGAGCAGTTGCCGAACAATGCGATCGCGTCCAGCGCCCAGCGCCAGCCGCACGCCAATTTCGTGGCTGCGTGTTACGGCGGATCCCACCAATAACGAACTGACCGTCGTGGTGCACACCAACAGAATGAGCAGGTTGAGCGTCGCCAACCCAAACGCGCCAACACGATCTTCGGTCCGCTGACTTTTGCCGCGCACCTGATTCTCGGCGCGCAGCGCCGACCGGCGAGAATCGCAAACAGAATCTGTTCGCGGCGAATGCCAGAAACACGAATGAAGGGGCAGTTGCGGTACGACGTTCGCGGCAGCGTCGGTCCGATGCATCGCTGGATCGGGCGGTCGCGAAAAACGGCCAGAGATCGCCCTCTCACTCGCCAGCGCTTCCGGCATCGAAACGCCGGCGCGCAAACGCGCGACCACACTGAATTCCAATGAATCATTGCTCAACTCCGACGGACCACGCGCGCTCTCAACCACGCGCGTCGCGGAATGTGAGAGGTAGACCGACCACGGTCCTCTACCAACGCCGTTGAATTTTGGCGGGGCCACGCCAACAATCGTCACGATGACGTCATTCAGATGCAGCGTCGTGCCAATGGCTTCGCTCGCTCCACCAAAACGCTCGCGGGCAAGTTGGAAGCCGATAACAGCGGTGAGGTCAGCGCGACTGGAATTTCCACGAGTGGGCGGTTACAACACAGAGCCGGCAACGGGCTGCACTCCCAGCGTCGAGAAGTAGTTCGGCAACACATACGTGGCGCGCACTGCGCTAATGCTGGCTCCGCCGTTACGAACATCAGCGATTCCATCAAGACTTCGCCAGCCGGATGACATTTCAAATACGGGAAGCGCCGCATAGGCTTCAACTTCTGCCAACGACATCAAGCGTGAATTGGGGTTCTCGAAGAATTTCTGTATGCCGCGAACGGTCACCAATGAACTGTTCACCGGGATTCCGGCAGGTGGCCGAAGCAGCGCCGCGCTGAGGCGTGAGAAACCCGCCGCGCTGGCGCCTACTCCCAGCATGAGCGTGAACACTATCGTGACTGTGACCAGCGGCGTGCGCGCGAAACGCTCCGCCGCCTGCTCAATGTGCGCTGCCATCTCTGCGTGCATCTCGCGCTCGGCCGCGCGGCGGAGCACCACTGCACGCAGCCACGCTCGCGCTTCGCCGTAGACGCTCATATCAAGTCGTCTTTAGAATGGCGGACAACGCCCCCGCAAATTTTGCCCACTCGTCGCGCTGCTCCGCGAGTTCCTTGCGTCCCGATGCCGTCACGGAATACACCTTCACGCGCCGGCCCGTCTTTGATTCTTCCCACTTTGCGCTAATCAAGTCGCGCGCTTCGAGGCGGTAGAGCGCGGGATACAACGAGCCGGCGTTGATGCTCAGCGCTTCACGCGAAATGGCCTCGATACGTTGCGCGAGTTCGTAGCCGTTGGTGGGTTCGGCCTTGAGGAGTTGCAGCACGATGAGGTCGAGCGTGCCTTGCAAAAGTGAAGGAGATTTCGGAGACATGGTATGATGTGCCGTAAACGTTATGTGTGACTATTCAGCGCGTAATGCGGAGAGCGGATCAACACCGGCCGCTTTGCGAGCGGGGAGCCACGTGGCAACTGATGCAACCAACAACACGATGGTGGCTATTGCGGTGGCAACCACGACTGGGTTCGCGTCTATCCCGCGCATGCTTCCCGAGAGAATGCGAATGACGACCGCACTGAGGATTAATCCGATGGCAAGTCCAATCGCGCTGAGTCGTAAGCCACCTTTGAAGAAAAGTGTCATAACTTCCGACGGGCTCGCGCCAAGCGCAATGCGAATTCCGATTTCCCGTCGACGCTGGCCGACCGACAATGCGACAACCGCGTACAGGCCGATGCAGCCGAGTAAGAGAGTCAACAGACCGGCGCCAGCTGTCGCACTTGAAACCTGCACCAGCGTTTCCTGCTCCTTCGCGTCCAACTCGGCGATGGTCTGAACGGAAACAATGGGAAGTTTGGGCGCCTCAGCTCGGGCGATAGCACGAATCGTCGGGACTACTGCGCCAGCGTTGACGTTGGTGCGAATGAGAAGCGATGGTGACTCCGACGCGGTACTCAACGTGAACACTTGCACTTTCCGCTCGTCGTCACTCAAGCCAGGCGTGCTCATCGCGACGACTCCGATTACTTCCAGCGTGTCAGACTTTTTGGTACAGCCATAACTGCACACGCGCCGACCAATGGGATTGCCACCACCAAAAACTTTGCGCGCAAAATCCGCTCGAACAATCAGTCGCTGCACGTTGTCCATGGTATCGGCGGGTATGAACGTGCGGCCTGCAACAACGTTGATACCAAGGAGCTCAAGGTATTCGGTGCTCACAGAGCTCACGCGAAGCGCGAATGATTTGCCGGACGTATTAAAACCGGTCGATTCAATTGGCCGCGCGGTGTACATTGAGATCGAATTCGGGCGCAAAATAACACCCGATACACCGGGCACTTCTGACAGGCGACGGCTGATCGCGGCTATAGCTACGTCGTTCTGAGCGTAATCGCGGCCGGCGAAACGATTGAACTGCGCCACAATCAACTTGTCCGCCAGCTTCGTGTCTGTTGGCGAGCCCGTTTGTTTATAGATCGATACAATGTTCATGCCAAGCAGCACCAGCAAGGGCTGCGCAAACGCAATCTGCGCCACCACAAAAAGTCGCTGCAAGCGCGAGCGCGATGTCGCTCCAAGCGACGAATTCTTGAGAACGTCGGATAACCCCTGGCGTGTCGCGTGCAGCGCTGGTGACAGTCCGCAGAACATCGTAACAGCAACGGCGAATAACGCGGTGAAGAGGGCTGCGTGCCAGGTAGGCGCGACATCGATTGGCATACGCACGACGAATGCGGCCCGCGTCAACATGACGTATAGCGCGAGTCCACCAGCGGCTCCGAGCAGTGCCAGAATCGACGTTTCCGTGAGCAGCTGTCGGACAATGCGCCAACGCGAAGCGCCGAGTGCCAGCCGTACTCCTATCTCGTGCCGACGGGTGACTGCTGCGCCAACAAGCAGCGAGCTGACGGTGGTGAGACACACCAGCAGGATGAGCAGGTCCAGCAGCGCAAACGAAAGCGTAACGGCGGCAGCTTGTCCCGGACTGGTGTCCACATCTCCCAGTCCTTGCAGGCGCGGCGCGAACGTCGTCCGGTCGGTGATGTGCTCCTCAGCCGGACGCGAAGAAAGGTTGCGCGCGGCGACGTTGGCGACGATTGGTTGAACACTTCGAGCATCGACATCGAATCGCAGGCGAGCAACGGCGCGAAACAGTGAAGAATCGGGGCTGCCGTACGCACTGGCGGTGACGTGTTCGATAATCGGGAACGCCGAGAGCGGCAGAAACAACTGACGACGGCTAGTGAACGGTTCGACACCAATGAATCGACGTGGTGCAACACCAACAATCGTGACGATCGCATCGTTCACACGCAGCTGCTTCCCAATCGCACTTGCGGCCGTTCCATATTGCGACGTTGCAAACGTATACGTCACGACCGTGGTCAGTTCTGCGCTCTTGACGTCATCGAACTTCGATTGCAGAAATCCGGGTCCGGCGGCTAACCGTAAATTGAGTGCTGAGAAATAGTTTGGTGTGACATAGAGTGCCACTGCGCCAACAATGCCTTCGTCGCCGTCACCGAGATCCATCACCACACTTGTTGGTGTCCAGCCTGCAACGGACGCGAAGACGGGTTGTGCTGCGTAATCCTGCAGTTCGGGATACGAGAAAGAACGCTTCTGAAGCCGACCGTCGTAACGTTCCGTGCCTCTGAGTGCCAGGAGCGACACGTCGTTGGGTACGCCCGGTGGCGGATTGTACAAATACCCTTGCCCAAACGAATATGCGGCAGCGTTGAGGCCGATACCGAGCAGCAGCGTAAACACAATCGTCAACGACGTGAGCGGCGTTCGCGCGAAATAACGCATCGCATACTTCACGTCGGTCGTGAATTCATTGACCCAACGGCCACCGCGACTGTCGCGCGCTTGCTCCTGAATAACCGCGACTGGACCAAACTCACGTCGCGCCGCAAAGAGTGCTTCACGCGCGGACATCCCGCGCGCCAGGTACCGCTCGGCCGCCTGTTCGATGTGCGCCGACATCTCATCTGACATCTCACGCTCGACCGCGTCCCGCCGAAAAACGGCGCGCATCCAACTCCGGACCGGACCCAACATGCGCATGCGAACCTCGGGAACATGGCGATAGCTAGACCATCGAGTGCTTGACGCAACATGTCACACTAGCACTAGAGCGTCAAGTGCTCCGCGAGGTCCCGCCGGCGTCGGATTGCCCCGCCGAACTCAACGATCGGCTTGACAAGGCTCGCCAGCGAGCCACTCTCCTGCAAATCGCCGAGACACAGACACTCCCAAACGCGTTATGAAAATTCTGCTGTACCTGAGCCCCGCGCTGTTCGTGCTCTCGTGCTGCTTGCCCTGCCTGGAAATCAAGGAAAGCAACGGCAAAATTGACATCATGCTCGGCCTGCGGGCGCTCGTGGTTGGTTGGTCTGGCATTTTCGCCGGCATAACGGCGTGGTATGGAAATCCAATCTGGTTGCTGTGTGCCGCGCTCGGACGCTGGGACAGGTCACTACCCGGAATTCTTGGCGGAGGCGTGGCGGTTGCGATTGGGTGGACCACCCGGTCGTTGATCGGTCGCGTGTTGCCAGCGGATGAGGGCAATGTCAACAAGATGGCGGTCGTGCGGGTACTGCCCGGCTTTTATGTTTGGATAACGAGCTTGGCAACCCTATCCGTCGTTTCGTTTGTGCAGCGGTTCAATCGATAGGCCCGTTATTGCGATGTCCCTGCGTCGTGCGTCACCCCTCCCCGTCCGTGTATTACCCCCAACCGATTTCACCTCCGGTCATGAACCAGCCAGAGAACCAGAATCCCGAAAGCGCCAACCGCCGCGCGTTCCTGCAAAACGCCGTCACCGCGGGTGCGGCCATTGCCGGCGCGGGTTTGCTCAACGGCTGCGCCACCGGCAAGTCGACGCTCGGCGCACAAACGGTTGCGGGCAGTGCATCACCACGCGCGACCGCGGCGGCCGCGAACGAATCGCCGCTGTGGGACTTGAGCTGGCAGGAACGGCTCGGGCGATACAAAATGGCGTACGATGTTCCCGATCCGCAGAAGGGCGACGCGTATTCCGTCATTGCCTCAACGATCGCGGGTTACAAGGCCGCGCGACCAATTACCGCGAAAGAGTTCACGCCCGTGTTGGTGTTGCGTCACACCGCGGCGATCGCAGCATTGAACGACGGCATGTGGAAACGCCTCAAGGCGCACGAGCGCCTCACGGAGAAAGCGACCAGCGCGAAGTTCGCCGAGCGGAATCCGTTTTTGGTGTTTGTCGATCGTGAGAGCAGCTTCGTGGTCGCGGAATCGTCAATTTCAGTGCTGATGGCGAACGGCACGACGGTGTTGGTGTGCAATCGTGCGCTCACGGCGTTGTCGGGTGGTTTGCGTCGCGCGGAGCCCGACAAGTTCAAAACGAACGAGGAAGCGCTCGCGGAGATTCGTCGCAACTTGCATCCAGGAATTATCCCGATGCCGAACGGCCTCTTTGCGGTCGCGGCGGCGCAGGATGCGGGTTGCGGGTATATGCGGATACTCGAATAACGCGGACAAAAGCGGCACCGGCTAAAAGCACCGGCGAAAAGCAACCGCCAAAAACAACCGCAACTACAATAGAACGGAGAAATAGACCCCGAGCGATGTGTGCGCCTCTGCTGACAAGCTGTCCAGCGCTACCGCCCGTTCCGCGGACTCCTTCGCGCGGGGCTTCGCATCGGCGGCACTGATGAATCCCTCGTAGTAGGCCGCCCACG
>Ga0209181_10005771_pt1 | contig 17696 bp, 15 predicted proteins | sample MAT05_FD_187208 | JGI IMG/M metagenome (GOLD analysis project Ga0209181, IMG submission 187208) | Freshwater microbial communities from Lake Fryxell liftoff mats and glacier meltwater in Antarctica - MAT-05 (SPAdes) (version 2) | ecosystem: Environmental > Aquatic > Freshwater > Ice > Liftoff...
CGCCCTATTTCCCCTTCTTCTGCGTTGCTCGTCGGTTAAAATATCCCGTATTTCGCCCTCCTCGCGCCTTGAGGAAGGAAAAACATGTCTCCTGGATTCATACGCCAACTACCGGACGTGGCACTAGCCTCGAATCCCGAATTCCAGATTCTGTACTTCCTCTTCCGTCATGCGCAGCCGCTCCCGGCAAAACCGGATGAGTTCGTTGGCCCGGGCGATTTTGGCGGTCAGGTCATCAATGCCGACCGCTTCGTCTTGCAGTGCTTGCAGGATTTGTTGCAATTCGGCAAAGGCTGATTCGTAGGTGGGCTGCTCTTCTTTGTTTTTCATAAAATGCTACTTTTCAAACCAGACCTTCTCCTGATTGTCCACATCACCGTTGTAGTTGATAAAAATTTCTTCTCCGGCAGGGATGGTTTTCAGGCAGTAAAAATCAATGGTTCGCGCCTCGAAGTCCATACCATATTCAGCGTTGGGGGCGTAGGAATGGTTGTATAACGACCCATAGCCCAGGCAGAGCGCATACCATTCGCCCTGCTCGCCCCAATCGAAGTAGTAATCGTCCAGCACCGTCTGCCGGATATGGGCGAGTTGTGATTGGGGAAACAAAATGATGGGACACACCTCAATGACCTCGCCTGCTTCAATGTCACGGGCGGCAAAAACGCCTTGCCCGTGCACTTCAGAGTAGGCAACATAGATAGATGCTTGTTGAACGCTCATAAGTTGTGGATAGGGAAACCCGGGAATCTGTGGATGGGTAGGAATTCAAATTTAAAACTTACCAATCCCCTCCAGCCCCGCCGCCACCGAAGTCTCCACCACCGAAACTGCCGCCATCGCCCCAGCCGCCGCCGCCGCCGCTGCCACCACCCCAGCCGCCGCCGCCGCCGATCCACCAGCCGCCGAAGCCGCCCAGACCGCCACCGTCTAACGGCCCTCGGTTGCCCCGGGATTTGTTGCTATACCAAGTCCCGCGTTTGCGCAACCGCCAGGCGATGAAGATGAAAATCAGGATAAAAAACGCCAGGGCAATTAAAATCACCGCACCACCGCCTTCATCCTTGGCTTCGTCGTCTTTGAACTCACCTGCCAATGCCCCAATGATGTCATCCACACCGGCATTGATTCCTTCATAGTATTGCTGTTGGCGAAAAAAGGGAGCCATCGTGTTGCGGATGATGCGCCCGGCGGTAATGTCGGGCAACGCTCCCTCCGTGCCGTATCCGGTAGCAATAAATATCCCCCGGTCGGGCGGAGTACTCTTGATGAGCATCACGACACCGTTGTTTTTGTCCTTGCGCCCGATTCCCCATCGGGTACCCAGTTCAAAGGCGTAAGACGACTTGTCGTAGTCGCCAATGTCCGGGCGGATCATGACCACGATCTGGGTCGTCGTGCTGTCCCAATAGCCGCGGAGTTTTTGCTCCAATGCCGACTTTTGGCCCTGCGAGAGCCAGCCTGCATAGTCGTGTACATAAACAGCAGGCTCGGGTTTAGGGGGAAATATGTCTTCAGCGGATTGCGCCTGAGCCGATGTGCCGAGCAACAACAGGCAACAGGCAACAGGCAAAAAACGCAACGTGGTTTCCAGACTGCTGCCCCAAAGACGCTGCCAACCGGCAACCAGGAAGGGGGGAACGGCCATTGATAGGCGGTCAACCATAAATAATCTCATCGGGAAGTTCATTATCGTCGTGGTGTTCATGGGCAGGAAAATATTGACGGAGTTGATCGCCGATCAGTTGAATGACCTGGCAAACGCCTTCGGCTTTTTCATCGCGTTGGAGGTGCTCTCTGAGCAGGCGTTTTTCTGCCTCCCAGAACTGGAAGCCCACCCGCTCATGGATGCCGGTATCTCCCCAAATGGCGAAGTGCCGCGATTTCTCAGCGAGGTAGAGCAGCACCCCATTCCGCTGTTTGGTGTGGAACATGCCAAACAACTGGAATACTTCTGCGGCACGTTCCACAGGATGGTCGCGCAGGCAAAAATCCTCTACGAACAGGCGGATTTCGCCGCTTGTGCCCCGCTCGGCAGCACTGATGGCAGCCGTGACACGGGCTTCTTCGTCTTTGGTAAAAAGCATTGTTTCAAATGTTGTGAGTTATGCGTTATGAAGTTATGAGTTATGAGTTATGAGTTATGAGTTTAAGGCACGTGTTCACCAAAAATAACTCATAACTCATAACTCATAACTTCATAACTCTTTATCAAAACTGAACAGCAGGCGCTTTGTCTGAACCAGCCGCGGATTGGAAATAACCTTTCGGTGTAAAACCAAACATGCCAACCACGAGGTTGGTGGGGAAGGTGCGGATGTACTTGTTGTAGTCGTTCACCGAATCGTTGAATTTTTTACGTTCGGTAGCGATCCGGTTCTCCGTCCCTTCCAACTGCTTTTGCAAATCCATAAAATTGGCGTTGGCTTTGAGGTCCGGGTAATTTTCAGTCAACACCATTAAACGCTGCAAAGCACCGGACAACCCTTGCTGTGCCTGCTCGAAACGCTGAATGTTCTCTGGTGTGAGATTATTGGGATCCACCTTGATTTGCGAAGCAGAAGCACGGGCCTGGATCACGGCCGTAAGGGTTTGTTGTTCAAAGTTAGCGTAACCTTTTACGGTGTTCACCAGATTGGGGATGAGGTCGGCGCGGCGTTGATACTGATTTTCCACCTGCGACCAGGCGGCTTTCACCCCTTCATCTTTGGTGACGGCTTTATTATAATTGCCGCACATGCTGAAAATGAACAACGCGGCTACGGCGAGCAGGATGAGGGGGAGGTACTTGCGAAATTCTGTCATTGTTTTAAAATTAGTTGGTGATTCCTGCGAGAGGTATCGCGGGTTGAGATCGCTAAATCAAATTTTGATGCGAAAGTAGGACGTAAACGTTTATCAACCCGCATGGTCACCCCAGTTTCGTCGGGCTGTGTTTTTTATACCGCCGAACGAACGAATCAAAACGACCAACGCTCGGAATGATTCATCTGCTTTCAGCCCTCAATTTGCCTGCAATGATTACTTTTGCCACTTCAAAATCAATAGAATATGAACCTTCGTTTCCTGTTGCCTACGGCCTTCCTCCTGTTCATCGGTTCGCTGCTCACTGCTCAAAACCTTGTTTCCTCCACATTCGTCGGTTCCAGAACCGCCGCACAGTTGATCGCCGAGTTCAATGTGCCCTTCGTACAGTTCGGTGCGAAATATTATAAAATTCTCTACTCGACCCCGGATGTGCACGGGGTACTGGATACGGCTTCAGGCTTGATGGCCGTGCCGGACGATCCAACTAAAATTTACCCCCGGCTGGTGTATCAACACGGCACTTCCGGTTCGCGGCAGGATGTGCCATCCGTCAACGTGACCCAGGGCGGAGAAGGGCGCATTGGTTTGTTGTGCGCAGGGTTGGGTTATGTGGTGTTTCTGCCCGACTACCTGGGACTGGGCGCGTCGCGCGGATTTCACCCCTACGTGCATGCAGCGAGTGAAGCATCTGCGGCCATGGATATGTTGCGGGCCGGAACACAACTGCTCGTTCAGAATCAGATATTTATCAACGATCAACTGTTCATCACCGGTTATTCGCAGGGAGGCCATGCAGCCATGGCGTTGCACCGGGCCATCGAAAAAGATCCGTCCAAAGAATTCACAGTAACCGCCGCAGCGCCCCTGTCCGGCCCCTACAGCATCGGCGAGGCCATGCGCGATTTGATCCTGACCGACAAAGTGTATTACTACCCGGCCTATATCCCTAACACGGCTCTCTCCTATCAAACGGTTTATGGTAATGTATTCACCAAAATTACCGATGTCTTCAAACCGCTCTATGCGGTAGAGATTGAGAAATTTTACAAAAACCAGATCAGCCTGTCGGAGTTGAATGAAAAACTGATCACGCTGCTGACGGTTAATGAAGGGAGCTGCCGCCCGTTCAAAATGTTGCAGGACACCACTGTCCAGGCGGTCATCACCAACCCCAATCACCCTATTAACGTTGCGCTGCTGGCCAACAATACCTACAACAACTGGATCCCAAAGGCGCCGATGCGTTTGTTCTATTGCATGGCCGACGACCAGGTGCCGTTTCAAAACAGCATCGTCGCCCGTGATACCTTGACCGCTGCCGGTGCACCGAATTTTCAAGCCACCGACGTGAACCCAACAGCCGACCACGGCGGCTGTGTGAGTCCGGCGCTGTTCAGCACCGTGCTCTTTTTTTCCGGTTTTATACAAATCGGCACCGTCGGCAACTCGGCGCCTGCCGAAACCTCCCGCCTTGGGATTGCACCCAATCCGGTGCAGGATGTGTTGCGGTTGGTGGATTTACCCGACGCGGGCCGTCTGGAGATCATTGATTTTCAAGGGCGTGTCCACATCAATACAAATTTGAGTGCCGGTGATCATGAGTTGGATGTAGCGAATCTCCCGAAGGGAATCTATGTCGCACAGTTCATTTCCGGGAAGCGAATTTGGACGGCCCGGGTGGTGAAGTGAGTTGAAAGGGGGGGGGTAATTTTTGGGAAAGTAATTTTTGGGGAGGTAATTTTTGGGAAAGTAATTTTTGGGAGGTAATTTTTGGGAAAGTAATTTTTGGGGAGGTAATTTTTGGGAAAGTAATTTTTGGGAAAGTAATTTTTGGGAAAGTAATTTTTGGGAAAGTAATTTTTGGTCAAACACATCCAGATGGGCGCATCTATTGCTTCAATTTTGATGTGTTTGACTAAAATCTTATTTCCGATAGCTCTTGTAGGTGTATTCACCCAAAATGCCGCCGCCGATGCCGCCGACCACACAGGCGATGGTGCGCCATATCCCTGTCCAGCCGAATACAGGCACGACCATCAATGCCGTAATGGCCGCTCCGGCGATGAAGCCGATGTAGTAGTAAATTTCTCTCTTTTGCATGATTGAAACAATGGTAAAAAGTTGGTGGTATGTGATGTAAGGCAAAGCGGAGTATCCGGGATTAAACCCGCACCTCCTCCCGATAAGAAATCACCCAAAGTCCCGCGAACGTCAGCAGCCCGTTGATCAGAATCGTCAAAAAGCCCACGTCGAGCCATTGCTTGCACTCCCACTCAATCCCCCAGGTCAGCAGTGGTGCAGCGAGGCAAACATAAATCACCAGGTGATCGCGTACTTTTAGTCGGGTGAACAGACCGAAGGAAAACAAACCGAGCAGCGGCCCATAGGTATAGCCCGCAAGTTTAAAGATCAACGAGATGACCGCTGAACTGCTCACCGCATTGAGGATCAAAATAATGACGACAAATACGAGTGAGAAACCCAGGTGCACCCACGTCCGGGTTTTGCGCAGCCGGGCTTCCACCTTCTGCTCATGGGCATGGTGCTCGTCTGCGTATGCGAACTGATCCGGCGTACTTTTTTCTTTTTCGAAACCGAGAAAATCTATACAAAAACTCGTCGTCAACGCGGTCAAAGCAGAGTCGGAACTGGCATACGTGCTGCCAATCAGTCCGAGAATAAAGAAAATACCCGCTGCTGTGCCGAGGTGGTCAAAAGCGATCTTGGGGTAGAGGTGGTCCGTGAGTGCAGGGATTTCCAGGCCAAGCGAACCGGCATACATGTAGAGCAATGCACCCAGCGTCAGGAAGAGAAAGTTGATAACAACCAGGTTGACACAGAACAACAGCATGTTTTTCTGTGCCTCGCGGAGGTTCTTGCAGGCGAGATTTTTTTGCATCAGGTCCTGGTCCAGCCCTGTCATGGCGATGGCGATCAGCGCACCGCTCAAAAACTGTTTGACAAAATGATTGGGGTCGCTGAAAAAGTTGTCGAAGAAAAACACCTTGCCATAGCGGCTGTCCATCACTGCGGAAAACAACGCTCCACCACCCAGATTGAGCGCTTTCCCGATCGTAAACACCGTAAATATCAGTGCCGCCAAAAAAAACGTGGTCATGATCGTATCGGTCCAGATGATGGTCTTCAATCCACCTTTATATGTGTAGGCATAGATCAACGCCAGCATGATGACCACGGTTAGTACGAACGGAACGCCCAGCGGTCCGAATACAAAGAGTTGCAACACACTGGCGGCCAGAAACATGCGGCCGGCCGATCCTAATGTACGCGCCAACAGGAAATAACCCGATCCTGTTTTATACGACCAGGTCCCGAACCGTTGCTCCAGGTAGGTGTAGATACTAGTCAGTTGCAACCGGTAATACAGCGGCATCAGCACAGTGGCGATGAAAAAATAGCCAGCCAAATACCCCATCACCATCTGCATGTAAGAGAAAGCCTGGTTGAGCTCTGTGCCGCCCACGGCGCCTGGAATGCTGATAAAAGTAACTCCGCTGATACTCGTTCCGATCATCGCATAGGCTACCACATACCAGGGTACATTCCGGTTGGCAAGAAAAAAACCTTCATTGCTGGTGTTGCGCCCGGTATACCAGGCCACGCCGATCAGCATGAGAAAATAGAGTGCGAGGATTCCGAGGACAAGGGTGGGCGTGAGCAACATATCGTGGACGCTTTGCAAGCAGGAGTCGGTATGGATGAGCAGGTTTGGTTGAGGGCGATGCGCAAATGTAGGTTTTCCAGGGAAAATACACCTACGGATGTTTCTCGATTTTCAGTTGTCCTCACGGCTGCGCGGACTAAGGAACGCGGATGGAATCAGGGAACGGCTCCCCAGAACGGCTCCCTGATTCCGTCCGCGTTCCCTAGGGACGTGTGAAAGATAACTTGGCAAATTTCATGATCCTTAAAACAAATTTTCGAAACACCTCTCAATTATTCGGAATTGATGTGAAAAAGAAATTAATTTCAAAAAAAATGATGGTTTTGTCAAAGTGCTTTACGTTTGTCGCGCACTTTTTGCTTTTCCGATGATTGTCCGCAGAATATATTAGCCCAACCAACTTTATCAAAAGGCATGTCTGTCAGGCAATCAATAGACCCATTTTCATTTTTTCACCTAATTTTCTTTATTGTATGAAGCAAATCTTACCTCGGATGGGACTGTTGTTGTCCATCCTGCTACTGTCCGCCTCGGCGGTCATGGCACAGTTTCGTGCATCTGGCACCATTACAGATGCAGAAAAAGGCGAGCCGCTCATCGGCGCTACGGTCGTTGTGAAAGGCACATCCCTCGGTACCACGACGGATATTAATGGCAAATTTTCGTTGCAAGTGCCCACTGCTTCGGCGACGCTCGTCATCTCGTACACCGGATACGAGACTAGACAGCAATCTGTAGATGGCAGCAATGCCATGGTGACCATCGGCCTGTCGGAGGGCTCTTCCAAACTGGAAGAGATCGTCGTCACCGGTCTTTCCTCCAATATCAAGCGGGCGAATGCTGCCACAGCCGTAGCGCGCCTCAACTCCGGTGACCTGAACGGTTCTACCCGTCCGGCCACACTCGACGGTGCGATGAGTGGTAAAATCATTGGTGCCAACATCCAGTCCAACTCAGGTGCACCGGGTGGTGGTGTCTCGGTGAAACTGCGCGGCATTTCGTCCATCGTCGGTTCCTCCGAGCCGCTCTACGTGGTAGATGGTGTGATCATCAACAACTCTCAGTTCAACACCGGCGCAGGCACTCGGGCCTTCAACGGTGCCGTAACAACCGCCAATGCCGGTTCGCAAGACCAGGCCACCAACCGCCTCTCCGACATCAACCCCGCCGACATCGAAAGTATTGATGTCCTGAAAGGCCCCGCAGCAGCGGCTGTGTATGGCACCCGCGCCAATGCCGGCGTGATCGTGATCACCACCAAACGTGGCAAGGCTGGCAAAACAAAAATCTCGCTGTCGCAAGATGTGGGCATGGTCAAAGCCATCAACCTCCTCGAATCCGAGAGTTGGACGGCTGAAAAGATTGACCAGTTCGGCGGTTTTTATGGCGTGGGCAAAGCCGACGCTTTGGCTATTTTTAATCAATCCGGCGGTAGAACCGTGAATTATGACAAAGAGATGTTCGGCGAAACGGGCATGATCTACAACACCAACCTGAGCGCCAGCGGCGGCACCGACAAGACGAAGTTCTACATCGGCGCAGGCTTGAACGACGAGACAGGGATCGTGAAAAACACCGGCTTTACCCGCTACTCCGTCCGTGCCAATATTGACCACCGGCTGAACGACTGGATTGATTTCAAAGTTAACACCGCCTATTACAACTCCGCCAGTTCGCGCTCCTTCCTGGGGAATGACAACAACGGTGTATCGCTCGGCTATGTCGTGGCTTATTTGCCCAATTTCCTCGACTTGCGCCCGGTGGAGCGCAATGGAAAACTGGTATATCCGGCTTCCCCGGGCACCGGTCAAAATCCGTATGAAGTGCGCGACCGCATGGAAAATAAGGAAAAGACCAACCGCGTGCTCACCTCCGGCACCATGAACATCAGCCTGATCCGCCGGGAAAACAGCACGCTCAAACTCGCCATCACAGGCGGTCTGGACTTTCTGCAATCCCAGCCGACCATCTACGCACCGGAGGATTTGCAGTATCAAATCATCCGGGCCAATCCAGGTGCCTCGCGTTTTGCCAACAACCAGGCCTTCTACACCTACATCCAGAATTTCCTGACCTATCAGTGGCGCGTGGGCTCAGTCGCCCTCACTTCCAGCGTCGGTTTGTTGAAAAACATCCAGCGGACCGACGAAACCTGGATCCAGGGAGAAGGTCTGCTGCCCGGTCAGCGCAACCCAACCACTGCCCAGGTGGTACTGGCCAACAGCTTCCAAAGCGAAGCGCAGGACGTGGCTTCTGATATCAGCCAGGAATTCAACTGGGGCGATAAAATCATCGGTCGCGCCGGCGTACGTTTCGACAAGTCGTCGCTCAACGGAGACAATGAAAAATGGTACGCTTTCCCACGGGCCTCCGTCGCATTCAACCTGACCAACTTCGAATTTTTGGCCGACAACAATGTTTTTTCGCAGTTGAAGCCGCGTTTCGCTTTCGGCCGGACGGGTGGTGTAGCCGCTTACGGCGACCTGTACTCGACACTGGTGGCAGCCAACTATGGCGGCAACCTCGGCGCGAATGCTCCGACCACAAACGGCAACCCGGGGCTTGATCCGGAAACCGCTCAGGAAATTGAAGTAGGTCTTGATTTTGGATTGTTGAATAACCGCATCCTGGTTGAGTTCACTTATTACGACAAGCGAATTTATGACTTCCTGTTCCAGTACACACTGGCGCCTGCCACCGGCGTGAACTCCATCGCCCGCTATTCTGTAGGCGATATGAGCAACAAAGGCATCGAGCTGGGCATCAACTACAATGTGGTAAAAGAAGAAGATTTCAACTGGAATACCGGCATCCAGTTCTGGACGAACAAAACCCTCATCGAGCGCCTCGACATCCCGCCCGCATTCGTGCCTTCTTCGGGCTTCGGCAACTTCGGTCGCAACCGGATCATCGAAGGCAAGTCCCCAACACTCTGGTGGGGCATTGACGCAACTGGCAAATCGCCCGTGGAATTCGGCAAAGACGCGCAGCCCAAGTACCAGGTATCGTGGAACAACAACTTAACGCTGTTCAAACGGTTGGACATCAATATGTTTTGGCATACCAGCCAGGGCAACTACCTCTCCAGCCTGACCCGCGAACTGAAAGACGAAGGCGGCACCACGTTCGACTGGAGCAAACCCAGCGGCGAAAAAGCAGCGGACGGCAGCGACATCCCCAACGGCTTGAGCTCCCGCCTGTTCGGCAATCCCGGCTACACGACGGAGAACTACCTGCTGGATGCCAGCTATATCCGACTGCGCGAAGTATCGGCTTATTACACATTGCCAGGCATCGCCAAAGCAACGAAAAACGCCATCAGCAACATCCGCATCGGCGTATCGGGACAAAATCTGGTCACCATCTGGAAGAATTCCGAAATCGCTTACGACCCGGAAGCCTCCAACTTTGGCAACCGTTCCGTCGGTTTCGGTGTAGACCTTGCACCATTCCCGTCTTCCAAACGTTTCTTCTTCCATTTGCAGGCAGAATTTTAAAGAAACCATTCATCACTTAGCAATTCACACAACATGAAAAATAAAATTATTCTTGCATTTGTCGCTGCTACCTTGTCGCTCGGCTCTTGTAATCTCACAGAAGTAGAAAAAATCCCTGACCTGAACAACCCAACCGTAGAGTCGGTGCTGGGCAATGCTACTGCGGTCCAGATCAGCCAATTGGGTGTCGGACTGCAAGCAGCCATGCGCCAGGGCTACTATGACATGTCGTGGTGCGGCGGTTCTATCGGCCGCGAGTGCAACCTGTTCAACAAGAACGACAACCGCTTCTACACGGAACTGCAAGGGCAAGTAGGCATTGACCCTGCCGGCATTTTTTACGGCTGGTACAATGCCGGTTCGGGCAACTTCAACGCGACCCGTCGCCGCGCCGAAGTCTTTTACCGGTCCGCCAACAATTCCACTTCTATGAGCGCGGAGCAGAAAAAAGCCGCCGAAGGATTTGCCAAAACCGTGCAGGCCTATGCCGTACTTAACTGTCTGAACATGATGGGAGAGACGGGCATTCGCACCGAATTCAACGACCTGCTGGTAGCGGGCGACCTGCTTGATCCGGGGCCGTTCAAATCCTACACGGAGGGACTGGCATTTTGCAAAACCCTGGTGGATGCAGGCGCTGCAGCGCTCGATGCGGGAGGTGCCGCATTTCCGTTCAAAATGGCCAGCGGCTGGGCTGGCTTCGATACGCCTGCGAACTTCAAAAAGTTCAACCGCGCCGTCGCTGCCCGCGTCGCCATGTACCAGCAGGACTGGGCCGGTATGTCTACTGCGCTGAGCGCTTCCTTCCTCGACGCTGCCGGCAGCCTGAAGGCTGGTCCAAGGTTCAATTACTCGACCGTGAACAACGACCTGGCCAACCAGTTTTTCCAGCCGCTGGATGAGAACAACCGTCCGATCGTGCCGCAGGTCGGTTTTGTGGCGGACATCGAAGCAGGCGACACCCGCGTGACCGGCCTATCCATCCGGGAAGGCGGTACTTCCAAGATCCGCAAACGCACCGCATCGGTGACACTGGGCGGCTTCCCGGAGTCCTTCCACGAAATGCAGATGTTTGCATCCAACATTTCGTCGGTTGACATCATCCGCAACGAAGAGTTGATCCTGATGTCTGCGGAAGCCAAACTCCAGCAGAACGACCTGCCAGGCGCAGTGATCGCCCTGGACATCATCCGCACCGCCGCCGGGCTGCAACCGATCCTGCTCGCCAAACCAGCAATCATCGGCAGCAAGGACGGCCTGGTCAATGAACTGCTCAACCAGCGCCGCTACTCCCTCTGGATGGAAGGCAGCCACCGCTGGTTCGATATGCGCCGATACGGCAAACTGGGCGAACTGCCCAAGGACCTGCCCACCCACCAGGTGTTTAGCAAGTACCCGAAGCCACAGGCAGAAGTGGACTGGGACGGGCAATGATTTGAGAATTGAGATTTGAAAATATGCCCCCGGTGCGATGCGCGCCGGGGGCTTTTTGTTTTATACGTTCTGTTTCACTTTGGTCGGTATCGCATTACTTTCCCCCCAAAAAACACTCCCCACACTACCCCATACTCCACCGCGATCAACCAGTAATTTTCCTGAAAAGCACCGCCTGCGTAATGGCTGTATGACAGTGCTACCATGCCCGACCACAGCACCGCTACCCGCCACCAACGCGTCAATATGCCCAGCACCAAGGGGATCGTCACGTACCAGGAATGTATCGTGGCGGCAAAAGTGAGTTGCAACAAAGAAGCAAGGAGCAGTTGAGTAGTCATTTTGTCATTGGGGGGCATTTCGTCATTGGCCATTGTGGTAGAAGCCGCATCCTTTTTAACTGCTAAGCCACGAAATCCACTCCTTGTCCAGGGAAGAATTGACGAATAATGATCCAATATCCAATCACGCAATGACCAATACCCAATGATAGCGAACACTACCAGACCCAGCACCGGACCGATAAAATACCCCGTATCATACCCTTTGATCCAAAATCCCAGTTCCCGAAGCAAATAATACACACTGGCATTGAACTGAAATTTTTGAAAATACAGGTCGAGGCTTCGGCTCATGTTGGTGAGCACTTCAACGTTCAGCATGGGCGCAAACAGGACCAGGCTCGCTGCGCTAAAGACCCACAAAAAGTGTATGGCCGGATGTTGGATGAAGGATACTGCCCCTTTTTTTTGCTTGCTCAAATGCGCCAACACCAAGGGAGCAAACAACAAGGGAATCAATTTGGAGGCGACTGCCAAGGCCCATAACATTGCGGCTCCTGCAATTTTACCGCGCTGCAAAGCCAATAGTGCCGCAACCAAAAAAAATATCATCGCGCCCTCGAAGTGGCAGTTGCCCATGATCTCGAACAAAACCAGCGGATTCAAAGCGTATAAGATTGAAGTTTGATCTCGCCTGAGGCGAGAGCAGTTCGAGGTTTGAAGTTCGAAGTTTGAAGTTCGAGGTTTGAAGTTTGAAGTTTGAGGTTTGAAGTTTGAGGTTTGAGGTTTGAAGTTTGAAGTTCGAGGTTTGAAGTTTGAAGTTTGAAGTTTGAGGTTTGAAGTTTGAGGTTTGAAGTTTGAGGTTTGAAGTTCGAGGTTTGAGGTTGTGCCTGAGATAGGCAGGGTTTGGAGTCGGGGGAGGAGAAAAATAGTGCCGATTTCGCAGGCGAATAAAAACAACTTCATCACCACTACCCCACCCTGGATACTGTGGGGCGCCAGCCAGGCGGCGAGTCCGAAGACGGCCTGACAGACGGGCGGGTAGACGGTAAAATAGCGGGATGAGTTGAGTTGGGCGAACAATTCAGGCGTGATGCCCGGCGGAAAGAGTTGGTTTTCAATAAAATAAGTGGGCGGATGGGCGAACGGATGAATGCCCGCTACCAACAGGTGACCATCCCACAGGAAGCGATAGATGTCGTCGGAGAACTGCGGGATGCTGAACAGCAATAGAACACGAAGCAGGATGCCCAGTCCGAGGTACCATTTGCTGTCCGACGCCGCTGCGTGTTTGCATACGCACCAGTACAGTCCGAAAAACGCCCCGTACGCTGCCACGAATGGCCAGAAATCTGTGCGCTTCGCATAGTAGCCTAAAAAAACCGTCAGCCCGCAGAGGGCCAGGCTGACGGTCCAGCGAACAGTAAGGGTATACTTTACAAACATCAGCCAAAGGTAACCGATGGCTCATTCATCCGGCCTAATCTATGAATACCTGCGCCCCCAATTTCTCCTAAAAACTCCATACGCAAGTGGCGCATCCGGCAATTGACTTATGAATCTGGGAGTCAGATTTTTTCTTCGTTTAGGAACGGTGCCAAAATAAGGGTACAGAAAACCGGGACATGTTCCGGAGACACTTGTACCCTTATTTAAAACCTGTTCCTTACCGGGTAATTCACCTCCATTCCACACAATAAAAAACCGTCAGGCGGCGCGTACGCAGCACTGACGGTATAGTGTGTGTAAATAAAGTTGCGATAGGGAGTTATGAGTTATGAGTTATGAGGTATGAGTTATGAGTTATGAGGTATGAGTTATGAGGTATGAGATTTGTAATACGGGATAACTCATAACTCATAACTCATAACTTCAATTCCGGTCTGCTTTCGCTTCTTCCCTTTTCTCCACGTAGTCTTTCCAAACACCCTTGTAGTCGTAAGAGAGATAAATTTCTGTGTCAAATGCTCCCCAGGCGCCGTTTTCGAGCGCGAGGTTGAGCCGACGTACTGCGCCGGGCGGGATTTTCAAGGTAATGATGTGGCCCAGGCCAATGGCGATGGTCCACGACACCACGTTGGCTTCTTCCGGCGGAAACAGGTCCCAGAACCCCTGCGCTTCGAGCACCCGACGGATTTCCGACAGATTTTTGTCCTGTTGATGTTTCAATACGACGGTCACCATCACGCTGTCCACTTGTGCAGTCCCTGCTGCGGTGGAGGGCCCGGGGATGATCTTGGTGGTAGTGGCAGGCGTGGAAGCAGGTGTCGCAGTCGTCGGGGTAGTTTGTTGAGCCGAAGCCGCACTCAGCACAAATACAAACAAAAGGGTCGGAAGCAGAATCTTTTTCAACATTTACGGTACCTGGTTTCTGATAAATTTTTCACGATGATGAGGCACAAAGATAAATGACTGTTGGGTGTTGCAGCCGTTTTCACCGAAAACTTACAAAAACCTGCCAGAGCCTTCTACTTTTGCCCCGACAGAATTGATTTGGTTCCTCTATTCATCCGCGCCATCCGGCCTTCGACATGAAAAAACATCCTTCCGGCCTGCCTTTTTTATTCCTCACCGAAATGTGGGAACGCTTCGGCTATTACCTGATGATCGGCATTTTTGTGCTGTACATGACCGATGCGGAGCGCGGCGGCCTGGCCATGGACCGTTCGACGGCGTCAGACATCTTCGGCACGTTCATCGCGCTGGTATATCTCACCCCTTTCATCGGTGGGATGCTGGCGGACAAGTTGTTGGGCTACCGGCTCAGCATCATCATCGGCGGGGTGCTGATGGGCGCGGGCTACCTGATGCTGGCGATCCCCAACAATATGTTTTCGTTCTATACATCGCTGGGCGTGATGATCCTCGGCAATGGTTTTTTCAAACCCAATATCTCCGTGCTGCTCGGCAATCTCTACAACGACGAGCGATATCAGGACCTGAAGGATACCGGCTATAACATCTTTTACATGGGCATCAATGTCGGCGCCTTCATCTGCAATTTCTTTGCGGCCTGGCTGCGGTGGAACGTCGGTTGGGGAGCGGCGTTTGCAGCGGCCGGGGTCGGGATGTTCATCGGGGTCGGTGTGTTCATCTTGGGCAGGAAACACTACGCTCATGCCGATGTAAAGAGAGCCACCCAGGCGGGAGAAGCGGGCGTGGGACAGGTATTGTCTTCGGTGTTGTTGCCCGCCCTTGCGACCGGCATCGCCGGATGGATGATCCCAGGCAGTATTTTTGGTACGGACTCAACCGATGCCTTCCTGTTTGGCAGCCTGCCCGTCATCGGGTTTTATATCTGGACGCTGGTCAAAGCCAGTCCGGCCGACAAGCCGCGCATCAAGGCGTTGCTGGCGGTGTATGCGGTGGTCATTGTTTTTTGGGCAATTTTCAAACAGAACGGCACTGCCCTGACCACCTGGGCGGAGTTTTACACCGACCGCTCGATGCCCACGCTGGTGGAAGCACCCGCCAAAAGCCTCCGCATGGCGCAGTTCGTGAGTATGCGCGACACGCTGTACACGAAATACGACGAACAATTCCGAACAGCGCGCGATTCCGCCGGAAAAATCATAAAAACCAATACGTTCAACCCCTATTTTATCAATGTACCGGAAGCGGAACGGCCACCGCCCGACCAAAACAAGTCATTGATTTCTACCGAGTTGTTCCAGTCCATCAACCCGTTTTTTGTGATCATTCTGACACCGTTCGTGATCTGGCTTTTTAGTTGGCTGCGACGACGGGGCAAAGAACCGACCACGCCCGGAAAGATTGGCTGGGGGCTGGTCCTCTCCGCGCTCTCGACCCTCGTGACCGTAGCGGCGGTGTATGCCTGTCACAACGGTGCAGAGAAAGCCTCCGGCTGGTGGCTGATCGGCGCTTACGGGGTGGTGACAGCGGGCGAACTCTGTCTCAGTCCGATGGGCCTTTCGATGGTGTCGAAAATGGCACCGCGCGCCATCACCGGATTGATGATGGGCGGCTGGCAACTCGCCACTTCACTGGGCAACAAACTCAGTGGTGTCCTGGCGACCATGTGGGACCAATATGAGAACAAGGCCGAATTTTTCTGGGTCAATTTTGTGTTATTGACAGCGGCTTCCGTGGCGCTGTTTATCATGCTGCGCTGGCTCAACCGTATTTTTAAAGAACAAGGTCTCCGATAATCATGCGTCTACCTTCTCTCTTCCTGCTGGTCTTCCTGTCGGCGCCCTCGGCCTTTGCCCAGGTGTTTATGCGCCCGTTCGACAACGCGGCGGCAATGTCGGTCGGCGGCGCCACGATCGCCCAGCCCGGTTATTCGATGGGGGTCGCCAACGATGCCTTGCTGGGCAAGGGCGAGCGGTTCGGCGTACTGGCAGGCTCCGCCATCCCGTACGGAATTTCCGGCTGGCAAACTGCCCACCTGCAAGCCTACACAGGGCTGGATAAAAACAGCGGCCTCGCACTCGATATCGCCCACAACGGCACGGAGGTGTACGCCGAACAACGGTTCCGGGTACAATATGGGCGGCGCTTGAGCAAAAAACTCTACCTCGGCGCGAATGCCGGACTGGCACGCGCCTCCGCGCCGGAATATGGTTCGGCCAATGCGCCCACGTTCGGACTCAGTGTGCTGGCCCAGGCGCTGCCCACCATCCTAATCGGTGCGAGCATCCAGAATCCGGTCCAGCCACCCCTGGCGGATGCGCAATTGCCCACCGTGCTGCGCATGGGCGCCAGTTGGCGCACGTCAGAAGTGTTCACCTTGCTGGCAGAAATGGAAAAAGACATTGACCGCCCAGCCCAGATAAAAGTCGGCATGGAATACCGCCCGGCGTCGGTGCTGGCGGTTCGCGTCGGCGTGCGGACGGGCGAAGTAGCCCGCATGGGATTTGGCCTGGGACTGCGGCTGAAGAACGGCGTGTCGGTGGATGTGGGTTCGGAGTGGCATCCGAGTTTGGGGCTGACGCCGGCGGCGATGGTGGCTTGGAGGAGGGAATAGTTTGAAAAGTTCGAAGTTTGAAAAGTTCGAAGTTTGGGTGCATTCCCTTGGCTATTCGATTGTGGAGGTCGAATTTCAAAAAAGGTGGAGCATTGGGGGATTGGGTATTGGGTACTCCGTATGGGCGTCGGAAGGTAGAGGGTGGAGTGTCGAGAGGCGGAATCTTCAGCCGGTGCGCTTTAAAATGCAGACAACAGCGCATTCAAATCGGGCGACACCCGAAGTCGTAGGGCACTGGCGAGGAATAGCGCGGAGAAAACACCAGACTTCAGCAGGATCGCCCCCCACGGGTTGGCGGGCATCGACAACAGCCAAGGCACGGCTAAAGTGTTGGTCAAAAAGCGGCTCACCAACCTGAACAGCGTGAACGACTGGATTGCTTACCTGGATACCAGCTACAATGCAGAGGAATGTCGGAAGGTAATTCGGAGAATGTACCAAAAGGTTCAAGATTGGGAAAGGCAGCCGATTCATTATTACCTGCTGGGATATACGAAATGACAAGTGCCGCATGGGGTTGAACCGTGCGGCACTTGTCATTTGGGCTGGGCGTAGATGACTCCTCGGGGGATTGCCACTTCTTAGTACGCCGACCGGCAATCCTACGCGTAGTCGTCCCAACTCCCGCCGCGAATAACACGGTTCAAATTAAGGCCTCGGAGAGGCCCAACGTTTGTAGATAAACACGATCACACCCTAGAATATTCCCGGCCTCGGAGAGGCCCAACGTTTGTAGCACCCAACGTTTGTAGCCAAACGTTTATCGGATTGCACCAAAATCAATCGGGCAAAAAGAAATCAAACATTTTTTTCTGCTCGATTTCCACCTCGAAATCCTGCAATATCTTGAAAAATTCATCCTCGAATGTGCGGTTTTGTAACTATCCAGCCGCCCTGCTCCATCGGAGCAACATCTTTGTAGCATTAGAGGAATGGGCGGTCCTGCGTGCCGTAGGTACGCTATTTCGCACAGTAGATAGCGTACCTACGGCACGCAGGACTCC
>Ga0209181_10005772_pt1 | contig 17696 bp, 13 predicted proteins | sample MAT05_FD_187208 | JGI IMG/M metagenome (GOLD analysis project Ga0209181, IMG submission 187208) | Freshwater microbial communities from Lake Fryxell liftoff mats and glacier meltwater in Antarctica - MAT-05 (SPAdes) (version 2) | ecosystem: Environmental > Aquatic > Freshwater > Ice > Liftoff...
CCCCCCACCCCCAACCCCAAAAGCCAACCGCAGCGCCCACGACGCTCGTGAGGGTCTCCGACCCGACACACACGCCTCGGCCGACCCGACCCCCTGGCAACAACTCTTCCCTCAACCCCAAAAGCCATCCGCAGCGCCCACGACGCTCGTGAGGGTCCCCCCTGGCAACAACTCTTCCCCCAACCCCAAAAGCCAACCGCAGCGCCCACGACGCTCGCGAGGGTCTCCGACCCGACCCGACACGACACGCACGCACGCCCCTACAGCGAGCACACCACGCACGTGCATGAAACACCCCGCTGCTGCAGGTTATCAGCGCCTGATTAGCAGCAGCTGTCTGGACAACAATACACATGATATCGTCTAGTCTGCGACCTAAGGTTAATTTCCCTCATAGTCACAGACTGGACGACCGCCCATTCCCCTTCACCCACTATAATAATTATTCTCCTCGTCTTCACTTCCGATCTTCTCCTGCTCATCATCCAGTTCTGAGCCTGGAACATCCAGATCGTCTCCCGATACGTCGTCGGAAAAATCTTTTTCGTTGTTACTATCGGGGTCTTTTTCATTGGGTGCTTTGAGCATGGAAGGATTCTCTGGATCTATATCCTCCTCTTTTTCCGCGCGATTGTAAATGTCCTCGCTGGGTGGATACAAGGGGTATCCTTCGGGGTTGCTGCCGGGTTTGTTGGCTTTGGGAGACGTGCTGGCCGTGTCTTTCATATTTTAGTTTGTTTGAAAACGATGATTGATATGAACTTGCACAAAAAAATCAGGCCAACCTGCTGCCCCACCAATTCCACCCGCCGATTCTTGCCCTTTCCCGCTTCGAGCGCGGGTTTGGATTCCGGTTTCAGGGCCGCCTGGCCGCTTTCAAAATAAATTTGCTGAATGACCGCCTTGCCTGTTTTTTCAAAATCGCTTTTAAGTTAGACGGCTGTGACGTTGACCTGCCCGGTCTTCATCGGTTTCATGTCTGCTACATCCAGGCTGTGGTTCACTACTTGCCTGCGATTAGATACTCTGCTTCAATTCATTGATAATCAATCAACAACTCGCTTTTTTTAAACTCCGCCAGGTGTGCCCACGAAATTCTCGCCCGTCCGCAACTGGAAAGCGGCTAATTTCGCCCCTTCGTTTTGATCATTTTTCCGAGACAATGAAACGCAACACAATTATTACAGCCGCGCTGCTGGTGGCTGGCGGCCTCGCCGGGTACTTCTTTCTGAAAAAAGCCCCGCCCAAGCCGCTCTCCGAAGTGGCCCGCGAACTGCAAGCCGATCCCGAACTCACCCGATTCAACGCGCTGCTGGCGCAAGACCCGGAAAATGATTCCCTGCTCTATTTAAGGGCCCGGGCTTATTACCAACTCGACGCGTATGACGAGGCCATCCGCGACCTCAGCCAGGCCATCCGGCTCGATTCGCTGCACCCCGCCTATTACCACCTGCTGGCCGATACTTACCTTGATTATGCCCGCCCCAACGACTCCAAAAATGCCATCAACACCCTGTTGACCGCTGCCTACAAATTCCCTGGCCGGGTGCCGACGCTGCTCAAACTGAGCGAGTTCCAACTCATCGTCCTGCAGCACGACGACGCGCTGGCGACCGTCGGCAAAATACTGGAGCGCGATCCGGAGAACGCCGACGCTTTTTTTATGGCCGGGCGCGTGGCGCTTGACATGGGAGATACGGTCCGCTCGATCGTTTCCCTGAAAAAAGCGGTGCAGTACGATTCGGGCATCAAAGACGCGTGGATGTTTTTAGGCAAAATTTACGCTGACCTGGGCAATCCGCAGGCCATCCAATGTTTTGACAACGTGTTGCGCCTCGACTCTATGGACCTGAAGGCCCGCGAATACAAGGGCGTGTTTTACAAACTCAGTGGCGATCACCCAAAAGCGTTTGCAGCCTACCGCGACCTGATCATTCACAACCCCGATTACGCCAACGCCTATTTTGACATAGGCATGTTGTACCTCGAACTGGATTCATTGTCAAATGCTTATACGAATTTTGATATTGCCATTAAGGCGGATCCGCTTTTTGTAAAAGCCTATTATTACCGGGGTATTGCGTCGGAAGAGATGGGCAACAAGGAGGCGGCTTTGGGCGATTATATTCAGGCAAACAAAATGTCGCCCAATTACAAGGAAGCCAAAGAAGCCAGGATGAGGCTTGAAAAATGATGGCTGGTTCGTGGTTCTTAGTTCGTGGTTCTTAGTTCCTAGTGTCATGATCCGAATAACGGAGAACCAAGAACTAAGAACTAAGAACCAAGAACCAGGAACCAAGAACCAATAACGGGAACTGGCACCATTTTTTAACTTTGCAGCCTAAACAACTGGCTTGCTTATGAAATGGATGGTCAATCAAGTGATCAAACAGTACCTGTCGCTCCGAATGAAGCGCATAGAGCGCTACATGCAGCATCCGGAGGAAGCACAGGAACGCTGGTTGCGGACCTTGCTGGACACGGCTCAGAACACTGAATTCGGGCGAGCGTACAATTTTGCGGGCATCCGGAATGCCGATGATTTTGCGCGCGAAGTGCCGGTGCACGACTACGAACGCATCAAGGGGTATATCCAGCGGATGATGCATGGCGAGCGCGACGTGCTGTGGCCGGGAGAGATCAACTGGTATTCCAAAAGCAGCGGCACTACCAGCGACAAAAGTAAGTTCATCCCGGTTCCATATTCCAACATGTACGGTTGTCACATCGCAGGCAGTTGGGACTCGCTGGCGCTGCTCTACCACAACAAACCGGACATGGAGATTTTTCGCCGCAAAAATCTCGTGATGTCGGGCAGTTTCGAACCACTGGCTGATTATCCCAAAACCCACTACGGCGACGTGAGCGCCTTGCTCACCCACCACATGCCTTCCATTGCCCGTTCTTTTTACACGCCCGATCTGGAGGTGGTACTGCAATCGAATTTTGAAAAAAAACTCGAGCAGGTGGCGGAAATCACTAGCAAACAAGATGATGTTGTCATGTTTGGGGGGGTGCCGACATGGATCATCGTGCTGTTTCGCATGATTTTGGAAAAAACGGGTAAGCAGAATATGCTCGAAGTATGGCCCCACCTGCAAGCCTATATGCACGGCGGCGTGGGTTTTGAACCTTACCGACAGACCTTCCGCGAGTTGATTCCCAGCGATGATTTTGTCTACCAGGAAATTTACAACGCCTCCGAGGGCTACTTCGGTGCGCAGTGCGATCTGGGTCAAAACGACATGCTGCTGCTGATGGACAACGGGGTGTTCTACGAATTTGTGCCAATAGAAGAGTGGGACAAAGACCACCCCAAAACAGTGCAATTGCCTGATGTGGAAATTGGCAAGGACTACGCGATCATGATCTCGGCCAACAATGGCTTGTGGCGCTACCAACCGGGCGATACCGTGGTGTTTACCCGTCGCTATCCGCATTGCTTCCAGATTTCAGGCCGCACCAAACAATTCATCAATGCTTTCGGAGAAGAAGTGATGGTGGGCGATACCGATAAAGCGCTCGCAGAAGCCTGCCGACAGATGGATGCGGTAGTGTCGGAATACACTGCCGCACCGGTTTATTTTGGCGGTGGAAAAAGTAAGGGCGGCCACGAGTGGATCGTCGAATTTGACAAGGCGCCGTCAGACATGGAGCGGTTCAATCAGGTGCTTGATGAAACACTGCAACGTATTAACTCCGATTACGAAGCCAAACGTTTCAAAGGACTGGCACTTCAACGCCTGCTGCTCCGGGTAGTGCCCAAAGGAACGTTCCACCGCTGGATGCGGGCGCGTGGCAAATTCGGCAACCAAAATAAAGTCCCGCGCCTGGCCAATCATCGGAAATTTGTGGAAGACGTGGTGCTCTACACGGAAGGCTAGTGCCACGTCCGGTAGTTGGCGTATGAATCCAGGAGACATGTTTTTCCTTCCTCAAGGCGCGAGGAGGGCGAAATACGGGATATTTCAACCGACGAGCAACGCAGAAGAAGGGGAAATAGGGCGCTGGATTCATACGCCAACTACCGGACGGGGCACTAGTGCCGCGTCCATCAATTGCCGGATGCGCCACTATAAGGTGTGCACTTCGCCAATCAGCGACACAGCTGCAAATGCCATTTTCTTTTTTTCGGCGACCAGCCTACCTTCACTGCCTGGTTAGGGACGTCTGCAAGTTTGCGAGCGCCCAAAGTCCAACATCCTGCAACCGTCTAACTTTCCTCCCGTCATGCGTTTAGTCGTTTTTTACCTCTTTTTCTTTCCCACCTTTCTTTTTTCGCAGACCAAAATCAAACTCACGGATTTTGCGACCGGCATTCCCGGACCGGTAGACATCGCGCATTGCGGCGACAGCCGCCTGTTCGTGATAGAAAAAGCGGGCCGCATCTGGATAGTTGACAGCCTCGGGAAAAAATCAACTGAACCGTTTTTAGATATTGATGCGCTGGCTTCCAGCGGAGGGGAACAGGGCCTGCTGGGCCTTGCATTTCACCCCAACTATGCACAGAATGGCTTTTTTTTCGTCAATTATACCAAAAATGACGGCGATACGCGGGTAGCGCGGTATTCCGTGCGCTCTGACAATCCACAAAAAGCCGACCCGAACAGCGAAGCCATTTTATTGGAGGCAGATCAACCGTATGCCAACCACAACGGCGGCTGTATTAAATTTGGACCTGACGGTATGCTCTATATCGGCTTGGGCGACGGCGGCTCTGGCAATGACCCGCAAGCCAACGGCCAAAAAACCAATACCCTGTTGGGGAAAATGCTGCGCATTGATGTGAATGGAACACAACTGGGCAACTATTCCGTACCAGCGGACAATCCCTTCGTCGGCAACACAGCATACCGCCCCGAAATCTGGTCGCTCGGTTGGCGCAATCCGTGGCGCTTCTCCTTCGACCGCCTCACCGGCGATCTATGGGTGGGCGATGTGGGCCAAAACAAACGCGAAGAGATTGATTTTGAGCCCAAAAACACACCGGGCCGCAATTATGGCTGGCGCTGTTATGAGGGTACGTCTTTTACCAACATCGGCAACGGTGCGGGTTGTCAGCCCATCGGTACTTACCAGCCTCCCGTGTTTGAATATCCGAATCCTTCCATCGGCCAGTCCGTTACGGGTGGCTTCGTCTATCGCGGCAGCGAGTCCCCCGGATTGTCGGGGCTGTATCTTTTTGCTGACTATGTGAGCGGCCGCTGGTGGACGACGCGCCGGAATGCCGACAGCACCTTCTCTTCCCAGGAACTGAGCAAATTGACCGCTTTTCAATACACCAGTTTTGGTGAAGATGCCAAAGGAGAACTCTACGTGACCCTGTATTCAGCGAACAAGATCCAGCGGGTTACGGAGTTGTGTGGTACGTTTAAAGCGAGCGGAGTAGCCAGTGCGGCAGTGTGCGACAGTTCATTTTCTGGCACCATATTTCTCGAAGTCGTGGGAGGGACCGGTCCCTACACATATGAATGGTCAAATGGCAAGACCGAGAAAGACATCGTCTATTTGAATCCCGGTACTTACTCGTTCCTAGCCAAAGACGCTAACAGCTGCGAACAGCGCGACACGTTCACCATCGCCAACCTAACCCCCGCGGCCCCGGTGCTGTTGCAGGGTGATACAGTGGCGCTTTGCCCGAATGACACCATTTTATTGAGTACCTCCACCCCCTTGCCGTCGGAAGAGTATCGTTTTCAGTGGCGGATGGATGGCGAACTGGTAACAGGTGCAATAGATAGCATGTTGTTGATGACCCGTGGCGGCATTGTACAAGTGCGCATGATCGGTTTTTGCCAGACTGCCTGGTCTAACCCGGTTGTCATAGTACCGGAGGTGGTGGCGTTGCCCGATTTTTCCGTTTTTTCGGATTCCATGGTGGCAGAACCGGGTTGGGCAGGTTACCAGTGGTATCAGGATGGGAAGCCAATTACTGGAGCCACGGCAGCTAGTTATGTAGCGGACACGAGTGGTTTTTACGGTGTGTTGTTCACCTCGTTGAACGGCTGTACGTACTACAGCGGCGATGTGGAAATCAAAGTCAGCGCGACAGAAGCACCGGCTGCCGTGCGGCATTTTTTGCTTTCGCCCAATCCCGCCCGCAATTCGGTGACGCTTTCGCTGGAACTTCAGACACCGCAGCGCGTAGCCTTCTGGATGACCGATCTAAGCGGACGGCGGCTGTTCTTTCAGGACCATCAAGGCGCCAGTTTCAACCTATCCATTGACTTGCAATCGGTGCCAGCAGGTACTTATATTCTGACCGTTCAACTGGAAAGCGGGAGTTTTGTGCGGGAGTTGGTGAAGTTTTGATCAATGATTTTCTGATATTTGCCCAAACCAGGTCTCGAATTGAAAAACTAATGCGCTGCATTTCATTAATTGAGACAGGATGCTCTAACATTTGCTGTTATGAATCAATGGCACTGGGATCAAGGCCGTTTAGAATACTTCCTTTTTGACAATCTGCGGGCGATGGCTATTTGCCTTGTGGATTTGGATGGCATTGAGATTAATGCAGAAAATGCTGACCCTTTACGCCCTATTTTGGAACGTGATACTGGGCTTTCATTCTCTCCCGCACGTTATCGGCTATGGAGGAATTATGCACGGGTTTTTGGATGTTCCCTATTGGCAACCAAAGCGGGGAAGCATCTATTGGTCTCGGATTTTTGTAAGAAAATAGCATCTGGAATGATCTCTGAGCCTGATGATTATCTTACTTTGTTGATTCAGCGATTTAGATTCCCTTCGCCAGTATTTGACAGGTATGACTCGAACGAGGCGATTGTGTACCCGTTTGTAGCATTGCTATTGGCGACCAAATGCGACAAGTGCGTGAAATGTTACTGGTTATCAGCCAATTCAGTTTTTTGAAGTGGGTGGACAAAAAATTGTACTTCGATGATTCTTTTGATTTGAAAGGGTTGCTCACTACTTTTCAACTTTCTACCACCAAACCGTTTGCCGATCGTATAGAGGAGTTTATAAAACAGACCAATCTGATCGCATTGCCGTCTAGTTTGTTGCCTAGACAAGAATTCGAGATGCCCGTTGATTTACTTTTCACAGAAGGTAAACGAACGCGGGTCACACATTTGAAGATTGAACGGAGCCCATTACTTCGAAAAATATATTTTGATCAACACCCTCATATCATTTGTGATATGTGCCAAATGGAGCCTCGAAAACGATACCCATGGGTGGGCAACTTGTTGGACATCCATCATTTGTTACCTTTGGCTTCAGGGGTGGCAGTCACACTTTCAGGTACTTCTTTATCCGATATTGTGCCGCTCTGTCCGAACTGTCATCGGAGTGTTCATGCTTTTTACAAAACCTGGTTGAATGCTCTGCAAGCCCCTGATTTCAAGAATACAGCTGAAGCCAGAGCAGTTTATAACGAAGCCAAAATGAGCATATTGATATGAATTTTTTAGAAAAAATAAGTGCAACAGAACAAACTCAGTTGCTCAAAAAGTGCCTGGTTGAAGGACTTGATCTCGCCGCCGAATTGCGTAAGCGAGGACTGAACTTTGATGACCTGCGTTACCAATCAAATGTAGTCTTACCCTTACCCAAAGCCAAATTTCACCCACTTGATGAAGTAGAGCGCACAGCGAACGGTATCCCTTCCATTAGTTTCTTTGCAGGTGCTGGAGGGTTTGATATCGGATTTCATTGCGCAGGCTATGACAATTTGGCTTCTGTAGAAATCAATCAGATTTTTTGCGACACACTCCGTTATAATTTCCCTAAAAAACTAGTGGTCGGTCCACCCAATTTCAATGGCGATGTGAGAGAAAAAGAATTGATTGCCAAGGTGCTGCGTGACAAATTGAGCCTTGAGACTCCTTTTGAAGGAGTTTTTCATGGCGGTCCACCCTGCCAACCGTTCAGCGTCGCATCAAATCAACGCTTTTCCAAAAACGGCGAGAATTTCAAGCGCGTAGGTTTTGGACATCAGGAGTATGGTAATTTATTATTTGATTATTTATGGTTTATTCAAGAGTTTCGACCGAAAGTGTTCATTTTGGAAAACGTAGCGGGCTTCATGGATATGGACAAAGGAGCACAAGTACAACGTGCCATTAAGAGTTTGATTGATAACGGCTATAGCGTCACTCAGCCGCAGGTATTTGATCTAGCGGATTTCGGTATACCGCAGCACCGCAACCGCTTTGTAATGGTAGGTAGCCGTACTGACCATATTTTTTGTTTCCCTCAAAAAAGCAAACCTCATGTGCCATGCATGGAAGCTTTGCTTAGAGATATGGAAGGTTTATCTAATCATGAAACGCGCGAGCACAAGGCAGAATCAATCCTCCGATACAGAGAGTTAGAATTTGGAAAACGCGACAAACTTGGTCGAGTGGACAGGTTAAACCCTGCTAAACCGTCAAAAACTGTTATTGCGGGCGGACTAAAAGGTGGTGGCCGTTCGCATTTGCATCCCTACATTCCGCGTACATTGTCCGTTCGTGAATGTGCTCGTTTACAGACTTTCCCCGATTGGTATGTATTTACGGGAGCTATTGCCAGACAGTTTACACAAGTAGGGAATGCAGTACCTCCTTTATTTGCTTATCAAATGGCTATAGAAATTCAACAACAGTTTTTCGGTCTTAAATATCCTCTCTTGTCTCGGCAGCATCAGCGATTCTCAATACCCACGCTTTTTGAACAATTCGCCTAAATATCTTATATCTACTCCCTCCTATGCGTACCCGTACCCTCTTCCTCTTCCTGCTCGCCGCTCTCCTCGGCATTTGGTACATCGCCTCCAGAACCAGTACTAAAAAAAGCGCTGCCAACCGCCCCAACGACCCCTGGGTGTTTCGCTCTGTGCTCGATAAGCAGCCGCGCATGATCACCTTTGCACTCGACGACAACTTGTGGGTGGCCTATTCAACCGACTCCTGCTCGCTTTATAAAGTCTGGCCGGGCGGTGTGGATTTTACCGGCGCCGTCTATAATATGCGGCATGGCCCTCAGCCGATGAGCATCGGCAACGCCTGGTTTGAGAACCACTATCGCCAACCCTGGACGGTGACAATCGGCGGTAAAGCCGAAAGTCCACGCACCGATTATAAAGGTCACCGATACACCTCCGACGGACACGCTGAACTGATGTACGATCTTGTTTTGGCCGACGGCCAGCGCATCCGGGTCAATGAGCGGCCAGAGTACATGGAGCAGGACCGCCAGCGGGGATTCGAACGCACCTTCACCCTGGAAAATGTTCCGGCTGGTACGCTGGTCAGTTTTCGCACCAATGTTGCCAGCATTGCCGACCCGGTGAACATCGTCACCAACGGCGCATGGAAACAGACCAAACTTGAAATCGCTCCATCGGAAGCGCTTCGAATTTCAAACGCTGGTATTCGAACCGTAACTGTGGAAGGCGAATTGACGCTGGACCCGAAGAAGCCGACGCATTTTGCCACCCTGTTTGTTGTCAGCCCTTTTGTTCCCAATCCATTCGACGCCGAGCGCATCGCGGAGGAGGAAGGAGAAACAGGCGGCGGCACCATCAGCCCCGGCGAAAAATTGATGGCGAAAAGTGACTGCCGGACCTGCCACAATCCCCAGGTACAGACTGTGGGCCCGGCGTATGTCAGCATTGCAGAACGTTATAAAAATATCCCGGAAAACGTTGAAAAACTGGCTCAGAAAGTGATGAAAGGTGGCTCTGGTGTGTGGGGCATCGCCGCTATGAGTGCCCACCCCGACCTTCAACCCGACGACGCGAAATCAATGGTCAGTTATGTGCTTTCCCTGGATGAGGAAGAAGATGACGGCGAAGGCGGCGCTGGTACTGCTAAAACGCTGGCTGACATTTCGGAGGATCAATGGCTGCGTCCCGATGTGAGCGTCGCCGATCGGGAGATTGCTTCGGGGCTGGTGGTCAAACTGTTTCAATTGAAGTCCACACCGACGACTTATCAAAGCATCAATTACGGAGCAAAACCCGATTTGACGGCTATTGCCACGAACGTAAATGCGGAAGGCACTGACTTTGGGCCGTTCAAGGACAATTTCGCGCTGACGGCCACCGGCTACCTGTTTTTAGACAAAGACGACAATATCCTGTTCCAACTCGCCAGCGACGACGGTAGCCGCATGTGGATTGACAACAAAGAAATTATCAGCAACGACGGACCGCACGGCATGGATCCGAAAGAGGCGGAAGTTGCGCTCCGGGCCGGGTATCATCCCCTGCGCATCGAGTATTTTCAAGGCGGCGGCGGGCGCGGCATTTCGCTGAAATGGGCGCGTTTCGGCAATCCTGCCTTGACAGTTGTTCCCGAAAACAACTTTTTTCACAAGCGCTCCGACGACCTGACCGGCGTTGCGATGATAGGCTCCGGCTCTGCGGCTATCCCGGGCGACGGCGTCGCACTCAGCGAAGTACACCCTTCTTTTGATCTTTCTCAGGCCCGTCCCGATGAGTTTTTATGCAAAGTAGCCGGCATGGATTTTTTGCCGGATGGCCGCCTGCTGGTGTCCACCTGGGACGCATCGGGTGCGCTCTACGCATTGAAAAACGTTGATTCAGGAGATCCGAAAAAAATAAAAATGACCCGGATCGCACAAGGGCTGGCGGAACCGCTGGGTGTGAAAGTTGTGGGAAAAGACATTTACGTGCTTCAAAAACAGGAACTGACCAAACTGGTAGACACCGATGGAGACGGATTGATAGATGAGTACCAGTGTTTTGCCAAAGGCTGGAAAGCGTCCGCCAATTTTCACGAATTTGCTTTCGGGCTGGCGCAAAAAGGTGATTACCTGTATGCTGCATTGGCGACAGCCATCCTGCCGGGCGGCGCCAGTGCCCGGCCACAGATCGTAGACCGGGGCAAAGTGGTGCAGATCAGCCTGAAAGACGGCAGCATGGAATTCGTCGCCCGCGGTCTGCGCACGCCCGACGGCGTAGGGCTGGGTACTGATGGAGAACTTTTCATAGCAGACAACCAGGGTGACTGGCTGCCGGCTTCCAAAATTGTCCATGTCAAACCCGGCGCATTTTTCGGCTCTTTCTCCGTAGACAGTGCGACCGTGGCGCAATTGCCGATCCAGCAGCCCGTCGTGTGGCTGCCCCAGGATGAGATCGGCAACTCACCCACCCAGCCCACCGCGTTGCGCGACGGGCCTTATCAGAATCAACTGGTGTTCGGCGACGTGTGCTATGGGGGTTTGCAGCGCGTGTTCACGGAAAAAGTGAGCGGTGATTACCAGGGCTGCGTGTTCCGGTTTTCACAAGGACTGGAAGGGGGCACCCACCGCCTGGCCTGGGGGCCTGACGGCGCCCTGTATGTCGGCATGATCGGCAACCCCGGCAACTGGAGCCAGCAGGGGAAATACTGGTACGGCCTCCAGCGGCTGAAATACAACGGCCAATCGGCCTTCGAGATGCTGGCACTGCGGGCAAAAACCAATGGCCTGGAAATTGAATTCACCGAACCGCTCCGCGAAAGCGACGGCTGGGACCCGGCACATTACGCCGTGAATCAGTGGTGGTACAAACCTACCAATCAATACGGTGGTCCCAAAATGGACGAACAGGAATTGACCGTGCGATCAGCCACCGTATCGGCCGACCGCAAAAAGGTTTTTCTCGAAATTGCAGGGATACAGCCCGGTCATGTCGTACACCTGCGCCTGCGCAACCTGCCGCTCAGCGACCTCCGCCACGAGCTCTGGACGACGGAAGGTTGGTACACCATGAATGCTGTGCCGCAAGGTGCATTCGGAGAAAGTAAACCGCGTCCCACGTTTACACCTATAGCAGACAACACCTTGACAGACAGGGAAAAGTCAGAAGGCTGGCAACTGTTATTCGACGGAAAATCCCTCGCAGGCTGGCATAGTTATGGCAAAACAACCATTGGAAAATCGTGGGTGGTATCCGACAACTCGATCTATCTCGACGCGAAACCCAATCCCGCCGGCGGCTTTCAGGCACTGGATGGAGGCGACATCCTGACTGCCGGGGAGTATGGCGATTTCGAATTGGAACTGGACTGGAAGATTGCACCTTGCGGCAATTCGGGTGTTATCTGGCATGTGGTGGAAGACCCTGCCAAGTATGATTATGTCTGGAAAACAGGCCCCGAAATGCAGGTGCTCGACAATGCCTGCCACCCGGACAGCAAATTCCCCAAGCACCGCGCAGGCGATCTATACGATCTCGTAGAGGCGAAATATGTAACCGTGAAGCCGGGCGGCGAGTGGAACCACGCTCGCCTGGTATTCCATAAAGGCCGGGTGGAGCAATGGCTCAACAACCGAAAACTCGTGGAATTACAAATGTTTGAAGGCGGCAAGCCGACCAGGCGATGGCTGGAACTGATTGCGGGCAGCAAATTCGCCAAAATTCCCGCGCCGGATTTTGGGTTGGCGCAAAAGGGTCGGATATCCTTGCAGGACCATGGAGATCCGGTGTGGTACAAGAATGTAAAAATCAGAAAATTATAAATTCAATTCCCCAAATTCCTTGAAGTGCCCGTTCATGCGAATGCGCTCTTTGGTGCGTTCCATGTTTTCGACGACCGGCATCACCTGTTGCAGGTGATCGAGCAGGTATTCCTGGCGTTCCGGTTCGGTTTCCAGGGTCAGCAGCTCATATTCTCCTTCAGTGGGCAATCCTACGCCGTGTCCGATTTGATAGGAATACGGCTGCGCCAGGCTGGGGCTGGCTTTCAAATCTGTGTCGAATACCCGGTAGAGCCGCTCGACCAGGGAGACCAGTTCGGGCATTACATACAGGTGTTCTTCCGGTTGGGGATAGAGTGTCACACTTCCTCCTGCGTAGAGTTTGTGGGGAACGGGATTATCAAACCCGGTCAGTTGGAATACGCGCAAGCCCCGTGTTCGGATATCCATGCTTCCGTTCGTGTGCTGATGGGCGACCTCCAATACTTCCATCTCGGTCCCATATCCTGGCAAGGTACTGTCCATATAAGTTGGTATGCCGAACGGGAGACCTCCGGCTACGCACTCGTTGATGAGTTGGCGGTAGCGCGGCTCAAAGATGTGCAAATTGAGTTTTTCGCCAGGGAAGGCGACCAGGCTGAGCGGAAAAAGGGGTAAGTATGCCATAGTTTTGGGTTAAATATGTTGACTTCAGTATTCAAATCGTCCCATCCCCCAATTATTGGTGCCGCGTTCCTTATTGGTTCAAAAACATTTTCACATTCCACCAGCCGGTCTCGACGATCGCTTCATTTTTTCGGTAAAATTTGAGTGCCGGTTCATTCCAGTCCAGCACCTGCCATTTTACCAGGCGGCAACCGCGTTTCCGGCCCTCTTCGAGGAAAGCGTCGAACAACATTTGCCCTACTCCGAAACGACGGCAGGATTCGGTGACCACAAAATCGTCCAGGTAGAGCATTTTGCCCCGCCACGAGGAATAAGCCATAAAAAACAAGGTCATGCCGACTATTGTTCCATCCATTTCAGCGACATGGCTCTCGAAAGTCCCGTTCCGAAAATCCTCCAGATACTCTTCCGGAGTGGTTTCAACAGCCTCCGGCTCTTTTTCATACAGGGCCAGTTCGTACATGAGGCCGTGGATAGCCGGCAAGTCTGCTTCAGTAGCCGAACGAATGATGATGTGGTCTGTCATGCTGCAAATGGAATCCAAAACCACAAGTATTCGATGACATTGTCAATCGCTTTGGAAGGGGGTGTGTTGGCTTTTTCGAGGAAGGCGGCTGCGGTATAAAGCACCATCCAAAAGAGTTCGGGGCCGAAAAGGAATCGAATCATTTTTAATGAAATTTTTAGCGTTCGGCGAGCGGTTCGCCGGGGATCGGGTCGGGGGTTTCAAGCAAAACCGGGATTGACCAGCCGACGATAGAGGAACGTTTCAACTTTTAAGTTGGTGAAGTTTTTTGGTGTTGCAATCACAAAATTAGTACTTCTCCTTTTTTTTTGCCTGAAATTCTTAGCGGACTATTGTGCTGCTGCAATAAGAAAAAATGAATTTCTGAACGCCTTTGTTGGAAATTGTAAAGCGCACACTATTTTTACCGCCACTTAAACACACCCCTTCTTGCAGGATTGTTGTTTTTGAACATCGGCAAAAGTTTTTTTGATCGCCCGCACACCAGGATTTCCATTCCCTGCATCTATGCAGGTAGTCGGTTCGAGAGCGAAGAAAAAATGTCTGCTCGATGAAAAATACGCTGTTCTGCAAGGGGATTCAGTCAACTAAATCATTCATTCACTTAACTTTACACGCAGCATGACAGCAGCAAAACCCACACAAGCAACACAGCAACAAGGCGGAGGCATTGGGGCTATTTTCCCGTACATCGTGATCCCCGTTCTTTACGTGGTAGCTTTACTCATCTGGAAGTACGTGTTCGGCGCAGCCGAGAATTTTATTGACGGTGACAACTCTAAAGACCCGCTGCCCGGTAACTATGCTGGTACTATCTACAAGGGTGGCTTCATCGTGCCCATCCTTTTGTCCATGTTTTTCATTGTTCTTGTGTTTGTTATTGAGCGGTTCATCACCCTCAATCAGGCACGAGGGACCAATAATGTGGACACGTTTGTACGCGGTATCAAAGGCTTTTTGGACCGTGGCGACCTTGCCGGGGCATCTTCGGCTTGTGACAAACAGAAAGGTGCTGTTGCCAATGTGGTGAAAGCAGGCTTGAAAAAGTATGACGAGATGACAAAGGTGAGTGGTATGGAGAAGGATGAGAAGGTGATCGCCATCCAAAAAGAAGTGGAAGAAGCGACCACGCTCGAACTTCCAATGCTCGAAAAGAACCTCAACATCTTGGCGACCCTCGCCTCTGTAGCAACCCTTGTGGGTCTGTTTGGAACGGTATTGGGGATGATCCGTTCGTTCGCCGCACTTGCCAACGCAGGCGCACCGGACTCTACGGCGCTCGCAACCGGTATCTCCGAGGCACTGATTAACACGGCACTGGGTATCGGTACGTCGGCTTTGGCTATCGTATTCTACAACTTCTTCACCGCTCGTATTGATGCGCTGACGTACCGCATTGACGAAGCAGGCTACAGCCTGACCCAAACCTTTGCATCAAAAGGACACTAATTTTTGGAGTTGTGGGGCATGGAAGTGATGTGGTGTGCATTTTTAAAGTACATTACAAGTATTTGCTCTTTTCTGCCACGCCGGGCATCACGCTCGGGTATAACTCATAACCAATAACTCATAACTGAGAAAAATATGCCAAAGCACAAACCTAAAAGAGGCAATCCGACGATTGACATGACGGCCATGTGCGACGTGGCCTTTCTCTTGCTTACGTTCTTCATGCTTACCGCAAAGGCGAAGCCGCAGGAGACTGTCATCGTGGACACGCCTTCGTCCATCTCCGAGACAAAATTGCCGGATGCTGGTACCCTGACGATTCTGGTCAGCAAAGATGGCAAAGTTTACCTGGACATGGTTGGGCAACATACTCGGCTTGATCTGATCAAAACCATGAATTCCCGCTTCAGCCTTGGCCTCAATGAAGAGGAGGCCATGAAATTTGCGAATGCGGGAAGTTTCGGTATTCCACGTGCCCGCTTGAAACAATGGCTTGATGAAGCACCTGCTGAACGAGCCAAGTTTCCTACCAATGGTATTCCAATTGACACTGCCGACATCAACAAAAGCGAATTGGCCGACTGGATTCACAATGCCCGTCTGTCTCAATTCAAAATGAAGAATGAAGGCAAGGTGAAGGATGAATACGTCATGGTGGTGAAAGCGGACAAGGACACCCCCTACCCGGTGATTCAAAAGGTGATCAATACGCTGGTGGATATCAACGTGAACAAGTTTAACCTGATCACTGGTCTGGAAGCCGACCCCAACAAGGTGGATGCCGTCAAAAAAGAAGGCGGAGAGTAGTGAGCGTTTGAAGTTCGAGGTTCAATCTCGCCTCAGGCGAGAGATGTTCGGGGTTCATTGCTCATCACTGCTCATTCATCTATTTATCACTCATTAAAAAGCAACGGCACTATGGCTGAAATGCAAACCGCCGAAAGTGGTGGCAAGAAGAAAGGTGGAAAAGTACGCACCAAGAAAATGTCCACACGGGTTGATTTAACCCCTATGGTTGACTTGGGATTCCTGCTTATTACTTTTTTTATGCTGACCACGACACTGGCCAAACCGCAGATTATGGCCTTGGTGATGCCGGAAAAAGATCTCGATATAGATAAAGTCGAACCCGTAAAAGAGTCAAAAGTATTGACCCTCTTGCTCGGGGCTAACGACAAAGTCTATTGGTATGAAGGCATCACGGACGCAAAACTCGACTCGACGGACTACTCCGCCGAAGGGATGCGCAAGGTTATTCTGAATAAAATGGACAAGGTGAAAGCGCAGTGGAATTTGGAAGATTATGATGATTTCAAGACGAAGCAGCCCAAAAAAGGTTCCTTCATCAACGTCATCATCAAACCAACCAAAGAAGCCCGCTACAAGAACCTGGTGGATGCGCTCGACGAGATGAAAATCACCAACGTGCGCTACTATGTCATTCTGGATGTTTCGGAACTGGAGGAAGCGTTTATCAAAAATCCTGCCGCCGGTCTGAAATTCAGTGTTGAAGAGCAGTTTGAAGCTGCGACAGGTGGCGGCGGAAACGTACCACCCAAAAAGTAGCATTGACACTGATCCAAAACCTTCAGTTTTAAAAATTTAAACTTTCATAAAATAATGGCAGAAGAAAAAAGCACCACCTTCAGGGATATGCTGGATATCATCTTCGCCGACCGGAACAAGTCTTATGGTGCATATCAATTGCGCCGCGCGTATACCAAATATTTGGGTCGCGCTTTTGCCTACGGTTTGCTATTGATTGGGCTGTTTTTTGCCCTCCCATATATCCTGAATGCCGTGCGTGCGCTGGCCCCTGAGCCGCCACCGGTAGAAGTAGTGGCCGAACTCGGCCCGCCGCCGGATATTGACCCGAACAACCCGCCACCGCCACCGCCACCTCCGCCGCCTACACCGCCGCCGCCGACCCGCTCCACTGTGCAGTTCGTACCGCCCGTGGTGAAGAAGGACGAAGAGGTGCAGGAGGAAAAGCCGCCGGCCATCGAAGAACTCATCGAGAAAAAAGAGGACATCGGCGCCGAGACGAAAGAAGGTGACGACAATGCCGCTATGACGATTGATGAAAATCCTTCGGAACTCAAAGTCGTAGAAGAGCCGAAGCCGGTAGTGGAGGACAAAACCTACGAAATGTTCGACATCCAGAAGCCTCCCAGTTTCCCCGGTGGTGAAAAGGCGCTGCAACAGTTCCTGGCAGAGAACATCAAGTACCCGGCACTTGCCCGCGAGAATAACATTCAGGGCAACTGCGCCATCGCATTCGTTGTGAACAAAGACGGTTCCGTGAGCGATATCCAGATTCTGAAGGACATCGGCGGGGGCTGCGGCAAGGAAGCCATTCGGGTGGTACAAACCATGCCGAAATGGAGTCCGGGCGAAGCCAACGGCCACGCGGTGAAGGTGAAATTTACCTTGCCAGTGCGGTTCCGGTTGGAGTAATTTCCTGCGGGTAATTTCCTGCGGGTAATTTCCTGCGGGTAATTTTTTGCGGGTAATTTCCTGCGGGTAATTTTTTGCGGGTAATTTTTTGCGGGTAATTTCCTGCGGGTAATTTCCTGCGGGTAATTTCCTTCGGGTAATTTTTTGAAGTAATTTCCTTCGG
>Ga0209181_10005773_pt1 | contig 17696 bp, 18 predicted proteins | sample MAT05_FD_187208 | JGI IMG/M metagenome (GOLD analysis project Ga0209181, IMG submission 187208) | Freshwater microbial communities from Lake Fryxell liftoff mats and glacier meltwater in Antarctica - MAT-05 (SPAdes) (version 2) | ecosystem: Environmental > Aquatic > Freshwater > Ice > Liftoff...
TTAAACTGCCTGCTTCTGTTATTTGCCATTCCGTTTTGAAATCCGGGAATAGAAATGCGATCTGTAGATGTTTTTAATTTTGCTCTTCTGGCATCTCGTTTCAGTTCGCTTGCTTTACTGGAAAAATGGATACTGGTTAATGCAAGGCCAATGCCAACTAAGGTACCTGCAGCACCCGCTATTATTTCAGTAGTATGCTTTTTATCGTCGTACCTGATAAAATTGCCGTTCTGGTCATAAATTGCATTTCCATCACCTATCTCATTCGCCAATAAGCCATAGATTAACGTGCCAACGCCGCCTACTGCAACAACAGGGCCTACTACTACTAATATAGTACTGGTGGTTCTTGCCTTGCGTGATTGACGCATCAATTCATCATAATCGCCTCCGTTTTGCGCAATAGCTGATGATGCAAAACTTAAAAGGGTAAAAATTGTAAACAATGTTTTCATGTCTGAGTCTTTTTGGGTTTAAAAACCAAAGTTATATGAAAAACTTATTGTAATTAATTTTTACAAGATTATTTTAATTCTTCGCAGCAATACCCGGCACTAAATACCATGTTTTATACTTCAACGGGGGCAATATCTTCTGCAACAATCCTTAATACTTTATCACAATCATGCACATCAACATTCCATTCTTTAATAAGTGGATGCTGGTTTAAGGAAGGCTCTATTTTTTTAATGTGCCTGTTATTTGCCAGGTTGGTTTTAAAAACTAGTATTTCCATAATGCAGTTGGTTAAAACAAAATCTATTTTATAATTTACTCAGCGGTCATATCTGTCACATTATCTGTGGTTGTTGGCCGCATCGTCCATCTGCCGCCACATTTATTTTTCCACTCCGCTTTAAACTGCTCTTTTTCTGCAGGCGTCATTTCGGCAAATTTATTTTTCATTTCCATCCACTTGCCCTTATTACGCCAGCCACCACTGTGGCGGCCACCACCAAAGCCGCCAAATAAAATTTTGCTCAACAGCAAAATACCCAGTGCCTGCCAGAAGCTGATGGTTTTTACACCTAGTACCACCGGTAAAATTGCGTTCCATAAACCCATAACCACCAAGCCAAATACCAGTATGGCTGCAATGCCAAATACCAATATCATCAATCCTTTTTTAATCCAAATTTTTTTCATGTTGTTTTTTTTATTTGCCACGGAAGCACAGAAGCACAGAAATTTATTCTTTAAAATAATGTGCTTACTCGTCTTTGCGGCATCCTTAGTAATTTTTAAAAGTTGTGTTTTTTATTTTTCTAAAACAGGAAATTTCTATTGTCTTTTCTGTGCTTCAGTGCCTCTGTGGCAACCCTAATAATTTAATAATTCATCTTTTAATACCGACAGGCGGTTGCGTAAATGCAGCACTGCATAACGTTTCCGGCTGATAAGTGTGGCCACACTTTCACCTGTTTGTGCTGCTATATCTTTAAACGGCACTCCTTCAATTTCGTTCAGTATAAACACATTTCTTTGTGCAGCCGGTAATTCATCCAGCGCAGCTTGTAACTCTTCCCAAAAAATATTTCGCAGGTATTCTGTTTCCGGTGTTGCATCTGCCGGCAAAAGCATTTCTTTCCAGTTAAAATTTTCATCTTCGCCTTCAGCGGGGCTAAATATATCATCAGCAAGCGGCAATTTATGTTTGCGGTAATTATCGGTTATTTTATTGCGGGCAACTTTGTATAACCAACCGGTTGCCTGTTCAATAGGCTGCGTATTACCTGCAAACTGGTAAAAAACCTCCTGCAGAATATCCTCCGCATCTTCGGTACTGGCAACCCTTTGTTTTATAAATCCAAACAAACGTTTGCTTATTGACCTGATCGTGTTGGTAATATTTTTATTACGCTCGGCCGTCATTTCTATGGCTAATGTCATTCCTTCATCTTTCTATATTTTTAAAGACGATTGGACATAAGGAATGTTTTAAAGTGGCTAAATATTTTTTAATACCGATATACCAGTAAATAGTCCAATTCAGTATTCTATCGGTACCCCGCTGTGCGGAGCCTTTAGTGTCCTGGGTTACGGAGCTTTCTTTTTAACTTGCTTTGTCCAACCTTGAACAATAATTGGTAGTTGTGTTACTACCTCTTTACCAAATAATGCTTCTGTCAAAATACCCATGTGCAACATATCAATAATTCTACACAAATAAGAACGTCCCTTTGTCCACCATGTAAAGTGATCATCAATAATCAGAAAATGTTCAACGTGGATTTTGAGATTTTCTTTTACTTCTCTTAATTCTAAACCGTCCAACCATGTTTCATAAACTCCGTCTGCTACACGACTACCAAAAGTTGTAGTGAAATAATATTCTTTGATTTCCCAAATTGCAAGAGGATTTATAACATTTGGAAATGCTCCGTCTACTCGTCGTGATAATGTACGAACTGGAAATTTATTTTGAGTAAAAGCTGTTAATTCTTTTGGATCATAATTGCAATCAAAGCCTCTTGAGTTAGCTTCAATAATCATATTTACTAAGCCTGTTAAATAAGCGTAACCCGCTTTGTCGCCTTTTTGTTTATTCAGCGGCAAAGGACAAGTTGGCTTTAATTGTTTCCTTAATGCTTCAAATGTTTTTTTCGCTTCTGCAAGTTTCATTAAGTTGGGTTCAACTTGAAGCCGTAAAATGTCAGAACGATGTTGCAGGTAAGCAACGATTAATTTTCCTAATGCTGTGAATTTATTGTTCTTGTCAATTACCTTGCTACAATCAAGATTATTGCTTTCATAAACAGCTTTGATTTCTTCTAATGTGTGAATTTTGATCTGTCTAGTTTTCTTGTCAGTATAGCCCGCCTTTTGGCTTATTAACTTGATGTTTGCCCAAAAATCTAAATGCTGATTTAAAAATCGTTTGTCTGCTTTCATTTAGTTAATGCCTTTTCAAATTCGTTAATAAATTCTTTTAAATTTGAACCTAAGGCACTGCAGATTTCTCTTAATTCAATTAAGTCAATTCTTCTTTCACCGCTTTCGATTTTACTGATAAATGATTGAGGAACCTGGAGTTTATCTGCTAAGTCTGATTGGCGAAGTCCCGAACCTAACCGAAGCCTGTATAATTGCTCCAATAGAATTTTGTATTCCTTTTTGTTCAAAGTTTTTTTCACGAATTCAAAAATATATCCCAAAATAGCATATCCCATTTTAGGATTATAACACAAGAGTTCTTATATTTGCTAAAATACTTAGACCATGCAGCTGACATTAGAACAAAAGTACGTTACATATTATCCTCCAAAGTCGCAGCTTTTGAAGTGGGTCGGCAATAAGCAAAAGTTCGCTGTTGAGATTACAAGATATTTTCCGACTGATATAAAACGTTACATAGAACCTTTTCTTGGAAGCGGTGCAATCCTTGCAACTGTTGCCCCTAATAATGGTTTAGGATCTGATACTTTCAAACCATTAATTGAGATTTGGCAGAAGCTAGCAACCGACCCAAAAGGGTTGCTTGATTGGTATGCACAACGAAGAAATAGAATTGGTAAAGAAACTAAAGAAGAAGTTTATCAAAGTGTCTTGGCCGCATATAATAAAAACCCTAATGGAGCAGATTTTGTTTTTCTAACCAGGTCGTGCTATGGTGGCATTGTAAGATTTAGAAAAGCTGATGGTTATATGTCAACACCTTGCGGTGTCCATGTTCCAATACCTGTTGAAAGTTTTGCTGCTCGAATTAAAGATTGGAAGTCAAGATTAAAAAATGTGTCCTTTGAACATTTGGATTATAAAGAAGCATTTGCGCAAGCAAAGAAAGGTGATTTGATTTATTGTGATCCTCCGTATTCACATAGTCAAAGCATTTTATATGGAGCGCAAGATTTTCGCCTTGTAGATTTATTAAAAGAAATTGATAAAGTCAAATCAAAAGGTGTCCGTGTTGCTTTGAGCATTGATGGAAATAAAAAGTCTGGCAATTACTTATGTGATTTGCCTATTCCTGACGGGCTTTTTGAGAATGAGATATTCGTTGATTGTGGTCGGTCAATGTTAAGAAGGTTTCAATTAGAAGGTCAAACCTTGGAAGATGAAAATGTGTCTGACCGTTTGTTGCTTACTTATTAAACGGAATGTCGCTTTAGGCTTGCGTTCAGCAATAAGTATTCGTCATATCAAAAATTAACAGCCATGATTTTTATGCATGGCTGTTAAGTAAAGGGTAAAACTTTATTTATTAAATCTATTATTTCGTATTCTTTTTTAATTCTTCCAGCTTCAGCTTTTGGTTTTCTATTTCCTGTACCTGTTTTCCCTGGTTTTTAATATTGTCTTCAAGGTCGCGTTGCGTATCAAGAATTTTTTTACTCAGTTTTTTCTCATCGTCTTTAAGATTCTCCAATGTTTTCTCAGCATCCTTTACAGCGTCTTCCTGTTTGTTTATATCAAGATTGTGTTTGTATGCTTCTGTCTCGGAAAGAAATCCATTTAAAAACTGGCTTGCAGCAGTAAATGTATTGTTATCTTTTTCTGACGAAATAAAACTGCTGCCATCTTTACTGATCAACAAGCTCATTATAGATTTGCTGCTTTCTCTACGGCTTTTCCGTTTTACATCAAAATACAGATCTACTCTAAAACCATTGAGTGATGGCAGGGATATGCCTTTAAATACATAAAAGCCGTTAATGGTATTTCTCTTCCAGAATAGTTCGCCTGTGGTCTCGGGTTTAAAACCAATATCCTCCAGTTTTTTTAAAATGGTAGCTTCAGAAACCTCAGTTGTGTAAGGCAGTTCCAGCTTAAGGCCGGGCTGCATAACCTTATCATATTTAATTTGGGCCGCAAAAGGTTGCGCCTGTAGCAGGCTGTTGATGCAGAATAAAAGTAATAAGGTGTAAATAAATTGTTTCATTATAATTATTTATTGGTGAAATTAGTATGAGCACGGCAATAGTTAAGGCATATACACTGGTGCAGCATATATCAAATTGCAACAAACGTGCCTTATTTAAAAAAGTTATTATTATTTGTTTTTTTGCACTTCGATTCTGTACTGTTATCAGTACGTATTCGTCATATCCTCATCCACACAAATAATATAATCTGCCTTGCCTTTATTTTCGGCCAACAGTTCTTTTATATTTTTTTGAGATACGGTGGTAATGGTTGCATACTTCAGATCGGGTTGCTTTCTTTTTAAATACCAGTTTATGCCATCATAATTATCCGAATGAAAAGAACCGTTGTAATGTATGAAAAGGTTGCCTGGTTTAAAATTTTGCAGAATAAAATACGCCATAGTCGCATCTTTAGATGCCTGGGCTTTTGGCATGTTTGCCCCGCCATGTCCGCCCATCATCTCTACCATTTTTACATAACCGGGCAAATTTGCATCATAATCCATCGGCAATGCAGCCATCCAGGTTTTTTCCAATGCAGATAAAGTATCCAGCGCTTCAAATCCTTTTTTTGAAACCAGCGATGCATAGCGGCGTGGAATATTGGTGGCAATAAACGGGACATTTTTTTCTTTGGCAAAATTTACAATAGGTGCGTAATCGGTTTTGTAATTGCTCCAGAGCCTGGCAGTGGAATCAAGTCCTTTTGCAGATATTTTTCCTGCCAGGTAATTGTTCAGGGCTTGCTGGTTATCGGCTTCAAACATTTCGGCACCAAAAGTTAATGTCCTTTTTTCACTCAGGTCTTTTGCTACAGCCAGCTCCAGCCAATGCGAAATAGCATTGTTATGAAACTCGCCAAACAAAACAATATCTTTTTGGGCCAGCTCCTTTATCATTTTTTTATAAGAAACTTTTTTTCCTTCTGAGTTATATAAAATATAAGCAGCTTTCTGCTGTGCAGATGAAATAAATGTGACAGTGAGCAATACAATTAAAAGCAGATATTTTTTCATAAAATAAGTTTAACGGAAAGGTGATATAATTGAAAATATGTACAACAAAACAATGTAAATATACAAAAGGAGAAAATGACGTCTTGCAAAATCTGAACACACATATTCATGTAAGGTTGACTATTTTAAATAATGTAAAATTTATTTTGAAATTATATTTTAACCAGCAACTTATTCGTAAATTCACAATCTTTAACTTTTAACCCCAATCTACATTTATGGCTTCTACTAAATCTTACGCAGCACAGGATGCCGCCTCAGCACTTGCTCCGTGGACAATCAACCGAAGAAATCCTAATCCCCATGATGTGCAAATTGATATTAAATATTGTGGTGTTTGCCACAGCGATCTGCATTTTGCCCGTAACGACTGGGGCATGTCCGTTTATCCAATTGTGCCCGGCCACGAAATTGTTGGCGTGGTAACAGCAGTTGGTGAGCATGTTAAAAAATTCAAAGTGGGCGACATTGCCGGTGTTGGTTGCCTGGTGGAGAGTTGCCGTGAATGCAGCAATTGCCAGGATGGATTGGAACAATATTGCAGCAACGGTATGATTGGCACTTACGGCGGCATGGAAAAAGATGGCAGCGGCCCCACGTATGGTGGCTACAGCAAAAACATAGTGGTTAACGAAGATTTTGTTTTACGTATTTCTGATAAGCAACCCCTGGAAGCAGTTGCCCCTTTACTTTGCGCTGGCATTACCACTTACTCGCCACTGCGCCATTGGAAAGTTGGCAAAGGACAAAGAGTGGGTATCCTTGGTCTGGGTGGGCTGGGCCACATGGGCGTAAAACTGGCGGTATCAATGGGGGCTGAAGTTACCATGCTTAGTCATACTGCTTCAAAGGAAGCCGATGCAAAAAGACTGGGCGCTCATAAATTTGTTTTAACCAGCGACGAAGAGCAGGTAAAATCTGTTGCCGGTTATTTTGATTTTATTTTAGATACCGTATCTGCAGCGCACGATTACAATTTTTATCTGCAGATGTTAAGAACAAACGGCAATATGGTTTGTGTGGGTGTGCCACCGCCGGGTAATCCTATTATTCCTTTCAATCTTATTTTTGGCAGAAAAAGCCTGGGGGGTTCTTTAATTGGCGGCCTGCCCGAAACACAGGAAATGCTGGACTACTGCGCCGAACATAATATTGTAAGCGACGTGGAAATAATTGCCATGAAAGATATTAACGAAGCTTATGAAAGAATGCTGATGGGAGATGTGCGTTACCGCTTTGTGATTGATATGGCAACACTGTAAAAAATTAAAATGTTGGATAAACAAAAAAGCTGTCTTAACCGGACAGCTTTTTTTGTTGAACCCAACAAGTTCATTTAAAAACATGAAGCAGTAGTTTCAGTGTACTTTTAGAAACTTATTTTAATAATTTTTGAGTAAATAATTCTCCGCCTGTATCTAATTGCAGCAGGTAAATGCCCGCTGCATTTGGTTTATCTATTGATACAGTACCTTTTCCGTTGAACACCTTTAAAATCCTTCCCTGCATATCAATCAAGCGATAAGTAAATGCCTCATTGCAACTGAGCTGCCAGTAGGTTCCAATGTCTTGTATCATCCAACTGTTCTTTCCGCTCAGGTTCACACTTCTGATGCCCAGTATTTTTTTCGTGGCATCTATATCTTCCTGTGTAAGCCTGTATAGGAAAATACCTTTAAGTCCGGGTGCATCGGTAAAATTGTACACCGCTCCGTTTGAGGAAGAGGTAGCAGCAACAGTACCAACTTTTGAATAGTTTGTGGAACTGGTGCTGATTGCACGCTCTATGATGAATTGTTTGTTGTTTAACTCCTGTGCTGTTTTCCATTGTAAAACAGCTTTCCCGTTTTCCGGCCTTGCATTGTACCATACAAGCGTTACAGGCAGTCCCGGTCCATTTACTAAAATATAATTACTCATAGCAGTTGCCACTGTAGCACAGGCATAGCTGGATGTAAGCCTGCATGAATAAGTTTCTGTCAGGTACACATTTGCTGCATTGTAAGTTGCCGAAGTTGCACCAATGATTGGCACCCCGTTTTTAAGCCATTGATAAGTTGGCGTAACCCCTCCATTAGTTACAGTGGCAGTAAAAGTTGCAGGGCTGCCGTTACCGGCCGGGTAAGCAGGTACCGAAGTAATTGTTATGGTTGGTGTTAATACTGGTGATACAGTTACAGTGATCGTATTACTGGTTGCAGGGTTTGGTGTGGCGCAACCAATACTACTAGTCATTACTACATTTACCTGGTCGTTATTATTTAAACTGCTGCTGCTATAAGTGGGCACATTTGTGCCAACATTTACATTATTCCGTTTCCATTGGTAAGTGGGGGTACTGCCTCCATTTACAGGCGTGGCAGTAAAACTCACTGTATTGCCACCGCAAATACTGTTTGAAGATGCAGATATACTTACTGATGCAGCCGCAGTTCCATTTACCATGGTAAGCGCATTACTGGTTGCTGTAGGGGTACTAACACACGCAAGATTACTTGTCATTATAACAGTAATGACATCATTATTATTGAGTGAGCTGAATGTAAAGGTTGGTGAATTGGTACCAACATTAATACCATTTCTTCTCCATTGATAAGAAGGTGTACTTCCTCCGTTTACAGGATTGGCCGTAAATATTACTGTTTGGCCTGTACAAAAAATATTAGAAGCAGCATTTGAAGTGATGCTTACAGATGGCGCTACCGTGGTAGTGGTTCCGTCATTTATCCGGATACCTGCTGTAGTAGATGTATAACCTGTTACTGCCATAATATTTACTCTGGCTGCACCTGCATTGGCCCAGGTAAAGCCTATTGAATTAATAACTTTACCCTGGTTAATACCTGCAATGGTTATTGGTAATTCAAATAAATTAAAATCGTACCGGGTATCATAAACACCGGAGCTTCGGGCAATTCTTTTAAGTTTGATGGCCGATTGCGAATTGGCACCAACTAAATACCAGTCTGCAAAAGTGAGTGAACCGGTTGCTGTTGTAGCATCTGCAAAGTTTATAGTATAATTTACTGTTCCGGTTCCTGAACCGGTTGAGGCCAGCACATACAAGGTACTATAAGTAGCCCTGTCCTGACTTTGAAAAGTTAAGGTGCCAGAAACCGCACCACCATACGTTGTTGCAGTTGATGAACGTAACAGCAAAGCATTACTAGCGCTATAAGAGGCTAATTGATAAATACGGGTTGCACTTTGTGTGCTTGCAAAATTCCCTGAGGTTGGTAAGCCGCCGGGTGTTTCTGCAACATTTGATGCATTGGTATAACCATTTGCATATAACAGGTTACCATTACCATCGTCAAACGCCTGCGATGAAGTTGATGCAGGACTTACATTATTTCCATTAGCCACCACATCTTCATTAAACCCTGTAAGCCCAATGGGTTTTATTTGTTGAGAAATAATAGGTGTCGTGGTGCATCCATTTGCATCCGTTACTATAAGGCTATAATTACCAGGTAAAAGGTTGGTAAGATTGGCGGCATTAGAAAAAGCGGCTCCGTTTCTTGTCCACGCATATGTATATGGTGCTGTTCCCCCGGTTGTATTGATGCTGATACTGCCATTACTGCCACCCGAACAAGTAACATCTGTAGCTGTAAAAGTAACAGAAAATGCAGGTGGTTGTGTAATGGAAACATAAATTGTTCTGATGCAACCTGTATTATCCCTTACAGATATAGGATAAGTTGCTGCAGCCAATCCGCTATAAGTATTGTTGTTGCTCCAGGCTCCGGCACCTGCTTCTGCCAGTTGATATTGATAGGGTGCGTTGCCTCCGGCAACCGTAACAGTTACTGCTCCATTGGTACCATTAAAACAGGTTACATTGGTTATTGAAGTATTAACTGCCATTCCGCATTGAGCATTTGCCGGTAAATACATAAGGCTGATAATGCTTATGAAGCAAAGGATAAATGCATACTTCAGTAGGGGGTGAAGCTGATTGTTCATGATTGTTTGGATATTGTTCTACAAGAACGTAGAATTTATTCTATTAGTATGTCACCTCAGTGATTTATGTTGTATAAATACGTTGATATAAAGTACAACATAGTGAAATTCCGTAAAAATACAAATGACTATTTGCGTAATTTCACGTATGACAAAATGCAAGCCACTCTTCTACATAGCTTTATCTATAATCTGGGGCTGTTCTCCAAACCCCTATAAAGCATCAAACCAAAGTTATAAACAGCAGGCAAAAACCTTTGCCAATGAATTAAAAAAGCAACCAGCCAATATTGACAGCACAATGATGGCCGGCCAATGGGTAGGCACCACCAATTTTGGAATGCGAAAACCAAACTTTGTAATCATTCATCACACAGCGCAAACGGCATGCGATACCACACTTAAAACTTTTACACTGCCCCGCACGCAGGTAAGTGCCCACTATGTTATTTGTAAAGATGGTACCATTAACCACATGCTGAACGATTACCTGCGGGCCTGGCATGCAGGTAACAGTAAATGGGGCAATGTTACCGATGTAAACAGCGTAAGCATTGGCATTGAGCTGGATAATAATGGCTTTGAACCTTTCAGCGATGCCCTGATAAAAAGTTTACTGGATGTGCTGAAAAAACTGAAGAAGGATAACAATATACCAACTGCCAATTTTATTGGGCATGCCGATATTGCACCCAAACGAAAAGTGGATCCCAATAAATATTTTCCCTGGCAGCAACTGGCGGCCAATGGTTTTGGTTATTGGTATGATACGGCCAATGTGAAACTGCCCGAAAACTTTGATGCAGTGCAGGCTTTGCGTATTATAGGTTATGATACCCGGGATTCGGTTGCTGCCATTAAAGCTTTTAAATTGCATTTTGTGCAACAAGATACAGATGCAAAACTTACCGATGCCGACAGGAAGATTATTTATGACCTACACCGAAAATACTAATGGTTAAAATATTTACCAACTACCGGCAGCTTCGCAAGCTCCCTGGCTTCAACCCTGCTGACAAACCAGGTAAAGAAAGCAAACAATACAAAACCGGTGCCTAGTGAGAAAAAATAATTATTGGGTAATAGTTTTATCAGCCCCAGGTGTATGATATAAATAAGTACAACCAGCGTTATATAAGCTATGAGTTTTTTTACGGCATAAGGTATGGGGTAATATTTTTGTCCCAGCCAATAACTGCTCAGCATCATAAATAAATAACAGGTAAAAGTTGCGATGGCTGCACCGGTATAATGAAGGCGGGGAATGAGTACAATATTTAACACAACGGTTATTATAGCACCACCAATGGTAATGATTGCACCTATCGCATTTTTATTGGTGAGTTTATACCAAACACTCAGGTTATAATAAATGCCCAGGAAAATATTGCCCAGCGCAAGCAACGGCACCACTTCCAAACCCTCGGCCCAGCGTGGATTTGCAAAGGTTACAAAAATCCATTTAAAGGCATCTAAAAATAAACCGATGAATAAAAACATAAAGCAGCATGCGATTACAAAAAACTTCATCACACGGGCGTAAGTTTTTTGTGCATTTTCGTCTTTACTTTTATTAAAGAAAAAAGGTTCGGCTGCCATGCGGAAAGCCTGTATCATAATGGTGATGAGCAATGCAATGCGGAAGATGTTGGCAAAGATACCCAGTTCATGATCGGCCTGTTGCCGGGGCAAATTAACCACGTGGCGGTAAATTAAGCGGCTAAGCACATCGTTTACCATGCCGCCCAGCCCTACAATAATCAATGGTGCACTGTAACGCATCACTTCTTTCCAGAGAGAAAAATCGAAACGTATTTTTACCTGCCTTATTTCTTTTGAAAGCACCAGCAAGGTAAAAAGGCTGCCACAAAGATTACCCAGCAGGTAATAACCCAGGCCAATATCTTTATTGTAAATGTTTTTTAAAAAACTGTCAGGGTTGCTTTGCAATATTTTTGGTATCACTCCTAAGAACATGATCACTACAGCAACATTTAGCACAATACCGGCAATCCTGGCAAATGCGTAGCGCTTGGGCCTGTTTTCCTGGCGCAGTTTGGCAAAAGGCAGTGTGTTTAAATTATCAACGGCAATGATGGCAATCATCCACAAAATATAATCAGGATGTTGATTAAGATCTGCAGCATTTACCAACGAATCTTTGCAAAGCAATAAAAGCACAGTGAATAATACGCTGCTGAATAAAAGTGAAAGCGAAAGCGTGTTGTACAGTTTTTGTTTATCGTGGGTTTGAGAAAAACGGAAATAGGCTGTTTCCAAACCATAGGCATACAATACATTTAAGAATGGGATGATGGTATAAACCTGCACCAGGTCGGCAGTTTTTTCGGGCATCAGTACAAAAAACGGCAAAGCCATGTTCATCAAATACCCCAGGAAACGGCTTGCAATGGTGGGAACGCCATACCACAATGTTTGTCCTGCTAATTTCTTGATACTGCTCAACTATAACTATGATTTAAGCTTCAAATTTACCCTTATAATTTTTAATACCGCCCGGTGTTTTTATTTTTTAAAAAGGTTACCGGGCATATCTCCGATTCTTTGTAACGCTGGTATCGGTAAGTGTATTTAAAAAATAGATCAGTTCATTTTTTTGTGTATTGGTGATGTCTATTTTTGTTGTCAGCAGAGGGTCTAATGTTGGTTGCATGGTTATGCCATTACGATAATGTTCAATTACAGCACCCAGCGAATAAAACCTGCCATCATGCATGTAGGGAAAACTAACAGCCACATTGCGCAGGCTCGGTACTTTAAACTTAAGCGAATCTTCCCGTTTACCGGTAATCTTCATCCTGCCATAGTCTTTTAAGTATTCATTAATGCCAAGACCGTTATTTCTTAAACTGTTATCAGTAAACAAAGGCTCTTTATGGCAGGCAGCACATTTTGCTTTAAAAACAGCATAACCATTTTCTTCGCTGTAAGTAAATTTTGCTTCGCCCCGCAAGACTTTATCGTATTTTGAATTGGCCGATACAATAGAACCGGTAAACTGTGCCAATGCCTTTAACATACGCTGGCTGTTGATTTCTGTTGTACCAAAAGCAGCTTTAAATAAAGCTGGATATGCCGAATCTTTTTTCATTTTTGCTAACACATTTTCAAGCGTTTCTCCCATTTCGGTTGGCGATGTGATGGGCGATAATGGCTGCACTTCAATATGATTGATGCCTCCATCCCAATGGTACTTGGTCATCCAGGCGAGGTTAAAAAGGGGAGGAGCATTGCGTGAAGTGTGCTGGTCGTTGAGGCCATGGCTAAAATCGTGGTCGTAGGTAGCGAATGCGGCAAATTGCTGGTGACAGTTGGCGCATGAAATATTACTGCCATCTTTACTCAGCCGTGTATCGTAAAACAATTTTTTACCTAATTGAAAACCCTGTTCGCTTAATTTATTCTTAGCAAAAATATCTGTGGCCGGTTTTGGCCAGCCTGCCGGAATTTTAAACTCGATATAATCGGGTAAATGACCATCAGCAAAATGTACAGGCCGGTTTTCTGCGGCGCCAATAAGCAACACAGCAAGTGAAGTGCTTATACAAAACAATATGATGATTCTTGTTTTCAATCTTGATTATTTAAGTAGTGCTTCCGGTTATTTTTTTACACCAGTAGTATGTCATGCTGAGCTTGTAGAAGCCGGAATATTTCGATTAAAACCCGCCTTCGCCAACACTTTGACAAGCTCAGTACAGGCTGACAGCCTTTTAAAATGAAGCACCACCGTTGTTAATTATATTCTTTATGCTGAACATTTTACTATAGTTATCAGCAATTTTTTTTGCCAGCGGCCCCGGGGTGCTGCATACAGGATGATCGGCAATTTTAATATCATTGGGTTGCTGCCACCAGGCATCAATATCTGCCTCAATAATAATTTCGCTGGTTTTGCCTTCCTGTATAATTAATGATTTACCTGGCGGGAATTGGAGCAATATATTTTTCAGCACATTATTTTCTCCCATAAAACCACCAATGTGGTACTCCAGTTTATTATTCACCACTTTTGCCTGCAACGAATGTCCTTCTATCTTAGCCATGATATAACCGTTGTTCCAGGTCCAGAACATATCATTCAGCGGATCCAATGCGCCGGTTTGAGCGCCACTAACATTGTGTAAACTATCTACGCCCAGCAAAAAATTAAGACTGTTATAATTGCCAGCACTTAAAGCAAAACTAAAATGCAAAGCCTCGGCATTACTTTCATCAATAAGATGAAAATTTTCAGGGTCTAAAAAATTATTTTTACCTGATGTGAATGAAAAGTGGCTGATATAATATTTGAATTTTGAGACACTGTATTCTTCGCCAAAAGGATTGAGATATTTACCGCTGTTTAATTTAAGCGGTTTTTCTTTAACCGTATTTATAAAAGTAATTTTAACGTTACCGGTTTTATTTGCCTGGTTAATTTTTTGGCTGCTTTGCATATTTAGGTAAGAAAACAGCGCAAAAGGGATCAAAAGAAAAAAACTTTTCATAGTTATCCCGTTTTACCAGATCTCCCGGCCGATCTTTTTTCTAAAATCTTTTAATGTGCCCACTCTCTTTTTTACTTCTATGCGTTTTTCTTTGGCTGCTTTGGATGGTTTGGTAGCCTTACGGGGTTTGGGTTTTATAAGCGCCTTATTTATCAGGGTATTCATTTTTTCTATAACGTCCTGCTTATTGGAAAGCTGGCTGCGGTCTGCCTGGCTTTTTACCAGCAAAAATCCTTCTGAATTTATCTTTTTAAACAGTTTTTCCTGCAATAATTTCTTTTGCTCATCATCCAATAACAGCGACGATTCAATATGCCAATAGCCTTCTACCATGGTTTCCACCTTGTTCACATTTTGGCCCCCTTTGCCGCCGCTTCGGGCTGTTTTAAACTTTATCTCGTAACTTATATTGAGCATCTGCCAAAATTAAGCAGAAAAAGTACGAATTTGCAGCCATTAGCGTTTTAAATCAGTCTTATTTTTCGATAATAACTATTTTTTATACATTTTTGCATGAAACCAACCGGAAAAGATGACTAAAGGGATTTACCATTCATTGGTGGAGCGTAAGCAACAGCATAAAAAATCATTTGCCGTATTGATTGATCCCGATAAGGTAAACGACAGCAACCTGATGCCATTGATTGATATGGCGGTGGCCGCTAAAGTGGATTATTTTCTGGTAGGAGGTAGCCTTGTTATTTCTAATTATTTAGATGACTGTGTACAATTGATAAAACGTAGTTGTAATATTCCGGTGATACTTTTTCCCGGCAGCCCCAACCAGGTTAGTAAATATGCCGATGCGCTTTTATACCTTTCGCTCATCAGTGGCCGCAATGCCGATATGTTGATTGGGCAGCACGTAATTTCGGCACCCGTTGTAAAACAGAGCGGCCTCGAAATTTTATCAACCGGTTATATGGTGGTAGATGGCGGCGCACCTACAACGGTTTCTTATATCTCCAATGCATCTCCTTTACCAGCCGATAAAAATGAAATTGCCATGTGCACGGCCATGGCTGGAGAAATGCTGGGCATGAAATTAATTTATATGGATGCTGGCAGCGGTGCCAAACGTGCCATCAGCGAAGAAATGATTGCCAAAGTTGCTTCCGTTATTGAAGCTCCGCTAATTATTGGCGGTGGTATTATTGAACCCGAAAAAGCATACCTTAACTGCAAAGCCGGTGCCGATGTAATTGTGGTGGGCAATGCCATAGAAAAAGACCCCAATCTTATAAAAGAAATGGCTGCTGCGGTGCATAGTGTAGCGGTGAAGGTGTAAGGCCTGCGCTAAATCTACAAACCAACGTGCCGCAGAACGTACGCCAAAAAATTGTGCAGCGGGAGAGATACTGTTGCAGATACAGTACTGGTAAAATAAATGATAGATTTTTCAATTTTCACCTGGCGTTTTCAATATTTGTTAGTTGTTTCAATTAAGTGTGGCGTTTGTGGAATACTGAGTGACAATGAAATATTTTCTGCCAGCCATAGGAAATAAATGTGAATAGTAAAAAGGTACATAACGTAGTCAATCTGTTCATAACACTTCAAAAATTTATAAAACTCAGTAATGGCAGCTCTGCCCTGTATTTTGCAAACACTGTGTTAAACCGATGTGACTTTATAATCAGTGCAACCGGTACCTGCCTGCCGCAGGCAGGTTTACCAAATACCAGCCGCACAAAAGCCTGGCTTGAATTTGAGCTCGGCTGCATTGGCCTAAAATGAAATTCATTTTGGTACTATACCGATTATACTCTTTAGTTAGTCCAATCGGTACCCGCCTACGGCAGGCAGGTTTACCAAATCCTATCACACTGGGCCATCGCACATAATTTCAGCCAGCACACATTGGCCCGTAATGAAATTATATTTGGTATTACACACTGGCTTTATTTTCTTTTAGTTCAACGATTCGTCTCTTGCCCAAATAGTGAGTTGCATATGAGTCCTCTATTTTTGAGTCTTTTGACTTACTGAAAATTAGTTTTTTATTTTCCCCTTTTCCAAATTTATGGTAACCTGTCCACGATTTCTCTAACTTAAGTTCATTTGCATTTTTTCTAATTGCTTTATTTATCAATGTCAACTTGCCCAAATTCGCTTTACATACTTTTTCTAAATATTCAACGTTTCCAAATCGCCAGGATTCGTAGTCTGCTTTTGATAAATAGCCCAGTCTTATAAGGATATCAACTGAACATACAAATCCTTGTTCGTAGGCCAACGAATGAACCAACTGTTTAACTTTTTTCTCCAATTTTATGCTGTTCATAAATCGAATTCATTTTTGGATGCGAATTTACAAATTTTGCTGAAATGTTTAAATGAAATTATGGTTTTAAAAACGCATTCCGTTTGCGAAAATTTGAGCTCATCTGGCAAAACTGTTTCGATTTTTAGAGACCTTTTAGTCAGCGTGTAAAAAAGCGGGGGCATTCATTGCTGCTGTAGCCCTGGAACTGAAGCCGATTGAAAAACTAAAGTACAAGATTACAACAAAAAGCCCAATAGAATTACGTCCGCCGGAACCGCTGCTGATAGTGAACTGCAGCCGATTGTTTCAACGTCAAGCCCTGCTTGCAGCAATACTTTTGTTAGCAGCACACCATATTAGTCGAATTATTTTGTCGGAGTTAAAGCCATACTGCTATTCCAAATGTTAGAATACAATTTCCAATCACCGTCCACCTTCTTCCATACATTTATAAACTTTCCTTTTTCAATTGTGCTGTCTTTGCCGTAACTCATAAAATAGTTGCCTTCGTCAATAAGATAGTCACCACTTCCATATAATGCAGTTGTCTCTTCTCGAAATTCCTTTATGCCAAAATTAATATACTCTAAATTTATTGCCGCAATAGCAGAGCGTCCACTTACAACTTCTGAATTTGGAGCAAAAATTCGTCCGTCCTGTGTAAAAATATTATTTAAAAATGCAGTGTCCCCAACTATGTGAGCTTGTGTAAACTTGTTATTTTTTTCGTCAATAATCTTTCTCAAACCCGTTGTATCAAAGTTGGATGCACTGTCTTTATTAGTGTTTGTAGGAGCGTTATTATTGCAGCCAATCGTTAGTGAAGTGGCAAATGCAAGCGAAAGGATAAAAATTTGTTTCATTTTATTTGAGTTTAGTGATGTGTCCTAAAATTGTTTTGCCTAATCTTCTATGTCGTCAAGTAGGATTTGGTTAATGGTTTGCATCGTCCTGATTTTGGTTGACTCTTTTTTGCATTATCCACAGGGGAATAAGATACCTGTGTTTTGTTATTCAATAAAAATCATCCAGCTTTGTTTTATCAACCTAAGCGGAAGTAAGGATCAAG
>Ga0209181_10005777_pt1 | contig 17694 bp, 18 predicted proteins | sample MAT05_FD_187208 | JGI IMG/M metagenome (GOLD analysis project Ga0209181, IMG submission 187208) | Freshwater microbial communities from Lake Fryxell liftoff mats and glacier meltwater in Antarctica - MAT-05 (SPAdes) (version 2) | ecosystem: Environmental > Aquatic > Freshwater > Ice > Liftoff...
GCCACGCTCGACGCCGGTCTGCTGTTGCGCAAGCGCCTGGCCATTACCGGGTCGACCTTGCGGCCCCGCTCCGTGGCCTACAAATCGGCGCTGGCGCAGGACCTGCGCGCCGAGGTCTGGCCGCTCATCGCCGCCGGGCGGATCAAGCCGGTCATCTATCAGGTGTATCCGGCACGACAAGCCGCCCAGGCACATGCACTGATGGAGTCGAGTGCGCATGTGGGCAAGATTGTTCTCACCTGGCAGGAGGCCGCATGAGCCGCAGCAAACTGGTGGTGGGCAACTGGAAGATGCACGGCAGCCGCGCTGCCAATGCCGAGTTGCTGGCAGCGCTGCTGGCGGCCCGGCCCTATGCGTCCGATGTGGCGGTTTGCGCGCCCTTTGTCTTCATCGGCGATGTGGCCGCCGCGCTGGCGCGCAGCGACATCCGCTGGGGCGCGCAGGACGTGTCCTCGCACGAGCAGGGCGCGTTCACCGGCGAGGTCTCTGCGGCGATGCTGGCCGAATGCGGCTGCCGCTACGCCATCGTCGGCCACTCCGAGCGCCGTGCGTTGCACGGTGAAAGTGACGAACTCGTGGCCGCCAAGGCCCAGGCTGCGCTGGCCTGTGGCGTCACTCCCATCGTGTGTGTGGGTGAGACACTGGCCGAGCGCGACGCCGGGCAGACCGAAACGGTGGTCAAGCGACAGCTCTCCGTGGTCATTCACCAACTGGCCCACTGTGCGGCCGAGATGGTGGTGGCCTACGAGCCGGTCTGGGCCATAGGCACCGGGCGCACCGCAACGCCCGAACAAGCCCAGGCCGTGCACCGGGTGCTGCGCGCCCAGCTGCATGCCGCCACGGGGCGGGGCCAGGCCATGAAAATCATTTATGGTGGCAGCGTCAAGCCCGACAACGCTGCCGCGCTCTTCTCGCAACCCGACATCGACGGTGGGCTGATTGGCGGCGCCTCCTTGAAGGCGACCGACTTCATCGCCATCTGCCGCGCTTGAACTGGCTCGGCCGGCAACACAACCCTGGAGTTCTTTCGATCATGCAGATGTGGATGACCTTGATCCTGGCCGTGCAGTTGCTCACGGCGTTGGTAATGATCGGTTTGGTGCTGATACAGCACGGCAAGGGCGCTGACATGGGCGCCTCGTTCGGCGGCGGCGGCTCGTCGGGCAGCCTGTTCGGTGCCACCGGCAGCGCCAACTTCATGTCGCGTTCGACGGCGGCCTGCGCCACCGTGTTCTTCCTCTGCACGCTGGCATTGGCCTACGGCTCCAATTCGGTCAGTGCGCGCAAGGACACGGGCGCGGGCAGCGTGCTCGACCGCGCCGCCCCGGCCGCTTCCGCACCTGCCGACGGGGCCATTCCCGGCGCTGCGCCAATGGTGGTTCCGGCCCCTGCGCCGGCGGCCTCGGCCGTGCCCGCCATTCCTGTCAAGTAGCGGGCTGTCCGGGGCAGGGATATCCCGGCTTTCGGTCTAGAATCATCAGCTGTCCCGGGGGCTCTGCCTCACAGTGCCTGCAGCCCGGACCAAGCTTGATTTTTGCGTCGTGCCGACGTGGTGAAATTGGTAGACACGCTATCTTGAGGGGGTAGTGGCGAAAGCTGTGCGAGTTCGAGTCTCGCCGTCGGCACCATCCCTGCAGTGCCCGGCCTGCGCGACCCTCGCGCGGCCCGGTCCCAAGGTCAGATACCGGACACACGATGGACCTGCAAGCCTACCTGCCCGTGATCCTCTTCATCCTGGTGGGTGTGGCGGTGGGGGTGCTGCCCCAGGTACTTGGATTCGTGTTCGGACCCAACCGCCCCGACGTCGAGAAGAACAGCCCCTACGAATGCGGCTTCGAGGCCTTCGAAGATGCCCGCATGAAGTTCGATGTGCGCTACTACCTGGTGGCCATCCTCTTCATCTTGTTCGACCTCGAAATAGCCTTCCTCTTCCCATGGGCTGTGGCGCTGCATGAAATCGGGCCGTCAGGCTTCTGGGCCATGATGATGTTCCTGGCCATTCTGGTGGTCGGTTTCGTTTACGAATGGAAGAAGGGTGCGCTGGACTGGGAGTGAGCTCGCGGTTGTGAGCAGATCACCGGAAAGCAAATCATGGGCATTGAAGGCGTACTGAAGGAAGGCTTTGTCACCACCTCGGTCGACAAGCTGATCAACTGGTCAAAGACCGGTTCGCTCTGGCCCATGACCTTCGGTCTGGCCTGCTGCGCCGTCGAAATGATGCATGCCGGCGCGGCGCGCTACGACATCGACCGCTTCGGCATGCTGTTTCGCCCGAGCCCGCGCCAGAGCGACCTGATGATCGTCGCCGGCACGCTGTGCAACAAGATGGCGCCGGCCCTGCGCAAGGTCTACGACCAGATGGCCGAACCGCGCTGGGTGCTGAGCATGGGCTCTTGCGCCAACGGCGGTGGTTACTACCACTACAGCTATTCGGTGGTGCGGGGCTGTGACCGCATCGTGCCGGTGGACGTGTACGTGCCGGGCTGCCCGCCCACGGCCGAGGCGCTGCTGTACGGCATCCTGCAGTTGCAGGCCAAGATCAGGCGCGAAAACACCATCGCTCGCTGAATCGCCGCCAAACTCCTGATGACACAGAAACTCGACACGCTCCAGGCGGCCTTGCAGGCGGCACTCGGTGACGCCATCGTGGCCCTGGTGCGTGAGCGCGGCGAGATCACGATCACCGTGCACGCTGACCGCTACTGCGCCAGCGCGCAATTGCTGCGTGACCACGAGTCGCTGCGCTTCGAGCAGTTGATGGACTTGTGCGGCGTGGACTATTCCGACTACCGCAACGAACCCTGGGAAGGCGCGCGCTACGTGGTGGTGACGCACCTGCTGTCGATCACCCACAACTGGCGTGTTCGCCTGAAGGTTCGCGCGCCTGACGACGACCTGCCGGCCGTGGCCTCGGTCACGCCGATCTGGGCCTCGGCCAACTGGTTCGAGCGCGAGGCTTTCGACCTCTTCGGCATCATCTTCGAAGGCCACGTCGACCTGCGCCGCATCCTCACCGACTACGGCTTCATCGGCCACCCCATGCGCAAGGACTTCCCGACCACGGGCCACGTCGAGATGCGCTATGACGCCGAGAAGAAGCGCGTGATCTACCAGCCGGTGAGCATCGAGCCGCGCGAGATCGTGCCGCGTGTGGTGCGTGAAGACCAGTACGGCGCCAGGCTCTGAGCCGATCCATGCCTGAAATCAAGAACTACACGCTCAACTTCGGCCCGCAGCATCCGGCCGCGCACGGCGTGCTGCGCCTGGTGCTCGAACTGGACGGCGAGGTCATTCAGCGCGCTGACCCGCACATCGGCCTGCTGCACCGCGCCACCGAAAAGTTGGCCGAGAGCAAGACCTACCTGCAGGCGCTGCCCTACATGGACCGGCTCGACTACGTGTCGATGATGTGCAACGAGCACGCCTATTGCCTGGCCATAGAAAAGCTGTTGGACGTGGACGTGCCCGAGCGGGCCCAGTACATCCGCGTCATGTTCTCCGAACTCACGCGGCTGCTGAACCACCTGCTGTGGTTGGGCGCGCACGGCATCGACTGCGGCGCGATGAACATCCTGATCTACTGCTTCCGCGAGCGCGAGGACATCTTCGACATGTACGAAGCGGTGTCGGGCGCGCGCATGCACGCCGCCTACTTCCGCCCGGGCGGCGTGTACCGCGACCTGCCCGACACGATGCCGCAGTACCGCGTCAGCCGCATCAAGAACGAGCGTGCCATCAAGGCGCTGAACCAGAACCGCCAGGGTTCGCTGCTCGACTTCATCGACGACTTCTGCGCTCGCTTCCCGGCCAATGTCGACGACTACGAGACCTTGCTCACCGACAACCGCATCTGGAAGCAGCGCACGGTGGGCATCGGTGTGGTCACCCCTGAGCGCGCGCTGAACCTGGGCTTCAGCGGCCCCATGCTGCGCGGCTCGGGCATCGCCTGGGACCTGCGCAAGAAGCAGCCCTACGAGGTGTATGACCGCATGGACTTCGACATCCCGGTGGGCACCCACGGCGACACCTACGACCGGTACCTGGTGCGCATCGAGGAGATGCGCCAGAGCAACCGCATCGTGCAGCAATGTTCGGCCTGGTTGCGCGCCAACCCCGGCCCGGTGATCACCACCAACCACAAGGTGGCGCCGCCTTCGCGCGTGGGCATGAAGTCCAACATGGAAGAGTTGATCCACCACTTCAAGCTCTTCACTGAAGGCATGCACGTGCCTGAAGGTGAGGCCTACGCCGCGGTGGAACACCCCAAGGGCGAATTCGGCATCTACATCGTCAGCGACGGTGCCAACAAGCCTTACCGATTGAAGATCCGTCCCCCGGGCTTCTCGCATCTGGCCGCCCTGGACGAGATGGCCCGCGGCCACATGATCGCCGACGCGGTGGCCATCATCGGCACCATGGACATCGTCTTCGGTGAAATTGACAGATGACGGCCCCCAAGCTCACTTCGTTCGCGCCCCCCCAGGAGGGAGTCCCGGCCGCTTGGGAGCGGCCCGGCGCGGCCGGTTTCTCCGTGGCCACGTTGGCCCGCTTTGCACGCGAGGTCGCCAAGTACCCGCCCGACCAGAAGGCCTCGGCTGTGATGGCCTGCCTGGCCATCGTCCAGCATGAACAAGGCCACGTGTCAGCTGCGGCCGAGGACGCTATCGCGACCTACCTGAGCATGGCGCCGATCGCGGTGCACGAGGTCACGACTTTCTACAACATGTACAACCAGCAGCCGGTGGGGGCCTACAAGCTCAACGTCTGCACCAACCTGCCGTGCCAGCTGCGCGACGGTGACAAGGCGCTCAAGCACTTGTGCAGCAAGCTGGGCGTCGAGCCCTACGGCACAACCGCCGATGGCCGCTTCACGGTGCAGCCCAGCGAGTGCCTGGGTGCTTGCGCCGATGCGCCCGTGATGCTGGTCAACGACCGACAGATGCTCAGCTTCATGAGCCCCGAGCGGCTCGACGAGTTGATCTCGACCCTGAACGATGCCCATGCTTGATCTCTCGAAGTTCCAGACCCGCGGCCACGAGTCCTGCTTCCACGGCAGGCACCTCGGTGCGCAGATCTACGCCGGCCTCGACGGCAGCAACTGGCGCCTGGCCGACTACCAGGCGCGCGGCGGTTACTCGGCGCTGAAGAAGATCCTCGGCATCGACCAGCCCGAAGGCGCGGTGGCGATGACGCCCGAGCAGGTGATCGCCGAGGTCAAGCTCGGTGCCTTGCGTGGCCGCGGCGGCGCGGGCTTTCCTACCGGCCTGAAGTGGAGCTTCATGCCGCGCATGTTCCCGGGGCCGAAGTACCTGGTCTGCAATTCCGACGAAGGCGAGCCCGGCACCTGCAAGGACCGCGACATCCTGGCCTACAACCCGCACATCGTGATCGAAGGCATGGCCATTGCCGCCTTTGCCATGGGCATCAAGACGGGCTACAACTACATCCACGGCGAGATCTTCTCGGCTTATGAGCGCTTCGAAGAGGCGCTCGAAGAAGCCCGCGCTGCCGGGCTGCTGGGCGACCACATCCTGGGTTCTGCCTTCACCTTCCAGCTGCACGCCTTTCACGGTTTCGGCGCCTACATCTGCGGCGAAGAGACGGCGTTGCTCGAATCGCTGGAAGGCAAGAAGGGGCAGCCGCGTTTCAAGCCGCCGTTCCCGGCCAGCTTTGGCCTGTACGGCAAGCCGACCACCATCAACAACACCGAGACCTTTGCGGCGGTGCCGTGGATCATCAACCACGGCGGCCAGGCCTACCTGGACTGCGGCAAGCCCAACAACGGCGGCACCAAGATCTTCAGCGTCGTGGGCGACGTCAACCAGCCTGGCAACTTCGAGGTGCCCATGGGCACGCCGTTTGCGAAGCTGCTCGAACTCGCTGGCGGCGTGCGTTCCGGCCGCAAGCTCAAGGCGGTGATCCCCGGCGGCTCGTCAGCGCCCGTGCTGCCGGCGGCCACGATGATGGACATCACCATGGACTACGACGCCATCGCCAAGGCCGGCTCCATGCTGGGCTCGGGCGCGGTGATCGTGATGGACGATTCGCGCTGCATGGTCAAAAGCCTCCTGCGCCTGAGCTACTTCTACCAGCATGAGAGCTGCGGCCAGTGCACGCCCTGCCGTGAAGGCACGGGCTGGCTGTGGCGCGTGGTCGACCGCATCGAGCACGGCAAGGGCCGGGCTGACGATCTGGCGTTGCTGGACTCGGTGGCCTTGAACATCAAGGGCCGCACCATCTGCGCCCTGGGCGACGCTGCGGCGATGCCTGTAGAGGGCATGCTCAAGCACTTCCGCGACGAATTCGCGTACCACGTCGAACATAAATCTTGCATGGTCGCGCAGACGGCCTGACCCACGCACAGCCCATGATCGAACTCGAACTCGACGGCAGACAAGTCAGCGTCAGCGAAGGCAGCATGGTCATGCATGCGGCCGACGCGGCGGGCACCTATGTGCCGCACTTCTGCTATCACAAGAAGTTGAGCATCGCGGCCAACTGCCGCATGTGCCTGGTCGACATCGAGAAGATGCCCAAGCCCATGCCCGCCTGCGCCACGCCGGTGACCAACGGCATGATCGTGCGCACCAAGAGCGCCAAGGCGGTGAACGCGCAGAAGTCGGTGATGGAGTTCCTGCTCATCAACCACCCGCTGGACTGCCCCATCTGCGACCAGGGCGGCGAATGCCAGCTGCAGGATCTGGCCGTGGGCTATGGCGCCAGCGCCAGTCGCTACCAGGAAGAAAAACGCGTCGTCTTCCACAAGGATGTCGGGCCGCTCGTCGGCATGGAAGAGATGAGCCGCTGCATCCACTGCACGCGCTGCATCCGCTTCGGCCAGGAGGTGGCCGGCGTGATGGAGCTGGGCATGATCCACCGCGGCGAGCACAGCGAGATCACCACCGCCGAGGGCCGCAACATCGACAGCGAGCTGTCGGGCAACATGATCGACATCTGCCCGGTCGGCGCGCTCACCAGCAAGCCCTTCCGTTACTCGGCCCGCACCTGGGAGCTGTCGCGCCGCAAGAGCGTGAGCCCGCACGACAGCACCGGCACCAACCTGGTGGTGCAGGTCAAGTCAGGCAAGGTCATGCGCGTGGTGCCGCTGGAGAACGACGATGTCAACGAATGCTGGATCGCCGACCGCGACCGCTACAGCTACGAGGCACTGAACAGCAGCGCGCGGCTGACCCGGCCGATGATCAAGCAGGGCGGTGCCTGGGCCGAGGTCGACTGGAACACGGCACTGGCCTACGTGGCCGATGGCCTGAAGCGCGTGAAGGCCGAATTCGGCACCGCGGGCATGGGGGCCCTGGCGCACCCGGGCTCCACCATCGAAGAACTGCACCTGCTGGCCAAGCTGGTGCGCGGCCTGGGCAGCGAGAGCATCGACCACCGTACTCGACATGCCGACTTTGCCAACACCGCGCCGGCCGGCCATGCGCGCTGGCTCGGCACCCCGGTGGCGTCGTTGTCGACGCTGGATCGCGCGCTGGTCATCGGTTCCTTCCTGCGCAAGGACCACCCGCTCTTTGCGCAGCGCCTGCGCCAGTCGGCGCGCCGCGGCGCGCAGGTGCACAGCCTGCACGCGCTGCACGATGACTGGCTGATGCCCATGGGGCGCCAGATCACTGCGGCGCCCTCGGCCTGGCCACAGGCCCTGGCTGACGTGGCTGCGGCGGTGGCTGCCGCGCGCGGCATCGACGCGCCGGTGCCTGGCGAAGTGCGACCCGAGACGCAGGCCATCGCAGCCTCGCTGCTGGGCGGCGAACGCAAGGCCGTGCTGCTGGGCAACGCGGCCGCGCAGCACCCGCAGGCCGGCGTGATCCTGACGCTGGCGAACTGGATCGCCGAGCACACGGGGGCGACCGTGGGCTACCTGGGCGAGGGCGGCAACACGGTCGGCGCGCAGCTGGTTGGCGCACTGCCCGGGCCGGGCGGCCTGAACGCCGGCCAGATGCTGACCCAGCCCATGAAGGCCCTGCTGCTGCTGAACACCGAGCCGGTGCTCGACGCGGCCGATGCCGCCGCGGCGCGCGCCGCGCTGTCGGCGTCCGGACTGGTGGTGGCGCTGACGAGCTTCAAGGACCTGGACCTGGGCCTGGCCGATGTCGCCGACGTGATGCTGCCCATCGCCCCCTTCACCGAGACCGCGGGCACCTTCGTCAATGCCGAGGGCCGAGTGCAGAGCTTCCATGGGGTCGTCAAGCCCCTGGGTGACGCGCGCCCGGCCTGGAAGGTGCTGCGAGTGCTGGGCAATCTGCTGGGACTGGACGGGTTCGATCAGGAAACGGCCGACGAGCTCAGGGTCCAGGCGCTCGGCGATGTGGACAACATAGCGGCCCGTCTTGACAACCGCAGCGCTGCAGCCATCGCACTGACGCCGCCCGCAGACGGCCTGCAGCGCATCGCCGACGTGCCCATCTACGCCACCGATGCCAGCGTGCGCCGCGCCGCGTCGTTGCAGCTCACGGCCGATGCGCGACCGCCTCGGGCCGGTTTGCCGACCGCTCTTTGGCAGCGGCTGCGCCTGCAGGCGGGCGACAAGGTGTTGCTGGCCCAAGGCGGCGCTGCGCTGGTGCTGGACGCCCATGAAGACGCCAGCCTGGCACCGGGTGCCGTGCGCGTGGCCGCGGGCCACCCGGCCACGGCCAGCCTGGGTGCGATGTTCGGCGCCATCACGGTCGAGAAAGTCGCCACGTGATCGACAGCCTGCAGCAATTCGGCACCGCCACCTTCGGCCCCACGCTGTGGCTGGTGCTGTGGAGCCTGATCAAGATCATCGCGGTGGTGCTGCCGCTGATGGGCTGCGTGGCCTACCTCACGTTGTGGGAGCGCAAGGCCATCGGCTGGTCGCAGATCCGGCCCGGCCCCAACCGCGTCGGCCCCTGGGGCCTGCTCACGCCGATTGCCGACGCGGTGAAGCTGATCTTCAAGGAGATCATCCGCCCCACCGCCGCCAGCAAGGGCCTGTTCTTCCTGGGTCCGGTGATGACCATCATGCCGGCACTGGCCGCCTGGGCCGTGATCCCCTTCGGCCCCGACGTGGCGCTGGCCAACATCAACGCCGGCCTGCTGTTCCTGATGGCCATCACCAGCCTGGAGGTCTACGGCGTGATCATTGCCGGCTGGGCCAGCAACTCCAAATACGCCTTCCTGGGCGCGCTGCGCGCGAGTGCGCAGATGGTCAGCTACGAAATCGCGATGGGCTTCTGCCTGGTCGTCGTGCTGATGGTCTCGGCCAGCATGAACCTGAGCGACATCGTGGCGCAGCAAGGCCGCGGCATCTTCGCCGAGATGGGCGCGGGCGTGTTCAGCTGGAACTGGCTGCCGCTGTTGCCGATCTTCGTGGTGTTCTTCATCTCGGGGCTGGCCGAAACCAACCGCCACCCCTTCGACGTGGTCGAAGGCGAAAGCGAGATCGTCGCCGGCCACATGATCGAGTACTCGGGCATGAGCTTTGCCATGTTCTTCCTGGCCGAGTACGCCAACATGCTCCTGGTCAGCATGCTCACCGTGCTGCTGTTCCTGGGCGGGTGGCTGTCGCCCTTTGCCTTCCTGGATTTCATCCCGGGCTGGATCTGGCTGGCCATCAAGGTCTTCGTGGTGGTCACCATGTTCCTGTGGGTGCGTGCCACCTTCCCGCGTTTCCGCTACGACCAGATCATGCGTCTGGGCTGGAAGATCTTCATTCCCATCACGCTGGTGTGGCTGGTGGTCGTGGGTCTTTGGATCCAGTCACCCTTGAGCATCTGGAAACCGTTGGTTTGACATGAGCACACTCACAGCCGTCAAGGAAGTCTTGTCCAGCTTCCTGCTGACCGAGCTCTTCAAGGGTATGGCGCTGACCGGGCGCCACTTCCTGTCGAAGAGCATCACGGTGCAGTTCCCTGAAGAGAAGACGCCGCTGTCGCCGCGCTTTCGCGGCCTGCACGCGTTGCGCCGCTACGAAAACGGCGAAGAGCGCTGCATTGCCTGCAAGCTGTGCGAAGCGGTGTGCCCGGCCATGGCCATCACCATCGAGAGCGAAGTGCGCACCGACGGCAGCCGCCGCACCACGCGCTACGACATCGACCTGACCAAATGCATCTTCTGCGGTTTCTGCGAAGAGAGCTGCCCGGTGGACAGCATCGTCGAGACCCAACACTTCGAATACCACGGCGAGAAGCGCGGCGACCTGTACTTCACCAAGGACATGCTGCTGGCCGTCGGCGACCGCTACGAAAAAGAGATTGCCGCCAACCTGGAGGCCGACGCCAAGTTCCGCTGACCGCGACACCCGTCGCGGCGCGGCTGCGCTGCCCGAACAGACCCCATGGACTCGATCACCGCCCTGTTCTACCTCTTCTCCACCGTGCTGCTGGGTTCGGCCTTTGCCGTCATCACGGCACGCAACACGGTGCATGCGGCGCTGTTCCTGGTGCTGGCCTTCTTCACGGCGGCCTGCATCTGGATGCTGCTGCGCGCCGAGTTCCTGGCCATCGTGCTGGTGCTTGTGTACGTGGGCGCGGTGATGGTGCTGTTCCTGTTCGTGGTGATGATGCTGGACATCAATTCCGACGGCCTGCGCGAGGGTTTCTGGAAGCACCTGCCCCTGGCCGGCGTGGTCGGCGCGGTCATTGCGCTGGAGATGGCGCTGGTGCTGATGCGCGGCTTCCGCCTGAAGGCGCCGGAGCCCAGCCAGCGCGAACTGGAGATCGGCAACACCAAGTTGCTGGGCATCGAGATGTACACCGAGTACCTGTACCCGCTGCAGATCGCGGCCGTGCTGCTGCTGGTGGCCATCATCGCGGCCATTGCACTGACGCTGCGCGAGCGCAAGGACAGCCGCCACATGAGCGCGGGTGAGCAGGTGCGGGCCAAGAAGGCCGACCGCGTGCGGCTGGTGAAGATGCAGCCGACCATCGAGGCGCCGTCAGGCAAGCCAGAGGGCGACAAGCCATGAGCCTGGCGCCCATCACGCTGGGTCATTACCTGTCGCTGGGCGGCATCCTGTTTGCGCTGTCCGTGATCGGCATCTTCCTGAACCGGCGCAACCTGATCGTGCTGCTGATGGCCATCGAGCTGATGCTGCTGGCCGTCAACCTGAACTTCATCGCCTTCTCGCACTACCTGCCGCTGGAGGCCGACCGCATGGCGGGCCAGGTGTTCGTGTTCTTCATCCTGACGGTGGCGGCGGCCGAATCGGCCATCGGCCTGGCCATCCTGGTGGTGCTGTTCCGAAACCGGGCGTCGATCAACGTGCAAGAGCTGAACGAACTCAAGGGTTGACGGCGCAGATGGCTTCAACGATCTCCCAAGGGCTGCTGCTCACCATCCCGCTGGCACCTTTGGCCGGTGCGCTCATTGCCGGCCTGGCCGGCAACTGGGTGGGCCGGCGCGGCGCGCACTTCTTCACCATCCTGGGCGTGCTGGTGGCTTTCATCTGCTCGGCCCTGGTGCTGGCCAAGGTCGGTGGCGGGGCGCGTTACAACGCCACGGTGTACGAGTGGATGGTGCTGGGCAAGCTCGTGATGGAGGTGGGTTTCCTCATCGACGGTCTCAGCGCCATGATGATGTGCGTGGTGACTTTCGTCTCGTTGATGGTGCACATCTACACCATCGGCTACATGAAGGACGACCCGGGCTACCAGCGCTTCTTCGCCTACATCTCGCTGTTCACCTTCAGCATGCTGATGCTGGTGATGAGCAACAACTTCCTGCAGCTGTTCTTCGGCTGGGAAGCGGTGGGCCTGGTCAGCTATCTGCTGATCGGCTTCTGGTTCAAGAAGCCCACCGCCATCTTCGCCAACATGAAGGCCTTCCTGGTCAACCGCGTGGGTGACTTCGGCTTCATCCTGGGCATCGCCCTGATCGCCGCTTATGCCGGCACGCTGAATTACGGCGAGGCTTTTGCCAAGGCCCCGGAATTGGCCAAGCTGACTTTTCCGGGCACGGACTGGATGCTCATCACCGTGGCCTGCATCTGCCTGTTCATCGGCGCCATGGGCAAGAGCGCGCAGTTTCCGCTGCACGTGTGGCTGCCGGATTCGATGGAAGGCCCCACGCCCATCAGCGCGCTCATCCACGCAGCCACCATGGTCACGGCAGGCATCTTCATGGTGGCGCGCATGTCGCCACTGTTCGAGCTCAGCGACACGGCGCTGAATTTCGTGCTCGTCATCGGGGCCATCACGGCGCTGTTCATGGGCTTCCTGGGCATCATCCAGAACGACATCAAGCGTGTGGTGGCCTATTCCACGCTCAGCCAGCTGGGCTACATGACGGTGGCGCTGGGACTGTCGGTCTACGGCGTGGCCGTGTTCCACCTCATGACGCACGCCTTCTTCAAGGCCCTGCTGTTCCTGGCTGCGGGCAGCGTGATCATCGGCATGCACCACGACCAGGACATCCGCAACATGGGCGGCCTGCGCAAGTACATGCCCATCACCTGGATCACCGCGCTGCTGGGCAGCCTGGCACTCATCGGCACACCGCTGTTCGCCGGCTTCTACAGCAAGGACAGCATCCTCATCGCATCGCACCACAGCACCTTGCCGGGCGCTGGTTTCGCGATGTTTGCGGTGTATGCGGGTGTGTTCGTCACCGCGTTCTATTCGTTCCGGATGTACTTCCTGGTGTTCCACGGAGAAGAGCGCTTCCGCCACAAACCCTTCCCGGCGGAGGACGACCACGCGCACGACCCAGGGAAAGACAGCCACGGCGACCACCACCACCACGACGCCACGCCGCACGAATCACCCTGGGTCGTGACGGCGCCCTTGCTCCTGTTGGCGCTGCCGTCGGTGGTGATCGGCTTCATCACCATCCAGCCCATGTTGTTCGGCGACTTCCTGAAGGACGCCATCCACATCGACGCCGCCAAGCACCCCGCCATGGCAGAGCTGACTGCGGACTTCCATGGCGCTGCGGCCATGGCACTGCACGGGCTGATGACCTTGCCCTTCTGGCTGGCAGCCGCCGGCGTGGCCACAGCGTGGTTGTTCTACCTGAAGATGCCGGCCATCCCTGCCGCGCTGGACCGCAACCTGAAGCCGCTGCGCGTGCTGCTGGAGAACAAGTACTACCTGGACTGGTTCAACGAGAACGTGCTTTCCGCTGGCGCGCGCGCCCTGGGCCGCGGCCTGTGGAAGGGCGGGGACGTGGCCGTCATCGACGGCGCCATCAACGGCTCGGCCCGCGCCATGGTCAGCCTGTCCGGTGTCTTGCGGCTGCTGCAGACGGGGCACCTGTACTGGTACGCCCTGGTCATGTTGCTGGGCCTGTTCAGTCTGTTGACCTGGCAGCTGTGGCCTTTCTTCAGCAGTCTCACCCGGTAGCCCGCCGCCCCGCATGAACCGACAAGAAACGAGACGAGCATGGGTTTGTTGAGCGCTGCCATCTGGCTGCCCATCGCCTTCGGTGCGCTGCTGCTGGCGTTGGGCCGCGACGAGCGCGCGGGTGTCGTGCGCGCGCTGGCGCTGGCCGGCGCCGTGGTTTCCTTCCTGGTCACCGTGCCGCTGGTCACCGGCTTTTCCAACACCACGTCGGGCATGCAGTTCGTCGAGAAGCTGCCGTGGATAGAGCGTTTCAATGTCCACTACCACCTCGGGCTGGACGGCTTGTCGCTGTGGTTCGTGCCGCTCACCGCCTTCATCACCATCATCGTGGTCATCGCCGCGTGGGAAGTGATCACCGAGCGGGTGGGCCAGTACATGGGCGCCTTCCTCATCCTCAGCGGCTTGCTGGTGGGGGTGTTCTGCGCGCAGGACGGCCTGCTGTTCTACGTCTTCTTCGAGGCCACCTTGATCCCGATGTACATCATCATCGGCGTCTGGGGCGGGCCGCGGCGTGTCTATGCAGCCTTCAAGTTCTTCCTCTACACCTTGCTCGGCTCTTTGCTGATGCTGGTGGCCCTGGTCTACCTCTACTTCAAGAGCGGCGGCAACTTCGACATCCTCACCTGGCACCGGCTGCCGCTGCCGCTGGACACGCAGGCGCTGCTGTTCTTTGCCTTCTTCGCGGCCTTTGCGGTGAAGGTGCCGATGTGGCCCGTGCACACCTGGCTGCCCGACGCGCACGTCGAGGCGCCCACCGGGGGCTCGGTGGTGCTGGCGGCCATCATGCTGAAGCTGGGGGCGTACGGCTTCCTGCGCTTTTCGCTGCCCATCGCGCCCGACGCCGCACGCGAATACGCCTGGCTGGTGATCGCGCTGAGCCTGGTCGCCGTGATCTACATCGGCCTGGTGGCGCTGGTGCAGCAGGACATGAAGAAGCTGGTGGCCTACAGCTCCATCGCCCACATGGGCTTCGTCACGCTGGGCTTTTTCATCTTCAATGAACTGGGTGTCACCGGCGCCATCGTGCAGATGATCAGCCACGGCTTCGTCTCGGGCGCCATGTTCCTGTGCATCGGTGTGCTCTACGACCGCATGCACAGCCGCGAGATTTCGTCTTACGGCGGCGTGGCCAACACCATGCCCAAGTTCGCGGCCTTCGCGCTGTTCTTCGCCATGGCGAATTGCGGGCTGCCCGGAACCGCCGGTTTTGTCGGCGAGTGGATGGTCATCCTGGGCGCCGTGCAGTTCAACTTCTGGATCGGCGCGCTGGCCTCCACCACGCTGGTGCTGGGTGCGGCCTACACGCTGTGGATGGTCAAGCGGGTGTACTTCGGCGATGTCGCCAACGACGAGGTGAGGGCGCTGAAGGACATCTCCGGCCGCGAGTTCCTGATGCTGGCGCTGCTGGCCGGCGCGGTGCTGTGGATGGGCCTGTACCCGAAGCCCATCACCGATTCGATGCATTTGTCGGTGGTGGAACTGCTCAGGCACGTGGCGGAACCCAAACTGCAATGACTACCGCCCTCACTGTCCCCACCGCCGCGATGAACTGGCCGGTCATCTTCCCCGAGCTGTTCCTGCTCGTGGCGGCCTGCGTCGTGTTGCTGGCCGACCTGTTCTTCACCGATCGCGAACGCCGCCCCACCTTCTGGCTCACGCAGGCCAGCATCGGCATCTTCGCGCTGATGCAGCTGGCGTACCACAACACCGGCACCACGGCCTACGGCATGCAGGGCATGGTGGTGGTCGACCCCATGGGCCACCTGCTGGCCTTCTTCGCCGCCGTGTCGGTGATGATGACGCTGGCCTATGCACGGCCCACGCTCGAATCGCGAGAGATGCTCAAGGGCGAGTTCTTCACCCTGGCCATGTTCGTGTTGCTGGGCATCTCGGTGATGTGCTCGGCCAACAACTTCCTGGTCGTGTACCTGGGCCTGGAGCTGATGAGCCTGTCGCTGTACGCGCTGGTGGCCCTGCGCCGCGACCACGCCATCAGCACCGAGGCGGCGATGAAGTACTTCGTGCTCGGTGCGCTGGCCAGCGGCTTCCTGCTTTACGGCCTGAGCATGATGTATGGCGCCACCGGGTCGCTGGAGATCCCGCGGGTCTTCGACAGCATCGCCACCGGTCGCATCAACAAGGAAGTGCTGGTCTTCGGTGTGGTGTTCGTCGTGGCCGGGCTGGCTTTCAAGCTCGGCGCGGTGCCCTTCCACATGTGGGTGCCCGATGTGTACCAGGGCGCGCCGACAGCCGTCACGCTGCTGATCGGCGGCGCGCCAAAGTTTGCCGCCTTCGCCATCACCATCCGCCTGCTGGTGGAGGGCATGCTGGGCCTGGCGGTGGACTGGCAGCAGATGCTCATCGTGCTGGCCGTGGGCTCGCTGGCGCTGGGCAACATCGTGGCCATCGCGCAGAGCAATCTCAAGCGCATGCTGGCCTACTCCAGCATCGCGCAGATGGGCTTCATCCTGCTGGCGCTTTCGGCCGGGGTGGTCAGCGGCAACACGCTGTCGGCTGGCAACGCCTACAGCTCGGCGATGTTCTACATGGTGACCTACGTGCTCACCACGCTGGGCACCTTTGGTCTGATCATGTTCCTGTCGCGCCAGGGCTTCGAGAGCGAAGAGGTCAGCGACCTGGCCGGTCTGTCGCAGCGCGCGCCTTGGGTGGCAGGCGTGATGACGGTGTTCATGTTCTCGCTCGCGGGTCTGCCGCCGATGGTGGGCTTCTTTGCCAAGCTGGGTGTCATCCAGGCGCTGGTCACCACCAACGTCACGCTGTACATCGTGCTGGCCGTGGTCGCGGTGCTGTTCTCGCTGGTCGGCGCCTTCTACTACCTGCGCGTGATCAAGGTCATGTGGTTCGACCCGCCCACGCAGACCTCGCCCGTGCAGCAGACACAAGGCGTGGGCTTGCTGCTGGCCCTGAACGGGGCTGCCGTGCTGTTGCTGGGGCCGTTTGCAGGTGGCCTGATGGCCTTGTGCCGCGACGCCATCGTCCGGGCATTGGCGACGTGAGCGACGCGACGCCAGCGGACGCCCGCATGGACGACGCCCACCTGGTCGAACACCGCACGGGCGGGGCCACGCTGATGAGCGGCGGCTTCCTGCAGGTGCACCGCGACGACGTGCGGCTGCCCGACGGCAGCGCCGCCACACGTGAATACATTCAGCACCCCGGTGCGGTGGCCGTGATTCCCGTGCTCGACGACGGGCGCGTGGTGCTGGTGCGCCAGTACCGCTACCCGGTGGCCAAGGTGCTGCTGGAGTTCCCGGCGGGCAAGCTGGACGTCGGCGAGGCGACCTTGGCCTGCGCCCAGCGCGAACTGGCCGAAGAGACCGGCTACACCGCGGCGGAATGGGCCTTTGCGGGCGAGATCCACAACGCCGCGGCCTATTCCACCGAAAGCATCTGGCTGTGGTTTGCGCGCGGCCTGGTGCCCGGCGCGCAGAAACTGGACGCTGGCGAATTCGTCGAGGTCGCACGGCTCAGTGAGCCTGAGCTCGACGCCCTGGCGCTGCGCGGCGAACTGCCCGACGTGAAGACGCGCATCGGCCTGCACTGGCTGCAGCGCTGGCGCGCCGGGGCCTGGACGCTGGACTGGGCGCCCGCCGCCGCGCACACCCGGGCTTGAGGCTGCGATGAAGGTCCTGAACCTGCGTTGCGCCAACGGCCACGGCTTCGAAGGCTGGTTCGGCTCTGACGACGACTACATGGACCAGAACGGCCGCGGTGCCGTGGAGTGCCCGCTGTGCGCCGACAAGCTCATCACCCGCATGCCCAGCGCGCCACGGCTGAACCTGTCGGGTGCGCGCGAGACGCCTGCCACGCCCACCGCCCAGGCTGAAGCCCGGCCGGCCGACCTGCAGGCCGCCTGGCTGCAGACCGTGCGCGAGCTGATGGCCAAGACCGAAGACGTCGGCGACCGTTTTGCCACCGAGGCACGCCGCATCCACTACGGCGAAACCGCCCAGCGCGGCATCCGTGGTCAGGCCACGGCCGAAGAGCGCGCGGCGCTGCAGGACGAGGGCATAGAAACCGTCACCGTGCCCTTGCCGGCCGCGCTGAAGGGCCCTGTGCAGTAGCTGCGCCGGGGCAGGTCAGCGCAGCGTCAACCAGATCTCGTTGCGCCGCATGAACCAGGGCGTGATGGGTGCGTTGTAGCGCGCGTAGGTCGGCTCGCCAGTCCACGCCAAGTCAGCAGCCCGCAGATCGGCATGCAGCCGGGCCAACTGCGTCTGGTTGTTGGCCTCGCTCCAGAAGCCGGAATAGCGAATGGCCCCGACCCGGTAGCCCGGCACCTCGCGCAACACCACGCGGGCATCCAGCGGCTCGGGCGCCGAGGCCAGCGTCACGCCCTTGGGCAGCACGAACT
>Ga0209181_10005779_pt1 | contig 17690 bp, 10 predicted proteins | sample MAT05_FD_187208 | JGI IMG/M metagenome (GOLD analysis project Ga0209181, IMG submission 187208) | Freshwater microbial communities from Lake Fryxell liftoff mats and glacier meltwater in Antarctica - MAT-05 (SPAdes) (version 2) | ecosystem: Environmental > Aquatic > Freshwater > Ice > Liftoff...
CGCCAAAGCACTTGATGTTGCTCACTGACAGGTTAAAACCAGAAGGCACCTCGGGGTCTACTTGAACGGTAACAGGCACACTGTCTCGGCAACCATTCAGGTTGTTGATGACCAGCAGCTGATATTCGCCAGCCCTATCCACGAGCGGGTTGAGCGTGTTTTGGCCAGAAACAATATGGCCATTCGATATAGCAGTCCAGTAGTAGGAGAAATTCGGGCCGACCGAACTTCCGGTGCCATTGATTGTAACTTCCGAAGTGTTGCAATCAATTTGAGCCGTAGCTACCGCATTGACAGTCGGTTGATCAAAATCTGCGACTACCTGTGCAAAAAATGGCCTTACACAGCCATTGGGCGCAGAAATGGTAAAGGTGTAAGTACCTGGTTGAGTAACGGTTACCGTTTCTGTCGTAACGGTGCCGATCCCTGGCCCAGTCCAAATTGCGGTAGATCCTACTGGCGAAACAATTTCCCCACTGATGACGGTTGTGCCGCCGTTAATACAATTGAGCACAGCACCTTCTACATTGCCTTGTGGCACATTGGAATCTTCTACTACAATGGTGCTGGTCGTGGTGCTGCAACCGTTTGGAGCGGTCACTGTGACAGCGTAAAGTCCCGCCACATCCACCTGTAGTGTTTGGTCGTCCATATTGTTCTGGTTTACATCGGAGCCCTCCCATTGATACATTGAGCCAGGCAAGGAACTCGTGACAGTCACCGTAGAAATCTGGTCTTGACAGGTGATGATTTCAGAGGTGGCGATTGCCGTTGGAGGAAGGTTGTCCAAACTCACGATCACTTGATCTGTGGCAGAGCAACCCGTCGCGGAATTCGTTACCGTAACCGTGTAGGTGCCGTTCAACAGCACAGTGGGCATGTCACCATTCTCGTTGCCAAGGTTGATGCCTGGCCCTTGCCAAAGGAAGACCAAGGTGCCATTGGGCGTGGAGGAACCCGAACCATCCAATACAGCATTCTGCATGGAACAAGTGATGACTTGATCAAGGCCAGCGTTTGCTGTAGGTAGGTTTTGGTCTGCTTCTACGATGGCTTCATCGGTGTTGGTGCAGCCATTTACGCTGTTGGTGATGGACAAAGTGTAAGTACCTGGGAGCAAAACGGTTGGGTTGGTAGCGGTCTGGTTGGCAGGTGTGATCCCAGGGCCGATCCACAATAAGGTAAAGTTGGCACCTGTGCTGGATCCCGCAGAAATGAGGGTGACACCTGTGCCAGCATTTGCACAAGTAATTTCCAAATCATTGCCTGCACTGGAAGTGGGAAGAATCACGTCTTCTCCTACGTTCACAGCATCCACATTGGTACAGCCGTTGTTGGCATCCGTAAGGGTGAGCACATACACGCCAGGTAAGGTCACGGTAGGCATAGCAATTATTTCGTCACCTGGAACTATACCTGGGCCATTCCAAAAGAAACCAATATTAGCGCCCGAAGCCGATTGGGAGGCATCCAATTGAACAGTAGTCGCCACACAAGTGAGTGTGCGGTCAGGCCCTGCTGCAATGAGCGGGGGATTTTTGTCTTGGTCTACAAAAACTACATCCGTAGCGGTACAGTTGTTTTGAGTGTTTGTCACGGTCACCGAATAGGTGCCCGATTCATCCACCGTTGGGCTTTGTAAACTGAAGTTGCCGGAGTTGATACCGGGGCCATCCCAGGTATAAGTAATGTTTGCGCCTGTGCTGCTGCCCGAACCGTCGAGCGTTTGCGTTACATTGGCGCAAGTAATCAACCTATCAATACCGGCTGCTGCAGTTGGATCCACATTGTCCTGTGAAACCACTGCTTGGTCGGCAGCGGTACATCCATTTTCGTTGTCGGTCACGATCAGGTCATAGGTGCCGGGCTGGTCAATGGGAGGATTTTGATCGTTCTGGTTAGAAGCATTTATACCAGGCCCTGTCCACAGGTAAACAATGGTTGGGCTCACGGTAGAGATGCTGCCATCGAGGGTAGTACTGGTGGTTTGGCAATCCAACATCAAGTCCGCACCTGCGTCAGCCGTCGGTATGGCCGTGTTTTCGGCCACCATAACGGTGTCGAACGATACGCAGCTGTTCGCCACGTTGGTGATTTGAATGATATAAATACCCGAATCGCTCACACTTGGAGTAGGCTGGGTTTGGTTGCTGGCATTGATGCCGGGCCCCATCCAAAGTACTTGGAAATTTGCTCCTATACTAGATGCCGAGCCGTCCAAAACAGCCGTTGTGTTGCTGCAGGTCAACAGCCCATCATTGCCTGCCAATGCCGATGGGAAAACAGCATTGGTGTTCACCAGCACGTCGTTGGATGCTGTACACCCATTCACATTATTGGTCACTACAATGGTGTAGGTGCCGGGTTGGTCAATTGTGGGCGTTGCCAATGTCTGGCTCGTGCTCGAAATGCCGGGGCCCGTCCACAGGTAAGTGATACTTGGCCCTGAAGTGGAACTGCCACCAATGATGGCACTGGTGGCTACGCAGTCAATGATTTGGTCTGTTCCTGCATCGGCAATTGGCGCAACCAAGTCGGAAGTGACGTTCACTTGGGCCATAGTGGTACAAGTGTTAACATTGTTTGTCACCGTAAGCGAATAGAGTCCTGGCGCATTGTTTATGACCGGGTTCGGAGAATTCTGGTTGCCCGCATGGATGCCTGGTCCAGCCCAAAGCAAAGTGAAATTGGCTCCCATGTTGCTTCCATCGGCACGCAGGGTGTCAATTGCATTGTTGAAACAATTTAGAATCAAGGGGTTCCCTGCAATAGCCAGCGGGTGAAGGGTGTCCAAATTGACTACCATCACGTCTGTATTCACACAGTTGTTGCTGGTATTTGTCACCGTCAAGTTATAGGTTCCGGGCACTGTTATATTCGTGGGGCTTTGTGTGCTCACGTTGCCTGCCGAAATTCCAGGGCCAGCCCAATTGTATACAATCTCAGGGCCTGATGAAGAACCAGAGCCGTTTAGGTTGACGCTCATCACGGTACAGTTCATCGTCCTGTCACCTCCAGCACTGGCATTTGGTACGTTCGCATCCTGCGAAACGATGGTTTGGTCGGTAGCGGTACAACCGTTTACCGGGTTGGTCACCACCAAAACATAGGCGTCTGGTTGGGTCACGGTAGGATTTTGCAAGGTTTCGTTGTTTAAACCGATCCCTAGACCTGTCCAAAAATAAGTGACGGTTGCCGGGAAACCGATTCCGCTCAGCACCACACCGTTCGGATTGGCGCAAGTCAATTGTTGGTCACTGCCCGCGTTCGCCGAAGGCAAGGAGGTATTGATATTCACCAAGACGGTGTCTGTAGCGGTACATCCGTTGGTGATATTCGTGATGAGCAAGGTGTAAATACCTTGCATATCCACCGTAGGGCTGAACTGATTGGAATTCCCAGCGTTGATCCCCGGGCCGCTCCATGTTGCCGTAAAGTTGGCACCGTTGCTTGATGCGCTTCCAATAAGTCTGACGCTCGGTTCAGCACAAGTAAGGGTCGAATCCGCCCCAGCGCTCGCTGTAGGCAACGTTTGGTTGGATGTGATGAGCACCGTGTCGTTAAGCAAACACCCGTTTTGGGTGTTCAAAACCGTGAGTATATAAGTCCCTGATACACCCACACTTGGCTGTGCAATGTTCGACATGAAGTTGTTAGGCCCTGTCCAAGAGAATGAAATGGGTTGGCCTCCGCCACTTCCCGAGCCTTGCAAAGTGGCATTGGGTGTGGTACAGGTAAGGGTTTGGTTCGGACCTGCGATGGCGGTGGGTTTGGTATTGTTCACAACTACCACCGCTGAAGCGGTATTCGTGCAGCCATTTGTTGTATTCGTGACCGTTACAGTATAAGTACCTCCTTGATTTACATTCGGGTTTTCTACCGTTTGGTTCCCTGGGTTGATGCCAGGTCCGGCCCAATTCCACGTCGGCGTGGGCACGTTGGTGCTTCCATCCATCGTGATACTGGTTTGCACACATGTGATGGTGCCGCCCACGGCGCCTGCGGCTGGTGGAGTGATGTCGCCCAAGACCGTCACCGTAGCAGTGGAAGTGCAGCCATTTATAGGGTTTCTCACGGTAATCACATACACGCCTGGCTCGTCAACCGTGGGGTTTTGTTGGAACTGGTTGCCCGGGTCAATGGCCGGCCCTGTCCATGTATAGTTTACCCCATTGGTTGGGGAGTTGCCCATGAGCGTGGTGGTCGGTGTCAAACAATTGATATTACCTCCTACCGCGGTGGCGCCAGGCGCAACTGTGTTGCCCGTAACAAGCACCGTTGCGGTATCACGGCATTGTACCCCGCCAGCCTGCGATGTTACGATGAGATGGTAGGTGCCGGTAAGGGTCGCGTTATAGGTTGGAGTTCCACCAAGAGAAGCCCAGTTTGCATTCGTCCAATTGTAGCTCGCTTGTCCAAGAGGAGTTGAACCTGTACTGGTCAGCACCACGCCCGAACTATTGCAGTCAATAGAATTTGGAGGAGGCGGGATTACTGCCACCGGATCAAGCACAACCAATGCAAAAGTGACGGTGCTGTCACAACCTTGAAAATTTTCAAACAATACATTGTAGTTGCCTGGATCACAGTAGCTGTCGCCCGAAAGCATAAAGCAGGTGCCTGCACAAGTGTACTTGGTTCCTATATTGGTGGGCGCTATTTGCTTAACGATGATCGTTTGTCTTATGAGGCTGTCGCAGCCCAGGTATGAATCATAAGGAGCCGAAGTAAGCGTGAAAGTGCCAGGAGAACTCAACATTGGATATGGCGCTTCATCCCAAGTAAAGGGTGAATCTTCATAGCAAACAGTTATTGGGGCTCGGATGGTTACAGGAATGGGTTGGTTCGTCACAGGCAGGCAGATTTGTGACGAGGGCGGGTTGCAGGCATTGTCGGCCTGAACACATACATTGCCACCCACATTCCCAAAAGTAATGGTGACCGTAGTGCCTTCTGGTGCGTCCACGTTTAGCGTAGCGCCCGCGCCATTGATTTGCGAACCAGCTGGGGCCGTCCAAAGGTAACTTCCTGCTCCACTTACATCCGGGATGGTATAAACGACTACTGCTCCAGGGCATACTTGCGTAGGGCCCTGCGGCTGTGGTGCATTGTTGGGAGGAGGGGGTGTGATAGAACCATCTGTGATGTCAATTTCGAAATCGCACACATCACCACTCCAGCCATCGAGCATCAAAAAATAGGTCTCGCCAATCGTGAAGTTATTGTAAGTCAACACCAATGGACTCCCCTCCCCTCCGGGCGATCCGGAGTTGCACTCAAGCGCATCCGCGTCGCCGCAGTCATCAAAGAAAGCAGATTGAAGGCCATCGCCATTGTTACAGTTGCTGGTCAAGATCGTGATGGTGATAGAAGCAGACCCTGCCGTAAAGCCAAACCATTGGTCATTGTGGAGTGCGATGCCGGGGCAGCCGGAATTGCCGCCAGAAGGCGTACCGTTGTTGGTTCCCATAAACCCATCAAAGTCGCAATAAACACAAGCGCCTTGACAATTCTCTGAACCTGGAGGGGGCGGGGTAGGGCAGGGTTGATTAACTTGGGCAATTGTTTGACCCCATGCGAGGGCAAAAAAAGCCAAAAGCGGGAGTAGCTTTTTAATCATGAAATATCCACATTAGAAAGTTAGAGGAAAAAACGACAAGCAAAAGAAAGATACAGCATTTGAGCAAATCGCTTCCCTGAACCGGGAAAAATTTGGAGAACAAACAGTCTTTCAAAAAAAACAACCTGTTTATTCACTTTTTGGAGTGGTGAAGATAAACAGACTTTTTAAATAACCGCCAGGATGCTTCATACATGCCGCACAGGTTTTGCGGAAAGGAGGGGGGCTTTAAGGAACAAGTTATTATTCACCCGTTCCTGAATGGTCAATATTGCTCCGAATCATTCGGGAAATCTAGGTGCTTAACATCCGCGATATAGCGCTTTGTCGCGTCGCCCACAGCCTCAAAGAGCTCGAGGTAGCGCCGCAAAAAGCGTGGTTTGAAATCTTTGGTAATGCCCAACATATCCTGAGTCACCAATACTTGGCCATCACAATGTTTGCCCGCGCCAATACCGATGGTGGGAATTTCAATGCTCTCTGAAACTTCTTTGGCCAATTGGGCTGGGATTTTTTCGAGTACCAACGAAAAGCAGCCCAGTTCGTCCAGGAGTTTGGCGTCGTCGCGGAGTTTTTGCGCTTCGACTTCTTCTTTGGCCCGGACGGAGTAGGTGCCAAATTTGTAAATGCTTTGCGGCGTAAGACCCAAGTGCCCCATGATCGGGATACCTGCCCTCAGGATACGGCGGATACTTTCTTCTACCTCCTCGCCACCTTCAAGTTTTACTGCATGCGCGCCAGATTCTTTCATGATACGAATGGCGCTGGACAGCGCGATTTCGGAATTTGACTGGTAGCTTCCGAAAGGCAAATCCACCACCACCATGGCCCGGGTCACCGCTCGCACTACGGATTGAGCGTGGTAGATCATTTGGTCGAGTGTGATAGGGAGTGTGGTCTCATGGCCAGCCATCACGTTGGATGCCGAGTCGCCTACAAGCAGGATGTCAATGCCTGCCTCGTCGAGAATGCGGGCCGTCGAATAATCGTAGGCTGTGAGCATGGCAATCTTTTCGCCACGGTTTTTCATCGCTTGGATGCTGTGGGTTGTCACACGTTTGAGTTCACCAGTTGCGGTAGACATAAGTGAGAAGTTTGAAAGTGAGAAGCCCCAAATTACAGGACATTTTCTGAGATGGAGGCTAATTAGGTTTTGGGCACCGTATAAGTCTGATCCAAAACAAAATTATCCAGTAGGATGGTGAAACCCGCTTTCGCCCTGAAGGGCTATGCCGGGTAAACGGGTAAAAAAAAAGCCACGCCTCTTTTGGCGTGGCTGGTAAAACAACAAATTATAATCCCATGAACATTTCGAATGGAAGGGTTTTACCGGGGTTCGGTATGTCTTGTAAGGAAAAGAGAACAGGAAACGGTTGGATGTGGTTCTTGTTGCAGCAAATGAGGGGAAAGAATGTAGGAATCAGGTTTAGCAAGTCCTCCCAACTTTGGAAGGACTTGCTCTCTCACCTGAATTTGTATAATCCCATGAACATATCTCTTGGCGGCAATACTTTTATTGCCACCGATCACAAGTACAAAAGTGACACAAAGACCTTTTCTTTTGCAATTACAAATTAAAGTCATTGTGAAATATTTATTTCTTTCTTGTAGTTTTTAATAAATATTTTGGCGCTATAATGCTATTTATTTTAGTTTTTATAGCCAAAAATGTGATCTTTTGTTGAAAAAAGTGGCAAAATTGCAAATTATGGTAGTGCGAAGTCAATCTTTATTTGTGAAGAATAATTGCTATAAAATACTCTTTCTCATTTTTAAAAAGCACTTCACTCAACCCAAATCCGCCCTTTTGGGCATAAAAAAGCGCGCCGGGCTGACAAATGGCAGCCCGGCGCGCAGGAAAGGGGGTGTTTTTAGAGGCTGCGGAAATTCATTTAACAAAGCCCAATGTGTCAACGATGGAACTTTTATTCATGGAATCTATAGTCAAAGGCACTATTTTCACATCCGTCAACACCGATCGGTTTTTAGCAGTGAAAATGCCGTAACCTTCTGAAATATTGGTGTAATTTGGATACGTCTCAGCCCCTGTCAAGCCAGAATTGGCCTGCACTGTTTCGAGATATTCTTTGATTTCTCTTCCACCGCCTTCAATGATAATATCCACATTTTTAAACTGTCGGATACGGCCAGGAGGTAGCCTTTCAAGGTTTTTAGCTAAAAAGTTGTAGAAACTTGTCCCCGTCATTTGCGCCGTTGCGGTGTAAAGACTTGGAGAATTGGTTGAATCCCGTTGAACGTTTTTTACCGCTTCCCAAATCAGTGTTTCTGTGCTCAGAGCAGGGCCGTTGGGCTCTATTTTTTCATTGATTCGAACCACCAAGGTGACATTGAAAAAAGCTCCGTTTACGTCCGTGTTCCATCTGATTTTTGTATTTACCCGGCCAAAAAAACCAATTTTATTTTCATTCGGGTTCGGAGTAGTTACAAAAAAATCTTTTGGAACGGTCGTCTCCGCCGTTACATCGGGCTTGCCATCCATGCGTTCGATTACAAGGCGGTATGTTTTGCCCGCATCAATATTAAACCCACTCGTCGGCTTTGCCTTGTAAAGCCAATTGGGCTGCCCGGCAAAAAGACCGGCATCGCGGGGATAGCCTTCCAGTGCTCCGTCCACCCTTTTCATTTGAATGCGACTCTGGTCGTCCGTGCGCTCGAGCCAAACTGTAATGGCATTTTCCGGGTAATAAAGCGAATCGGCAATTTGCGCAATTTCAAGCGCACTTCGCTCCGGGTCAACGAATGCCTTTTCGACTCGGATATAGAATGCAGTGTCTTTGGGTGAAAGAAATGGGTCGAGGGGGGAAAGAATGGCGTACACCACGGGGATTTCTTTCCAAGGGGCAATCACCTCAAAATCATTGGAGCAAGCAGAAAGCAAGAGGCCAAAAGGCAGCAAAAGCAGCAGTTTTTTCATGTGTATTTAGACTTTGGAATGTAGAACCTTGGACTTCCAGACGTTGGACGGATTTTGTCCAAATTCCAGTATCCAATAGCCCAACGTCCTTTAAGGCTGCAAAGATACGCGCTAAGCCCAGAGAAACAGTAATAAAGACTTGCCAATGGGCGACGATTTCAAGATTTCAAAACCAGGGTCTCGAAAGGACTTAATGCTGCCCACCCTCCGTTGGGCATCGGCAGGCTTTTGGTGGTTTTTGTCAGATTGCAATAAGCCGACCAACCTATGCTTCCTTGTTCAAAATCAATTTTCCAAAGGTCGTTTTCCAATTCAAAAACCCTACTGATATGGCTCCCGTGCAATGAAATAGCCTCGTCAAGCTCCCCTTTTTGCTCCTCGGAATATTGGCCCACAGGATCGGAAGTGAAAAGCAAGCTCCCTAATAAAGCATTGATTGTCAAAAGCGTGTGTTGCTGTACTGGACTGAGTTTTTGATTTTCTGTACGAAGTATAAACACGTCGGGATCGTTTTGAAACGCGCGGCCATTGAGTTGCCAGCGCCCAAGCGTGCTGCGCAGGGAGGCCAAGGTATCCACCCGTTCCCGGTGACGTATGAACGAAAGCAGCGGATTCCGCCAAGCAAGGTGAACGTCGCCACCAATTCTGCAATAATCAACCAAGCCGAAGCAAGCGCCAAGCGGTACACCACAAGCAAGAATGCGTCGAGTCCCGACCAGGTGCCGTAGAAATTCCATCGCCTCCCACATCACTCCGCCGCGCGTTTTGCCAGGAGGCGGCGCGAGCGCTACGGCGAAGAGAAAGTCAAGTTTTAGCAATTCGAATCCCCACTTTTCAGTCACGGTATGGAATACCCCCGTGAGGTATTCGCGCACCCCATCATGATAAAAATCGAGCGCATAATACCAACCGCCCCACATAGGGTTCCAGCCTACTTTGATGGGCCGTTTTTTTGCATCTTTCAACAGCCAATCGGGGTGGCGGCGCACGAGTTCAGATTTGGCGGAAGCCACGAAGGGAGCAAGCCAGAGACCAGGCTGCAAACCTTTTTCCTTGATTTTCAAGGCAATATGTCGCATCCCGGTCGGAAAAGCGGGCTTTACGCTGAGCCAGTCGCCCACGGCAATTTGCCAGCCGTCGTCTATTTGGAAGTAGGGTGGGACGAACTTCGGTTCGTCATTGCGAGGGGCATTAGCATCCCCAAAATTATTTTTTATCGCAGCAAATGGTTGGTGTTTTGACGAACTGAAGTTCGTCCTACAGAAGGACTCCAAATTCTCCAACAAGATCGCCTCCGAAATATTCGTAAAATGATTGTACCAACTCGTCCAACCCATAGCGGGCAGAGCGGTGGGTGGAGCAATTTCAGCCAGCCTGAAATAAGTATCAAATAGGTGATTCTCTTCCCCTTCGCCCACCCAAAAATCGAGCGCGGGAAAGGAGTGGCGGAGCACCAGGCCGTCCATGTCTTTGCGCACGGAGAGGATGCCCTTAGCGTGGTCGTAGAGAAACAGGGTAAAGCCCGTGCGTTCGTTCAGAGAGCCGCAGAGTATCCCGGAACTCCGTTCCGGGTCAATTCCCGGAACGGAGTTCCGGACGATATGTGTAAAAGTCCAGGAATGCAACTTGCCCTTGCCCCTGGGAATCCCATTAATATGCTCATCCCCATAAAAACCCATGGGTCGTTTGGCTATGGAACGCAAACCTGGAATACCGTCCGAAACTTTTAAAGCACGGCTTTCACTCCATGATTGATAACCATTTGCGAAGAAACGGGCATCGGGCGGGAGTGGCAGAGCGAATTGAATTTCAAGCCTTTGGACCGTTAGATCTTGTTTCGGATGGAGAAACACGGAATACCGAGTGCCGCCGCCTGCTTCATTTAGTTGGAAATCGGCATAGATTTCCTCAAAGGTATTGGCACGATTGGGCAGCAAGGGGTGTGCTTTGCCGTTGATAGTGAGTATGGCTTGCAAAAATCGCATCGGCGTTTGGATTGGGTTAATTGTACAGAACTTCCCGAAAGTTCTAAACTTTCAGGAAGTTTCGAGCGAGAAATGATAAATTGAAAAGCGATCATTTTTTCAACGACAAATGTATGTCGCGTCTATCGCACAGGCTCTCTACTTTTGTCCAACCAATTTTTAATGCCATGCGTCACCTTGCCTTTTTAACTTGCCTATTTCTTTTGCACAGCGCTCTGCCAGCCCAGGTGTTCATGCGTCCGTTCGAGAACGCAGCAGCAATGGGTATGGGGGGTGCCACCATTGCAATCCCAAGTCTCTCCGCCGGGCTTTCCAACGAAGCCCAACTTGGACTGGGCGAACAACTGGGCTTTTGGGCCGGTTCCGCTTTGCCGTACGGGGTGGCAGGTTGGCAAACTGGAAATGTTCAAGCGGTGGTAGGCATGGGAAAATACAGCGGCGTAGGTTTAGGCATCGAGCAGTCAACAGTGGATGTGTATGCTGAGCACCGGTTCCGACTGGCCTACGGGCGGCGATTGACAGAGGCGTTTTACCTCGGAGGCTCTGCGGATGTGTTGCGTGCATCTGCACAGGAATATGGATCAACGACTATGGCGACTTTCGGATTGAGCCTTTTAGCGCATGCTTTACCAGATGTTTGGCTGGGTGCAAAAATCCAAAACCCGTTCCAGCAAAAAATTGGCGAGGATCTGGTGCCTACCCTATTGCGCATCGGCGCCTCCTGGAAGCCTTCCGACCTGTTCCTGATGACCTTCGAAACAGAGAAGGATCTAGAGCGCAAAGCCATGGTCAAAGCCGGAGTGGAATATCGCCCCACTTCAATGTTCGTAATCAGGGCAGGGATGCGAAGCAACCAGTTGGCCCGAATCGGTTTCGGAGCAGGTTTGCGTCTGAAAAACAACCTGGCCATTGATCTCGCTTCCGAATGGCACCCCAGCCTTGGACTAACCCCCTCTGCGATGATTTCCTGGCAGAAAGGCAGCAGTAGGAAGAAGAAGTAGGCAGTGGCAGTACGCATTGCCAACGAAACAAATTTGACAACTTTTTGAAAGTTGTCAAATTTTCACGCTGAGATTGTTACCTGAATTTAGTCAAACCCAACGCACCTTTTAGTCCACCATTCATGCCTTTTTCAAAGACTTCCATCCCAGACCTGATCGTATTTGAACCCGCCGTTTTCCGCGACGAACGCGGCTATTTTTTTGAAAGTTACAACCAGAAAGTTTGGGCCGAAGCGGGCATACACACCGCATTTGTACAAGACAATCAAGCCCGTTCCACCCGAGGCGTACTTCGCGGATTACACTATCAAATTGGGGACATGGCGCAGGCCAAACTTGTGCGGGTCACCGAAGGCGAGGTGCTGGATGTGGCCGTGGACTTGCGCGAGGGTTCTCCAACTTTGGGGCAATGGTACAGCATACGACTGAGCGCAGAAAACAAGCGACAACTATTAGTGCCACGCGGTTTTGCCCACGGCTATCTGGTGCTGAGCGACACGGCAGAATTCGCCTACAAGTGCGATAATTTTTACTCCAAAGCCCAGGAGGGCGGGCTGAGATTTGATGATCCTGTGCTGGGCATTGATTGGGAGTTTGATCTGGGGCAACTGTTGGTATCGGAGAAGGATTTGGCGTTGCCGGGGTTTGTGGGGCGGCGGAGGTAATCCTCACACCACCCTCGGCACCTACAACTTATACAACACCGGCGTCACAATCCGCGACTGCAAAGCCGAAGAAATCAGGTACTGCTCCTTGGGCTTTTCATCACAATCCCTTTGCCTTGAGCGTATATTGAACATCAGTGTATGGTCAAAGTCAGACATCGCGCTCATCGAGGAGGCTCGCCAAAACTTAAACAATTGGAAAGTTAAAGAATGGTAGTTGACTCCAATCGAGAAGAAAAGTGGGGATATACTTTTTCCAATGTGTCTATCGAGACTCCTTCCCAAGATTCGATGATGAAAAGTGTCAGTTCACGTACGAGGCGGGAAGCCATATTTTCTGGCAGTTTACTCAGAATCGTATAACCACTTTTGTGAGTGGTAAGCCAGGGTGCTCGGTGTGCAATTGCTGAATCATGTTGGCAATATTGTCTTGTTGAGCCAGCAAATAAGATTTGTGGTAGGGAATCGTCTCGCTGTGGTGCTCAAAAAACAGACTTGAGGCAGTAGGTATTTGTGGACTAGACATAATGGTAGAATTCAGATTTAAAATTAAGATGATTTACGGAATAGTTCAAAGGCATCGTACTCAAAATCTGGTTTGAATAATTCCCATCGCTGTTTCCGTTTCCCAAAACCTTGACCAAATCGTTGTTGTTGGTTTTCGCTTTGTCGTCAATTTCCAAGTCCGCACCAACATCTCCAAAAGCAAGATTCCAACGATTACGATCATAAGGGCTAATGATAATCGCTTTCATTATTCGCCCTTGGCGGCCTTCGCTGAAAAAGACGAACAGGGTTGCCGTTTCATTTTGTTCGAAATGGCAAGTTTCGGTTTTCATCTGATTTGAAACTGATTTCACAGGGGTCAGCAAAAGCAATAAAATTTCTCTGATCACACCACCCTCGGCGCCAACAACTTATACAACACTGGCGTCACAATTCTGGACAACAAGGTACTAGAAATCAAGCCACCAATCAGCACATACGCCAACGGCGAATACAGCGGATTTTCCTCCACCGCAATAGGCAACAGGCCGCCAATGGCTGTAAGCGAAGTCAGCAAAATCGGCACAAAACGAATCTCGCCCGCCTCCTGAATCGCATCATCCAAACCTCGCCCCTCAGCCCGGAGTTGGTTGGTGAAATCTACCAGCAAAATGGAGTTTTTGACCTCAATGCCCATCAGTGCGATGAGGCCCACCACTACGGTAAACGAAAATGGATAACCTGTAGCCAGCAAAATCAAAATGGCACCAATGATGCCCAAGGGAATAACCGACAACACAATGATGGTACTTCGGAATGTTTTGAACTCCAAAATCAGTACCGCCAACAGGCCAAAAATGGTCAACAAAATGATGGGGCCAAGACCACTGAACGAACGTTCTGCACTTTCCACTTCGCCTGCCATCTGGTACGAATAGCCTTCGGGCATTTTCATTTCAGCCATTTTTTTACCCAAATCACGGTTGAGTTCGGCAGCTAAAAAACCACTTTTCACAAAGGCTGTGATTCCGGTAAAGCGCTCCTTGTTATAGTGTTGGATATAGTTCGGCGAAGGTTTGAACTCCACGCTTGCCACTTGCGATAATGGGATGGCTGTGCCGGGTATATTGTTGATATACAGGTTTTTAAGCGCATCCAAAGTGGTATTTGCGCCGCTTTTGGGCACAGTCACCGTGAGGTTGTATTCTTCGCCATCTGCCTTAGAAGTAAACACTCCTAAATTCAGTCCGGCAATAGCGAGCCGCACCATGCGGTCTATGTCAGCCACCGGGATACCCATAGTAGCAGCCTTGTCTTTGTTGATCTTTATCTGCAAGTCGGTTTTCACCGTAGCGATGGGGTTGTCAGTGTAAATCGTTCCCTCGGTTTCGGCAAGCAGGTTTTCAACACCAAGGGCGATTCCGCGCAGCGAATCAAGGTTTTCTCCAAAAACCCGAATCGCAATCGGCGCTTCAATGGGCGGGCCTTGTTCAAAGTCTTTGACATTGATGACAGCGCCCGGCACGTTTTTTAGTTTTTCCCGCAATTCGTCAATCATCGCAATCTTCACAGGCGGCGGCGTTTTATCCTGCAATTGCACAAAGATTTGTCCGTAGTCGAAGGCCTCCACTTCCCGGATAACATTGTAGTAGATGCGCGGATTGCCCCGACCGACGTTGGTGGCATACCAGGTAATTTGCGCTTTGCCGCCTTTATATTTTGAAACCGGCTCTATTGAATCTGGCAGCAAATGCTGGTCGCGAAACTCGGGCGCAACATATTCATTCAGCACAGAATCAACCATTTGTGTGATGCGGTTGGTCTGCTCCAGATTGGTGCCCGTGGCCGCTTCGATATCAATGTAGAACATGGGGCGCTCACTCGCGGGGAACACCGCAAATCCTGCCTTGCCCGCCAAACCCAAAGACCCTGCGAAGATGACAGCGGCTACAAGCATGGTCATTTTTGGCCAGTCGAGGGCTTTGTGAAGCAGCCGGGCATAGGTGCCAGAAATCAGCCATTTCAACCCACGCAGAAAGATGTTGCCTCGAGGGTCGTGGTGTTCAGAAAGCACCCGGCTGCTCAAAAATGGCACGATGGTGAGTGATACAAAAAGGGATGCCAAAACGCACAGCACTACCGCCAGAGGCAGCGACCGGATGAAATCGCCGGAGGCTTCCGGCAGGAACACAAGTGGCAGAAAGGCCAGCACCAACGTGGCTGTACAACCCAACACGGCCAGTCCGATCTGCCTGGTAGCAAGTATAGCCGCATCTCGTCGCGAATGCCCTTCACGAAGCCATCGCTCAATGTTTTCGACCACCACAATGGAGTCGTCCACCAGAATGCCGAGCGCGATGATGAGGCCGACGATGCTGAGCTGGTTTAAAGAATAACCCAATTGGTCGAGCGCAAAAAGCCCGATGGCGATGCTGAGCGGAATGGAAACCATGACCACCAGCGCGGCGCGCCAACCGAGTGGCAGGAGTGTAAGCAGCACGAGCAAAATAGCAATTCCGAAGTCTTTGGCAAAGCGCGTGAGGCGCTTGCTGACGGAGTCGTTTTGGTCAAAAACCTTGGAATAATCCATGCTTTTGGGCAAGTCAGCGCGCCAGGCGGCTACTTTTGCGTTCACTGATTTTCCGACGTCGAAGATATTTTGCTCGTCTTTCATCCGGGCGGTTACCCACACACAGCGGGTACCATTCACACGCGCCAGGTGCCGATTTTCCTCATACGCCCAGTCTACCTCAGCGAGGTCGCGGAGGTAGAGTACGCGACCATTTTGGCCATTGATAAGGGTGTTTCGCACTTCATCAATGCTCTGGTAATCGCCGCTGGTTTCTACGTTAAACGTTCGGTCCCCTACGTTGACCGAGCCGCCGGGGATACTGAGGTTTTCACTTTGCAATGCGCCCAGAACCCGGCTCACGGGAACGTTTTCAGCGGCCATTTTCGGAAGGTTGAGGGCAATCCTGACTTCACGTTTTGGGAAGCCCCAGGTATCGGCCGCTTTGATACCGGGGATTTTTTCAAGGTCTTCTTCCAGCCGTTCCGCTTCGCGGCGCAAATCTGCCCAGGAGGCATTTTCTGACACGATCGCGCCTTGTAAAATAGAAACGTCGGAGGAGGAAAACTTCTGAACTTGAAGGCGGTAAATGTCTTGTGGCAGTTCCGCACGGGCAGCATTGACTTCCCGCACCACTTCTTCGTATTTTTTGTCGGTGTCTTCCCCGTGTTTAAATTCAATGGTCAGCACCGCAATGCCGTTGAAAGACAAGGAGCGCATTCGGTCAATATTTTCCAAAGCGCCCAGTTTGGCTTCGAGTTTGTCGGTGATTTTGTTCTCGATTTCCGCAGGGCCTGCGCCTGGGTACACCACCACCACATTGTAGCCGGGCGGCGCGAATTTGGGATCTTCAGCACGCGGCATATTGAACATAGAACCCAGCCCCAATGCCATTACAAAGCAAAAGACAATGAAAGTGAACTGGGAGTTCTTGACGGAGAATTCGGCGATTTTCATGTATGATGTTTAACTTTGCTCAAATCTTTTTGGCTATGATTGATTTTTCTCAAGAAGAGTATTCCTTTCACATCTTCCTCACCTTCTTCTTCTCGCTCAAATACGGCGCGCCACTCGTCACCACCTCCGTCACCCCTTCCAATCCAGAGGCGATGACTGCCTGATTCCCTTCTATAAAGGCGACTTGAACCGGCATTTTTTTCACGCTCACACCATCCGCCTGCAAGGCAAAAACAAAGGCCAATTGTCCGTCGCCCTCCACAATCGCTTCTACTGGAATCATGGTATATGGCCTTGATTTTGAAGGGATGATATCCACTTCAGCAAATAGACCGGGTGCAAACCTTTTGCCTTGTGGTTGAATGCGGATCTCTACCGGATAAAGCCCACTGGCAGGATCGGCAGCAGGCGAGAGGTCGCTTACTTTGCCATTGAACACGGTGCCTTCATAAGCATCCATGGTTACGCGGGCAGCCATGCCGAGATTCAGTCGGGCCCAATCACGGTCGCTGACGTTGATTTTCACCACCCAATCGTTTGCACCTGTCTCAAATAGCACAAAAGCGGGCATTCCCGGTCCCGTGATTTCGCCTTCGTTGATGAGCTTTTTGATGATTTTTCCGCCCCGGGTAGCACGGATTTCGGCGTATTGTTGGTTGAATGTGGCGATTCGGGCGCTTTCCTTAGCGATATCACGCCCTGTAGTGGCATTTTGCAATAGTTCAAGCGTGGCACTGCTGTCACGGTAAAGCCCTTCCACACGACCCAAATCGCGTTCGGCTTTGGCCAAACCTTGCTGGACCTGATTTACTTGAGCGTCAATTTCGGTCTTGTCCAATACCGCTAGCAATTGGCCCAAGCGCACCACATCGCCTTCATCCACATAAATTTTGCGGATAATGCCGCCAATCTTGAACGACAATCGCTGTTCTGCCGAAGAGGTCAGGATACCACTGGTGTGAATGGGCGATGCCACCGTTTTTTGCTGCACAGTAGCAGTATGGACAGGGATGGATTCGTCCGAAACGACTGTTGGGGCAGCATCGGTAGCGGCATTGGAGCCACATCCTCCCAATAAGCTACATAAGCCAACAAGGGCTACTGTGGAAAGAAGAACTGGAATAGCGATGGCATTGAGTATTGGATATTTCATGTCGAAAGCGATTTTTAGGTACCCCGGAACTCCGTTCCGGGTCTTTTATACACCAGAACTCCGTTCCGGGTCTTTTATACCCCGGAACGGAGTTCCGGGGTACGCAGCACCAAATTTTGGTGGTGCTGCACATGGTAAATGGTAAAAAAGAGCATTTCCCTAAGGGTCAATTTTCCCAAAATCGGGTGTGGGAGAATAAGCGTATCCAATTGACTTTCAGGAGTTTTTTCAACTTTTTGAATCAAAGTTGAAACCAAGTTTTCTAATTTTCGCAACAACTTTCCTCGTTTGCCCCAATCTGCCTGTTCGGGAATGAACT
>Ga0209181_10005780_pt1 | contig 17686 bp, 11 predicted proteins | sample MAT05_FD_187208 | JGI IMG/M metagenome (GOLD analysis project Ga0209181, IMG submission 187208) | Freshwater microbial communities from Lake Fryxell liftoff mats and glacier meltwater in Antarctica - MAT-05 (SPAdes) (version 2) | ecosystem: Environmental > Aquatic > Freshwater > Ice > Liftoff...
CTCTTTACGTTGGATGATTTCTTCATGGTTGATCCTCTTTGTATGTGTTTTTGGTTCGCACCTAAACCATACCAGGCTAGTCCTGGAGGGGATCGCCACATATTTCAACTAAACTCGGGACAAGCCCACTGTCAGAGGCAACGAAATTGAAAAAACTGAAATTGCCAAAATGTATTGGACTTACCCCAGCGTGCCGACACACCCTAACCAAATTTAAAAGCTTAGAAGCGATTACGCTGCCCAAAGGCTTGCTCACAGATGACCAAATTGACGAAGTGAAGCGTGCCGCCCCAAAACTTTCATTTTCACAATAGTACAATAAGTGATGATATGAGCGAACTTTGTACAAATTGCGGTAAAGAAAAGTCGACGGGCAAGGCCGGCTCGATGACATCGTATTTTTTCGAACATAAATATTGCCACTGCGCACGTCGCCAGCAGAACGATCTGAAGCTATCAAAAAGTGCTACTGCCCCGGGCAAAAGCGGGCGCATTTGTCTCAATTGCGGCAAATCTAGCCCTGAAGGGCAGAGGGCGGGTTCGTTCACAGCATTCCTTTTTAAAGAATTGCGCTGTCACTGCAGCGTGCCTAAATTTGCAACAGGAGAAAATAAGCGCACACAAGTTGCCGATAGAATTAAACTAAGGCGCCAGACTGCTAAAAGCAAAATACAAAGCTTAGGCGGCGAGTCGGGGCCTATTGTAATAGGACAAGGCACCATTATTGGTGGCACCTTTAAAATAGTCTCAACCATCGGCGCCGGTGGCATGGGAACAATCTACTTGGCCCAGCACCGTACCCTGCCACAAAAGTTTGCTTTAAAAATACTAGCTCAGAGTCTTGTCAGCGAACAATACTGGCAGCGTTTTCAGGCCGAGGCAAAAACCCTGGCTTCGCTCAAGCATCCAAATCTTGTCAATGTGTACGATTTGGGCATTCACGAAAACTCTGTCTTTTACTATTCGATGGATTATCTTGAGGGGCGCAACCTCGAAGACATACTGGCATGGGATGGGCCGCAACCTTTAGAACGCACAATAGAAATATTTCTGGCCGTACTGGATGCACTTGCCTACGCGCATCGCAACGGTATCGTGCATCGCGACATCAAACCAGCCAATATTTTTATCTGTAATAAAGGCACCAGTGGCGCCGAAGTAAAAATTCTTGATTTTGGCATCGCCAAATTAGTGAAAGGTGACAATGCCGGGCAAGGACTGACCGCCGTAGGCGAAATATTCGGCAGCCCCTATTACATGAGCCCAGAGCAGTGTATGGGAAATGCGGTGGACGCGCGCTCTGATATTTATTCAGTGGGTTGCTCAATGTTCGAGACTTTAACCGGTTTCGTTCCCTTTGAGGCTGACTCGTCACTTGCAATTGCGCTGATGCATGAAGAAAAGGCACCACCATTACTCTCTGAGGTTACAAGCAATCAACTGCCACCGTCTGTTGATAGTGTAATCGCAAAATGCATGGCCAAACTCCCACGGGATCGCTATCAATCTTCGAAGGAACTTGCGCTGGATCTCGAGCGCATTCGCGATGGGAAAGATGTAACAGAATATGGAACTACCGGAGGGAGACAGGCGCAGGGGAGCGCTGAAGACGAGCAGGACGAAAATCGGACTAATAGATGGCTCATACCAGTTACGATAGCGACAACTCTTTTGCTAGCGGGTTATTTTGCATTGAATATGGTTTTCCCAACTGGAAAACCAGAAGCAGAAAAAATTGAAAAAATAAAACCCGTACCACTGCTTTTTGACCAAAGGGTGATCTTAGACCAAGACTCTATCGTAGAGTCACAAGCTAACCATCCATTCGAAATAACACCGCAAGAACACAATAGAATCAAGCAATTTCTGACAGAAAGAAAAACTCCTTATAGCCATTTTTCGCCAGACAGAAAATCTTTAATTTTCGATTTTCCTTCTGATATTAATCTGGGCATGGTCATATACAAAAACGCTGCTAAAACGCAGTTTATTCAGGTTGAAGCTAAAGGTCAGGTTAAAATTCCCGCTAACCTATCTAGCAGGTTTGACGCTTCCGGCTATACGATAGCTTATCCAGATTTGACCAAATTCTTTAGACTCGAAGATTTTACAAGCCTGGCCTTCAGAAGAGCTGGTGCGAACAACACCCGCTTAGGCCCGAATTTGATGCGCCTCACGAACACACGGCAACTTGATTTAAATTATAGCGCTGTTAACGATAGCGATTTAAGCTGGATTGATGAAATGAAGTCTGTCAACAGTTTCAATTTGAGTTTTACAAATATAACGGGCGAAGCTTTTAGCAAGAGCAAAATCTTCACTCATCTCAATAGTTTTGAAATCAACGGCATGAGAAATATCACTCCAGTTTTGGAAAAGATTGCTCCAGACAGGCACTTGAGAATTGTTAATATTGGCGGCTCAAAACTAACAGCAAAAGATTTTGCCTTGCTTTCAAAATTGACAAATATAGAAAGTCTGAACATCGACGATTTCACATTGAAAGATGAGAATTTAGCATCGCTGGCACGCATGCAATCACTTAAAAGCTTAAACCTCTGCGGCTGCGAAGGAATGACTAATACATCTTTGTACTATCTTAAAAATCTAAAAAATCTGCAGCATCTGCGGTTGCCAGCCGTATTTTCGCAAGAGGAGATCAGCGCACTTAGAAAAGCATTGCCCAAAACAAATATCGTGGAAGGCTAGGGGTAATTGAGCCAACTTTGTACAAATTGCGGTAAAGAAAGGTCGTCGGGTAAAGCCGGCTCGATGACATCGTATTTTTTCGAACATAAATATTGCCAGTGCGAGCGGCGTAGACAGAAAGAGCTGAGGCTATCAAAAAGTGCTACCGCGCCAGGCAAAAGTGGGCGAATCTGTCTTGCTTGTGGCAAATCTCGCCCTGAAGAGCAAAAAGCTGGTTCATTTACAGCATTTCTTTTTAAAGAGTTGCGCTGCCAGTGCAGTCGTCCTAAATTTGCCGCAGCAGAAAGCAAGCGTACCCAAGTTGCCGATAGAATCAAACAAAAGCGCCAGACTGCAAGAAGCAAAATACGAAGCTTACGTGGCGAGTCGGGACCAATACCAATAGGCCCAGGCACCATTATCGGTGGCACATTCAAAATAGCGTCAATCATCGGCGAAGGTGGTATGGGAACGGTTTATTTAGCCCAACACCGAACGTTACCGCAAAAGTTTGCCTTGAAGATATTAGCCCAGAGTCTGGTGAGCGAACAATATTGGCAGCGTTTTCAGGCCGAGGCAAAAACCCTGGCTGCGCTAAAGCATCCAAATCTCGTCAACGTTTTCGATTTAGGCATTCACGAAAACTCTGTCTTTTACTATTCAATGGATTATCTTGAGGGGCGCAATCTCGAGGACATACTGGCAGATGATGGGCCGCAGACTTTAGATCGCACCATAGAAATATTTCTGGCCGTACTGGATGCACTTGCCTACGCGCACCGCAACGGCATTGTACATCGCGATATTAAACCAGCAAATATTTTCATATGCGATAAAGGCACCAGTGGTGCCGAAGTAAAAATTCTTGACTTTGGCATCGCCAAATTAGTTAAAAGTGACAACATAAGCCAAGAACTAACTGCAGTAGGCGAAATATTCGGCAGCCCATACTACATGAGCCCCGAACAATGCATGGGTAATGCAGTGGACGCGCGCTCTGATATTTATTCAGTGGGTTGCTCGTTGTTTGAGACGCTGACCGGTTTTGTTCCCTTCGAAGCAGACTCGTCTGTTAAGATTGCGTTGATGCATGAAGAGGATGCACCACCATTACTTTCTGAAGTTATAAGCAATCAACTACCATCTTCGGTTGATGCTGTAATTGTAAAATGTCTGGCCAAACTTCCACGCGATCGCTATCAATCAGCTAAAGAGCTAGCACTAGATCTCGAGCGCATTCGCGATGGCAAGGACGTGGCAGCATATAGAAGTGCTGAAGTAAAACAAGCGCAGATTAAAGATGACGAGCACGGCGAAAATCCGACTGGAACATGGTTAATACCAGTTACGATAGGAACATTTGTGTTGCTGGGCGGTTACTTTTTATGGAACACTGTTTTCCCGCCTGGATTTACAGAAGCAGAAAAAATTGAAAGGACAAAAACTGCTAATCGAAAATCGCTGTTCATCGATAATAGACCTGATACTGTAGCACCAGAAATGATTAGCTCTTTAACTTATACTTCGGACATTATGGCACCTGAGGTACACACTGCTGTCAAAAAGTTTTTGGCTCAAAGAACAGCTCCATACAGTCACCTGTCGCCAGATCGTGACTTTTCAATTTTTGACTTTCCTACTGATTTTAGCTTGGGCACCGTTTCATTCCGAAAACGCAACACATCGATTTACGAAACGGTAGATGCTATGGGTGAGGTCAAGATTCCCTTGGGAATGATTACACGGTTCGAGGCTGGAATTTGCACAAATAAATATCCAGATTTAATCAAATTCTTCAGACCAGAAGATTTCACATCATTGTCATTTAGAGGAATAAAGGAAAAAAGTCCGCGCTTAGGTCCCAATTTGGTGCGTCTAACTTATCTAGAGAATTTGGGCCTCAACAGTTGTACTTTGAGAGATCAGGATTTAGCATCGTTGACCAAATTGCGATCACTAAAAGTATTGAACCTTTATGGCTGCGTGGGGCTTACAAACAAGGCTATTGAACATCTAAAAAGATTGAAAACGCTACGCATGCTGTTTTTACCAGGCGAATTTTCACAACAAGAGATTGTCGCACTTAAAAGAGCATTGCCTAAAACCAAAATTGAAGTGATGACAAGACATGCGCCTGCCGACTGGCTTTAAGCTTTGTCGCTAACAATCCATTTCCACTCAGGAGTATATCGCATAACAAAATCAGCTGGAATTTTTCGATTAGAGTGCAAATTACGACTGCCCGCATTTGCCAGGCCTTGAGCTTGCCATAGTTGAATTACCCTCTGCCCGCATTCTTCTGGAAATTCTGCCGCGTATTCTTCGACTTCATCAAACTCTTCGCTACACTGAAAATTGTAGAGGGCAAGAATAATCGCCTGGCAGACAACCAGTGCTTCGCCATCATTTTTCTCTCGACAGTGCTCACTAAGTTGTTCAATGTACAGGTCGATAACATTCGAAAGAAGCTCAGATGCAGCCTCTTCCGGATATTTATAATCGCTGCCGCTGCCACGACCGGAGCTATCTAAGATATCGCTGGCGGTGACACCACCGAGTGCATCTTCAATTTCTCTGGCCAGTTTTTCGAATGACTGTGTCAACTATTTCGCCGCGTCGGCTTTGGCACCCACTGCATCAAAATTGTCGTGCAACATCGGTGTGGTCTGTGGGCTGAATACAACTTTAGTAGTTTTGTCCGCTGGCGATTGCAATAGCATCATGGTCACTTGCACTTTGCCTTTTTCAAGCAAGTACAACTGCGCGCGAGTATCTGGCGGCTGCTTGGTGTCACGCTCTTTGAAGACTTGCCAGCCGTCCTTGGCCAATGTTTGCTCATACCAGGGCGCGACAACAGCGAACTCATCAGGAGCAACAATGGCGCAGGTCTCGGGCTCTTTATCGATCTTGTCGCCTTTGGCGGCAGGATAAATCGGCAAATGATCATGCTCAGCGCACCATTCGAGCGGGTCGCCTTTGACGGCCAGCGATTTTTCAGTGCCGCCGGAGCAACCGGTGACCAAAAGGGTTAAGAGTGCTGTGCAGATAAAGCGCTTCAATGTGAATCCTCAAGACGTCGTAAGGTGATTGATCGTACAACAATAGCAAAATCTTGCGGATCGGTTTGAATCAATGTGACTGGATGGGAGGCGAAAGGCTATCCAAAACCCTACTTGACAGCTGTTTGGCTTCAGGAGTACATTGGGGGCGCTCGGCTTTTCGAGCCGCCTGTGATTCAAAAATTCACCGGTGCCTGGAGTTTCTTACTACTACACCCATGCAACGCCACTTTTCTTATTGAGATAAGTAATCGTTTTGCGCTGTCTTTTTGACTGAGCAAAGCATGTTGCACTACTCATGGAGGGCTCAATAATGAATGAGCATATTGAGGCGTCCGATTATTCGGACGCCAGCGCTTCTGCGCGGACAAAAAAAAGCACCACTCAAACTATCGATAGAGAAGACCACTCGCTAGATTCTTTTGCTGAGCGCTGGGCGCCAGACCCCTCAAAGCCCGAGCAAGGTCTCTGGTTTGACGGGTCCAAAATTCTAGTGATGATTTTTGGAGTGATAATTCCAATTCTAATTCCAGCGGTGTTTGCCCTAAGCAGCCACAAGCGATTCATACTGCTATTGTTGGCCCATCCAATAGAGACATTAGTGGCACTTGCTTTATGCTTATCGATACCAATTACAAATTTGAAATTGCATCGAGCAATTTGCAAAGAGAATTTTGTCTTTGGCCTAAAGCCTGGTCTAGCAGCTGGCCTAGCTATAGGAACAGCGGTGACAATCGCCATCGCCTGTCTGGCGGCAACTTCTGTTAACGCCCACAACGAAGCATTTGTTTTTGGTGCAGACACCCTGATTTTAGGCAATATGGGGATGATCAGTGCGCTCTATCTGGCGTCTTCTCTCGTGACGCTGCAACTGGTGCTAACAATTAGAAAGACCAAAGAATTAGATTCAGCAAGACGAAGAATATTGTCATATCTTGGTTTTGGAGCATTGTCGGCGGCAATAATACTCATGGGCACCGAAGTGCAAACACTGGCTGCTCATTACTATGAGAGGCAAGCACTGAGTTCAAATCCTAAAATTAGCATTCCTGCGCTCTCATTATTGCGGCAAGCAAATTGCGAAAAGCAACTACGATTGTTGTGCGCTGACTCTCGTTCTGCTGGCCTCGCTGGTCTCTTCATTCCAGTGAAACCAGCTGAAGCTGAGAGGCTCTATTTCATGCTTGAGGGCAAACCCTTCGTGATCGAAAATGGGTCTAACACCCAGGACGAGGTACCAATCGAAGCATTCGGTTACCAGAACTCAACCAATCAGATGACTGCTGAGCAATTGAGAAATTTTGCCATCGGAGCAAAAATTCCTGGTGTGTCTCTTACCCGGTCAACTATTAACGGCAACCTCCATCCAGACAATCTCTCTGCAACACTTGTCTGGACCATGGTATTTCAGAATGAAGGTAAAGAGGCGCAAATCGCACGGGCAGAATTATCACTGCCTGAAAATGCCGCCATCACTGGTGCCAAGGTTTGGCAAGACGGCGAAGCCGTCGATGGCACTTTCTCGGCAGAAGGTGTCAGCTCAGCTTACAGCAATGGAGGAGGATCGGATGGCCGACTGACTGAACTCGGTCGGGGAAAATATCTGCTGCAAAGCAAAACGCTGACAGCAGATAGCCAGGTCAAGATGCAAGTGACTATGGTGTTGCCTATGGAACTAGAGCAATTAGAAACTGCACAGGTTAAGTTGCCGCAAATAGTAGACAGCAATTTTTCGCTGGAGGACGAACACAACTTAGAACTACTATCAGACAATAATTTTGAAAATGCACAGACGGCCTTTACAACAGGCCAGAGAGAAGACGGCCTGAAGTTTTTATCTGGCTCACTAACAGCTGAGCAAATCGAAAAATCGCCAGTTTCGTTTCTCTGCAAACGACACCCGATAACAAATCTTGCTTCTTGCAAAGACAAAGGTATCTTCAAACAACACTTTCACAAAACAGGATCCCCTACTGAGAAAAAATCTGGCAGCCCTGACGGCCTCTATCTAACCAGACAAATTGTCCAAACTATTGCCAAAGCCCCTGGGCGAGTAGTAGTTGTGTTGGACGGCTCAGTAGAGACCTCTAAATATCTTGACCAGATAAAAGAATCTCTAAATCATATTCCTGGCGGTATACCAGTATCACTGATGGTGGCAAGCAACGAAGACAAAACATTCACCAAACCAGAAAATCTAAAAACCGCTCTGCCTAAGCTCAAAGAGGTTAAATTTACCGGAGGGCAAGAAAATCTCAAGGCCCTGGTAAAAGCAGCTGAATTTGCCGGACATACAAAAGAAGGCGTGGTCTTGTGGCTGCACGGAAGACAACCTGCTTTCCACAAGGAGATCTATATCATTTCGCCTTTTGCCTTCAAACCGGCTCTGTATGAGTTTGCCTACGACCCGGCAGAAGCTGTGGACGACAAATTCTTTAGAAACCACAGCGAGTTATCGACTTTCTCTCAAGTTACAAGAAGCGGCAACCAACTTGCAGATTTGAGTAGATTCTTCCGCCGCTGGCAAGCAGAAAGGAAAGAATACAGTGTGGTATCAACAATGAGCTTGAGCCCACTGTCAAATGTTGTACCAGTCAGTGAAGCAGTTGAGAAAGAGGTCGCCTCTCTATTGGCTCGCAGTCTCAATTCTGAGCTCGTGGCACAAAATGCCAGGGCTGAATCACTAAGTTTTGCGATACGGGCCGGAATCGTTTCACTGAACAGCTCTATCTCTTTCTACACTGTTCAAGCACCATTAGTAATTTCGAGCAAGCCAACTTTTGCCGGTGCATCTAATGGAACTATTGCACCTCAAGGCTATGAAGCGACTGTGGTCAGGGGCGTCAATACCGCCGGTACAATCAGGGTCAACAACCTCGCAAACTTAGAGGCTTTAGTGAACTTCCTTGCCAACCTGATCGAAGTGATTATGGTGATTGGAGGAACTGTAGGCATAGTCAAAGGCACATTGCTGAAAGAGGGCAGCGTAGATGTGCTTCGAATAATGCACTTAGGCCGCACGGGTCTGATTTTAGGAGGTATAACATGCATCATCGTCGGTCTGGCCGTGCCAGGAGTCATGAACTTCTTTGTGGCATCCGCTCGCGACGCGGCGCTATTTAACTAGCGCTGAAGTGAACATTGGTTGATGATTGTCAAAGTTGACAGTCATCAATCAATGGACTCTTTTAAGTTGAACGTGGCGCTGCGATAATGGGCATGAATATCATGAGTGGGTACCCCAGACTTGAGTTGCGTCATTAGTAATCTAATATGAAAGAACTATGCTCGAGCTGCAGTAAACCTGTTCCGACCATCCGCGCCGGCTCCATCACTTCCTATTTTTTCCAGTATAACTATTGCCAGTGCGAGAAAAAGCAAAGCAATTCGAGCTCTGGCCCAAGGCGACCTTTAGAGACAGAAGCAGATAGCCAGACCTGTCTCAACTGCGGTAAATCACGACCTAAAGGCCAGAAGGCAGGTTCTTTTACAGGCTATCTTTTCAAAGAACTACGTTGTCAGTGCCTGACGCCAAAGCTATCGCCGCAAGTTAGCGAAAAAAAACGATTTGGCAATACAAGCACCGCTGACAGATTAGTTGAGCGAAGGTTGTCAAAAAACACCGTTGTGCCGCGGGCCAACTCACAGACAAATGCTTTTGCACCCGGCACTGTAATTGGTGGTACGTTCAAAATCGAGTCAACAATTGGTACCGGCGGCATGGGCACGGTCTATCTCGCCGAGCACTTGTCGCTGAAGCGCAAATTTGCCGTCAAAATTATGGCACCCGGTTTGTCAGAACAATATTGGCATCGTTTTCAGAGTGAAGCAAAACTACTGGGAGCATTGAAACATCCAAATCTTGTCAATGTATATGATCTAGGAATTGCTGACCAATCAGTCTTCTATTATTCGATGGATTATCTCAGCGGCAATAATTTAGAAGAAATTTTGGCAGAGGAAGGCCCGCAAACCCTTTCACGCGCCATAGAGATTTTTCAAAACGTTCTTGCAGGGCTTATTTACGCACACCGAAACGGCATTGTGCACCGTGACCTTAAACCAGCAAACATTTTTATCTGTACTCCGAGCACCGCAGATGGTGAAATCGTAAAGATTCTCGACTTCGGCATTTCTAAATTAGTCTCGGCCGATAGGCAAAGACAAAATCTGACCGCGGCCGGTGAAATTTTTGGCAGTCCATATTATATGAGCCCCGAGCAGTGCGCAGGCGCCGAAGTCGACGTGCGCTCTGACATTTATTCAGTAGGCTGCAGCATCTTCGAAACTCTCACCGGTTTTGTACCTTTTGAAGGTAAGTCGGCAGTAGAAATAGGAATGAAGCACGAAGACGAATTGCCGCCGACGCTCTCGAGTGTTAGCGACATAGATTTTCCACAATCAATTGAATTAGTCATTGCAAAATGCCTGGCCAAATTACCAAGAGAGCGCTATCAAACAGCTAAAGAATTGGCCCTCGATCTTGACCGAATCAAATCTGGAAAATCCATCAGTGTCGCCGCGGCAGAACGATCAGAAGATTCTCACAGCAAAGTCGAGCAATCAAAAATTCGCCAGCCGGGAACTGCAATCGCAATTTTGGCAGTTATTGCAGTTGTCGGAGCAAGCGTTATTTTTTATCAGAAAAGCAGCAATGTCAATTCTGCCCCTGAGAGTGCAAAGAATTCGAATATTCAAGACTATTCTAAAACCATAAAAGAAGACTTCACTAATTTACAAGCAATCGATACTTTAAGTTTGACTAGAGATGGCCAAGTCTACGATCCTGCTGATAGCAAGCACGTGTCTGACTTTCTGAATAGTAGCCCACAAAACTATGCGAAAAAAGTTTCGATAAATGGCAAGGAAACGCGAGTATTTTATTTTCCAGAACAATTCTCGCTGGGAGTAATTAAGTACGAGGGTTTGCCAGTTAAATCTAGTGTCAATGCCACTGGCAGAGTTATAGTTCCGGCCGGTGCTCTTATAAATTTGACAGCTGGTAATACGATTTTGCAAAATCCAGAGCTTCTAAAATATTTCAAGGCCGATGACCTCATGGCGTTAAATCTACAAGGTGACGGTTCACCCATGGGCAACATAATGCCGGCTGTAGCAAAATTAACAGGCTTGAACTATCTGCGTTTGGCCGAATTAAAACTTACAGCCAAGGAAACGCCTTATTTGGACTCTTTAAAAAACCTACGGAGCTTCAGTCTCAATTTGTCTGAGGTCGACAGCTACGCATTGAGTCAATGCAAAGTTTTGCGCAATCTCATGTGGTTCGAATTTAACGGCAGCGAAAATGTATCACCGGTGCTGAAAACGCTTTCAGGCAGTATCATAGAGGAATTAGTTTTACAATCTTCAAAACTAAAAGACGAGGATTACACAGCCATCACAAAGCTGGATAAGCTTCGAAGTCTAATCATCAATAAGGCGGCTATTGATGAGCGACAATCAGTATTGCCGGTTAAAGACAAATAGAATTGCCGCTTGACAGTCGCTGAATTTGAATGAGTTTTAAATAGCACTTAGTGTATCTGCAATGACGACGACACCACCCGTGCCGCCGCCTGCTGGATATACGGATGGGCCCAAAAGCTATGTACTGAGTTGTTTTTGACAACTTGGTGCGAAGCCTCAGAGTGAGATTTGTTGCTCCGAGGTGGTTGATGACGTGCACGCCGCAGCAGATTCAAATACTCATGAAATATTCAAAGACACATGGTCAAGAAATTGCAGCGGCAAAGGCAGGCATGTCTGTCCGCACAGCAAGAGCGTATCGAGCGAAAGGAGGGGTGGTGACTGAAGAGATAGCGAAGAACGCAAGCAAGCGAACCGACATCTTTGATGGTGTGTGGGCAGAAATTGAGGACATGCTCAGTATTGATCCGGGGCTACAGGTGAAGACATTGATGCAGATGTTGATGGACAACGATGAAAGTTTTCACTGGGGCCATTTGAGAACACTTCAGCGGCGTGTACGCGAATGGCGTGCACTAAAAGGGCCGGGCAATGATGTGAAGTTCAGGCAGGTGCATGTGCCGGGAAAGCAGAGCCAGTCGGACTGGACGCATTGCGAGGAGTTGAATGTAACTATCGATGGTGTGCCCTTTCCGCACATGCTCTTTCACTTCATGTTGCCGTATTCTCGCTGGGAGACGGCCTACATTTCGTTTTCTGAGAGCTACGACAACTTGGTGAGTGGTTACACCCGGGCCATTATGGAGCTTGGAGCTGTGCCATCGGAGCATCGGACTGACAATCTAACGGCGGCGGTAACGAGTCATGGCAGTAGGCCTGTGTTTACAGAGCGTTGGCAGAACGTAATGGATCACTACGGAGTGAAGCCAACCAGGAACAATTCTGGTGAAAGTCATGAGAATGGTTCGGTCGAAAAGAGTCACCATTTGCTGAAGAACGAGTTAGACCAGGCCTTGAGGCTGAGGAAGAGCCGCGAGTTTGTATCGGTGCCGGAGTACGAGAAGTTTTTACGTCGCACGTTAGACAAGAGAAACAGGGGGCGTCGAGCCAGGTTGACAGAAGAGATGGAGGTAATGCCCGATCCACCAGAGAGAGCCTGGAACGCGGCGACGGAAGAGCGTGTAGTTGTGAATGCGTTTAGCATGGTGACTGTTGGAAAGGCATTGTATACAGTGCCTAGTCGGTTGATTGGCTACGAGTTAAGGGCTTTGGTGTATGCCGAAGTAGTGCGCCTATTTTTAGGTAACACGCTTGTGCTTGAGATGCCAAAGCAGATACCAGGCGGCAAACGGGTCAATTATCGTCACTTGGTTGGGCACTTGATGCGGAAGCCTGGAGCCTTTGCCGGGTATGTTTTTCGAGATGATCTTTTCCCGAGTTTGGTCTTTAGGCAGACCTATGATCGGCTAGTGGAGCAGAAGCCAGAGCGCGCTGAGAAGGTGTATTTGAGCATCTTGCATCATGCTGCGATGGGCAGTGAGCAAGACGTTGAGGTTGCCTTGGAATTATTGCTGAAGGAGTTTGGCACACCGACGTTAGAGGCCGTGAAGGAACTAACTCAAGTCAGTGCAGGAAGTTTGCCAGAGATTCTCATTCCTGTACCTGACCTATTTTCATACGATGAACTTTTGTCGTTTCTACCCCGAGCACACAAGGAGATGTAATTTTGAAAGAAACCCAACAGCCGCTAGAGAATATGTTGAAGTCGTTCTACTTGCCGACATTTGCTAGAAACTATGAGGACTTTGCGAAACGTTCTGAGAAGCAGAAACTTGGCCATGTGCAGTATCTCAACCAGCTTGCACAGGCAGAACGAGATGAGAGGCTGACAAAAAAGACAGAGAGGCTGCTGAAGCAAGCGAAGCTGCCGCGAGGTAAGACGCTAGATGATTTCAATTTTTCAAAGCAGCCAGGGCTGTCTCTAGCTCGGATGAAAGAGCTAGCAGAAGGAGACTGCTTAGACAACTGCGAAAACGTACTGTTAATCGGAGGGCCAGGCACAGGCAAGACGCATCTTTCAGTGTCACTAGGAAGAGAATGGTGCATGATGGGTAGGCGGGTGCTCTACACGACGGCAGCGGCACTTGTACAAGAGCTTTTGATCAACAAGAGAGATCTGTCGTTGAATCAGTTCATCAAGCGCCTAGACAAGTACGAGGCGTTAATCATCGACGACATCTCTTACATTCCACAAAGCAGAGATGAAACAGATGTTTTGTTCGTGCTACTGGCAGAACGGTACGAAACCCGCAGTGTGGTCATCACCAGCAATTTAGTGTTCTCCCAGTGGAACTCAATCTTCAAAGATGCGATGACGACAAAGGCAGCAATTGATCGTCTTGTGCACCACTCAACCATTCTGGAATTGGTGGGACCGAGTGGCAGGCAAAATGAAGCTCTACGGAGAAAACAGGCCCAGACGACAACAACGAAAGGAAAACAACCAGAAGCTTAATTCCAAGGAAAAAGCGCGGCGTCACCTCCCTGGCAGCGACGACCAAGGCTTCGCCCTGTTCGTCGCTGCCAGGGAGGTCAAAGAAGAGCAGAGAGATGAGGAGATCTCATTCATGTCAAGCGGCAGTTCTGATTGTCGTCAATCGGAAAAAGACTTGACGCCAGACAGCTATGACTGATTCAAACCTCGACCAGCTGTCTGGCTTAAAATATCTCTCTAATCTAGACCTTATTTCGAATAATGGGCTGACAGTAGACTCATTTAAAATCTTGAAAAAGTTCAAGAGCCTCAAAGTTATTCATTTGCCTTTACAGTTAAGTACGAGCAAAAAGATGGAAAAGCTCTCCAAAATGTTGCCGAAGTTGCAAATCGTTTCTCAGCACGAAATGGATGAATGAGTCGGCGGTGATTGCAAAATGTATCGACCTAACCCAATATCCCGCCGTACTGACTCCAGAAGCTGCCCTTGCGACTATGAAGAGTGCGAATGTGAGCAAGGTAATCGGTGTGGGGTTCGACGTGTTTCCAATCAGTGATTTTGTCTGACATGGCATCAAGTTTGCGCAGATAAGTGACACCATGATGATAAGACTTTGTGTAACCTTCTCGCAGAAGTTCATCGAGCACCACTCGATATAAAACACTACAAATTAGATATCGCTCCTGGGCTTCCATGGCCTGGGCAAGGGGCAAAATATTGGCATAGAGACCGCGTTTGAGAGGCACTTCGTGTTGCCAGAGATATTTTTCGGCTTCGTCGAAGCGCTTACCGTTTAAAAGGAAGTGCGCGTCGGTGTAAGTGACACCGTGCTTAGCGAAAATGTCAGGCATTTCGTTTTCGATGACGGTTTCGCGTTCGCTTTGACCGATTGCTTGCAAAAGTGCTTCGAAATTTTCTTCGCTGCGAACAGATTTAAATAACTTCCACGACTGGGCTGTCTCCTCATCCCTCATATCGAGCGCTTTGTAGACTGCCAGGAGCAATTTGTTGTATTCAGTCTGACGATTGCGAATAGCGTCTACCTTTTTCAGCAAGGTAAGCGCACCAGATGCGTCACCAGCATCTAAACGCAAGCCCGCGATTTCACAAATGTCTGCAGTAGATAAAGTGCTACTACCGGCAAGGCGAGCCTTTTCGAAGATGTCGAAATCGCCGATTTGTTTTGCCAATGTTTCCACTGCAAACAACCATTTTTCTTCATGGCCAGGATTGCTTTTGGTGGCACTCTGCAAGCGCTCAATTAACTGGCGCACTTTTTCTTCAGAAATATATTCGGCGGCACCATCGAAAATATTCCAGCGAGCGCCAATTTGGTCTTCGTCATAGAGGCGGAAAAGCTGGTGGCAAAGCCATTCTTTATCTGTGCATTCGCTACCATAGCGCACGAGCATGTTAACGGCATCTTCTTGGAATATGCGAGAGAAAGTGCCATCGTCATGAGTATTGTTGAACACATGGTGATCGTTTTCGATGAAGAGGCAGGTCAATCTGAACCCATTAAAACCATCATGCACGCTGTGGCTGAGATCGTGGAGCAAAAAGTCGAGCCTTTGAGCAAACACGATTGGCCCGGCAATATCTGCGTCTTCGTCGTAGACACAATTGGCGATGCGGTCTTCTATGCGAGCAAGATTGGTGGAATCATCTGAGATAATTCGCGCGATGGTTTGATCTGCTTCATCAGTGAGCAGTGCCAGGTCGAGCAATGCATCGGCAAGAGCGTCGGCTCCGAGTTCGATTAGTGCCGCGCGACGGTCTTCAAACCCCGCAGCATCTGGCTTTACTTTTTCAGTGCCTTCAATGGTCAATTTTCAATACTCACTATTTAGCGGCGGCGCCTTCGAGTTCGGCGATGCGCTTATACAATCTGGCCAGGATATCCCAGACTTTTGGGTCGGCGGCAGGCAAGCATTCGTTGCAGAGGTCGAGGTCATTGGTGGAATAGACCGCTTGCTCGGCGTCAACCGGTGAGGGCAGCCCAATTTCGCCCAGGCGCTTGTCGCAGCCGTCGCAGTAGGCGAGCATCATTTCGCGGGAGTTCATTCTTTTCATCTGTTCATCCTCTGGCTGGCACGGCACTATGATAGCTGCTAGCGCTTGCAAAGAGGGCGCACCGTTACGGAAGCCGTAGCATCGGGCGCAAAGGCTGGCTAAGGCGCCAGACCTTATGGTATTCTGGATAACTCGGTTTGCCCGGCAGACGCTCGTGGGCGAGTGGCGAAATTGGCAGACGCGCTTGACTTAGGATCATGTGTAGTAATACGTGGAGGTTCAAGTCCTCTCTCGCCCACCAATTAAGACAGGGAGCCGTTTCTAATCGAAGCGGCTCTTCTGATTTTTAGCTGTAGTAAGTGCATTAATTCTTAAAAATACAGACATCTTACAGACAAATATCTAGCCGAGGTTTCTTGAGGGCGATAAAGGAACACCAAGGTAAGGCTGACTAGTGATTTCCTTACTGGCCTCAGAAAAGTGGCTAAAATGGCTAAAATTTCGAAGATAATTGGATACAGCCTTGCTCTCAGGCATTTTTTCTGGTTGGCTAATCGTGGCTAAAGCTGGCTAATCGTGGCTAAAATTTTGAAAGATATCATTTGCAAGATGGCACCACGCTGATACTATTGGTGGTATTAAGAGGTTATCTGGCGCAGACCAGAGTTTTCGGAGTGACCACACAATGCAGCAGACAGAGCAGGCCGTGGATGAAACGGTTTTGGAAGAGTTCAAAAGCGGGCTGCAAAGCTGGCTACCTGAATCCATGGGCTCATTGCTCTGTGAGAGCTGCTCCTCTATTCACGAGCCAGAGAATCTGAAGGCTATCGAGCATGCCGATACACTTGAGGGGCTGCTGGACCTCTACAGAATGGACGAATTAGCCAATCAATGCGGGATAGTCGCCTTGGAGCATTTAGGCTGGCGGCAATGGGTTATTCGTCCACTGCTTGTGGAATTTTGCCAGCGGCGCCGATATGGTGGAAAGCCAGTAATGCCTGGATATTCTGCGAAGAAAATAGAAGACCGCCCCAAGTTTCTCTTATGCCTCCAGGTCATGAAAGATTGGAAGATTGAACGCTTACCGAGCTGGATGGAGGAGGAGATTGCTTATGCAATCTATGGCCAGCCGGAGCCACCGACAGCAGCGCTCAGCTCTGGCTTTAATAAACAAACTATAAAGAACAGTCCTGACTATCTCAGAGAAGCAACTATCAAAATCGCCCGCGACCGCCTTGGAGTTGATGGGAATTTGCCCTACATTCAAAAACTGGTTAGCCTGGCAGAAGATAGAGCATGCACCTCCAGAACAATTGGCGAAAGAATTAGCACGGCCAAAGAAAAGCTCACACCACCGGCAAGACTCGAAATTACATCTGCAAATTCTCGCTGGCCGGATTCAGTCGCGATGGAAATGGAAACGATTGGGACGGAATGGAAATCGCTAACGAAGCTTGGAGATCTATTCATTCTCAAAGTCACGCTGGAAGACCTTAAAACACTTCTGCATATCGAGCAGCAGGCTCAATAAGTCTAACAAAAGACATTTCCAGCATAAGCACCACTAGATAGACCCTGCACTACTAGTGGTGCTTTCCTTTTGGTTGCACAGTTTCCAAGGAGAACACTTCTATTGGAAATGTTCGCATTTACGGTTTTCAAGGAGAACACTTCTTCCCGAGATGTTCGCATTTACAGTTTCCAAGGAGAACACTTCTATTGGAAATGTTCGCATTTACGAGGCCAAGCACCATGGGCGATACTGCTCTAGTGTTCGCAAGTCGACCTTGAACAAACAGCAGAACGCATTGATTACAGTTTCATGGAGCTAGAAAATGGCTGAACATAATAAAGAACAGTTGCCCCCTTGGCTTACTACAGAGCAGCTGACCAAGCTCACCGGATTTAGTAAGCACTTCTTCAAAATTAGGCGCGGACAAAGTCACCCAGAGCGTGAAAAGCTCCCGTTCATTCATATCGGCAGGGCAGTACGCTACAAGCGTT
>Ga0209181_10005781_pt1 | contig 17686 bp, 8 predicted proteins | sample MAT05_FD_187208 | JGI IMG/M metagenome (GOLD analysis project Ga0209181, IMG submission 187208) | Freshwater microbial communities from Lake Fryxell liftoff mats and glacier meltwater in Antarctica - MAT-05 (SPAdes) (version 2) | ecosystem: Environmental > Aquatic > Freshwater > Ice > Liftoff...
GAGGCCCGTGTAGTTGCTCACGCCGGAGAGGGTCACGATGCCGCTTTGAACGTCCACCGTGCTGAAGTTCGAGAGTGAGCCGGAGTAGCTGAAGGAATTGCCGACGCCGAGCGTGAGGTTCAGCGTGTTCGTGCCAGCGCCGCCGTCGATGTTGCCGGTGATGCTCGCAGTGCCGCCCTGGACGTTCAGCGTGTCGTTGCCGGCGCCCATCGCGATCGCCTTGCCGCTGCTGGAACCATTGATGGTACCGGCATTGTTGACTGTGTCGTTGTCCGCGCCGGTGCGGATCGCCGCGTTCGTCCCGGCGAGGTCTGCGAGGGTCGCGCCGCCGCGGATTGTGGCGCCGGCGTTGTTGTGGATCGTGACGGTGAAGCCGCTGGCCGGACCATCCACCGCGATGCCGGAGTCGCTGTCGTCACGGATGAGGCCGCCGGACTGGTTGGTGACGGTGGCATTTCCATAGATGGCCTCGCGCGTCCCGGTGAGCGGCCCCGTGGTGATGTCATTGCCCAGCAGCGAAATCCCGCGCCCGACCGCGTTCGTGTTCCCTGCAGCGACGAGTCCCTCGACAGTGCCGGAATTCACAATCGTTCCACCGCCCACGCTGATGCCTTCGCTGTTGGCCGGAAGTCCCGTGCTGAATGCATTGATCGAGCGGATGATCCCCGTGTTGGTGATGTTCACGATGCCGTCCACATCGTCGCCGTCGCCGTCGCTATTGCCCAGGGTGCCGTTGCCGGTGATCGTGCCGTGTTTGATGAGGGTCGCCACCTGGTTGGCATTGGAGCCGTCGATATTGATGCCCGAGCCATTCAGACCCTGAATCGTCCCGCCGAGATTGTTGGTGACGGAAGTCGGGAAACGGACGGGGCCGTTCACCGCCGCGCCCGTAATTCCGTGGCGACCGCTGATGGCCCCCGTGTTCGTGATGTTCACGCCCGAGCGATTCTGGGAGTCGATCCCATCGCTGCCGGGGGCCGGGTCCGCCGGATTCAGCGTGGCTGAGATGGTTCCGGCATTGATGATCAACGCGTTCGCACCGGGACGAACGGCAGCCGCTGCGAAGGCCAGAATCTGACCGCCTGCGTTATTGGTGATCGAGACGGTGCCCGTGGTGACGGCATCGAAGTCAATCGCCTGACTGCCGGCGAGGGCGGAATTGAGGGAGTTGATCGTGCCGCTGTTGTTCACCGTCCAATTCGAGGCCGACCGGTCAGCCTGGATTGTGTCGGCATTGGCGGACCGGATGAGTGCCCCGCTGTTGTTCGTAATCGAGAAACTGGGCGAGCCGCTGAGTGCGTTACTGTAGATGGTGCGCCCGGTGCCGGTCTGGAGGATGCTCGCGCTGTTACCGACGGTGGTCGTTCCCGACGTGCCAGTCTCGCCCGCGATCAGCGTCTTCGCGATGATGTCCGTGCCGCTGGTGATGTTGAAGGGAGCGGCGAGTGCCAGAGCCTCCTGCAAAAAGCAATGTCGTGGCGAGGGCCAGTCCTACAGCGATGGGACCGGAAAGAATGGAGCGGGATTTCATGGGTTGAGTGAATTGGGTGCGGCGTTGAACTGGCCTGCATTTCTCACACTCCGTGGATGGCATGTGCTCAGTGCTCAGTTCTCAGATGCGAGCGCAAAAAGTCTGGAACCGGAAACATTCAGCTCGAATATCAACGACTTACGTGAAGACATCGGGCGGTTACGACGCAAAACAGACTGTTCGGGGACTTTTTGCGCTCACATCTGCTCAGTGCTCAGTGCTCAGTTCTCAGTTCTCAGTTTGGGTCCGAGAATGGACACTGAGAACTGAGAACTGAGCACTTAAAAGAACCGCAGGCAGCAACACGCTGTCCCCCGTTTACGCAAGCGTGTGAGAAATGCAGGCTGGCCCCGCCGGGCGGCTCCCGTGAATCTCCCTCTGCGCCCCTGAACCGGGGTGACACACCGCAAAGGCATGGGTTCTGCTAGTGATTGCCACTAGCAAAACCAAGTCAGCCCATGGCTACCCACCGCATCCTCATTGTTGACGACGAACCGAAGATTTCCGCGCTGATCAGCTTTGTCCTGGAGCAAACCAAACGCTTTGAAGTGCGCTGCGAAAGCCGCTCGGCGCTCGCTCTCAACGCGGCACGGGAGTTCCGCCCGGACCTCGTCCTGCTCGACGTTGACATGCCCGGCAAGGACGGGGGCGATGTCGCCGCCGAGATTGGGAAGGATCCTGAACTCAGCGGGGTGCCGATCCTGTTCCTCACCTCGCTGGTCTCTGCCGCGGAAGCAGGTGAACGCGAGGTGATGAAATCGGGGATGCCATTTCTTTCCAAGCCCGTGAAAGTCAAAGTCCTCATCGACACGGTGGATCGGCTGCTCGCCAGTCGAATCCATGCGGCCTAGTCTCCAGCGGAGATGCCCTGATGGCTGGTGCGGACAGTCCCGGCCACTGCGCGAACACCACAGATGAGGGAACTCAATCCAGATGCCCGTCTGCTGATCGTCGATGACTGCATCTCGACGGTCTCGATGCTGAGAAACATCCTCAACCGTCTCGGATTCTCCCAGATCGATACCGTCAGCGATTCCCGCGAGACGCGCGCGCGCATCGCGGAATTCAATCCCGACCTCATCATCCTCGATCTGATCATGCCGCATCTGGATGGCTTCGAAGTCATGCGCCAGCTCAGAAGCGCGGGAAGCTCCGACACCTTCCTCCCGGTGCTCGTGCTCACCTCGGACACGACCGAGGCGACGAGGCGCAAGGCGCTCCTCACCGGCGCCACGGACCTCGTCACGAAGCCGTTCAACCCTTCGGAGATCTTGATGCGGATTCGCAACCTCTTGCAGATCCGGTTCCTCCAGCTCGCCCTCCACGCGCAAAACCAGACGCTCGAAATCAAGGTCGAGGAGCGCACCCGCGAACTGCGCGAGATGCAGCAGCAAGTCGTCGCCCGGGAGCGTCTGCGCGCCTTCGGTGAGATGGCCAGCGGGATCGTGCATGATTTCAACAACGCGCTCATGTCCGTCATCGGTTACAGCGAGCTCCTGCTCAATAACGACGCGATCCTGCGCGATGTGGAAAAGGCCCGCAAATTTCTCCAGATCGTCCACGCCGAAGGGCAGGATGCCTCGCGGATTATCGGCCGGCTGCGGGATTTCTACCGGCCACGCGAGCAGGCCGATGTCTTCGCCGAGGTCAATATGAACGAAGTCATCGAACAGGCGGTGTCCCTCACCCGGCCAAAGTGGGATGACCAGGCGCTCGCCACCGGCACGAAAATCTCGGTGGAGATGGACCTCGCAAAACTGCCGCCGGTCTCCGGCAATGCCGGCGAGCTGCGCGAAGTCACCGCAAACCTCATCTTCAATGCGATCGACGCCCTGCCATCCGGTGGCAGGATCACCATTCGATCGAGCGCCGAGCAAGGCCAGGCGCTCATCGAGGTCGCGGACAACGGAATCGGCATGGACGACGAGGTGCGTCTCCGCTGCCTGGAACCGTTCTTCACCACCAAGGAAAAAAAGGGCGCCGGCCTCGGGCTTTCCACTGCGTTTGGCATCATCAACCGTCATCAGGGAGGCATCGAAATCGAGAGCACCCCCGGCACGGGAACCACCATTCGCGTCCGCCTGCCTTTGCCCACCCAGGCATCCGATCAGGAGGAGCCCGAAGCCTACATACCGCCGCGATCACTGCGCCTGCTGGTCGTGGACGATCAGGCGCGCTGCCTCGACGTGATCGAGAGCTTCCTGACGGCGGATGGCCACAGCGTCGTCACCTCGGCGGATGGCGACGAGGCAATCGACCGCTTCAAGCGCTCGAACTTCGACCTCGTCATCGCGGATTACGCGATGCCCGGGATGAACGGCAGGCAACTCGCCGCGACACTTCGGGAGTTGAGCCCAGGGCATCCGGTCATCCTCCTCACCGGCTTCCCTGCGGCGAGTTCGGGTGAAGAGGAGAGCCGGAGCCCGGTGGACCTCATCATGCGCAAGCCGGTTCGCCATCGCGAACTGCGCAGGGCGCTCGCGACCGTCCTGAAAAATTGAGCGGCGTGTTCCCCGGCGATCCACCGGGAATTACGCAGTGGGGAACCCCGAGGACCGGCAAGGCGGGCGGGGGAATGATACGATTTGTCCGGTCCTGTTGCCAGATGCGGGAGCGAGACTGGAAAGTAGCGTAGCTCTCCCGAGCTGCGCGGGTGAATCCGCAAGTGAAGCCTCGTGTTGCGCAGCTCTGGGGAGCTACGCTACGGAGGCCCACCGCCGCCTCCTGCATTCAGGCAATCCGTCTGAATAAATCGTATGCGCGATGATTTTGGAAGGGGGATAGCCGCAATGTCCTTCGGGCAATCCACACGAGAGAGGCAGGCGCGCAATGTAGCGCCGACGAGTCGTCGGCTCGGGCGGGGGGCGACCGTGGCCAGGGGAAGCGCCGTGTGCGCACGACCGCGCCATCCCGCCGCCTCCGCCCATCCCCCAGACCGACGAGTCGTCGGCACCATATTTTCTCCGCGTGTCCGTCGCGATTTCCTGCGTGGTCCAGAGTTCGAATGTCAGACAGGCATTGCTGCTATCGTGAGGCAGACCATTCACCCGATTGATCCGCCGCCTCGGCCCGCTGAACGATCTGCGGATCGATGCCTCGCGTTCAGGCGAGCAGAGGCTTCACGACTTTCCCATGCACGTCCGTAAGGCGGAAGTCGCGACCGGCGGCGCGGAAAGTCAGACGCTCGTGGTCGAAGCCGAGGCAGTGCAGGATCGTCGCCTGCATGTCGTGCACGTGGACGGGATTTTCAACGACGTGGAAGCCCATTTCATCTGTCGCGCCGTAGGTGAGGCCGCCTTTGATTCCGCCGCCGGCCATCCACATTGTGAATGCCTGCGGGTGATGGTCGCGGCCCATGCTGCGGCCGAGCGCGGGGTTCGTCTCGACCATCGGGGTGCGGCCGAATTCGCCGCCCCAGATCACGAGCGTGTCGTCGAGCAGACCGCGGCGCTTGAGATCGATCAGCAGCGCAGCGGTGGCCTTGTCGGTCTTCTCGCAGTTGCCCTTGTGATTGCCGATGAGGTTGCTGTGCGCGTCCCAGCCCTCGTGGTAGATGTTCACAAAGCGCACGCCGCGCTCGATCATCCGCCGCGCGAGCAGGCACGCGCGGGCGAAGCTCGGCTCCTCGGGTTTGCAGCCGTAGAGGTCGAGCGTCTCCTGCGATTCGCTTTTCAGGTCCATCAGTTCCGGCGCGCTGCTTTGCAGGCGGAACGCCATCTCGTAGTTCGCGAGCCGCGTGGAAATTTCCGGATCGCCGACGGTGGCGAGCTCCTGATGGTTCAGCGTCGCGACGAGGTCGAGCGTGTCGCGCTGAAGTCGCGCATCGACTCCCGCGGGACTGCTCACATTCAGGATGGGATCGCCCTTTTTCCGAAATGGCGTGCCGGTGTACACCGTCGGCAGAAAGCCGCTCGACCACAGTGCCGAGCCGCCGCTGAGGCCGTTGCCCGTGCTCATCACCACGAACGCGGGCAACTCCTGCGTCTCCGCGCCGAGCCCGTAGAGCGTCCACGAACCGATGCATGGACGGCCGGGCACGGGGAAGCCGGTGTTGAAGAACATCTGCGCCGGCGCGTGATTGAACTGATCGGTCTTCACCGACTTGATGATCGCGATTTCATCGACCACGCCCGCGAGTCCGGGCAGCACCTCGGCGAGTTCCGCGCCGCACTGGCCGTGCTTCGCAAATTTGAACTGCGGCCCCATCACCGCCGCGTCCGAGCGGATGAATGCGTAGCGCTGGTTGCCGATGACCGACGGCGGCAGCGGCTTGCCCTCGAGCTTCGCCAGCTCGGGCTTGTAGTCGAAGAGATCGAGATGCGACGGCGCGCCTGCCATGAAGAGATGAATGACGCGTTTCGCCTTGCCGTTGAAATGCGGCTTCTTCGGCGCGAGCGCATTCAGGCTTTCCGCCGCGGCGCGTCCGCTGGTGGAAAACGCGTCGGTCAGCAGCCCGGCGAGGGCCATCTTTCCGAGCCCCACGCCGCAGTCGCGGAGGAAGTGGCGTCGGACGATTGACGGAGGCGAAGTGGGTGAAGAGGAGTTCATTGCTGATTTAAGAGGCGGGTGATTTCCCTGATCCGTCTGATCTCAGCCATGCGACCGTTGCGCGGCGATCCGAACCTTTGCCTCGTGCAACTTGGCGGTCAGCTTTTCCATCGAAGAAACGAGTTCGGGATGGGTGTTGTTGAAGCTCACTCGCTCCTCGATTGCGGCGAGGAGTTCCGGCGGGAGTTCGATTTCCGATTCGAGCATGTCGTCCACCAATTCGGCCACCAATTGTGCCTTGCGATTGTGATCGAGTCGGCGCAACTCCGGGTATTCGTCGAGAATCATGTTCGCAGCGTAATGGGGAAGGCATGGCTTTCAACCTTTCGTCACGGTTTCATCGAGGTTGAAAAGCGCGCGCGCGAGTGCGGTCCACGCGGCGCGTTCGGCGTTCGCATCGGTGCCGCCGAGTGCTTTGGCGTCGAGTTCGCCGGCGGTGAAGCGCTTGCGCTGCGCAGCGAGAAATGCTCGCAACGGCGGCAGTTCGTCGGCGCGCGGGCTGCGGGAGAGGAGACGTCGATAGACCTCGGTGATGCGGTCGTCGTCGCTGCCCGCGCGGGCGGCGAGCAGCTTGCCGAGCGCCTGCGCGGCTTCGATGCTCACCACGTCGTTCAGCAGCGTGAGCGCCTGGAGCGGCGTGTTCGAGACGTCGCGGCGCGCGATGCATTGCTCGCCGGTCGGCCCGTCGAAGGTGTTGTAGAACGCGAATGGCGCGGTCCGTTTCACGAACGTGTAAATGCTGCGGCGATAGCGATCCTCCCCGGTGCTCGCGTCCCACTTCGGGCTGCTGTAGGCGACCTCGCTCACGCCCTCGACTTGCGGCGGCTTCACCGGCGGGCCGCCCATCTTCAACGAGAGCAGGCCGGAGGCGCGCAGGATGGCGTCGCGCACGATCTCGGCCTCGATCCGCTTCCGCGGAAAATGCGCGAGCAGTTTGTTCTCGGGATCTTTCGCGAGGTGCTCGGGCGTGACGTTCGAAGCCTGCCGGTAGGTCGCGCTGGTGACGATGAGTCGGTGCAGTTTTTTCATCGACCACCCCTGCGCCATGAACTCGACCGCGAGCGTATCGAGCAGTTCGGGATGCGTCGGCGGGTCACCCTGGAAGCCGAAGTCCTCCGTGGTCTTCACCAGTCCATGACCGAAGAACGCGGCCCACGCGCGATTCACCGCGACACGCGCGGTCAGCGGATTCTCCGGCGAGACGAGCCAGCGCGCGAGGCTGAGGCGATCGGGCTTCGCCGTCGCAGGCAGCGGATTGAGGAACGCGAACACCCCGGCATGGACGGGCTCGGTCGGCTGCGTGAATTCGCCCCGATTATGAATGGCGGTCGGTCGCGGATTCTCTGCGGGCCGTTCGCGGAGCACGAGCGTGGTCTGCCACTCCGGAGGCTTGCGCAGGTCGCGGATCTCCTTGGCAGCCTTCGCGAGTTCCGGTGCGGTGATCAGGAAATGCTCGCGCAATTTCCCCTGCTGCACGTCGGTGAGCTGCGCATCGGGAATCAGCAGCAGCGCCTCGATATCGTCATTCATTTCTCGCGCCTCCGCTTCGCGCGTGTCGGTCGTCACCGAGATGCGGAATCGTCCGAGCGGGCACGCGTAGTGGCGGCCGAAGAGCATCTTCACATCCAGCTTTGCCGCATCGATCGGATGCTCCGGGATGAACACCGCCTCGTGCGTCTCGCCCATGCGCCCCGCGCACGACCATCCGGTCTGCGGGTCGCCATCTGTCGCGGCCATCGCGCTTGCCGGGTTCGAGCCGAAGTTGTTCTTCGCGTAGCTCTCGGTGGCACGCGAAAATATCACCGGCTTGCCGTCTGCGGCGACCTTGAATTCTCCCATGAAAAAATCGCCCTTCGGCCCTTCGTAATAGGTCATGCCAGGACCGTGCGCAGGCAGCCGTTCGTCCGCCATCGCCTCCAGCCGGATGGCGGTGATCGCGCGCGGCAGCTTCGCAAATGCCAGCTCATACATGTCGCTCTTGCTGATGTCGCCGCTGCCGAAAACAGACGCATCCGGCTGCACGGTGAGCAGCGGGAGATTCGACTTCGCGCTCGCGGGCATCAACGGCGTCCACTTCACCGTGCGCCCGCGTTCACGCGCGAGCCATTCGGTGAATTTTTGTCCGACGATCTCCTGCCGCCGCTCGGCGATCGGGCGCTCATCCGGCTCCGCAGCGGTGGCCTCGGCCGGTTTCTGTTTCGCAGCCTTGCCGTCCTTCGTCGGCCACTTGTCGGCGAGGTCTTTCAGCAATCGCTGCGCGCGTTCCTGTCGCTCGGCGATCTGTTTCGCCGCATCGGGCGGAGGCAGATCGAGATCGGGCTCGTCGGCATTATTCAGAAACGCCATGAGCTGGTAATACTCACGGTGCTGGATGGGATCGTATTTGTGCGTGTGACATTGCGCGCAACCGACGGTGAGGCCGATCCAGGTCGCGCCGGTCGTCGCCACGCGATCGACCACGGCTTGAAAGCGAAACTCCAGCGGGTCGATGCCGCCTTCCTCATTGAGCATCGTATTCCGGTGAAATCCCGTTGCGATGCGCTGTCCGGGGGTCGCATCCGGGAGCATGTCGCCGGCGATTTGCTCGATGGTGAACTGGTCAAACGGCATGTCCGCATTCAGCCCCTGCACGACCCAGTCGCGATACGGCCAGATGTTGCGCGTGCGATCCTTCTCGTAGCCGTTCGAGTCCGCATACCGCGCAAGATCGAGCCACCGCCGCGCCCAGCGTTCGCCGTATTGCGGCGAGGCGAGCAGCCGGTCGGCGAGCTGCTCGGCTGCGGATTGCGGATTGCGGGCCGCGGATTGGACGAATGCACCCACCTCCTCGGGCGTCGGCGGAAGTCCGATGAGGTCGAGTGTCATCCGCCGAATCAAAACCTCCGGTGCCGCTTCCGGTGACGGCATTAGCCCCGCCGCGCCCAGCTTTTTCAAAATGAACCCATCGATCGGATTCGCGCCCCAGTCGCCAAAACCGCCTGTCGCATTCTTCCATTCCGCATTCCGCACTCCGCATTCCGCTATCGAGGGCGTCGCCGCCCGCCGCGGCTTCGCAAACGCCCAATGCGGCTGATAGTCCGCGCCCGCCGCGATCCATCGTTTCAAAATGTCCCGCTGCGCGTCGTTCAGCTCCTTCTTCATCGAAGGCGGCGGCATCAGCTCATCCGGGTCCGTGGAGAAAATGCGCGTGATCGCCTCGCTCGCCTCCGGCTTGCCCGGCACGACCGCATGCGCGCCGGACTCCGCCTTGCCCAGCGCATTTTCCCGGATGTCGAACCGCAGCTCCGCCTTGCGCGACTTGTCATCCGGCCCGTGGCACTTGAAGCAATAGTTCGAAAGGATCGGGCGCACCTCGCGGTTGAAGTCCGGTCCCTCCGCGATGGCAGAGGCGGAGAACGCTAGCGAGAGCGCCAGGCTGGAGGCGGTCGTGTGGATTCGGGTCAGAGGCATGGCGGGACGATGTAGGGCGGATGGTAATCCAATCACGGGGCTGGGTCTTGTGACGAAACCGCGATGTTCGGAAATCGTTCGTCTGCTTCGCTCGCACGATGAGCGTCGCATCGCAGTCTGTTGTTTCGGACTGGAAAGGTCGGAGCGACCCCGCTCGCCTCCGGGGCGGAGTGAAAGTTTTCCTGTGACGAAATGATGAAATGACGAAATGATGACCTCCGCATTTCGCGATGAACCAATCTTCCTACACCGCACGTCAGGGGCAGTTCCTCGCCTTCATTCATCAGTACGGCATGGTAAACGGCTGCGCCCCGGCGGAGCCGCGACCTCCACAATGTCGGTCTGGACACGAGTCAAATCACGCCCCGCCGAATGACCGTGGCAGCCTTGGCAGGAACCGTCGGCTGGATTGCGGAAGACGGCGGATCGGCCATCGAGACCTGCCGGCAGCAGTCATGCGATTTGCACCGTCTTGTTGCCAGATGGCGGCGCTTGGCAGGAAAGTAGCGTAGCTCTCCAGAGCTGCGCGGGTGGACCCGCGGGTGAAACCTCGTGAGGCGCAGCTCTGGAGAGCTACGCTACGCGCCGCCACCGCCGCCTCCTGCATTCAGGCATTCAGGCATTCAGGCATTCAGGCGGTATCAATCGTGGCATTGATCCTTTGGCATTCGCGCCGCGAGTCCGTGGTGATTTCGGATCAACGGGACCACAGAAGTCCTGAAGACAAAGTGCCCGGTTCAGGGGCGCAGTTCGGGCGTTGCGGGCGGCGGCGCGGCAGAGTGAATGAGCTGCGCCAGCCGGTGGCCAAGCCACCCTGCGGCACCACCAGCCAGGCAGCTCAGCGCGGCCATGACGCGATGGTCCCAGTTGAATTTCACCAGCGGATAGGGCGGCGCGCTGAGAAAGCTGTTATCGGGACTGTACGTCGGGAGCAGCATGTAGAAGATCGGTGATGTTTCCCACCACTGGTAGGCGATGCCCGCTGCCACCAGCGCTCCCGCTACCGCGGCCCCTTTCGCAGTCAGCCTGCGTCTTTGGTGGCTCAGGATGGCTGCCGCAGCCACGATGACCGGCAGCAGCCACATCAGCCCCCAGACCGACTTGTGCTGCCACGGGAGATAGGCCATGCAGCCGAGCACCCCGCCCGCGAAGAGACCGGCCTGGAGCGTCTCCGTCAGGTGCGTCTCCGGGTCTTCATTGCGCGTCCACCATTGACTGAACCAACGCAGCAGCCCGAGGTGAATGATGCCGTAGAGCATGTAGAGACTCTTGGTCTGGCCCGCTTTCACTGCGCCCACGGCCCCTCCTGTGATGGCGACCATGAGGATCACCGCGGTCCACGCCGCCTGTTGGAGCAGTTGAGTGCGGGTGATGGATTTTGCCTCCTTCCCCAAGACGTAGGTTTCCCAAAATATCCCGAGGAAAATCACGATCCCGCCGGCGGAGAACTCGATGAGCGGCTTCGGGGTCTCAATTTGGATCGCGGTCTGGAACGTCGCAGCGAGCAGAAAAAACGCCGCAGTCCACGCGACCACAGCCTTCAGCACGGTGCGCGGGCGCAGTTTGCCGGCAAGTCGCGCGACGAGGAGAAAAACCAGCGTCACCACACCCAGCCACCCGTGTTCCAGCGTCGCGAAGTAGTTCTCCTTGCTCAGGAGGCCGGCGACCCTGTTCTGCGCCGCCACATCGTAACTGGTCGCAAAGAAAACAACAAACTCCGCCACCGTCACGACGAGAACCAATGCCGGTGCCGCCCATAGGACGCCACGCAGAGACAGCCCGCGCACCGCTGCCCGGGAGGACCATGTCACCAGCCCCACCACCGACCCCGCGAATCCGCCGCCGATCCAGATCCAGAAATAGTCGCCAAAAAAGCCCACGCTCTCCCGCAGCTCCAAAACCCATTCGGCGGTGACCGCGTGATTCCGCGCATTCGCCAGCCAGAGGCAGAAACCAAAAACCGCCGTAGCCCCACCCCATGCCAGCAAGAAAGGGGGACGGCCCGAGCCCCCGGCAGGGGCGGGCCTCCTGTGCAGCCACAGCGCCCAGGCAGCCACCAGCGCGAGGCCGCATCCGCCCAGCAGCAGCCACATGTCCGTGGTAGTCCAGCCCCACCGCGCGCGCAGGCCGGATGGCCCGCCGATCACAGCCGCGACCCACACGACGTGCAACCCCAGCCAGAAAAACCGCCACCGGCCACCAGCGCGATCGCGTGCCATCCAGAATCCCATCGCCGCAAACCATAGCTGCGGCAGAATGGCCGCCGGCGTGCGGGCGTTCGCCATCGTGGCCAGCAACGACCAGCCCAGAAGGAGCGGCGCAGCAAAGAAATACAACCACAGCGGCCCGGTCGTCAGGGCTCCCGCGGCCAGCCCCCACGAGAAAACGAAGAACGTGCATAGCAAACCATAGGGGATCCCGGCACCGGGCGATGCCTGCCCCTGTCCGGGCATCGCAGCCCCACTCCTCTGCGCCCACAGCATTCCCACCACAGCCATCATAGCCAGCGCCAGCATCACGGCCCTCCCGTCCCAGCCCAGGCTCCACCACTTCCACAGGATGCCAGTATGCTCGGCACGCTTGCGCAGCCAAAACCGCCACCAATACTCAAGCGTGGCCTCGATGAGGCGAAACAGACGCCAGGCAGGACGAAATTTGCGGGAGGCACCCATGGTTTACCCGTCCGCATAGTTCCCGCCCGCCCGGCCTGCCAGCGCAGAATGAGGACATTCGACGTCGAAAGAGTCTGGCAGACTGTTGAAAGAATAGCGCGCGCCCTGCCGTTCTTACGTCGCCGTCGTGCTCCTGATCCGGCGCCCGTCTCGAAAGAGAACCGGTCGAGAGCAGAAGCGAGACGCGGAGCACGGGTCGCATCCAAAGGCTATGGCGGATGCCTGCTCCCGCGGGGCCGCTTACCCTAGAAACATGAATGGAGTCCGCCTCCAGGCTTACTTGCCTAATGGCCCCACAACCGAAGTCACCGGGCTTTCACAGATCCGCGCAGCCTTGCGTAACTCGGCTATCCAGTCTGCCTTTCCCTCCTGTGGGAGGGTCCAGTAGAGCGTGTGACTCAACAGGCCAAATTGCAGGTCCGTGTGTACCTCGACATCCCGCACTCCCGGGCCAAAAACCGGCCGCACCATCCCTCCGATCACATCTCCCCAGAGCGTTTGATGACAGGGAAAATAGAGGTTCGTCCAGCGGGTCGGCGCAAACACCGCGGCATGATGTGGAAGCCAGTCCCGCAGCGGGACGTCCTCAGTTCGCCTAACTGCATTAGGCATGGGGTAGCTAAACCGCTCCTGCCCTTCCAGCGTCTCCAGCGTGGGCGGACAGGTGGGAAATTCACGTTCCTCCTTTCTCATTCTCAATTGCCCTGCGTCGCGTGCCATCAGCACCTCTGCGTGCGCCAACGGGCTGCCCATGGTGACGAAATCTGACACCAGCCATTTCTTTTTCCGGCCTTGGAGTTCCGCAAAATAGGCGGCCTGCGCGGCCTGAAAGGCGTCCACATCCAGCTTTCCCCGGCCCGGCACTCCTGCCAGCTTCTCCAGCCCCTGCAGCGCCGTATGGTCCGGGGTTTTACCTGCTTCGAGTTCGCTCGCCCTATTGTAGCGCGGCCAGAGGTGCGTGAGAATGTCATACCCGATTACCGTCCCCAGGCTGTGCCCCACGAGGATGATTCGCTCGTACCCGCCGTCGTCATGCACCTTCTCCAGGAGATCGATTCCCGCTTCCCGGATTTTCCGCCGGATGGCGATGTTTTCAGGAGCCACATGCAGATAGCGCGCCGCATCCCCGGCCACATTGAGGAGGACCCGGATGACCGCCCCGCCCAGCAGCGTCCACAACGCCGCGAACCATAGCAGCATTCCTCCCGAATCCGGCAGCCAGCCAGCCGCCTTGGCGACCACCGCACCCAGTCCGGTCAGAACCAGCACCCACAACGTCACCCAGAAGCCCAGCAACTGCCCCGGCAGCCGCCATGGCGCACGCCACAATAGGACTTTTGCCCAGGCACCGATGTGCGAAAGCGTGGTCCCCTCCATGAGATGAGCCCAGTAGAATTCAAAGAAATCCGTCCTTCTCCCATCCCGATTTTCATTGGTTGTCAGCCGCCGCAGCTCGAAATCCCCCGAGATTGAATCAGGTTTGCTCCACGCCCTGGGGGTGGTGTCCGCCATCGGGGCTTGCTCATCCTCCAGCCACACAGCCTTTACGAATTCGCGCAACGTATCCATCGGCGCCTGCTCACCAACGCCGTGAATGAGAATGACAGCTTGTTTCTTGGTTTCTTGTTTCGCTGTCATGGTTGTTAGGGATGCTTCCCGCGCTTGATACTGTTCGCTCAATCCGCATTAGGCGAGCCGCTTTTGTGTTTCCATCGCGGTGCCGGAGCCAGGGTGATCCTGCCCTGAATGGAAGACTTCCAAAAGTGCCACGCAGTCCTTCGTTCCGCTTCACATGCCTGCTGTCTCGTGGCATCGGGAAATTCCGCGTCCGCCGGACGACAGGAACGAACTGCCGAACAAGATCGTGACGGACCGAGTGGAGTCGTAGCGTGGCTCTCCAGAGCTGCGACCGAACGAACGCCGAACGGCGCAGCTCTGGAGAGCTACGCTACGGCGTCACCGCCATTCGTGTTTCGGATACTTGCGCGACAGCTCCTGCTTGAGCTTCGGGTAGCTTTCCTTCCAGAAGGTCGCGAGGCTGGTGGTGACTTGCACGGGGCGCTGGTTCGGCGCGAGGATCTGGATGACGAGCGTCACTTTTCCCCCGGCGATGCGCAGGTCGCCGTCCACGCCGTAGAGATCCTGGATGCGCGCGGCGAGCGTGGGCGGGGCGTTTTCGGAGAAGGTGATTTTTGCGCGGCGTCCGCCGGGAAGCTCGAAGCGCTCTGGGGCCATGCGGTCGAGCAGATCGAGCTGCGCGGATGAAAGCCACGACTTCACGACGGGCCACACTGCGCGGTCCTTGATTTCGCGGTAGCTCGTCGCGCCGAGGCAAAGCTGTTCGAGCAGCGTGCGGCGGTCGGCGGGCGTGAGGCTGGGCAGCTCGTATTCGGGGCACCACTCGGCGAGCTTGTTCAGGCGGACGATCCACTGCTCGACGTCGAAGTTCCAATTGTCGAGCGGGCAGCGTCCGGACTCCACCTCGGCGGCGAGCAGCGCTGCGGCCTGTTCCTTTGGCACGTCGTCGCTGCGCTCGGCGCGGATCTCGAGGTCGCGGAAGCGGGTCACTTTGCGGGCCATCACGCGGCGCTGTGTGCTGTCGTAGGCGACCTCGGTCGTCCTGCTGAATGCGTCGGGGAAAAGTTCGAGCAGCCATTCCTCTTTCACCGCTGTCGCAAGCGTGAGCAGCGTCTGCACATCATCGCGGCTCTCCACTTCACGCACTTCGCTGGCGACGAGGAGCGGTGAATCTTGCACGACGCTCTCGCGCGCCAGCACGCCGCGACCTCCATGCACGAGCTGCACCCGCAACGTGCCGCGGTCGAGTCGCACGCCGACGTGATCGGGAAAGCCGGCGAGGATGCAGCGGGCGGTGTTGTCCGGGTTCGGATCACGCGGCGAGGTGTCGAGCTTTTCGTCGCGGGCGATTTGCAGAAATTGCGCGGCGAGCGCGAGGGCCTCACGCGCGGCGATGCCGTTGATGCCGAGCGGACGCAGGCGTTGCGGATTGAAGTTCGCATTCTCCGCGTAGCGGAGCGCGCGGAGCAGCACGAAGAAGTCGCTGGTGCCGTCGCCGCCGAGGAGATCCTCGCGGTCCTCCTGCTGTTTCTTTTCCTTCGAGCGGTGGAGCACCGGCTTGCCCTGGGTGAGCGCCGCGACCTGGCAGATGGTGGGGATGCATCCGCGCTCGTGGGCGGCGAGGAGCATCCGCGCGTATCGTGGATGCGCCGGGAAGGCGAGCATCCGGCGGCCGAGTTCGGTGATGTGGCCGGCGGTGTCGGTCGCCCCGAGATCGAGCAGGAGCGTCTCGGCGTTCTCGATCGACTTCGGCTCCGGAGCTTCGAGCCAGCGGAACTTCGCCACATCAGTCACGCCGCTGGCTTTCAGCGTCAGCACGATCTCCGCGAGATCGAGCCGTTTCACCTCGGGCAATTCCTGCGCGGGGCGGTCTTGGTGTTCGCGTTCGGTCCAAAGGCGGAGGCACACGCCGGGCGCGGTGCGTCCCGCGCGGCCGGCGCGCTGCTCGGCGCTCGCACGGCTGATGCGATCGACGAGGAGCGTGTTGATTCCGCGGTGCGGATCGAATCGCGCGATGCGCGCGAGGCCGCTGTCGATGACAGTGCGCACGCCGTCGATGGTCAGCGAAGTCTCGGCGACATTCGTGCTCACGATGACCTTGCGCTGGTCGTATCGCGCGACGGCGGCGTCCTGCTCGTTTGCCGGGAGTTCGCCGTGCAGAGGCAGGACGATGAAATTTTTTCCGACGCCCGATGCGCGCACCGCAGAGATGGTGCGCGAGATCTCGTAGGCGCCGGGCATGAAGATGAGCACGTCGCCTTCCGTCCGGGACGCGAGGTTTTCGAGTTCGTTCGCGGCGGCGTCCCAAATGGGGAAGTCATCCGCGCGGATGGAGCGCTCCAGGTATTCGACATCCACGGGGAAGGTCCGCCCGTCGCTCGTGAGCGTCCGGCATGGCGCGAGATATTTGTCGAGATGCGCCGTATCGAGCGTGGCGGACATGACCACGAGTTTCAGATCCGCCCGCCGGCTTTCCTGAAGGTCGAGCGCGCGTGCGAGCGTGATGTCGCCGTAAAGATGCCGCTCGTGGAATTCGTCACAGATGATCGCGGAAATTCCGCGCAGCGTGGGATCGCCCAGCATGCGCCGCAGCAACACGCCCTCGGTGACGAAGAGAATGCGCGTGCGATCCGACGCCACGCGGTCGAGGCGGATCTGATAGCCGACCTCGTCGCCGAGTCGCTGGCTGCGCTCGGAAGCCACGCGCGCGGCGAGCATGCGCGTCGCGAGGCGGCGCGGCTGGAGGACGATGATCTGTCCATTCCCCGTGAGCCCGCGGTCGAGGAGGATCTGCGGGATCTGCGTGGACTTCCCCGAGCCGGTCGGCGCCTGGAGGATCAGCCGGTTGCCCGCGGTGAGCGTCTCCACGACCGCGTTCTCGAGTTCATAGATGGGGAGGTCGTTTTTCGGCACGCGCGGGCTCTACACGTTTGGCGATGGGACGGAAAGAGGAAGTCGTCCGCTCAAGGGGCATGATTCAAAGTGAGTCCATGGATTGCGGGCCAAAGGCCCTGCGACAAGCCAGCCCAGGGCAAGCGAGGAACGAGCGCCGCCCTGGGTAGCGGAGAAAATGGACCGAGCCCCAACGGGGCGGAACAATACGCGCAGCATCCGGAAAGTTGTCGCGCCCCGATGGGGCTGGGGATCTTTTGCATGGGCGATCCCAGGGCGGCGCTCCTGCGTCGCTTGCCCTGGGCTGGCTTGTTTCAGGCCTTTGGCCTGCGCTGCGCTGGACTCACTTTGCATCACGCCCCCGTTCGCGACGCCGCGTGGCTAAGCCTTGATCCGCGGCGGAGTTGGCGTCTCATCGGGCATTCCCATGAAGCGCCGTATCTTTCTCCTCAGCCTCCTCGCCGTCCCCGCGTTCGTCTTCGCCGAGCAGCGGCTTTCGCCGGCGGATGCATTCACGGCAGGCGTCGCCCGACTCGCGGAGATCTATTCGCCGAAGGCCGGCTCGGAACCGCAGACTTTCTCGACGACGCTGCGCGTGCTGCGGGCCCCGGTGAAGGAGCTTGCCGGGCGTGAGGTCGCGGTCACGTTTCAGGCGCCGGACCGGCTGCTCATTTCCGCCGACGTGAACGGCGGCGCGCACATGGTGGCGCGCGATGGCGGGGAGGTGTGGTTCTTCGTTCCGGGGAAAAAGTGGGGCGTGATCGGCAAGCCGGGCGTGGCGAGGTTTGCCGGCAATCCGGCGAGTGTGGATGCGACGGTGCTGCCGTCGTTTTCGTTTCCGGAGAAGGCGAAGGTCGCGCTGCTGCCGTTGCTCTGCACCTTCGAGGAACATGCCACCGAAACCGTCGGCGGGAGCGTGTGCCGCGTCATCGTCGCCACGCCGACTGCGGCGGCGCAGACGGCGTTCAATGTTCCCGCGGTGAAGATCGAACTCGCGATTCCCGAGGGCGGGATG
>Ga0209181_10005782_pt1 | contig 17685 bp, 16 predicted proteins | sample MAT05_FD_187208 | JGI IMG/M metagenome (GOLD analysis project Ga0209181, IMG submission 187208) | Freshwater microbial communities from Lake Fryxell liftoff mats and glacier meltwater in Antarctica - MAT-05 (SPAdes) (version 2) | ecosystem: Environmental > Aquatic > Freshwater > Ice > Liftoff...
TTTTTCGTCCGGCTTAGACCGGGCGGCGGCCACCTCCACCCGCATTGCGTCCTGTGTGAACAAGCCCGTTGCCTTGTCTACGGTCGACGATTTAAAAGTCGCGGCGGTGCGGGTGTCGATGCGCATCGCTCGCGTGTTCAGCACGCGCTCAGATGCGGCTTCGATGAGTGTCAAGTGAAGCGTATGCCCGTCAGCCACACGCGCGACCCGGCCTCGAATGATGAATCGAACGCCCAGGGCCTCGCCCAGCGCGGATGGGCTCGCGTGTGAGACGAGGGACCGCTCGACAGCAGCCCTCGATGCCACGGAACAACACAGGAATCTATCGGCCTGCGAGGCTTCGGTGGCCTCGAAGGCCGTGCGAGCCAGGGCCTGCGCCGTGGCGTCGTCCGCAGGTGCGTCAAACGGCAGGACAGCAAAGCGCATGCGCCGGGCGGTCGGGGAGGTCACCTCATTTGCCGCTGGGGCGACCACCGGCGACAGACTCGTCGCTGCTGCGCTCACCTCGGGTGCGGGCAATACGGCCTGGCGCACTGCGCGGTAGCCATTCCAATAGCCGGCCAAGCCTCCAAGCACCGTGCCCACCGCAGCGACGCCTAGGATCGGACCCCGAAAGCGTCGCAGTCCGGCCGCCAGCCGATCTGTCCACTTAGCAGTGGGCGGCGTTTCTGACGCTGTATTCACTGTCCCGGAATCATTCATTTCGGCCTTTGCGAAACTTCATGCAGGCGGCTTTTAGTCTATCGAGTACAGCTGCCATGGACAATCGTTTTCTAGACCTCGGAAACACACTCGGTCAGCCAGGCACGAATAGAAGGCCGGACAGCTGCCGTTGGCGAGGGCCCGGTTGTGGCCGGGACTTCCTGTTCGCGGTCAACGCCGACAGCAGCCAGACGACCTGGCGCGGGCCGAACGGCCGGTCTCTTTGGCGACGAGCTCAACATCTCGACCCCAAGCCGCCGGTGGCACTTTTCAGGCCGAGCGGCCGCTCCACTTAGGAAACGGTCGTTCGCGGATCAGGCCGAGAAATCCACACCAAGGCGTAGCTGTCGTTCGCTGCCCGAGCGATCCGGCCAGCACGGGCGCGCGGTTGGACAACTGCCTCTGAAGCCCGCGAACAGGTGCTGCCGACCCGAAGCAAACCCGCTGCCGGGATCATGGGCCACACGCACTTGCAGGTTCCTCAGGCCTTCTTGGCGTAGGCACTACACCAGGCCTTTGCCGACACCTGCTTGCCGGCAAACAGCGGGCAGGCGCCAGCCGCTGCACCGGCCGGGGCCTGGAACAGCGCACAGTTGCCACAGGCCTGGCCCGCCTTATAGGTCGGGTACTTGACCTTGTCGGCCTTGGTCGCATCGGCGCGATAGCCCAGCGCCACCGCATTGGCATCGGTGTCGGCGACGGCGGGCTGTGCTCTGGCGGCACTGGTGACACCCAGGGCGGCAGCGACGCCAGCGGCCTGGATCAGGAAGACACGACGGCCCTGGCGATGCGTTGTAACGTTCAGCTTCACAGAAAGATCCTTTTTCGAGGTTGAATGGACAGGAAGGCGGAGTGTGTCCAAGACAACTTAGGCCTGACTTAAGACTTCGGGCGCCACCCCGGCCGACCCATTCCCACCCTGCACGCACCACCCCGCACGCACCACCCCGCACGGACTCACCGCGCTTCGAGATTGCTTGCCACAGCGATGCCGTCGGCCCAGAAATGCTGCATGGCGATGTAGGTGTAGGACGCTGTCCAGCCGATGAGCAGCAGACCGTTGAGCGCCTCGACGCTGGCCAGCGTACGCAGCGCTCCTTGCGGCACCACGTCGCCGTAACCCAGCGAGGTGTAGGTCTGGGCAGAGAAGAACAGTGTGGTAGCCCAATCCGATGCACCCGGCAGGCCCGGCATTCCGGGCGTTCCCGGCGCGCCCAGTGCGCCGACGTCCAGGCCGTGAACCAGCCCATAGGCGGCCACCGCATAGAGCAGGATCTCGAACATGTGGGCCGCAAAGGTCGCCAGGATGACGACGATCAACCGCGCCCGCGGCGCCATGTGCAGCCGCGGCAGCACCAGACCCACCGCCCGCAGCGCCTCGTAGTGCAGCAGCGTCGACAGCACGACCAGTACCCCGCTGGCGAAAACGGTGACTCCCATTGTGTTGCGCTACGTTCCTGTGGTCTGCAAGCAAACGCCCCGATTCACGCGAGTACCCAAGCACATGATCGCCCGATCACCAATCAACCGATGTGCACCGGCACGAAGATCCGCTCGCCATCGCGCTGCAGCAGCAGCGCCACCGACTTGCCCGCGTGCGCTACCAGGCTGCGCGCCTGTTCGACGCTCGCCACCGGTGTACCGTTAATGGCCAACAGCAAGTCGTTCGGCTGGACGCCGGCGCGCGCTGCCGCACCGGTGCTGTCCTGCACCACTAGACCGGCGTCAGCGCCTGCCAGTCGGCGCTCCTGCGGCGACAGCGGCCGCAGCGCGAGCCCCAGCGGGCCAGCGGTGGCACTGCGTGCGGGCTTGTCGGCCTGGGCCACGCTGGTTTCGTGTTCCGCGCGGTCGCCCAGCACTGCGGTCAATTGCTGACGTCGGCCCTGGCGCCAAACCTCCATCGACACCTTGGCGCCCGGGTCGGACCGCGCCAGCAGCGCCGGCAGGTCGCCCGATGCGACGACGGCCTGGCCGTCGAGCTTGCGGACGATGTCGCCCGCCTTCAGGCCTGCCCGCTCGGCCGGGCCGCCGGGTTCGACGCCGGCCACCAGCGCGCCTTCGGGCCGGTCCAGGCCGAAGGAGTCGGCCAGCGCCTGGTTGACTTCCTGGACAATAACGCCCAAGCGGGCGTGAGTGGCGTGACCGCTGGCGACGATCTGGTCCTTCACGCGCACCGCGACGTCGATGGGAATCGCGAACGACAGGCCTTCGTAGCCACCGGTGCGGCTGAAGATCTGGCTGTTGATGCCGACGACCTCGCCGCGCGTGTTGAACAGCGGCCCGCCCGAGTTGCCGGGGTTCACAGCTGCGTCGGTCTGGATGAAAGGTACGGCGCTGTCGTCTGGCAACGAACGACCCTTTGCGCTGACGACACCCGCGGTGACGCTGTTCTCGAAACCGAAGGGAGAACCGATGGCCAGTACCCACTCGCCCACGCGCAGCTGCTTCGGGTCGCCCAGCGGCACGGTCGGCAGGCCGTGCGCCTCGATCTTCAGCACTGCAACATCGCTCTGCCGGTCGCTGCCCAAAACACGTGCGGCGAACTCGCGCCGGTCGGCAAGCTTGACGTTCACTTCCTTGGCACCGTGGACGACATGGGCGTTGGTGAGGATCAGACCGTCGGCACCGACGATGAAGCCAGAACCCTGGCCGCCCGAGGCCTGAGGCGGACCCGAGGGGAAGCCATCCTGCCCAGCTTCGCCAGCAACGCGCGACAGGCCAGTGACACTGATGTGCACCACCGCGGCGCCTTGCCGTGCAGCAATCTGTGACAGGTCAGGCAGCGCCAGCGGGCCTGTGCCAGCTTGCGCAGCGGGGGATACGGCAGGGGATGCTTCAGGCTGCACGACGGACCGTGAAATGGCCGCTGTCGAAACCTGCGACGTTGCGCCCAATGCACGAGCGGCCTGGCGCACCACATCAGGGGCCAACGCCGTCGTGATCAGGCTGGCGCATGCGCCGCCGATCAGGCCCGCGGCCACCAGGCTCAGCGCCCAGGCGCGGCCGCCAACGGGCAGACCAGGCTTGCTGCTCGGGCCAATTGAGGTTGTTGATTCGTCATTCATCGTGACTCCTTGACCGCACTCAGCGGCCTTAGGCTCACTCTGCGCCGCGGGCCTTAGACCGGACTTAAGCCGGTCGTGGCCGGCAGGCACAGGTCGACGCGCAGTCCGCCCAGGCGCTCGCTGCGGCCCAGAGCCAGCGTGCCGCCATGGCCTTCGGCGATGGCCTTGACAATGGCCAGCCCCAGGCCGTTGCCGGTGGCTGTGCTGCCGGGTACGCGGTAAAAGCGGTCGAAGACCCGTTCGCGCTCGGCGTCGGCAATGCCGGGGCCGCTGTCCTCGATGCGCAGGCGCAGCGTGGCACCCTCGCGCTTCAGCGCAACGTCGACGCGCCCGCCGGACGGCGTGTATCTCACGGCGTTATCGAGCAGGTTGCGCAACATCACACGCAGCGCTTCGGCGTCACCGTCGACCGACGTGTCCGCCGCCGGGGTCGGGGCTAGGTGTGCGCCCGTATCGCCATCGCCATGCACATCTGCACACACCTGAATCAGGCCGAGGTCGATGCCCTGATGCTGGGCTGCCGGCGCTACGTCGGCCAGTGACAGGTGCAGTATGTCCATCAGCACCACGGGGCGCCACGCGGGCCCGGCGCCGTCCTGTTGACGTGCCAGCAGCAGCAACTGGTCGACAAGATGGCTAGCGCGTTCGATGCCCGCGTCCAGGCGCTGCACGGCGCGCTGCCGCGCCTCGTCATCGCTCGCACGAGCCAGGCCCTGCACCTGCAGCTTCAACGCCGTGAGCGGCGAGCGAAGTTCGTGCGCTGCATCGGCAACGAAGCGCTTCTGCGCGTCGAAGGCGTGCTGCAGCCGGCCGAACAGCCCGTTGAGTTCGTGCACGACCGGTCGGATCTCGTCGGGCAGCGGCTCCTCGCTCCCCGACACTTCGCCCACCGGCGCCAGGTCGTCGGCGCGGCGTTCGGCGAGCTGCGCGCGCAGGCGCTGCAACGGGGCCAGGGTGCTGCCCACCACCCACCAGGCCGCGGCCAGCAGCAGCGGTACGAGCCAAGCCATTGGCGCCACCGTGCGCAGCGCCAGCGTGCGCGCCATCTCGCGGCGGACTTCCATGTCCTGGGCCACCTGGATCACCTGGCGCGGCGTCTGCACCGAGAACACGCGGTAGGTGCTGCCGCGCGCCAGCACCGTTGAAAACCCCAACACAGCACGGTCGGGCAGGTCGGCGCGCCGCGCCGACCTGTACAGCTGCTGGCCGTCGGCCGACCAGATCTGCACCACGAAGTCAAAGTTCTCGTCACCGTGCTCGAGCGTTTCGGGTATTTCTGCGTCGGGCTCGAACGGCAGGCCGCCGCGCAGCGACAGCGCGGTCTCCTGCATGTGGTAATCGAAAATCGCATCTGCCTCGGCCAGTGCGGTCCTGTAGGCCACGCTGGCCTGGACCACAGCCACCAGCGTGATGGCCGCCCCCAGATAGACGAGCAACCGGGTGCGCAGCGAATGCAGCGCGACACTCAGGCGCCGCCGGCTCACGCCTTGGGCACCATGTAGCCGACACCGCGCACATTCTGGATCAGCGCCGTGCCCAGCTTGCGGCGCAGGCCGTGGACATACACCTCGACGGCGTTGCTGCTGATGTCATCTTTCCAGCTGTAGAGCTTTTCCTCCAGCTGCGTGCGCGACAGCAATACGCCCGGACGGGCGATCAGCGGTTCCAGCACCGCCCATTCACGCGCCGTCAGCATCACCGGCTTACCGTCCACGGTAACTTCACGCGTGGCCGGCTGGATGGCGACGTTGCCGTGCGTGTAGACCGGCTCGGCGCGGCCGGCCGCGCGGCGCAGCAGCGCGCGGATGCGTGCCAGCAGTTCGTCCAGCGCGTAGGGTTTGATGATGTAGTCGTCGGCGCCGGCGTCCAGGCCGGCGATGCGCTGCGCCACCGCATCGCGTGCGGTGGTGATGAGCACCGGCGTCAGGTCGCTGCGGCCCCGCAATTCGCCCAGCACGGCCAGGCCGTCTCGCCGCGGCAGGCCCAGGTCGAGCAGAACGATGTCGTAGCGCTGGGTCAACAACGCGGTGGCAGCCATCTCGCCGTCGCGCACCCAGTCGACTGCGTAGCTCTCTTCGCGCAGCAGGTCGAGCACGGCTTCGCCGATCATCGTGTCGTCCTCGACCAGCAGCAGGCGCATCGCGCTCCTCAGGGGTTGGCAGGTCGCGCGCGCGACCTTGGGGCCGTGAATGTAGGAAGACCTGACTTAGGCCTAGCTTAAGTCCGGCGGGTCGTGTCGGCGCCAAGCCGTCCGACACCGTTGTGATCAGCAAGTCCGGCGCATACCGGACCGGCTCAACGAACCCGGGGCATCCACGGGTTGATCCCTTCAAGGAACCATCATGACCTCGACCAAGACCCTGATTGCCGCCGCCCTGCTCGGCACCGCTTCGATGTTCAGCTTCGCCCAGGCGCCGGCCGCTGCCCGCACACCCGCAGCAACCCCGGCACCGATGACGACGCCCGCCGACACCGCTGTCAAGGCTAAGAAGACGGCGCATCCCACCCAGCATGTCAAGACAGTGAAGCACACCAAGGCCGCCAAGCATGCCAAGAAGCCGGCCACGACTGACAGCGCGGCCCCGGCTGCTGCACCGACGAAGTGATCGTTGCCTGAGCGGGCCAAGGTTCTGTCCCGGCCCGGCCCGGCCCCCGGCCCCTGCGGCTTGCGCCCCAGGGGCCGACTTGCATCTGCACGAATCTGCACCATGCATTCATGCATCCATGCCGCCGTTGCGCGCAGCGGGATGCGGATGCCGGCGCCTGCCGCTAGTCTGTGGGCCATGCAAGGCCCCGACCCCATGCTCGCCTCCCCAACGCTCCCGGAACGATGGCCTTCATCGCGATTGCGGGCGCTGCTGTCCGCTGTCGCGGGCATGGCGCTGCTCGGTCTGGCCTTGTGGGTGCTTCATGGTGAGCTGGCCCGGATCCATCTCGCCGACGTGCGCCGAGCCTTCGCGCAGGTCGGTGCGTCAGCCTTCCTGCTGGCCCTGCTGGGTACTGCCGGCAGCTATCTGGCCCTGACCGGTTACGACGTGCTCGCTCTGCGGCACCTGAAGCAGCCGCTACCGTACCCCCGGGTCGCTGTCGCGTCCTTCATCGCCACAGCGGTCGGTCACAACCTGGGCCTGGCAATGCTCACGGCCGGTGCGGTGCGCATGCGCCTGTACACCGCCTGGGGGCTGTCCGCCCCGGATGTCGCAGTGATGGCCGGGCTGGTCGCCTTCACGTTCGCGCTGGGCGTGACTGCGGCCACCGGGCTGGCGCTGGTGTTCGAGCCAGCGGCCGCGACTGGCTGGCTGCATCTGGACGCGGCCACCGCGCGGGCAGTCGGCGCCCTGCTGCTGATGGGGGTGGCGGGCTACCTGGTCTTCGCCTGGCGGCGCCGCCGGCCGTTGACGCTGGGCGCATGGCAGGTGCAGGTGCCGGGCCTGGGCCTGGCCTGGCGCCAGATCGCGCTGGCCCTGGTCGACCTGTCGTGCGCGGCGCTGGCGCTCTGGGCCCTGCTGCCCGCCGGGGCCGCACCGCCCTTTGCGGTTTTCCTGGGCGTCTACGTGCTGGCCATCGTCGCGGGCATCGTCAGCCATGTGCCGGGTGGGCTGGGCGTGTTCGAGACTGTGCTGCTGCTGGCCTTGCCGCAGGTGCCGCGTGACGCGCTGCTGGCGGCCATCATCGGCTACCGCGTCGTCTACTACCTCGTTCCGCTGGCCCTGTCGGCAGGCCTGGCCAGCGCGCTGGGCTTGCGCGAGCAGCGTGGGCGGCTGGCCCGCAGCTGGGCTACCGCGCGGCCCGTGTTCGTCTGGCTGGCGCCCACCGCCGCCGGCCTAACGGTCTTCATCACCGGGGCGGTGCTGCTGTGGTCGGGTAGCCTGCCGGCCGAGGCCCCGCGTCTTCACTGGCTGCGCGGCTTGGTGCCGCTGCCGGTGCTGGAAGCGTCCCATCTGTTGGGTAGCCTGCTAGGCCTAGGGCTGATGATCCTGGCGCGAGCGCTGGTGCTGCGCGTGCGCCAGGCCTGGCAGCTGGCAACGACCATGCTCGCGGTGGCGGCGGCAGCTTCGATCCTGAAGGGCCTGGACTTCGAGGAGGCCACGCTCGCGCTGGTGGTGCTGGCCATCCTCTGGCTGGGACGGTCGGCATTCAACCGCGAGGCTGCCGTGCGCAGCGACATGCTGTCGGCCCCGTCGGTGACCGCCATCGCCGCCGTCGTGGTGACCACCGGCTGGATCGGCCTGCTTGCGTACCGCAACGTGGACTATGCGCATGAGCTCTGGTGGCGCTTCGCGTTCCAGGGCGACGCGCCACGGTTCCTGCGCGCGATGCTCGCGGTGGCCGTCGCCGCGGGCGCGCTGGCGCTGTGGCATGCGCTGCGTCCGGCGCCGCCCGAGCCCGGCAACCCGACGCCGGACGAACTGGCCCGCGCCGCGCGCATCGTCGCCGCCGCGCCGGCGGCCGACGCAGCGCTGGCGCTGGTCGGTGACAAGCGCCTGCTGTTCGACGAGACCGGCGGGGCCGAAGGCGCCGAAAGAAACGGCGAGGCGTTTCTGATGTACCAGGTGCGCGGGCGCAGCTGGGTCGTGCTGGGCGACCCGGTCGGCGGGCCCGACGCCACCTCTCGCCTGGCGTGGCGCCTGCGCGAGATGGCCGACCGCCACGCCGGGCGTACCGTGTTCTACCAGGTCGGTGCAGGCAACCTGCCGCTGTATCTGGACCTGGGCCTGCAGGTGATCAAGCTGGGCGAGGAAGCCAGCGTGCCGCTCGCCGACTTCACGCTGGACGGCCCCGCACGGCGGGACCTGCGGCAGGCGCATCGTCGCGCGCAGCGCGAAGGGCTCAGCTTCGAGTGCGTCGACGCCAGCCGCGTGCCGGCGCTGATCGAGGCGCTGCGCGCGGTGTCCGACGCCTGGCTGGGCGCCAAGAACAGCCGCGAAAAAGGCTTCTCGCTCGGCCACTTCGACCCGGCCTACCTGGCGCGCTTCCCGTGCGCGCTGGTGCGCCTCGACGGCGACATCGTCGGCTTCGCGAATGTGCTGGCCGGTGGCGGCCGGCAGGAACTGTCGGTCGACCTGATGCGTCATCGGCCCGACGCCCCGCCCGGGGTGATGGATTTCCTCTTCACTGAACTGATGCTGTGGGGCGCGCGCGAAGGCTACGCCCACTTCAACCTGGGCATGGCGCCGCTGGCCGGGCTGGAAGCGCACCCGCTGGCACCGCTGTGGCACCGGCTGGGCACCGTCATCTACCGCCACGGCGAGCATTTCTACAACTTCCGGGGCCTGCGCAGCTTCAAGGAAAAGTTCAGCCCGCAATGGCAGCCGCGCTACCTGGCCGGACCGGGCGGCGTCGCGCTGCCCGGCGTGCTGCTGGACGTGGCCGCGCTGATCGGCGGCGGGCTGTCGGGGGTCGTCAGGCGTTGAGCGCGTCCTGCAAATGCCTAAGAGTGCAGTGTTAACCTGAACTTTTGAATAACAGACGGCATCGCGAGAGGCATGCGACTACTTCTTCTCGAGGACGATGCTTTGCTTGGCGAGGGCTTGCGCGACTTCCTGCGGGCCCAGGGTCACGTGGTGGACTGGTGCTGCACGATCGCCCAGGCGCAAGGCATGCGCGGCGAGGTCTTCGACGCACTGCTGCTCGACTGGCAGCTGCCCGACGGCTCCGGGCTCGACTGGCTGAAATCCCAGCGTGCGCGTGGCGACGCCACACCCGCACTGATGCTCACCGCCCGCGACCTGTTGCATGACCGCCTCAATGGCCTCGACGGTGGCGCCGACGACTACCTCGTCAAGCCCTTTGCGCCCGAGGAACTGGCGGCAAGGGTGCGCGTGGTGGGTCGTCGGCTCAGTGGCAGCGCAAAGGGCTTTGCCGAGTTCGGGCCGGTCCGCATCGATCTGCGCGCAAAGTCGAGCTCCCGTGACGGTCAGCGCATCGACCTGACGGCGCGCGAGTGGGCCGTGCTCGAAGCGCTTACGCTGCGGGCGGGGCGCATCGTGCCCAAGTCCGAGCTCGAACAGATCGTGCTCGGCCTAGACGCCGAGCTCGCCAGCAACGCCCTGGAAGTCCACGTCTCGTCGCTGCGGCGCAAGCTCGGGCGCGAGCTGATCGAGACAGTGCGCGGGATCGGCTACCGGATGGAGAAGACTTGAGCGAGGCGGACGACAAGCCGTCAATCCAACGCGAGCCGTCGATACGCGGCCGCCTGATGCGTGCACTGGCCGCCTGGTCGATGGTGTGCGGCCTGGCGGTGGGTCTTGCGGTGTGGCTGATGGTGGCGCGTGAGGTGGATGAACTGTTCGACGACGGACTGCAGTCTTCGGCCGAACTGATCGGTGCCCTGCTCGCAGACCTGCCGGAGGACAGCCGCGGGGCAGTTTCGACCTCGGCGCTGCGACCGGCCCCGGACCGGTTTGCTTGGCAGCTCGCACGCGCCGATGGCAGCCTGATTGCGCGCTCAGTGCGTGCGCCCGCGTTGCCTTGGCATCCCAACGCCAACCCGGGCCTCAGCAGGCGCAGCGACTGGCACCTGTTCGGCATGGAGCTCGGCGGCGAAGGTCGCATGCTGTATGTGGCGCAAACAGCCGCTGAGCGTCACGAAGCGCTGATGGAGGTCGCCTTCGGAGCCGTGCTGTCGGCCTTGGCCGTCGGCCTGCTCAGCCTGGTTTGGATGGGTTCGCGTCTGCGCGCAGAGCTGAGACCGCTGACGACGCTGTCTGACTGGCTTTCGGGCTGGAACCTCGAGCCCGATCAGGTGGCCTCTGCCCTTGGAAGCCCCGAGCGGCGAGAACTGCGTCCGATCCACGAGGCGCTGCAGGCGCTGGCCGAACGCCTGGCCACCCGCCTTGCCAACGAACGCGCGTTCTCAGCGCACGCCGCGCATTCACTGCGCACACCGCTGGCCGGCATCGACGCGCAGTTGGCGATGGCCTTGCTCGAAAGCCCGCCCGCGACGCGCGAACGCCTGCAGGGCGTGCGTGCGGCGGCGACCCGCCTTCAAGGCGTAGTGGCCGCGTTGCTGGGGCTGTTCCGAAGCGGGCTTGAGCTGAAGCCGGTCCAGGTCGACGTTGGCCTCATGCTGAAGCGCGTGCACACGCCGGGCGTCGATGTCCATGTGGAGCCGAACGAGCCCGTGCTGGCGGACGCCGACCTGCTGGCCTCGGCCCTGGTCAACCTGCTGGACAACGCGCGCCGCCATGGTGCGCGCCACGTACAGGTTGAAGCCCGTTCCGGTCTACTGCGCGTTCGCGACGATGGCCCGGGCGTGAGCGCGGACCGCTGCGCGGCCCTGAACCTTGCGCTCGAACATCAGGCCTACCACGGGGTCACCGGGCTCGGTCTGATGCTGGCCGACCGCGTCGCGCGAGCCCACGGCGGCAGCCTGAGCCTGACGCAGCGTGCCGAAGGGTTTGAAGTCGAACTGCGCTTGTCCGAATCGGCCGGCTGAAGCGCCCGGCCTGCTGCATCTCGCGTGGGCTCAGCGGCCCGGCGTGAGGTCTGCCTTGCGCACCATCACCGTTTCCCAGTCCTCAGCCGGTGCGCGGCGAGCCACGACAGCGTCGATCACGGACCGATGGCGGCGGTAGACGGACACCCAGTCTTCGGGCGGCGACACGGGCGCGCCGAACAGGGCCAGCAGCGCACAACTGATGTAGCCCTGGGCCCGGCGCCCGTAGACCGCGACCTCGAACAGCACGCCCTTCGCCTCGTCGTCGTGGTAAGGCTCGAACGAGTCGGCAGCCACCGTCCGATCCCCTAGAGCGCGAGGACGACGAACCACGTGGCGCCGGCCAGCGCGATGGTCAGCATCACGGCAGCGCTGCCCAGATCCTTGGCCCTGCCCAGCAGTGGGTTGGGTTCGGTGGTCACCGCATCAGCGACCGCCTCGATCGCCGAATTCAGCAGTTCCACCACCCAGACCAGCACCACCACGGCCACCAGTGCCAGCGCTTCAAGCGGTGACTTCGCCAACCACCATGCGGCAACCGCGAGCGGCAGGCCGACGATCAGTTCCTGGCGGAACGCAGCTTCGTGGCGCACGGCAGCGCTCAGCCCGGCGGCCGAGTAGCGCAGCGCCGAACCGATACGCCGCAGGCCGTCACGGCTCTTGTAGGGGCTGGTCGCCGGAGGGGGCGGCCGTGCAGCGGAATCGACGGCACGAGACATGTGTGCTTTCTTGTGGCGGGCGCCGGAGCGACGAATCTCGACCCCGAAGCTGAAGCTCGGCTGAAGACCGTGTGTCATGTGGCGTACCGGCAACGCGACGTTGAGATCCATGGACGAGCGATCCAGTTCAACTTTCATAGCGGGCTTCAGGGGGCCTTCAGGCTGGCAGCCCCCAATGGGCTCCAATGTCGAGCCACCCCACCCAAGCCACAACCGCCCCGACCGCACCGATCTCCCCGTCAGCATGGCGAGGGTTCGTGCCCACTCTGCCCATGACGAGCGGCCAGCTCGTGGTCATCTGCAGCATCTTCTGGGCCGTCGCGTTCAACCGCCCGTTCTTCGCCTTCCTGATGACGGACCGCGGCACGAGCGACCTCACTGCGTGGGGGTTCGTGCTGGCCCTGGGCGGCGCGCTCGTCGCAGTCAACGTGCTTCTGGTGGGGCTTGTGGCCCACCGCTGGACCGTGAAGCCTCTGCTTGCCTTGCTGACGGTGGCAGCTGCCGCAGGTTCCTGGTTCATCAGTGCCTACGGCATCACGCTCGACCCGTCGATGTTGCGCAACGTGCTGCGCAGCGATACGGCCGAAGCCCGCGAATTGCTGAATCCGCGCTTCCTGCTGCACATGGCGCTGTTCGCTGGCCTGCCGCTGGTCGCGCTGTGGTTCGTGCCTGTGGCGCGGCAGCCCTGGCGCCGCGCCCTCGGGCGACGCATCGCGCTGCTGTGCGTGGCCCTGCTCGCGCTGCTGCTGCTCATCTGGTCGGTGTTCCAGCCGCTGTCGTCGCTGACCCGCAACCACCGCGAGATGCGTTACCTGGTGACGCCGGCCAACCTGCTGTGGTCGAGCGGTGCGGTGCTGGTCGCCGATGCGCGCGGCGCGACCAAGCCGCGCGAGCCGATTGGTCTGGATGCGAAGGCCGGTCCGTCGTGGGCCGAGCGCACGCGGCCGCTGGTCGTGCTGATGGTCGTCGGCGAGACCGCGCGAGCAGCCAACTGGGGCCTCAGCGGGTATGCGCGCCAGACCACCCCTGAGCTCGCCCAGTCGGGCGTCGTCAACTTCGCCGACGTCACCAGCTGCGGCACCAACACCGAGACCTCGCTGCCGTGCATGTTCGCGCCGGTCGGCCGGCGCAACTACGACGAGGCCCGCATCCGCGGCCAGCAGTCGCTGCTGCACGTCGTCGCACGGGCCGGCGTGGCGGTGGACTGGCGCGACAACCAGAGTGGTTGCAAGGGTGTGTGCGAGACGCTGCCGGCACAGACCATCGACGCGAAGAGCGGCTCGGCGCTTTGCGATGGCCACCGCTGCCTCGACGAGGTCCTGACACAGGATCTGGCCGCTCGCCTCAAGCAGGCCAAGGGCACCCAGCTCTGGGTGCTGCACACGCTCGGCAACCACGGACCGAGCTACTACCGCCGCTACCCCGACGCCTTCGCGCGCTTCCAGCCCGACTGCCGCAACGACGACCTGCAGAAGTGCACATCGCAGCAGGTGGTCAACGCCTACGACAACGCGCTGCTGTATACCGACCATCTGCTCGCCTCGGCGATCCGCACCTTGAAAGCCGCGTCGGCCCAGGTCGATACTGCGCTGCTCTACGTCTCCGACCACGGTGAATCACTCGGCGAGCACGGGCTGTTCCTGCATGGCTTGCCCTATGCGATTGCGCCCGATGTGCAGAAGCGCGTGCCGATGGTCTGGTGGCACAGCGAAGGCTTCGAGCGCGCCACTGGGCTGTCCGAGGGTTGCCTGGCCCCGGCTCTCGCGCAGCGCGCCCGCGAACCGGTCGCGCACGACCACCTGTTCCACACGCTTCTCGGGGCGCTCGACGTCCGCACGGCGCTGCACGAGCCGGCGCTGGACCTGACGCAGCCCTGCCGCTCGGCGCGCGCGCCGTGATGCCGCACGCCCTTGCCGCGTCGCGTCGTGACGCATCGATTGCGCTGGTCGCGTTGCTCATGCTGCTGCTGTGGGAAGCCTCGGGCCTGGACCTCACGTTGACGCGTTGGATCGCCACACCGCAGGGCTTTCCGTGGCGCGACAGCCTGCTGGCCAGCCACCTGCTGCACGACGGCGGACGCGTCCTGGCGTGGGCCGTGCTGCTGCTGCTCGTGGTCGACGCCTTTCGGCCGTTCGCCCCCGGACCGTCGCGCAAGCAGCGCGCGCAGGGCATCGCCATGGTCTTGGCCGGGCTGGTGCTCGTGCCGCTGATCAAGCGGGTCAGCGCGACCAGCTGCCCCTGGGATCTGGCGGAGTTCGGTGGCCGCGCCACCTACGTGCCGCATTGGCTGATCGGTGTCACCGACGGTGGCCCGGGTCACTGCTTCCCTTCGGGTCATGCGGTCGCGTCCTTTGCGTTCTTCGGCGTTTACTTTCTCTGGCGCCACCATCGGCCTCGCGCTGCCCGCATCGTGCTCATCGCTGTGCTGGGCCTGGGCATCGCCTTTGGCTGGGGGCAGTGGGTCCGTGGCGCGCACTTCATCAGCCACACGCTGTGGACGGCCTGGCTGTGCTGGGTCATCGCGGCCCTCGGTTCACGGGCCTGGCCCGCGCACCGCGCAGGCGGATTCGCCGCGCCTGCTGTGGCCACAACGCTGCCCGTGCGCTGATTTCACAAGGAGTCCTGTGTTTTATCGATTCCCCCTCAAGCCGACGCTCGCTTTCGCGCTGCTGTTCGCCATCGCACTCAACGCCCAAGCGCAAGAAGACGAACCGCCGGCGCTGAACTTCACCGCGCTCGAAGCGGCCGGCGTACGCATCGGCGAGATCCGCATCCGTGCCGAAGACATCTTCGACACCACCGATCCGCGCGAGAACAACGTCTTCTTCCGCCTCGCCAACAAACTGCACATCCAGACCCGGCCTGGGGTGATCGAACGGGCCCTGCTGTTCAAGCGCGGCGAGCCGGTGTCGGTGCGGCTGATCGAGGAGACCGAGCGGCTGCTGCGAACCAACCGTTACCTCTACGACGTCAAGTTCCGACCGATGGAGGTCCATGACGGCGTCGTCGACATCGAGGTGGTCACGCGCGATACCTGGTCGCTCGATGTGGGCGGCAGCGCCTCGCGGTCCGGCGGTACCAACTCGAGCGGACTCAAGATCGCGGAATACAACCTGTTCGGTACCGGCACCAGCGTGACGCTTGGCCGCAGCAAAAACGTCGATCGCACCAGCACCAGTCTGGGCTTCAGCAACAGCCGCGCGTTCGGCACCTGGACCAACCTCAGCTACACCCATGCCGTCAACAGCGACGGCAAGCGAGACGCGCTGGCCGTGGTGCGGCCGTTCTACGCACTGGACACGCGCTGGGCCACGGGCCTCAGCGCCAGCAAGGACGATCGCATCGACTCGGTCTACCAGGCCGGCGAGATCGTCAGCCAGTACCGCCACCGGCAGACGATGGGCGAGGCTTTCGCCGGTACCTCGTATGGGCTCATCGGTGGCTGGGTGAACCGCTATTCGGTCGGCGTGTCGGTGCAGGACGATGCTTACCAGCCCGAGCCCGGCCTGGTCGCGCCACCTCTGCTGCCGCCAGATCGCAAGCTGCGCGCGCCGTTCGTCCGTTGGGAGCGCATCGAAGACCGCTTCGACCGCGAACTGAACCGCAATCTGATCGGCCGGCCGGAATTCTTCTCGCTCGGTTTCAACTCGACCGTGCAACTCGGCTACGCATCGCGCAGCCTGGGCTCCACCGAAGACGCTGTGCTCTACACCGCGGCGGTCAGCCGCGGCTTCCAGCCGGCAGAGGACCACACGTTGATCACGTCGGCCAAGCTGTCAGGCCAATACTTCGGCGGCCAGGCCCGACGCCAGCGCCTGGGGTTTCAGGCCCAGTACTATTTGCCGCAGAGCCCGCGCTGGCTGTTCTACGCCGCAGGGTCGATGGAGACGCTGACGCGCCCCGATCCTGCCGACGCCTTGGTGCTTGGCGGTGAGGACGGCTTGCGCGGCTACCCATTGCGCTACCAGAGCGGCACGCGCCGCGCGCTGTTCACCGTCGAGGAACGCTTCTACACCGACCTCTACGTGTGGCGCCTGTTCCGCGTGGGCGGCGCTGCTTTTGCCGACGTGGGGCGGGCCTGGGGTGGCGACATGACCAACCAGATGAATCCCGGATGGCTGGCCAACGTCGGTGCCGGGCTGCGCATCGTCAACGCGCGCTCGGCCTTCAGTAACGTTCTGCACATCGACGTAGCAGTGCCAATGAACGGCGCCCCTGACGTAAAGAAGATCCAGTTCCTGGTCAAGACCAAGGCGAGCTTTTGAGCGTGGCACGTTGCGCGTGGCGCTTGATTTTTCTACGGATTCCCGGGACACACTTGTTGTTGCCGACCGCACCAGCTGAGGCCGGTCGAAAGCGGGTCATTCCCGAGGAACCTGTGCCGCTTGGAGCCGGCCGGTTTTGATCGCCGGATGGCTGCTGCTGCGGAGCAGCGACTGTGAGCTTGCCCACAGTGCACGACCAACCGCTTGCGCTGCACTGCTGATAGTGGCTGCGCGACGAAGAACGACGGTAGAGGGTCGAATGCACTCAGTGGCGGCCGGCTGCTTCCGCGAAGCGCATCCTCAAGGACCGCCTTCCAGCGGTGAATCTGTCAAGGGAACCGACAACGGCGGGCTGAGTGTGGGCCTGAACAAGGCGATCTACAACCACATGCACGGCGTCGGGCTGGAAAGAGACGTGCACAGGTGGGGACCAGCCGAAGACCAAGACCCGCGCGGCGCGGCGTCGAATTGAACAGGCACTGCAGCCGCTGGAATGAAGCAGGCTGCATGGCGCGGCGAGACAATCGCCGCTTCCTCACTGACTCCAGCGCGGCCCGCGTCCTCCATCGGTGTACGTGGCGCCCGAGCTCCGCGCCCATGCAGCACACCCGCGAAACCGCCGCTCGCCTGATGGGCCAGGGCTACGACAAACTTGACGCCCGCTCGCAGAAGGTGGCGCGCCACCTTGCCGAGCGCAGGCCCATCGCGCGCGACCTGAGCACCGACATGGACGCGCACCCCACACGCGGCCAGCGCGCGGCCGATGCCGTTGCGTCGTTCGGCGGATCGTGGCTGTTCGTGGGCTTGTTCGGTGTCACGTTGGTGGGCTGGATCGCCGTCAACACCGTCCTGCTGGCATGGCGCGGGCAGACATTCGATCCTTACCCGTTCATTCTGCTCAACCTGGTGCTTTCGATGCTGGCGGCGATCCAGGCGCCGGTCATCCTGATGTCGCAGAACCGCCAGGGCCAAATGGACCGCCTTCAAGCAGAACACGACTACGAAGTCAACTTGAAGGCCGAGCTAGAAATCATGCTGCTGCACCAGAAGCTGGACGAACTGCGGCAGACGCAGTGGGCCGAATTGCTGGACTTGCAGCAGCAGCAACTGGCGCTGCTGGCAGGTCTGGTTCAAGGGGCTTCCGAGCCGCGCTGAGGCCACCGCGCGGCGTCGGCCGCAACGCTCGTATAGGCGTTTGCCGGTGACAGGCCTATTCGCACTCGGCTCGGCACGGCGCTACAAATGAGCAGGCTGGAGAGCGTCGATGGGCTGGTATGGGTCGGCAGCGCCAGTTCGGCAGCTCGGACTGCTGACGTACCGGGCGGATCCGATGCCGATCAAGGCGACCAGGCAGTGGGCGACCCCTTTGGAGAATGGTCGCGTTTGGGCGGCCGTTGACCTATGGCGGCTGTACTCAGAAACCGATCATCGGCGCGGCGATTTTCTGACCGATCGGAAGACCGATGATGGCCGGGAGCGTGAGTACGAAGTCGGGC